>JAESFX010000158.1_pt1 | contig 63342 bp, 55 predicted proteins | sample 9269501 | NCBI WGS metagenome assembly JAESFX01 (sample SAMN14515570, study PRJNA621655) | algae metagenome | isolation source: Desmonostoc geniculatum HA4340-LM1 and co-occurring heterotrophs from cave... | place: USA: Maniniholo cave, Kauai, Hawaii | collected 2009-07-28
AGCACAGCAATGTGTGGAGCTGACGAATACTAATCGGTCGAGGGCTTATCCTAAAATGTTTACGGAGTAAACATACTTCGGAAGCATGTGCCTGTTTGATTGCTCCATACAAGCATCAGACAACAGCATTAAGGTTCAGCAAACCTTTCGTATCCAGTTTTCAGTGTGCAACCTTGCATGCTACCGTTTGGTGGCGATGGCGGAGGGGAACCACGCGTTCCCATACCGAACACGACCGTTAAGCCCTCCAGCGCCGATGGTACTTGGACCGCAGGGTCCTGGGAGAGTAGGACGTCGCCAAGCACAGATAACCTACCGTATTCGTACGGTAGGTTTTTTGTTGTGCGTGGAAGAATACCGGTTAGGGTTATGCCAACCGGTATTCTTCGGGCGACGTTCCTCTCCCTAGCTGGGAGAGTTTTTGAACCTTCCTTTTATAAATGGGTGATTTACTTCGATTTATAAGCGAATTTTCTACATGTAAAAAGTACAGTTATTTTTTCGATACGCCTCTTATGATCGTCGCTAGATGCAGAACGTACATTTAAATTCATGGTTTTTGGAGAAACGAGCCGATTGACTAAAGATTAACTGTAGGTATTGCAGGCAATCTCGCTAAAATGGGCATAGTAATGCAAATTAACTGTAGGTTTTGCATTCTCGCATCGATCTCGCATCGATCTGGCGTGGGTCAAGCATAGACTTAGAAATAGGCACAGACGCCGAGCGGCGCAGTAATGCTGACGTAGCGTACTCATCCCTGGTGCGGTAAGGACTCGCTAAACATCAAAAGACCTGTCATAAGTCACTATGTCAGGTCTTTAGCTTTTTTGAACGGGGCTTGGTCCTCCCTTCACTAGGGAAGTAGCGGTTTCCGCGGCGGCTTTATTATAAAATGTTAGTTCGATTGCTACGACACCGGCTTCATGTTACATTAGCGAGTAATACAAACTTTGCATAGACGGAGGGTATGCGAATGGAACAGACGGTACGAATAGGGCCGCTCGGTCCTGAACGATTCGAGGAGAGCATGGAGCTGTCGCAATTTGCCTTTCAATATGTTCGCTCCAAGCAAGAGCTGGAAGATACGAAGAAGAAGCAGGATGACGAGCCGGCCGACCGTTGGGCGGTGTATGTCGATGATAGGCTGGCTGCGCAAGCTACCGTACTTGAGCTGCAAACCTACATAGCGGGCAAACCTTTTGCGATGGGGGGCTTGGCAGGCGTGGCGACTTGTCCGGAATATCGCAGGCAAGGTTTTGTGGGAAAGCTGCTGCTGCATTCTCTGGAAGCCATGAAGGAAAAAGGGCAGACGCTATCGTACCTGCATCCGTTCGCTTTCGGCTTCTATCGGAAGTTTGGCTGGGAGACGTATACGGAGCATAAGAAGTATACGCTGCAATCGAACCAGCTGCCTCCGCGCTTGTCGAGCCCAGGCCGCATCGAGCGGGTAAGCGGCTATGACTTGCTATACGACGTTTACGAGAAGTACGCCTCGCGCTATAACGGCACGCTGCGACGGGACGAGAAGTGGTGGAAGTATCGGATCAATGTGCAGATGCCATCCAAAATAGCAGTCTACCGCGACGCGGAAGGGACCGCGCAAGGCTATCTCATCTACAAGGTAGCCCAAAAGGAAAGCGTGGATGAGCTGGTCCACTTGAATGATGAAGCGAGAGAAGCGTTATGGAGCTATATCTCCCAGCATGATTCCATGATCGACAAGGTGACGCTGACCGCTCCAATCGACGACAACTTAACGGATCACTTAGCCGATCCTCGGATCAAGCAGGAGATTGTGCCGTATTTTATGGCGAGGATCGTGGATCTGAAGGGGTTTATCGAGCAATATCCATTCTTGCCCGGGCCGGAGTCGCTTAAGGTGACGTTAGAGGTTACGGATGAGCAGCTGCCGTGGAATCAAGGGACATTCGAGCTCGAGATCGATGAGGCGGGCCAAGGGACATTGACGCAGCTATCGCTAGATAACGGAGTTCAAAAAAATGAGTTAAAGAGTGAAACAAATGGAATTGAAATCGGAATCGGGGCGTTGACGATGCTGACGATGAGCTACCGTACAGGGGCCGAACTGTCGGGTTCTAAGCGGATTAGCGGCGCATCCGAATCAATAAATCGCTTACAAGCGCGCATACCCGAACGAACGACGTACCTCCCTGATTTTTTCTGAAGATTGGGAACTTTCCGTCATCGTGAAAAGTACGGAAATGTGGGATTTATAGCCTTCCCGTCAGCCTTGACAGCCTATACCCCCTCTGCTAATATTGCAATAATATATTTGAGAGGCACTGAAAATAAGGGAGGAAATTAGTCGTGTGGGAAACGAAATTCGCTAAAGAAGGGCTTACGTTTGACGACGTATTGCTTGTTCCGCGCAAGTCCGAGGTACTGCCAAGAGAAGTGAACATCTCCGCTCGTTTAAGCGCAGGCATCAAGCTTAACATCCCGCTCATCAGCGCAGGCATGGATACCGTGACGGAAGCCGCTTTGGCGATTGCGATTGCTCGTGAGGGCGGAATCGGTATTATCCATAAGAACATGTCCGTAGCGCAACAGGCCGAAGAAGTAGATCGCGTGAAGCGCTCGGAGAGCGGCGTCATCACGAACCCGTTCTCGCTGACTCCCGACCATCATGTCTATGATGCGGAGGAGCTTATGGGCAAATACCGGATCTCCGGCGTACCGATCGTCGACGCGGACAAGAAGCTTGTCGGCATCCTGACGAACCGCGACCTTCGCTTCGTCCATGACTATTCCATCAAGATCAGCGATGTCATGACACGCGAGAACCTTGTTACTGCGCCGGTCGGAACTACGCTTCAAGAAGCGGAAGGCATTCTGCAACGCCATAAGATCGAGAAGCTGCCTCTGGTGGACGAAGAGAACACCCTTAAAGGCCTGATCACGATCAAGGATATCGAGAAGGCGATTCAATTCCCTAACGCGGCCAAGGATTCGCAAGGTCGGTTGCTCTGCGGCGCTGCCGTAGGCATCTCGAAGGACACGATGGACCGCGCCGAGGCGCTCGTGAACGCAGGCATCGATGTGCTTGTAGTAGACTCCGCGCACGGTCATCACATCAACATTCTCGAAGCGGTACGCAAGCTGCGTTCGGCCTATCCGGAACTGACGATTATCGCGGGCAACGTCGCAACGGGCGAAGCGACTCGCGACCTGATCGAAGCCGGCGCGTCTGTCGTGAAAGTCGGGATCGGCCCTGGCTCTATTTGTACGACTCGCGTAATCGCGGGTATCGGCGTACCGCAAATCACGGCGATCTACGATTGCGCATCCGTAGCGCGCGAGTACAATATCCCGATCATTGCGGACGGCGGCATCAAGTATTCCGGCGATATTACCAAAGCGATTGCCGCTGGAGCTAGCGCCATCATGATCGGCAGCTTGTTTGCCGGCACGGCGGAGAGCCCGGGCGAGACGGAAATTTTCCAAGGCCGCAGCTTCAAGGTATATCGCGGCATGGGTTCGCTTGGCGCCATGAAGGAAGGCAGCAAGGATCGTTATTTCCAAGAGAACGAGAACAAGCTCGTTCCGGAAGGCATCGAAGGCCGCGTTCCTTACAAAGGGCCGCTAGCGGATACCGTGCATCAGCTTCTTGGCGGACTTCGCTCCGGCATGGGCTATTGCGGAACGTCTTCGCTGGAAGAGCTCAAGAACGATACGCAGTTCGTGCGCATTACGGGTTCCGGTCTTCGCGAGAGCCATCCGCACGACGTGCAGATCACGAAAGAAGCGCCTAACTACTCCCTGTAATCCAATCGAACACCCGTACAGCGGGATTCCGAACCAGACAAAGCGGCCGTCAGCGGCCCCGTTGTCTGGTTTGTTGTTGTACCGTCATCCTCGTGCAGAAATTGGATGAAGGAATCCTCATTCGGAGACCCATGCAAGAGGTTTAACTGAGCCTCTATCCTATGTTACAATTATGAGCGGATAAACCAATGGGAAATGGGGAAAAGAGTGTGAAAGTAATGGGAAGGCCGATTCGGTTGTTGTCTGTCGTCGCAGCTTGCCTAGCTGTATGGATCTCGGCGTTGTCGTTAGGCGCGTCCACGGCGCTTGCCGTAGGGTTCGACAATAGGCCAAGCACGGAAAATTCACTTGGGCTTCAAGTTAAGTCCGCGATCCTTCTCGAAGCGGAGTCGGGCCAAGTGTTGTACGAGGTCAATCCGGATCAACCTTTGCCGATTGCGAGCATGACCAAGCTCATGACGGAATATATCGTGCTCGAGGAGATTTCTTCGGGACGTCTGAAATGGGAAGATATGATAACGGTAAGCGCCGAGGCTGCCGATACGGATCCGTCCGAATCGCAGATATACCTAGCCGCGGGCGATCAGCATACCGTAAAAGATTTGTATTTGGCCATGGCGGTAGGCTCCGCCAACGATGCGACGAAGGCTCTGGCCACAAGGATCGCGGGCAGCCTGGACGCTTTTATTGAAAAGATGGATGAAACGGCCGATAAGCTGGGTCTTGATAGCGCCGTGTTCACCAGCGTGACGGGCTTCGAGGATACGACGGTTATGTCCGCGGGCGATGTGGGCAAGCTGGCTCGGATTATTTTGCTCGAGCATCCGGAGTTCTTGGAGTACTCCAGCATTCAGAGCTACAAATTCCGCGAGCGCGACGCGCAGCCGATGATCAACATTAACTATATGCTTGGCTCCAACGTCAACGTTCCAAACTTCAAGAGTATGGCGTACGAAGGCGTGGACGGCATGAAGACCGGCTTCATTAATGCGGCCGGATATAATTTCACGGGTACCGTCAAACGCGGCGACTTGCGCTACATTAGCGTCGTGATGGACACAAGCTCAAAGAATACGCGCTTCTACGAGACGGCCAAGCTGTACAACTACGCGTACGCCACCTTCGAGAAGAAGACGGTACTGCCGCCGAAATCCGTGGTAGAAACGCTCGAAAAGGTCAAGATTAAGAAGGGCGTTCAGAAGTCCGTGCCAATCGTAACGGAAAAGGACATTACGTTCATGGTACAGAAGGGCGTAGAGCCCGAAATTACGATGACGAAGTCCGAGCTGATGCCGGAGGCCGAGCTGGTGGCTCCAATCGAAGCCGGCACGAAGGTAGGCACGGTGACTTTCACGTACAAGGATACGCTGACGGGCAAAGATCTGAACTACACGGTGAATTTGATTACGACGGAGGAAGCCGAGAAGGCTGGCTGGTTTAAGCTGTTCTTCCGCGCGATCGGCGACTTCTTTGCGGGACTGTTCAATAGTATTCTCGACTTGTTCTAATCGCTTGAATCGACATTAATCCGACCTATTGGCAAGGAATAAAGGCTTGTCGATTGTTCGGCATTCCTGTAAAATAAATGGTTAGTACTACTACGGTATCATACATTCCAGAATGGATGACTAATAGGAGGAAGAAACAGATGGAGACAGGTACATCGCGCGTAAAACGCGGTATGGCAGAGATGCAAAAAGGCGGCGTAATCATGGACGTCATGAACGCCGAGCAAGCAAAAGTCGCGGAAGCGGCAGGCGCAACGGCCGTTATGGCCCTTGAGCGCGTACCTTCCGATATTCGCGCGGCAGGCGGCGTTGCCCGCATGGCCGATCCGACGATCGTGGAAGAGGTTATGAAGGTGGTTTCCATTCCGGTTATGGCGAAAGCCCGTATCGGCCACATCGTGGAAGCAAGAGTTCTTGAATCGATGGGCGTAGACTATATCGACGAGAGCGAAGTATTGACGCCTGCAGACGAAGTATTCCACATCAGCAAGAACGAATTCACGATTCCGTTCGTATGCGGAGCCAAGGACCTTGGCGAAGCGCTTCGCCGGATTCAAGAAGGCGCGGCCATGCTTCGTACGAAGGGCGAGCCGGGAACGGGCAATATCGTGGAAGCCGTTCGCCATCTTCGTCTGATCAACGGTCAAATCCGCAAAGTACAAGCTCTGTCGAAGGACGAGCTGTACCATGAAGCTAAGCTGCTGGGCGTACCGTACGAGCTCCTGCTCGGCGTGCACGAGAGCGGCAAGCTGCCGGTCGTTAATTTCGCCGCAGGCGGCGTAGCGACGCCATCCGACGCGGCGTTGATGATGGAGCTGGGCGCCGACGGCGTATTTGTAGGCTCGGGTATCTTCAAATCCGACAGCCCCGAGAAGTTCGCGCGCGCGATCGTGGAAGCGACGACTCACTACCAAGACTACAAGCTGATCGCTGAAGTGTCCAAAAACTTGGGCACGCCGATGAAAGGCATTGAAATTTCCAAGCTGGACGCTGCATCCCGTATGCAGGACCGCGGAATTTAATTTAAGCAACCGGCCAAGCCATCAGGCTTGGCTGGTTCTCTAAAGGAAGGCGAAGAACGACATGAAAATCGGCGTACTGGCGCTGCAAGGCGCTGTGGCGGAACATATTCGCAGCTTGGAGGCGGCGGGGGCGGAAGCGGTACCGGTCAAACGCATCGAGGAGCTGGACGGGCTGCAAGGGCTTGTCATTCCGGGCGGCGAAAGCACGACGATCGGCAAGCTGATGCGCAAATACGGCTTTATGGACGCGATCCGTTCTTTCTCGGCACAAGGCAAGCCGGTCTTTGGCACTTGCGCGGGTCTTATCGTGCTCGCGGATGAAATCGAAGGCCAAGAAGAAGCCCACCTGAGGCTGATGAACATGACGGTAGCGCGTAATGCGTTCGGCCGTCAACGCGAGAGCTTCGAGACCGATCTGCCGGTCAAAGGCATCGACGAGACGGTCCGCGCCGTCTTTATCCGCGCGCCGCTGATCAAGTCGGTAGGTCCGGAGGTCGACGTCCTATCGACGTACAACGACGAGATCGTAACGGCGAGACAAGGCACGCTGCTCGCGGCATCGTATCATCCGGAGCTGACGGACGATTATCGGCTGCATGCTTATTTTGTCGACATGGTGAAGGAAGCGGCGGCAGCGGGCTCTAAGGCTTAATATATGGCACGGCTAATGAGAATAAAGCAATACCCGGGTAGACGAGACTACTCCTATGAGGGGAGCAACAGAACGTGTTAGATGTGAAAATATTGCGTTCGGACCTTGCGAAGGTCGAACAAGCCTTAACGAACCGCGGGGCATCGCTTGAGCTGGTTGCGGGATTCACCGAGCTCGACGTGAAGCGCCGCGAAATGATCGGCGAGACGGAGCAGCTTAAGAATCGCCGCAACACCGTGTCCGCCGAAGTGGCAAAGCTTAAGAAAGCGGGAGAAGACGCCGAGTCGCTTATTCTAGAAATGCGCGAGGTAGGCGACCGGATTAAAGCGATCGACGAAGAGCTGCGCGAGATGGACGTTGCGGTGGAGCAATTGCTGCTGTCCATCCCCAACATTCCGCATGAGAGCGTGCCTGTCGGAGCTTCGGAGGAAGAGAACGTGGAGCTTCGCCGCATTGGCGACTTGCCGGCCTTCGATTTCGAGCCTAAGGCGCATTACGACATTGCTGCCGAATTGGGTATTCTCGACTTCGAGCGCGCCGGTAAAGTAACGGGCTCGCGATTCACGTTTTACCGCGGGCTTGGCGCCCGTCTGGAGCGTGCCTTGATCAGCTTCATGATGGATCTGCACAGCGACCAACACGGCTACGAGGAAATATTGCCTCCGTACATCGTCAACCGCGACAGCTTGATCGGAACGGGGCAGCTGCCTAAGTTCGAAGAGGACTTATTCAAGCTGAAGGATACGGAGTATTACCTGATCCCGACGGCGGAGGTTCCGGTGACGAACATTCACCGCGACGAAATTTTGGACGCCGAAGCGCTGCCGAAAAACTTCGTGGCTTATAGCGCATGTTTCCGCTCCGAAGCGGGTGCTGCGGGACGCGATACGCGCGGCTTGATTCGCCAACACCAATTCAACAAGGTGGAGCTGGTGAAGTTCGTGAAGCCCGAGGATTCGTACGACGAGCTCGAGAAGCTCACGACCGAAGCCGAGAAGGTGCTTCAGCTGCTGGGCTTGCCATACCGCGTTCTGACGCTGTGCACGGGCGACATGGGCTTTACGTCGGCGAAGACGTACGATATCGAAGTATGGATTCCAAGCGCGAACACGTACCGCGAAATATCCTCGTGCTCCAACTTCGAGGACTTCCAGGCACGCCGCGCGGCTATTCGGTTCCGCAGAGAGCCTAAGAGCAAGCCTGAATTCGTGCATACGCTCAATGGTTCCGGCCTTGCGGTAGGACGTACGGTGGCGGCGCTTCTGGAGAACTACCAGCAAGCGGACGGCTCCGTGGTCATTCCGGAGGCGCTTCGTCCATATATGGGCGGAGTATCGGTGATTCCTGCGCTGTAAATCGTGATCCATTCGGGATGAGCATCGTACCATGGGACAAAATAGAAGTTGATAATGGATTTTGTCCTATGGTACAATAGCATCTGTTACGCTTATATATGGAGAGGTACCGAAGCGGTCATAACGGGGCGGTCTTGAAAACCGTTAGGGCGCAAGCCCACATGGGTTCGAATCCCATCCTCTCCGCCAGCTAAATGAATAAACTACCATTAGGCTTTGAGGTGGGATTCGAACGGGCCGTTAAGCGAAGATGCCCAAAGGCATGTTCGTAGGCCCCGGCGTGATAGTCGCTTTTGCCGTGACCGTACATACGGTCATGGCGCGACGGAGCGAATCCCATCCTCTCCGCCAGTATATAAAAACAAGCAGCCGCTTGGACGAGTCATCGTTCAGCGGCTTTTTATATACTGGCGGGATGGGATTCGAACGGGCCGTTAAGCGAAGATGCCCAAAGGCATGTTCGTAGGCCCCGGCGTGATAGTCGCTTTTGCCGTGACCGTACATACGGTCATGGCGCGACGGAGCGAATCCCATCCTCTCCGCCAGTATATAAAAACAAGCAGCCGTTTGGACGAGTCATCGTTCAGCGGCTTTTTATATACTGGCGTGGTGGGATTCGAACGGGCCGTTGAGCGAAGATGCCCAAAGGCATGTTCGTAGGCCCTGGCGTGATAGTCGCCTATGCCGTGACCGTATATACGGTCATGGTGCGACGGAGCGAATCCCATCCTCTCCGCCAGTATATAAAAGAAACAGCCGTTTGGACGAGTCATCGTTCAGCGGCTTTTTTTGAATTGGAGAACAGAATAAAAGGCGCCGGATTGCCGCATCTTAACCATGTGGAGGTGCTATCAACCATGGCCAAATCAAATGAGCTTCGTATCGATCCGCAGCAGCTTGCGGAAGCCTGGAGCCGCACGTTGCCGGAGACGATGAATGCCTCCGACCGTTGCGAGGTATTTAAGGATGAATCGGACTCTTCCGCGCTGCGGGTCACGATCCATTCGGCAGGGCATCAGATGTATGAATTCGACTTTAAAGTGACGTATGTGGACAGCCGCGAGGTGCTGGTGGAGCTCATCGACGTGGAGAAGGACAACGTGACGATCGACGAACGGCCGGATCCCATTCAACAATTAATTCATGATTATAAGCGCCATATTCACGAATGCGCGCAGGCGTTGCAGTCGTTAACACACGCATAGGAGTGATGGATTATGACCAAAGCCAAGGGTTCAGCCGACAAGAACCTGTCGAACGTCGTTGAGGCGCTTGAGACGGAGCCGGTAAACAGCCACCATGCGCAGCAGCTGCAGCAGGACAAGAACGATCGCAGGCATCAGGATTCGCTTAATTTCGATCAGCCGTCGGACTTGAGCCATCCGCGAAGTTAAGAAGCTTCCTCTCTTAGCGGAGGCATCTCACCTTGTAGGAGGTAATCACTTATGTCGAAGCCGGATTCGTATCCAAACCCGGACAGCGTGCCTCATAATCAGAAAAATAGCAAGGATCAAGGCGGGGGGCAGCAAGCGCCTTTGTCCGGTTCCAAAAAAACCAAGCAACGCAATCATGTGGATCACCATAATCCGCAAGGTTAACCCCGACGCAATCGTCGCAATCGTATAACACTCCATAAGCCCGGTCCGGCAAGCTGCAGGATCGGGCTTTGTCGCGGAATTTGTCGGCCGCGAAATCTGTGTCTTGGGAACGAATTATGTTGGTTTGCTTCTAAACTTCCTTATTTTCGTATAAAATGGAGGTGCTGTAAAAAACATATACGATCCATGGAGGGGAACCATGAAACGAGTACAACGCTTTGTAGTTATTGCACTACTCTTACTTACGATGCTGGTAGCGGGCTGTACGAACAGCACGCCGCCGAAGGCCGCGCTGCAGCAAGCGATGGTCAAGACGATGGAAGCCGATTCGTATAAGCTGTCCATGAACATTCAACTGGATGAGCTGGAGCTGCCGGCCGTTCCGGAAGCCGAGGCTAGCGGCCTGCCAATCTCGAGCCTGACGGGCATGTTCCAGGATGCAACCATTAAGGTGGACGCCATCTACGCCAAAGATCCGATGCGCGTGGATATGAATATGGAATTCGTATTGCCGGGCATGATGGAGATGAAGCTCGCCGTACCGATGATCATGACAAAGGATATCCTGTACGTGAAGCCGCCGGAAATTCCGATGCTGCCGCTGCCCGAAGAGACAAAAGGCAAGTTCGTCGCCATTGATCTCAAGGAGCTTGCCGAGCAGCAAGGCGCGGAGCTAAACATCGATCCGGCCGCGCAGCAGAAGCTGGCGCAGGATCTGTCCAAGGCCGTGCTAGACAATTTCGACGAGAAAACGTATTTCAGCGAAGTGAAAGCGGCGGACGCAGGCTTGCCGGAAGGCGTAAAGGCCGATCAGATCGTGAAGTTCGCCATTACCGAAGAAAACTATCCGCAGACGGTGGAGACGATCGTAAACGACGTGCTGCCTAAAGTGATGGACATCTTGCTCGCCAACGAAGCTTACTTGACGGCGCTGCAGGTCGATAAGGCCGATCTGGAAGCGGCCAAAGCGGATTGGGAAACCAACAAAACCGAGCTGCTGAATTTCCTCCAAAACGATCTTAAGGTGAACGCGCTTGAAGTGACCGGAGCGATCAAGGACGACTACATGGTGTACCAAAGCGGCAAGGTCGGTCTTGAAGTGACGGATGCGGAAAGCGGACAAAAAGCGAAGTTTGGCGTGTCGTTTAGCGGCCAATATTCGGAGGTCGGCAAGTCGCCTGCGTTCGAGCAGGAGCTGCCTACGGATACCGTGACGTTAGAGCAGCTGATGGGTTTGTTCGGGTCACCGACAGGCTTGTAACCCGTGAAAGAAAGCTAACCATCTACATCAACAACCCCGCCTTGCAGAAATTTCTGCAAGGCGGGGTTGTTCGCGTTGGTTGAGGGGGGCGAAAGAATCATATTTAAAAATAAGTATTTTGATTCTGTTAAAAAGAAAAAAAGGTCGAAATATATCAAATCATGCATTACAATGGAGCAGGAATATTAATTCCAATAGAGGGTGATAGTGGAAGCCCTACTTGAACGTCCTAGGAGGCAAAAGTATGTTAAGAAAAACCAAGAGAAGTCTGAGTATGCTCTTGGCCATCATGTTGGTGTGGACCCTGTTTAGCGGACTCGGGTCAGCCGCGCAAGGTTCGAGAGATGACCTGGATGGGCATTGGGCGGAGTCTGATTTGCGCAAATGGGTGGAAAGCGGATTGCTCAAAGGGTATGAAGACGGTACATACAGACCCAATCAAGTTGTAACTAGAGCAGAATTAGTGACGTTGATTAATCGCTCCTTCGAACTGACGAAAGGAAGCTCAAGTTCGTTCAATGATGTACTTGAGGGCGATTGGACGTATGAACAGATCGGCATAGCAGTTGAAGCCGAGTACGTCAAAGGATACGAAGATGGCTCTTTCCGTCCAAATCGTGAAGTAACCCGTGAAGAGGCTGCTTATATGTTATCGGCGTTACTTCAGATAGAGCAGGTTTCACTAGATGTTCTGAAGCCGTTCATGGACGCTGCCGGACTTTCATCCGCAGGCAAGCAGGTACTGGCTAACTTAGTGGATACAGGTATTCTTAAAGGAACGTCGATTGGACAATTGGATCCAAAGGGCGGACTGACTAGAGCGCAGGCCGTCACGATTCTGGAGGCTGCGCTAGTTGTTGCTAATCCAACGATAACCTACGATCAACCTGGCGTATACGGCCCAGAATCAGGCAAGGAAACGATTAAAGGCAACGTTATTATCGCTGCTGCAGACGTAACTCTCCAAAACGTGATCATAACGGGAGACCTGACCGTCACTTCCGCGGTAGGCGAAGGAGATGCCTTCTTCAAAGGCATTACGGTAGAAGGTGATTCCTTCATTCAAGGTGGAGGACCGAATTCGATCCATTTTGAGGATTCCGTGCTTGTTCGTATTTCGGTAGATAAACGTGACGGTTCAGTGAGGCTGGTCGTCGCGGGCCAATCTGCTATCCGGTATGTTGTTGTCAATTCGCCGGTTAAGCTGGAGGAATCCTTTGTAACGGACAGCGGAATTTCTAATGTAGAGCTTTCGGATGCGCTGCCTTCTGGGTCTCAAGTCGAGCTCCTGGGCCAATTCGAGAATGTAGACGTACTTTCTTCCAATATTAAAGTGAAAATACCGAGCGGTTCCATCGGAACATTGAACGTGCAGTCCGGTGTGAGCGGCAATGATATCGAACTTAGCAAAGACGCATCCATCTTGAAATTGGTGCTTGATTCCGTGGCTAAGCTGCTGGGGGAAGGCAAGATTGAGAACGCCATCGTGAATGAAGGTGCAGAGGGGTCCGACTTCGAGAGACAGCCTGAGAAGGTTGAAGGCCCCGGAGCGGTTGCTCCGACACCAACACCGGTGCCAGTAATCGTAAACCCCGGTCCGGTAGCTACTCCAACACCGACGCCAACCCCAACGGAAAAGCCGACTGAAACAGAAGGACCTGCCCCGACGACTTGCACTGACGATGGTTGCAAAGTGGCATTGCTGGAAGGTCTAGCGGTTGGCGAATACGAGTTGGCTCAGATTGGCAGCAGCGATAACACGCCTACAGGCGAAACGGGCTTTGATCCGGATGTATTTAAATATAGCGTCGTTCATCAAGTAGTTGACCCTACGGCGGTTTCTCTAACTGTAGCTCTTTCTACTTATTCGACAGCGTCATACTCGATTTCGCAGGGAATAGGACCGAATGCGAGTTGGTCTTCCGGAACTGTAAGCGATAATGCCATAGAAGTTACCTTAAAGCCCAAACAAGATAATGTGATTAATATCACCGTCAAAAGCGGCGACGGACTGAGAAGTAAGTTTTATACCGTTGTTTTCCACTATCCAAGGAGCATGCAGGAAAGCTTCAAGCTAAGCTTTTCGAGCGGTTACGACCAGCCCTACATGCTGTCTGCTCAATTGATTAACGGCGATCCGCTGTTAAATACGGATTTAATCGAGGTCTATCGTACCGCTGATGCAGAGACCCCAATTAATCTTGGTTATGATTCTTCCGGGTACAAACGCGCGTATATTATGAAAAGAGATTTAATTTCTGAAAAGGGTACGCTATATATCAGAGTAAAAAGGGACGGCAAATTGTTGCATGAGGGCCCGTATGCCTATGATGTGACTCCATTGACGAACTTGAATGTAGATATCGGCTATAGTATCGTTCAGCTAACGAAGCAGGAGCTGATCGACAAAGTGGTAAATAATCCGGCGTTCACTACACCGTTCAGTCATGGTGTTGAATATTATTGGGATCCGGAAATTTTGAAAGCAGCAGTTCCAGATGCCAAGTATTATATGACTTATGATGAACGGTTGATGGATACCCGTACGGAATGGCCGGATCAGATGGTACAAGATCAAGTTAAGATTGGGACTGTTGCGGAAGGCTTCTCGTCGCATATGTTGAGTTCTGTCAGAAATATTCCATTCCACACGGATGACGAAATATATGTAGGAGGCGTTTATACGCATTATAGCGAGCAAGGCTCTAGGATTGTGTATGACAATCTCTATTACGTTGTCTTATTCGATGAGGAATTGAAAGCAATCGGATATGTCGTAATACCGGTTCAATTTAGTGAGGCTACGGTTGCTGATGGCTATACGGTTGAACACACATGGCAGCCTGCTATTATTGAATAAAATGGAGAAGCAGCTACTGGGATCCCAGTAGCTGCTTCTTCATTTTCACGCGGTCGGGCATTGCGTCAAGCAACAACCATGGATTGCTTAAGCAGCTCTTTCATCATTTGAGCGGCACGTACTTTTACGGCGAGGCACGGGGAGATATCGATGGCGAAATGATGATGGCGTACGAGCTCCCGCAGTTGCTCGGCCGTCTCGCAGGTTTCGGGCAGCTTGCCCGTCACGCTGCCGAATTGGAGCGGCTGATGAGAATCGCTGCCCGCCGTGACGGGCAAGCCGAGCTCGAGCGCCAGCTGCCGCACTTGACCCTCCATATCGAGGCCGAATTCATACAGATCCTTGGCATTGACGTCGAGACTATCCAGGCGGCGGAGCAGCTCGGGCGGATGCTGCGTCAGCGGCGTGCTGCTGCGTTTCGGATGAGCGCCGATTCGGAGCAATGGCGCGCCGTCCGTATGATTCAGAAGCTCGGCGAGCGAAATGAATTGGTCCTTGTCGACGTGGGAATCCAGATCGCGCCGCAGGGAACGGATCAGCTCCCGGTTGCCGATCGCGAGAATGTGTCCCCGATCGCGCACGTCGATCTCCATGCCGCTGAAGACGCGGACGCCTTCCACAAGGTAATAATCGCCGCGATAATCGAAGCTCCCATCGAGCACGTCCATCATGTCGAAGAAGTTGCGGGTATTGAAGTGCTCCGTCAGCGCGATGGCGTCCAGCCCGTTGTTCTTGGCCTCGAGCGCCATGGCCGTAAAGTAGTCTAGCGAAAACTCGGTTTTTTTGGACAGCTTGCCGTGCGTATGCAGATCGATTGTCATCGGTTTCGTCATCATCATTGCCCCAACTCCATTCCGTTAAGCTGAATATAATGTCCCAAAATAAGCAGGCCTGCCATATAGACCGCGGATACGATCAGGAACGCGTAGTCTACGCGGGTGATTTTTAAATAAGCAAGCTTCAGCCGCTTCGCTTCGCCGCTGACCATGGAATAAGTAAATCCTCGAACCTCGAGCGCCTCGACGGTCGTTCTCGTGCGTTTCGCCGTATTAAGCATGAGAGGATAGAAGGCGATCATCGACAACCGGATCATGTACAGAAGCGAGTTGACGCGCAGAGGCCCTTTGCGTTCCGGCGCTTTGCCGCGAAGCCGATACGAGTGGATCAGGTTATGATATTCCTCGATCAAGATGGGCAGCATCCGGTAGCCGTACGACACGCCGAAGCTGAATTGCGCCGGCATGCCCAGGCTAAGCATGGCGTCGCTCAGCTTCTCCGGATCCATGCTCGAGAAGATGGCGATGCTGGCTAGCGAAATGACGAGAATTTTCATGGTTAAGGTAAGCAAGGCAAAAGCTCCGGCCAAGCTTCCCCCGAACAATAGGGAAGTGAGCACGATATACGTCATCTCGCTAAGCAGCCCGATTCCCATAATGACGAGGACGAGCGGACTGACCTTGGAGGAGAAGGTCAGCACGATCATCGGAGCCAGCATGCCGATCAGCACGAGCTTGTTGTCGATGAACCACGGAGCGATCGCGAAGAAGCAATACCAAACGATAAGCATGCGCGGGTCGAAGCGGGATAGAAACGTCGATTGACGGCCGAACGCGGTCCTCATGAGCTCCAGCTTGATCTGCTCGACGCTTAGCTTGTCGAGCATGGATTGTTTTAAGGCCTCCATGCGGCTTCCTCCTTTATGGTCCATGCGCCGTCACTGGCTTGCTCCGGCTCCGTCGCGGGTCGTTCCAGCCGTGCGACAAATTGGTCGACGGAAAGCGGGGAGGGCTCCATGCCAAGCTCGGCAGCCAGCGTCGTGATTTGCGGCGGCACGAGCCCCGCCCGACGCAGCATGAGCGGTTGTCCGAATAACGTCCGCGGGTCCGTATCCATCAGGATGGTCCCTTGATGGAGCACGATGACGCGCGTCGCCCACTCCGCCACTAGCTGCATGTCGTGCGTGGCGATCACGCTTAGCTTGACGCTCCCTTGCAGCTCGGACAGCATGACCCCTAGCTCGCGGCGGCTTGAAGCGTCGAGGCTCGCGGTCGGTTCGTCGAGCAGCATGACCTCCGGCAGCATGGCCAGCCCGATCGCCATCGTGGCCCGGCGCTGCTGACCTCCGCTGAGCAGGCGTCCGTCCCTGTGCTGGAGCTCGGCAAGGCGCATGCGAGTCAGAATATCGTCGATAAATGCGGTATCCTGCAGAGCCTTTCGGGCTTTCAGAAAATATTCGACGTCCTTGCGGACGGTATCTTCGATAAACATTTCTTCGGGATTCTGGTGAATAAAAGAAACGTAATCCGCCAGCTTCTCCGGACCCGCCTTGGACGTGCGGAGCCCGCATACGGTCACTTGCCCTTCGTTCGGCTTGCGAAGCCCCGAGATAAGCTTGAGCAGCGTCGACTTGCCCGCCCCGTTATTGCCGACGAGCGCCACTCGTTCTCCTTCGTTCAAGACGAGCGACAGCTTGCGAAGCACGGGATGCTGGTCTCTCGAGATCGTTTTGTAGCTGCAGGATACTCCGTCGAGGGTAACGAGCGAATGCGATATCGCTTCCTCATGGACTTGGACTTGGTCGGCTGCTTGAGGCTGCATGGTGTTGTTGGGCTGTAATCGTCCCGTCCTTCGATTGCGAAAATAGTCGATGCCCTCCGCAATGGTCACGGGATGAATCGCGGCTTGCGGATGCAGGCTGTAGGCGGCTTGCGTCACCTGCGGCGGCAGGATATGGAGCCCGGAGAGCTCCTCGACGGCGGACAAAGCTTCTTGAACGGGCTTCACCCATCGAATCTGGCCGCTGTCCATCAGCACGACCTTGTCGCAATAATCCGCGATAAATTCGGTGTGATGCTCGATCACGATGATGGTGTGCCCGTGCCGCTCGTTCAGCATCTTGAGCTTGTCGTAGATCAGCCTTGCATGGTAGGGATCCAATTGGGCGACGGGCTCGTCGACGATCAGGATGTCCGGACTGAGCGACATGGCGCCCGCGAGCGCCGTAAGGTGCTTTTGGCCGCCGCTCAGCTGCCAGATCCATTGATGCTTCAAATGCTCCAGCTCCAGCAATTCCAGCGCCCGTTCGCCGCGATCCTTGTAATCGGGCAAGCCGAAGTTAAGCGGCGCAAAGATCGCTTCGTCGTAGACGGTCGGCCTGACGAGTTGGTTCTCGAAGTCCTGGAAGACGTAAGCGGCCTTCCGCGATAAGGTCGAGACCGTCTCGTCCTTGGCCTTCAGCCCGGCGACCTCGATGTCCCCTTCCAGATCCCCGACATAGTAATGGGGTATGAGGCCGTTGAGCAGCTTGCAAAGCGTCGACTTGCCGCTCCCGTTAGTCCCGGCGATGGCCACGAAATCGCCGGCCTCGATGGTGAGATTCACGTTGCGCAGCGAAGGTTTGTCGGCGCCGGGGTAGCAAAAGCTGACCTGCTCCAGCTTCACGATGGGAGCCGCGCGAGGCGGCTCCGGGATTAACGGGTCTGGCGTTGCCGCGGCGTTGCCGGTCATGGGGTGATATCCCCCGGAGCGGCTTTCTTCTTGCTTCGCAGCATGGCGAACAACGTGGCCGCAAGCACAAGCGCCGCCGCTCCCGCCGATACCCAGATGAACCATCCTCCGAATTGCTCCAGGAACTCCGGTTCCCATACGGCGAAGTTCAGATCGGATTCGGCCATAAATTCCGCTGCCGCCGCAACGGCCATAAGCAGCACGGCCGCGATAACAAGACGAGGACGGAGCAGCTCGCCCATGGACAACGGGATCCGGCTGTCGCGCGGCTTCATGCCGAGCAACGGCTCCAGCTTGCCGTATAGCCGAGGCACGAGATACAGGACGGGAAGCAGGGAGAAGAAGATGCCGGTGATCAGAAGGGCGTTCAGGAAGCCGATTCCTTCGATAAGCAGTATGCTCTCGGGAATGCCGGGCAAGGCTTCGAGATCCTCGATGCCGATCCATACCTTGCCCATATCGACTAGCGCTCCAAGCAGCTGATCGATCCCGACCGCGGTAAAGGCTGCAAGCGCAAGCTGCTTCGTATTGCGGGGATTCGTGACGAGCATTCCCGCGATGTACATCGCAAGCGTAAACTCAATAAATTTTTCCAGCTCGCCGATCCCGCCGAATTGACCGAGCAGCAGCTCGCCGAAGATGACCTCTCCAAAGGAGGCGCCGATCGCGGCGTAAAGCGGGTGGAACAGGATGCAGAGCGTCAGCGGAATAAACGCGAAGTATTCCACCTTCAATTCGATTGGCCCAACCTGGAGTGAAGGAATAAGCTCGGAGAACATGTTGGAGATTCCGTATAGCGACATCGACAAAATAAACACCATCAATTTCTGGGACTGCGTAAGTTCGTACCGGCGCTTCTGCGCAGCGAGCATTGAAATTCCTCCCTATCGGCTTGTTATTCCTCTCCAATATAGGGGCGGACTGTTAACCGATGATCAACGTTTCGTATACTTTTTGTAAAATATATTTCATTATATAGTTATTGAAATTTTAATTTCATTATGTTTCATCCTGTGCTATACTGACAGCGACAGAGGAGTTATCGACTACGCATGCGGAGGCTGACGCCGGGATGAGAGGATTTCAATTGCAGGTGGACGTGAGTCAATTGTCCAAAAGCCAACAGGCGATCGCCAACTATATCGCGGGATCGTTGCAGCGCATTCCGTATTGCACGGACGAAGAAATCGCCGGGCAGGTAGGCGTGAGCAAGGCTACCTTGTCGCGATTCTGGCGGGCGATCGGTTATCGCAATCTCAAGGACTTCAAGAAGGCGCTGCAGCATAGCGGCCAAGGCGGGCTGGCGACTCCGGCAGGCAAGATGGAGCAGATTCTAACCCAAGTGGAGCGGCGCGAATCGGATATCGTGGACGAGCTGACGGGGCTGGCCTCCTCCAATCTCGACGAAACGGCAAAGCGGATCGATCGAAAGCAATTTGCCGGGGCGGCGAAAGCCATTCATGATGCGGACACTATCTATATACACGGGGGCGGGGCGGCGGCTTTCTTGACGGAGCTGTTCGCGTTCCGGCTGGCGCGCATCGGCTTGCAGGTGCGGCCTCTTGCGGCGAGCGGCAGCAGCCTGCTCGAGGGCTTGGTGCATATCGGCGCCAAGGATTGCGTGGTGTTGTTCGGCTTTGTCAAACGTACGCCGGAGCTGACGGTGCTCCTCGAGCATAAGAGGGAAGCGGGATATACGGTCGTCATGCTCACGGATCTCCTGTTATCGGACATGCTGGAGGAGAGCGATTACGTGCTGCAGCTAGACAGGGGCGCGCTGGAGGGCTTCCACTCCATGACGGCGCCGGTCGCGATCGTCGAAGCCCTGACGGTCGCCGTGACGCAGCTGCGGGGGAAGGACGGCATGGCCAAGCTGGAGCGGCTTCATGCCTTGCGGAAGCGCTATGCGGCGCAATTGCCGAAGTAATGTAGACGAGCGGTAGTGGAAACAGACCTTTTCCGAGCTGGCGGAGGGTCTGTTTTTTGATATTTATGGAGGAAAGCGGATGAATAATAGGAACAATTGCCCATAATATTCCCTTTTTGCCCAACCAGTAGTCCAAAAGTTCCGTTTCTTGAAATTGGATATATAGTCCCACTAATAAACTTTCATAATCTTTTATAATAGACTAAAATAGTTCGACATTTTCCTACATAATCCTTGAAAAGGTGATGATAACCTATGATTTCCCCTTTTTTTCGCAAGAAGGGTACCCAAGAAGGTCAGGAGGATCGGTCGCAAGAACTAGCGAAGCAGGAAGTCGCATCGACTAGTCCCGAAGAGCCTTCCGCGCCTCCGACTCAATCACCTCAAGAATCGATATTCATACAAAAGTCGCGCATGGACAAAAAGTCTCTTGATCTCGTGCTCGCCGTAGAACAAATGATTCAGGCCAAGCAGCATACCGAGATGCAGAATAGCGAGCTGCAAGATCGTCTGACGCACTCCGGCGGCAACATTGACCGGTTGAACCGCGACGTCAAGCATTTGACGAAGGTGATCGACGAGCGGGAGAAAAGCATCCTTGATTTGGAGCAGAAGATCGTCGACAAAAACATGAAGGTCGATCAACTGGCGGAGGATTACCGGGAGCTGGAGAGACGGCTGACGTCCGAAATCGAAGAGCTTAAGAGCGTAATCGAGCTGGAGAAACAGAAATACATATCGCTGCAAAGCAAACATAACGATGTCTTGGCGGATAAAAACAAGCGGGTGCACGAGCTGGAAGAGAAAGTGAATCGTCAAGAAGTCGAGCATCAGCACCTGAAGCAGAAGTACGAGACTACGCATCAGGAGAAGGTGTATCTTGCCAATATGATCAGCGACTTCACGAACCGGATGTCGGCGCCGATCGGAAGAGAAGGTTAACGATGAGAACCGATTCCTTGCAGACGATCGAGCTGTTGTCGCTCGAAGACATGCATGGCCGTTACGCGATGAAACTTGGAGTAGGCCTGGATAGCGGACTGACGGGTGATGCGCCGGAGCTCGAGACGGAGCTGGACGAGTCGACATACCTGCACTTGCAGAAGCTGAACCCTCTCTCCGAGGGGAGGGTGCGGCTATCCCTTTATGCCAAATACGATCCTTTCCGACAAACGTACTTCAGCAGCATCGTTAAGCTGAACAAGGCGGGGGGCCAGTCGTATTATTTTGACTGCTCGGCGGAATTCGAAGCGATGCTCGGCGGACTTAGAAGCGGGGACATGCTGGAGACGTATCGTGCGGAGGCGCCTGTGGCAGTCGATATGACGGCGGCGGACGTGGCGGGGACGCTGACGGTTGCTCGCACGTTGAGTGTGGCAGCAGCTATGGGTACTGCCATTCGTGCGCGCATGAGCCGCTATGCGCTAAGCTCGCTTCGTCTGCTTCTATTGTCGATCCTATTTCTACTCGTCTGGTTCGAGGTAGAGGGACAGATCTATATCGACGATGCCAAAGCGCTAAGCGAGCATCAAGTCGTCGTTGTGGAAGGCTCTGGAGAAGGCGCGAAGCAAGGTGCGGCGGTCGTTAAAACAGCCGAGCTGGCCGAGGTTGCCGTGGATCGTTCCGCGCGGAATTCGGATGCAGGCATGGATACGAGTAAGGAAGACGCGGGAGAGGCTTCGCTTGCGCTATCTTTGCCTACAGGCAGCGTTGCGGAAAGCGTGAAGGCAGAGACGGTCGCAGGAGCGGGCGACGATTCGGGAGTGAACAAGACGCTTGCCGATGGTTTTGACGAAAAGCTGGTCGAAGTCTTTACGTTAGACGGGGATGCCCCGCTCTATAAGCTTCCGGATGGATACGTGGCGTTGACGTTCGACGACGGCCCTTCGGATTATACGAAAGCCATCGTCGACTTGCTCCGGGAGCGTGGCGTAGCGGGCACGTTCTTGTTCGTTGGACGAAACGTGGGTCATTATCCGGAGGAAGCAGCTTATGTGGCGGAGCATGGAATGGCCGTCGGCAATCATTCTTGGGATCATAGCAAGCTGACGAAGCTAGGGATCGACGCGATTTCCGCTAATATTGAGCAGGCCAATCAAGCCATCGCCACGATCACCGCTATGCCCGTATCGGTATTCCGTCCGCCGTACGGGGCAACCAATGACGACGTGGAGATCGCGACGGAAGAGCTCGGGATGAAGATGCTGATGTGGAACCGCGATCCGGAGGACTGGAAGGCGGACACGTCGGACGACATTGTCCGATACTTCAAGCAGCTGAGCGCATCGGGCGGCATCTACGTCATGCACGAAAAGAAGGCAACGCTGGACGCGCTGCCGGACATTATCGATTATTTGCTGGAGCAGAAGCTGAAATTCGCGGTGTTCCAGTAGAACGGATGAGGGTCGGAACCGCGACGGTTCCGACCCTTTCCTGTTTTAGAAGCGATTCGATTTTTCGTCGATATAGATATCCAGCGCCTTGATGCCGCGAAGGGCGAGCTTGATAAAGAGGACCATGCAATAGATGCCGAAGCCGAACAAAGCCAAATAAATAAGAATTAACAAGATGGGCACGATGGAAAATGCTGCAGAGACGTCCATTGGTAATACTCGCTCCTTTAAGATGGATTTGCGCACGTGCGAAAATGTTTATTGTACCGTTAGCTGAATGGCATTCCCGCTATTAATAGAACCTTTGTTTTTTCGGTTGTCGTCGACTCGATTCAAGGTGGCGAACATGGCGAAGTTGCCTGGTTTGCGCAAAGTGACGTTCAAGTTAAAGGTGATTCCGGTCTCCAACTCTTGTTGCAAATCGGCGAGCTTATGATGTTTGTCGAATTGGATAATTAGAAACTCCGTGCCGTTAAATTCGATATTGCCATGGCCGAACCTGTCGACATCTTCGATCAGCACGTCCGGAGGGTTAAGCACTTGACCGCCATCTAGAATACGAACTTGCAACGCGGCCAGATCGGAGAGATACTCGCTCTTCACTTTGCCTTTAATCGTGACCGGTATCGTAATTTGCTGATTGGACTGTGCGGGTTGTGGTTGTCCCAATTCGACCCGAATATCAAATTCGTTCGGTACTTGCGGTTTGAATTCCATCAATAAATAATTTTGTGACAGAAGAAGCGTGGAAGGCACGACTTCTACCGTGCGCAATTCAAATTGAGCCCTAGGAGTAACAGTTGAGTGAATGGTCATTGGAAACTGAACGTTCATATTTAAATAGGATGAATACTGCAAATAAGCTGAAAGTTTGAATCCTTCCGGCGGCCCCCACGCGACGATAAGAGGCAGAGAGCCACTGCCTTCCTGAATAATCTCGGGAACGCCCAGCTTGGTTGAGGGACCGAACGTGATGTCTTTGCTCGTTAAATTGTCAAAGCTGCCATAAAGCCGGGCATTCGAACGGGCGTCGGATTGCGTGATGTCTCCAGTAATATATAGTTCCACTTGTCGCGTTTTATTCTCGTCCGAGGTACCAAAAGAGGGGCTGAAAACCAAATTGGTAGAATCAGACGTTGTATATACATATTCATTAGAACGTTCGGATAAACGCCCTTGCGTGTCTCTCGACTTTACATAAAATAAGGAATAAACCAGGTTTGGGTCCAAATTTTTGACCGTAAACGATGTGGTCGTGGTTGAGCCAATCTTGTTTCTGTCCAATCCCATAAAAATATCGTAGCCAGCAATTCCGGCGCTATTGGCTGGCGGGTTCCAGGTGAAGGACATGCTGGTCCCGTCTAATCCCGTAGAGGTAAAGTTGGTTGGAGCCGGCAGCTTGACGGTCTCGTTGGGCGATGTTGGCTCTACGGGTCCGTTTCCTTGACCGATACCTAGGGCATCCAAGAAATTAACGCACATGACGGCAGCCATCTCCCGATTGGCGTAGCTTCTAGGATCGAAAGTGCCATCCGGACGTCCGGAGACAAGGCCATGCTCCGCGGCCATTGCTACGTAGGGTCTAGACCATTCGGATATGAGCATGGAGTCCTCGAACGAAGGAAAGGCTTGTTCGTCGACTACGAGGTCGGGTTTCGAATGGTTGAGCGCGGATACCAGCAGCTTGGCCGCCTGCTCGCGCGTTAGCAAACCGTCGGGGTCGAATAGGTCTTTTCCGACACCCTCGATTATGCCCGCATGACGCGCGGAGGCGATATACGGAACCGCCCAGCCTTGGACATCCGTGAATTCGGACGAGGACGTGGCGGATGAATCAATCGGCAACCGAAGCGCTCTTACCAAGATGGCAACGAATTCAGCCCGGGTCAAAGAACCCTGGGGGTTAAAATGTTTTTCATCTACTCCGTTGACAATGCCTTGCTCGACTAGCTGGTTTATGGCGTCCTTGGCGTACGATTGGTCGATATCCGTAAACGTAGGTTGGCTTGCCGGCGCGGCAGTGCTAATTGTTGCGGTGGATACCGCAATACTTGCGGCTAAAAAGCCGATTAAAAACTTGTTTACGATGGTTATCCTCACTACTTGTTACCCCCTGATGTTCATTCTTTTCATAGGCTACCACAATCATCCAATTGTTTCATTATAATTCTAGCGAATTTGGTTTTAAACGAAAAAAAAGAACCGCACAACCGTGCGGTTCTTGACTCTCTAACAAATGGCGCGCCCGATACGATTCGAACGTACGACCTGCAGTTTAGGAAACTGTCGCTCTATCCTGCTGAGCTACGGGCGCGCAGCAAAGATTATTTTATCATGGATGGGAACGATACTCAAGCGTTCTGCCCCTGTAAAAGCGAAGAGCGTGCACAAGGATATTCGACTGGCGATAGTCGGTCAAGCCTGCTCCCCTCTAGCATCCGGCAAATTAGCGCACATTTGTTTAACAAACGTCGACGGAGCCCCCATGCGAACTATTATCGTACAGATTTGTGCAACAATCGTCGCCCACCTCGCCAATGCGCCAATTGTAGTATAATTCTGCTACAATTGGCGCCTGCCCCGCCACGAGCGTCAGATGTAGCACACATTTATGCTAAAATCGTCGAGGAAGCCCCAGCGCAAACTAATATCGTACACATTTATGCTACAATTGGCGTCCACCCAACCACTAGTGCCAAATATTCGAAGAAAAACCATCGACGCTATCCGTCGATGGTTTTTACTTGTTTGCCCGACAACGTAATCGCCTTCTCCACCAGTACCTGCATGGCGTCGACGCTGACTTCGGCCGCTCCGGGGCTGAGCTGGATGCAGGATAGTTCCGTGCAGGCCAGAATGACGCAGCGGCAGCCGTGCTCGGTCACCAGCTCGTCGATCAGCGCCTCCAGCTCGTCCGGCGAGAAATCCATATTGCTCTTTACGTTGGTGTAGATGATCTTCATCGCTTGGTCCTGGATGCGATTATCGTGTTCGAATAGCTCCATATCGTATTGCTCGCAGACTTTGGCATAGATGCCGGTGCGCATCGTGCCGTTCGTGGCGAGAATGCCGATGCGGCTGCCCGCGCCGAAGCGCTCGCGAATCAGCTTGATCGTCTCATCGACCATATGGATGATAGGGACGCTCGTCATGGCTTGCATGTCGTCATAGAAATAATGGGAGGTATTGCATGGTATGGCGATATGGGACACCCCGGCCAGCTCGAGCAGCTTAAGATCCTTGGCGACGGCTTCGAGAAACAGCTCTTCTTTGCCCTCCAGGATGACGCTCGTGCGGTCGGGCGCGGTCGCGTGGTTCAGGATGATCATGTCGATATGCTCCTGATCGCGCTCGGCCTTGGTGTTCTCGATCACTTTATCAAAAAAAACGGCGGTTGCTTTGGGTCCCATCCCCCCGAGCACGCCTAAGCTAGTATGTTTCATAAGAGGATGACCTTCTTTTTCGTCAAATAGCCCGAACGAACGAACGGACGGGCGGGTCGGCAGGCAATGCGGGTCCGTAGCGACCGCTCAAACCCTGCTGCTCATAATGTCTCGTACGATCTCCGCCTCGTTAAACGGTATTTCCGTCTTGCCGATGACTTGGGTCGTCTCGTGGCCCTTGCCCGCGATAAGAATCACGTCGTTCTTCTCGCTCATGCCAATCGCGAATTCGATCGCTTCGCGGCGATCGACGATGCCGCTGTATTTGCCGCCAGCCGCCTGGACGGCTGCCGAAACCTCGGTGATAATCGCGTCGGGATCCTGATTCTTTGGATTGTCCGATGTGACGACGCAGAAGTCCGCGTGCTCCGCGGCGATCTTGCCCATCGCCTCTCGCTTGCCGCTGCCGTCCTTGCCCGGAGCGGCATAGACGCCGAACACGAGTATGAGCCTGCCCTTGGTAAACGGGCGCAGCGTCGCGAGCGCCTTCTCGAGGCTGTCCTCGGTATGGGCGAAGTCGACGACGATCTTGCGATCCGCGTCTTCGTAGACGACCTCAAGCCGGCCTTTAATCCGCTCGACGGCGCGAATGCCGGCGGCGATGCGCTCCAGCGAGACGCCTTCGCAATATGCGCAGGCGACGGCGGCCAAGCTGTTATACACATAGATTATGCCTGGCAGATTCACGCGTATGTCGACGGTGCCGGCAGGCGTATGCGCCACGTAGATGGTATGATCGGCTTCGTGATGAATATGGGTCGCATATACGTCTGCCGTTCCCTCCCCGATGCCGTACGTGACAAGCTTGGCGTCATAATGCCGGACCTTGTCCGCGAGCCGCCGCCCGTATTCGTCATCGACGTTGATTACGTTGAAATCGCTCGTCAGGTCGAACAGCATCGCTTTCGCCTCGTAATACTCCTCCATTGTGCGATGGAGCTCCAGATGATCGGGCGTCAGGTTGGTGAAGACGCCGATTCGGAAGCGGGATGCCGCCGTCCGGTGCAGACTGAGCGCGTGAGAGGATACCTCCATCACGCAGTAGTCCACGTCCGACTCGGCCATATCCGCGAACATATGCTGCAGATGGAGCGCTTCCGGGGTCGTAGGCGTGGTCGACTTGGTGGCCATGGCCCGGTCTCCGATCATGGCGCCTATCGTACCAATCACGCCGACGCTCGTGCCCAGCCCTTCCAATATCGATTTGACAAAATAGGTCGTCGACGTCTTGCCGTTGGTGCCCGTAATGCCGATCAGACTCAGCTTCTCCGTCGGATTGCCGTAGAATCGAGCGGATACGACGGCAAGCGCCTTGCGCGTATCCGCGGTCTTGATTACCGCGACAGACGCGGGTATGCCCTCAAGCGGAATGTCTCGCTCCACGAGAATCGCGGCGGCGCCGCTATCCGCGGCCTTGGCAGCATAGGCATGCCCGTCGACGGTAAAACCCGACACGGCGACGAACAAGCCATGGCTTGTCGCCTCGCGGGAGTCGAAGGAAATCGACGTAATGTCTGCGTCCAGTCCGCCCTGCAGGGCGACGTAGTCCAGCTCTTCCAATAAGGAACGAAGCAGCATGCAATCAGCCCCTTTTCACACTATTATTTTACCACAATAGAATTTATACGTTTTCGAGAATCGAAAACAAAAATTCTATTTGGCGATAAAAGCTTCAACTAAACGCGGTCGCTCATCTTCGAAAGACTTCGATTGGAGCTTTTCTCATTTTGCACTATTAGGAAGAAATAAGTATTCCACCACTTCATATGAAGTCATTTTACTTGATCGCCCCTTATAAAACAATTGCGATCGATCTCCGGGAGGGTGCTGGAGTGAAGGTCATAGGTCTGAAGGTCTACCCATTTGAAGAATGTTCTCGCATCTGTCGAAAAGTGCATGAAAATTATTGTCATTCGTCGACAAGTTTTTACAAACTCTTTGGTAATGACGGAGTATAATGGAACTATTCCTAGCTAAGTCTTCCAAGATAAGGAGTGTGCCTCGAAGCGATTATGGATAAACAACTTCTGCTGACTCAGTTGCAATCGCTTAGGCTCAAGCTTCACGAGATCGCCGAAGCGCGAGGCAGTTTGACGGATCCGGCCGTACTAGCCATTAGCGAAGAGGCCGATCAGCTCATCGTTGCTCTGCAGTACATGCAGCGGGATGAGCTTCATCACACGTCCAATCTAAGAGATATAAAGAAATAGATGCTTCTCAACGATTTCGCAACCTACGGAAAAACCGGGTAAGCAGCATAGCGCATTCCGCTTGCAGGACGCCGCTTGTGAGCTCCGTTTCGTGATTGAAACGGGGCTCTTGTAGTAGGTTCATAAGCGTTCCGGCGCAGCCGGCCTTGGGATCCACCGTTCCGTAGACGACGCGTTTGACGCGGGACTGAACCAACGCCCCCGCGCACATGGGACAAGGCTCCAGCGTGACGTAGAGCGTGCAATCCAGCAGCCGCCAGGCGCCGATCCGGTCGCAGGCGTCGCGAATGGCGACCAGCTCCGCGTGCGCGGTAGGGTCAAGCTTCGTCTCCCTGAGATTGTGGCCGCGCCCGATGATTTCGTTATTCCGGACAATGACCGCGCCGATTGGAACCTCGCCGATCGCCTCCGCTTTTTCAGCCTCGGCAATGGCTTCCAGCATCCAGTCGCGATCCTCTTGTTCTCTTCTCATATTCGATCTCCTACTCTTCGCTGCTTGTACAACGAACAAATATTCCGGTGTTAACAGGCAGTGGATAATTATGTGGATAACTTATTTGTTATCAACAAAGTTACACACATTCCATCCACGATTGTGTATAATATATGTGGGCAATGTGAATGGAATGTGGATATGTATGAATAGCCAATCTCCTTGATCATCGTGCGAAGGGTGGGTCGTTCCTTGTCGATCAAGTCCAAGCTGACGGCGGCAATCACGCTTATGCTAGTATCCGTAGTCATTCTGTACCATCTGGTCAGCGAATATTCCATGATGCAAGGCTACGAAAGACTGATGGTGGATTCCATGCGCCATTCTTCCGTCCAAGCCGAACAATCGGTCGCCGACTACGAGAGCCGCTTGAAGCTGTACAGCCTCGGCAGTCAGGTCGCGCCGGACGAGACCTTCCGCCAGATTCGCAGGGTCAACCCTTTCGTTAAGGAGATCACGGTATTCAGAAATAACGCCAGCGAGGTGGCGTACGGCACGTATGCTTATCTTGATGCTAACAACGATAGGCTTATTGCGCAAGCGCAAAGAGACAAGACGCTGCATTATCACACGATCGAGTTCAACGGAGACTCTTACTATCGCAGCTTCATGGCCAGTCCCGGCATTGACGGCTACGTCGTCAGCATCGTATTCGATCAATCCGGCATCAACCTGATGCTAGGCTCCAAGCGCTCCAATGCGCTCCTCTATACGGGGGTGTTCCTCCTCCTCATGATGATTCTTACCTATATATTGGTCGGCGTGATGATCCGGCCTCTTAAGGATATATTATGGAAGGTTAACGAAGTATCCTCCGTTCGGTTCCACAAGCCGATCCTGATCAAGCGCAAGGACGAATTCGGCCTGCTCGCCCTCAAGATCAACGCCATGTCCCAGAATCTCAGCATCTACATGAGCAAGCTGCGCAAGGCGTTCGAGGAGAATCGCCGGATGAAAGAGCATCTGGAATCGTTTATTAACCATTCCTACGACGCGATTCATCTCATGGATCTCGAAGGCAAGGTGATCCAAATCAACCGGGCGTTCGAGCAGCTGTTCGGCTACACGGAGGCAGAGGTGCTGGGCATGCGGTTCCCGACCGTGCCGGATACCCACCGGATGGAGAAACGCCAGATGATCGGCCTGCTCCTTGCGGGCAAGAAGCTGCCGGCGCAAGAGACGGTGCGCATGACCAAAGCAGGGGAGATCATCCCCGTAAGCGTCATGGTATCGCCGATTCGCGATTCCGACGGAACGATCCGGGCTTTCGCGAGCATCTGCCGCGACATGAGAAGCCGTAACCGGATGGAGGAGCTGCTTCGCCGTTCGGAGAAGCTGACGACGGTCGGCCAGCTCGCAGCCGGAGTCGCCCACGAAATCCGCAATCCGCTGACGACGCTGCGCGGATTCCTGCAGTTGCAGCAGCAAAGCCAGAAGCTTAATCTGCTGCATGTGAATTTAATGTTGTCTGAGCTGGACCGCATTAACTTGATCGTCGGCGAGTTTCTTATTTTGGCAAAGCCGCAGGCAACGAAATTCGTCACGAAGGACGTGCGCAACGTCATGAACGACGTGCTCGTCTTCCTGGATAGCGAAGCGCATCTTCATAATATCGTGTTCCGCACGGTGATTACGGAAGACGAATGTCGCATCTCGTGCGAAGAGAACCAATTGAAGCAAGTATTTATCAACCTGCTCAAGAACGCGATCGAAGCCATGCCGGGAGGCGGCTCCGTCCATATTTCCATCCAGCGCAAGGGAGAGCGAATCGCGATCTCCATCACGGACGAAGGCGTCGGCATTCCAGAAGAGTTGATTTCGAAGATAGGGGATCCGTTCTTTACGGCCAAGGAGACGGGAACGGGACTCGGCATCATGGTCAGCCAGCGCATCATTGCCAGCCATCACGGCACGCTGGATATTCAAAGTCAGGTTAACGTGGGCACGTCCGTCAAGGTAACGCTGCCGGCTTTGAAGCAGGAGCCCGAAGAAGAGCTGCCTGCGGCGCAATAAAACGCATGAGGTTAGAATGGGCGAAAAGGTTTCTTGCTCAATCTGATTATAGAGAGGGAGAGGGTCGCGAATGGGGCGAAGAGCGGTCATTGCGGGTGCAACCGGATTAGTGGGCGGGGAGCTGGTCAAGCTGCTGATCGGGGCCAAAGAATACGATAACGTTACGGTGCTCGTACGCCGAAGAATCAACCTCGCGCATCCAAGGCTGACGCAGCTAGTCATGGATTACGAGAAGCTCGGAGAATTATCGAACGAGCTCTTTGAAGGTGCGGACGTTTATTGCGCGCTAGGGACAACGATGAAGAAAGCGGGCTCCAAGCCTAGCTTCGAGCGGGTGGACTATCACTATCCGATGGAGCTGGCCAAGCTGGCGAAGCGGGCAGGCGCCGAGAGGCTGATGCTTGTGTCCTCGATCGGCGCGAATGCCAATTCCATGTTCTTTTATACCAAGGTGAAAGGCCGGCTCGAGCGTGATCTGCAAGCCTTGTCGCTGCGGTCGCTGCATCTCTTCCGACCTTCGCTCATCTTGGGCGACAGGGGCGAATTCCGCTTCGGGGAGAGAATGGCGGCCCGTCTCTCGGACTGGGGCTCCTTCCTGTACGCCGGTCCGCTCGGCAAGTACAAGCCCGTCCGGGCGGAGACGATCGCGCAGGCGATGGTATCCGCCGCGCTGGTCAAACGGACGTTCCCGACGATCATTTCTTCCCAGGAGATGGAGCCGATGGCCGCCCTGTTGCGGAAATAACGAAGATAGTGTAGGATACGCTACAACGAGGTGAGACAGCGGTGAGAATCAATAAATTCATAAGCGAGACGGGCTTCTGCTCACGCCGGGAAGCGGACAAGCTGGTGGAGTCGGGCAAGGTGACCATTAACGGCGAGACGGCGGTGCTCGGCAGCCAGGCCGAGCATGGAGACGACGTTCGCGTGAACGGCAGGAGGATCGGCGAGCAGCGGCGTCATGTGTACATCGCGCTTAACAAGCCCGTCGGCATCACGAGCACGTCCGAGAGCCATATTAAAGGCAATATCGTCGATTTCGTGGGCCATGCCGAACGTATTTTTCCCATCGGGCGACTGGATAAGGATTCGGAAGGACTAATCCTGATGACGAACGACGGCGATGTCGTCAATCCCATACTGCGTTCCGAAGGAAAACACGAGAAGGAATATATCGTAACGGTGGACAAGCCGCTGACGGAAGCTTTTGTGCGAGGGATGTCGCAAGGGGTTAAAGTGCTGGGAAGTCTGACGCTGCCGTGCAAGGTGACGCGGGTGGGCGATCGAACGTTCCGGATCATCCTGACGGAAGGCCGCAACCGCCAAATTCGCCGCATGTGCGAAGCGTTCGGTTATCACGTGAGGAAGCTTAAGCGCGTGCGGATCATGAATATTCATCTGGGCGAGCTACCTGTCGGCAAGTGGCGCGACTTGTCCGAGGACGAGCGGCGCGAGCTGTTCGATTTGCTGCAGTATCAGCCAAGATAGCGCGGGCAATCGGACGATATGTCTGGCAAGCACCAATAACACGACAAAAAGAAGCTCTCATCCGCACTGTAGCAGTGGCGGAGGAGAGCGTTTTTGTTTAATTCTAAGAATTTATAAGTTTTGCCCGTCTTTATTGCGCGGAAGCCGCGGCCGCGTTGCCGGTGGCGGACAAGCTCTGCACGTTCTGCGTATTAACGTAGGTGTGCAGGATCGAAACCTCGACGCGGCGGTTCTTGGCTTTGCCCGCAGCCGTGTCGTTGGTCGCGACGGGGTGGTATTCGCCATAGCCGATCGCGCTGAACCGCTTGCGGTCTAGCGACTTGTTCTCCAGCATGACGTCCAGGAACCGGATGGCGCGCATGGCGCTGAGATCCCAGTTGGAGCGGAATTGCGAGGTGTTAATCGGCGTGTCGTCCGTATGGCCGGCAACGATGACGTCGTAATTCGGGTATTGCGTCAACATGGTCGCGATTGCGGTGGCTAGCTCTTCGGATTCAGGCTTGATGCGTGCCTGAGCAGGCGCGAACAAGGCATTGTCGCTTATCGTAATCAACAATTGAGACATGTTCAGCTTGGTTTCCAGATCGGTGGTCAAGCCGTTCTTGTCGATGTAGGCGTCGATCTTTTTCTTGAGATCCTCAAGCTCCGCTTGCTCCTGCTTAATGAGCTCCTCCAGATCGGACTGGGTTTGCTGCTCCTGTTGTTCCTTATCCTCTTCCTTCTCGTCGCCGGCTTTGCCATCCTTCGACGGGTCTTCTCCGCTCTTGACGACGGCCGGCATGTCCAATACGCCCGCGCCGTTGCTTAACGCGAGGCTGAACGCCTGCGACATCTCCTCGAACTTCTTCACGTCGACGGAGTTCATGGAATACAGCACGATGAAAAGGGCGAGCAGCAAGGTCAGAAGGTCGGCATAAGGGATCAGCCACGATTCGTCTACGTGTTCTTCATGATCGTCGTGCTTACGCTTTCTGCTCAACGGCCATTTCCTCCTTCTCTCTCATCTGCTTCCGCTCCGTGGGCGTCAGGAAGACGGACAGCTTCTGGTTGATGGCGATCGTGGATACGCCGGACTGGATGGACAGAAGGCCTTCCAGCATCATGAGGCGGATTTGGATTTCTTCCTTGGAGATGCGCTTAAGCCGATTGGCAATGGGATGCCACAATACATAACCTGTAAAGATACCGAGAAGAGTCGCGATAAAGGCGCCCGCGATGGCATGGGCCAGCTTGTCCATGTCGCTCATCTCGGACAGCGCCGCGACAAGGCCGACGACCGCGCCGAGTACGCCGAGCGTAGGAGCATAGGTGCCTGCTTGCGTAAAGATCAAAGCGCCGGCCTTGTGGCGATCTTCGGTCGCCGCGATGTCCTCGAGAAGAACGTCGCGCACGAGATCCTGGTCGTTGCCGTCGATGATCATGCGCATGCCGTTGCGGAGAAACGCGTCTTCGATTTCGTCGACGCGGGCCTCGAGAGCGAGCAAGCCTTCGCGGCGCGTAATGGATGCCCATTCCATGAAGCGAGTGATCAAATCCTCTCGGGATGCGAGCTTCTGCTCCGCGAACACGATTTTGAACAGCTTGCCGACCTTCTTCAGCTCGGACATCGGGAACGCGATCATGACGGAGGCGACCGTGCCCAAAATAATTATCATAAAGGCGGCAGGGTTCATGAGCGACGATAAGTGGGCGCCCTTTACCACCATCCCGCCAAGCACCGCGATTAAACCTAACACAAGTCCGATAATTGTTGAGTTCTTCATCATGCACCCCGTCCAGTTAGAATTCTTTGTGCGGCGCGGACCGGTCTTATCGCGTCCAAAGTCGCCGTTTGTTCTTGTATACTTCTATTTATATCGTCAAAAGGGTATTCTGAGATTATAGTAATCGACAGCGAACCATAATTTTAAGGAGATGTGTGAAGAATGGGTGTACGCCACGCGCGCGAATACGCGGATATATTGAAGGAATTGACGCAAGCGGTCGGGGATATCGAGGGAAGCTACACGTTTTTCGAGATGGAGCCGGACGAGTGGGAGGCGCTGCCGACGTCCGATCGGCACGAAGTGATGGAGGCGCTCGCGGACGACGTGTTCTTTGGGCTGGGCGAGGACCCCAGCATCAAGGTTGGGCAAGGAGAAATCGTGTATAACAGCAAACATCATATAATTGAAGTCATGCAAGGAGATAACGTCATCCACATTATCCGTTTGATCTGATCGCGCGATTATCTCGTCATAAAGCGACACATTCCAATCGAATCCTGTCGAAAATCTTTACTTTAGCAAATCTCTCCAGTAGAATAGAACCAAATCATGGTGGCAATATACCTGACACGCAGATGACATTGGGGAGAGTAACATGACAGGTACTCATTCGGCTGACTCGCTTCCTGCAAGCCTACAATTGGATATGGAAACCGTTGCGGCCTATTACCAGCCCATCATCGCGCTCGATACGAGACGAATTGCAGGGTACGAGGTGCTCGGCAGGGCGGTAGGCCAGGACAAGGAGCGACCGCGCAGTCTGGGGCCGTTCTTTGGCAATAATTCCATACCGATGGAAGAACATTTGCTTGTCGACCGGCTCATCCGGGAGCAGGCGATCTCGAAGCACTCGCGGGAAGAAAAGCCGCCGCTTCTGTTCCTGAACCTGAAGCCGGCCTGGATCTACCGGCAGGCGGAGAGCGGAGAGCTGTACACGCTGGATTTGATCTCGAAGCATGATGCGGATCCTTCGCGGATCGTCATCGAAATTACGGAAGAGAGCTTTCAAGGATCGATGGACGTCCTCCGGACGGTAATCGATCGTTATCGGTCGTTCGGCTGCTTGATTGCCATTGACGACGTAGGCAGCGGCTTCAGCAGCGCGGACCGCATCGCCCAGATTCAGCCGAACCTGCTTAAGATCGATATGCATATGGTCAAACGAAGCGCGACGCACAACGGCTATTACGGCGTGCTTCGATCCTTCTCCGAGCTGGCCGAGCAGATCGGCGCTTCCTTGCTGTTCGAGGGAGTCGAGACGAGAGAGGATCTGGAGCGGGCCATCCAATCGGGAGCGAGGTACGTGCAAGGCTTTCTATTCGCGCAGGCAAAGGCGGATTTTCTCGCGCCAACCAGCTTTGCTACCGTCATCGAGAGCGAGCTGGAGCGCAATTTGAGACAGCTTGCGGCAACCGAAAAGAGATGGCAGCACGAAGCGGAAGGGCTTGCGGAGCGGCTTCAATCGATCGTGCGGGGCGACGAGTCGCCCGAAGCAGCGGACGACTGGCTGGAAGGGCTGCTTCCATCCTTAAGCGACTCTTGCACCAAAGTGTATATTTGCAACGAGGAAGGGATTCAGCTGTCGGCCAATTTCAGCCGGGGCGAGGATGGCGGCTGGAAGCGGGAAGAGGAATACAGGCATGCCAACTGGAGTTGGCGTCCGTATTTCGTGCCGAACCTTGTGCTGTTAACCGAGACCAGGCGGGCTATCGTGTCCCGTTCTTATACCGATCTCGACTCGCGAGCCTGGATCCGTTCCATCTCGGTGCTGGTCAGGCCCGGCATTATCCTCTTCGCCGACAGCAAAGACGAGGGCGGACCGGTGTAGCGCGGTTTGGCGCGACTCCGCGCGACTCTGCTCAACTTTGGGGCAAGAAGGCAAGCAGCTAGTAGGTTGGCTCGAAGACCATGCAATGGAACGGCTCGGGGTCGCCGCCCGAAAGAGACGGAAGCAGGTAGGTGTCCGTGATGCGGAAGCCCGCCTTCTCGTAGGCGCGGATCGCCCGTTCGTTCCAGATCAGCACCTCCAGATCGATCTCGTTGCCCGGCATTCGTTTCAGCGCTTCCTCTGCCATGGCGCGGACGATGGACGGTCCCAGACCTTTGCCGCATAGATCGGGGCGAAGGCCAAGCCCAAGCCTGGTCACGTTGCCCAACGGGAAAAACTGAACGTAGCCGATCAAAGCCTGCCGTTCGTCAAGAACGGCTCCATATTGCTGCGTGCGCAGGACGGGATCGCCGAATTCGATTCCGTCCTTTTGCATGCGGTCCCAATCGGGCCAATTGAACCTTTCGTAAGGAGGTTGGTACACCCAATCGCACAGCTGGACGGCATGGTCTGATTCCAGCGGCACGATAGTCAGCGCGGACGTATTTGGTTTATAATAAGTAGGGTTCGGTTCGTGCTCTGCGGAATTCGTCATGGCTTGATTATATCAGATGGGCGCTTGTTGGCGCGTGCATATCGTAAGGGGAATGGGCAACGTGAAGAAGCTGCTATGGATCGGCTGTTTATCGTATCTCGTTATAGGCATCGCCCATGTGGTGGGCGGTTCGATATTGGAGCAATTGATAGAACATTACGGCGTTACATATAAAGACGGCGGGCAATGGATTATGAATCAGTTTCTCGGCTTCATGGTAGGGGTGCTGCTCGCGCCGACCTTGACCGCGCGTATAGGCAAGCGCGGCGCCGTCCTGCTGGCCATGGGCTTGCTGACCGTAAGCGAAGCGGCATATAGCCTATTGCTGCCCTGGGGCTGGATGCTCGCGTTCGCCCCTATCGCGGGGATCGGCTTCGGGATGACGGAAGCGATCGTAGGGGCGGTGATCATCGATTTGGTGAAAGGCAAGGCATCCGCGATGAGCCGGCTGGAAACGTTCTTCGGGATTGGGGCGCTCATCATTCCGGTGACGGTGGCCTTTCTCATCCGGGAGCATGTATGGCAGCTCTCGTTCCCGATTCTCTCGGCTATGGCGGGCATCACGTTCGTCTTATGGCTGACGATGTCCTTTGGCAAGCTGGACGATCAGCTTAGCCTAACGGCGGCGAAGTCGGCTGCGCCCGGAGACGACCTTATCGGCTCCGTCGATGGGCGCGGAGAAGCCGTTGCGGCTTCTGCTCGAGAGAAAGGGCTGCTGGGGTATTCGAGCAAGCTCTTGCCGTTCCTTGTCCTGAGCGCTTTGTTCTTCTTGGTTTACGTGGGCATGGAAATGAGCTTCTCCAACTACCTACCTTCGATTCTCATTACGCGAACCGGTCTTGGCGAAGCCGCCGCGGCCGCTTCGCTCAGCTTGTTCTGGGGGACGGTCGTGATCGGCCGCCTGTTCGCCGGCATGATTGCCGACCGGATCGGGTATGCCCGCTATTTAATGATTGCCGTCGTCGGAGCGCTCGTCGTGTTCGGGTTGATGACGCTAACCGGAGAGCTTTACTGGATGATGGCGCTGATCGCGCTTAGCGGATTGTTTTTCTCCGGGGTATTCGGCATCGCGCTCGTATACGCCAACAGCCTGCTTCCGGGGATGACGGAACGCACGACCAGCCTGCTAGTGGCCTTCGGAGGCATTGGGGGCGCGGTGTTCCCCCGCGTGACGGGTTGGCTCATGGATCGTTACGACGTGGAGCTGACGGTGGGGTATCTGGCGACGCTGGTCGTATTCATGCTGCTCCTGTTAGGCGCTATGCTGCTGCAGGGACGCCGCTTGATGCGGCAAGCGGCTGGCGAGCAGGGCTGAGACGGCAGGTCGTACGCACTGGGGCTCGTTGTCTAGGATGCTCTCTTATGGATAACGGAGCTGTCGATTGACGTAGTCCGGAACCCCCTATCATAAGCAAACAGCCTTCCCGTCGCCGGGAAGGCTGTTCATCCTGTTCTTATTTGGCTGCTTCGACAGTAAGAGCTTGATACTGACTATCGTCCATTACGCGGCGCGCCGTTACGAAACGCGACTTGTAATACGAACTATTGAGTGCTTCCGTCACGACGCCGCGGCTTGTGGAAGCGTGGGCGAAGTTGCCGTCGCCTAAGTAAATGCCAACGTGCGTAATGCCGCCGTTTACTCTGCCGCTTGTGTCGAAGAAGACTAGGTCGCCCGGCTTAAGGTCGGCCTTGGCGATTTTCGTGCCTTCCGTTGCTTGGTCTACCGATCTGCGCGGAAGATCAATGCCCATCTTCTTGAATACGTAGCCGGTAAATCCGGAGCAGTCAAAACCTCTTGTGGTGGAGCCGCCGTAAGAATAAGGGGTTCCAAGAACACCATCGATGATGCCGTCCATTTCGGAGTTCGCGAAAGCGCTTCCCGCCTGGAATGCCAGCAGGAGCACGAGCCCCAGCAATACAGAGCTAATCTTCTTCTTCAACTTGTGTTACTCCTTCCGGTGCCGACGAGGTTAGCTGTGGGGTTCGGTTGAAGGTTCCCTATGACTTCACAGGCGCTGTAGAACACCAGACGTCGAAGTCAATTCACCCAGAGTGGTTCCCCCGTTTCCCTTGCGGGAATTAGGCAATATCATCCAAAGCTATTAACTAAGCAATATAATAATAGGAAAATGTTGATTCGTGTTGAATATGAGAAGATATTAATAAAATAACGATAAAAATAGGGTTTCAAAGCGAAATAACTGGGTAAGAAAGCGCTGTCAAAGCGTGTATTTTGGCTTCATTTTGTGTATCATAAGAGGATAGGAACGTGAGTCGGGAGTCGCCGTTACCGGCGGCTATCCCGCGTAATCACGATAGAATGGGCGCCGCACTAGGAATAGAAGAGATTCCCGCTAAGGGCGCACGAGTGGAAGGGGTAGGTCGCATATGGAGAACGCGCTGGAGAACAAGACATCATCCTCCAATTTCATTAAGAACATTGTCGTAGAAGATTTGAAGAGCGGCCGCGTGCAAGAGATCGTCACGCGTTTCCCGCCTGAGCCGAACGGCTACCTGCATATCGGACATGCCAAGTCGATCTGCCTGAACTTCGAGCTGGCGGACGAGTTTAAGGGCAAGACGAACCTGCGCTTCGACGACACGAATCCCGTCAAGGAAGATACGGAATATGTGGATGCCATCCAAGAGGACGTGCGCTGGCTTGGCTTCGACTGGGAGGAGCTGCGCTTCGCCTCGGACTATTTCGAGGAGCTGTACAACCGCGCGGTGCTGCTCATCAAGAAGGGCAAAGCCTACGTCTGCGACCTGACGGCCGACGAGATGCGCGAGACGCGGGGCACGCTGACGGAGCCGGGCAAGGAAAGCCCGTACCGGAATCGCGGCGTGGAAGAAAACCTGGACCTGTTCGCGCGCATGCGCGCAGGCGAATTCAAGGACGGCGAACGCGTCCTCCGCGCCAAGATCGACATGGCTTCGCCGAACATCACGCTGCGCGATCCCGTCCTGTACCGGATTTCCCATTCGCATCATCACCGCACGGGCGACGCTTGGTGCATCTACCCGATGTACGATTACGCCCATCCGCTAAGCGACGCGATCGAAGGCATCTCGCATTCCATCTGCACGCTGGAGTTCGAGGACCATCGGCCGCTATACGACTGGGCCGTCGCCGAATGCGAGATGGAGAGCGTGCCGCGCCAATACGAATTCGCGAGATTGAACATCACCAATACGGTGATGAGCAAGCGTTATTTGAAGCAGCTGGTGGACGAAGGCGTCGTGGACGGCTGGGACGATCCCCGCATGCCTACGATCAGCGGGATGCGCCGCCGGGGCTATACGCCCGAAGCGATCCGCGCGTTCTGCCGCGAAATCGGCGTGGCCAGGAGCAACAGCGTGGTTGACGAGCGAAATCTCGAGCATTTCATCCGCGAGGATCTAAAGCTTAAGGCGCTTCGGACCATGGCGGTGCTTCGCCCGCTCAAGGTTGTCATCACGAACTATCCGGAAGGACAGACGGAGTTGCTGGACGCCGAAAACAACTCGGAGAACGAGGAGATGGGCACGCGCCAAATTCCGTTCTCCCGCGAAATCTACATCGAACGCGACGACTTTATGGAGGATCCGCCGAGCAAGTATTTCCGCTTGTTCCCGGGCAACGAAGTTCGCCTCAAGCATGCGTACTTCATCGTTTGCCAGGAGGTCGTCAAGGACGAGAACGGGGAGGTCGTCGAGCTGCGCTGCACGTACGACCCCAAGACGAAGAGCGGCAGCGGCTTTACGGAGCGCAAGGTGAAGGGGACGATCCACTGGGTCGAAGCCTCGCAGGCGGTGCCGGCGGACTTCCGCCTGTACGAGCCGCTCATCACGGACGAGGCGAAGGATTCCGACAAGTCGTTCCTGGAGTGCATCAATCCGAATTCGATGCAAGCGGAGAGCGGGTTCGTGGAGCCGAACATGAAGGATGCGGCCGGCGGTGACAAGTTCCAATTCTTCCGTCACGGCTACTTCAGCGTCGATCCCAAGGATTCGAAGGACGGCAAGCTGGCGTTTAACCGAATCGTGTCGCTTAAGAGCTCGTTCGATCCGTCCAAAGCCTAGAAGGGCAATGTCCAGAGCCGGCCAAGCCTTGTCGCTTGGCTGGCTTTTGTTGGAATGGGAGTTGGCGGCCCGCGAGGAGGGATGTCGTGAATAACGGAAGCGAACGGAAGGTTGGCGGCAGCGGCGAGCCTTTCTGCCACGGATTGATTCTTGCCGGCGGACAAAGCTCGCGCATGGGGCGGGACAAGGCGATGATAGCCATAGACGGCCGCCCTTTGCTAGCGAAGCTGATAGACGCGATGAGCGCTTCCGTGCCAGGCGAGATTGTGGTGTCCGTCAATTCGCCGGAGCGGGAGACGCTCTACCGGGAACGTCTCGGGCCGCTGCCGGCGAGCGTTCGGTTCGCTTGCGACCGCAAGTCCGAAGCGGGTCCGCTTGCCGGCCTCGCCGCAGGTCTAGGCGCGCTGCCTGGCGGTTACGCTTATGCGGTGGCTTGCGATGCGCCGGAGTTGTCTCCGCGCTGGCTGTCCCGGCTGCTTGCGGAGGCGGCCGCGGAGACTGGCGTGCTCGCCGTCGCCGCAAAGGGAGAGCCGCTGCATGCTCTCTACCACGCGGAAGTAGCCCGATTAGCTGAAGAGGCGTTGGCGGAAGGCGACTTGCGGCTTATGTCGTTGCTTAGGCGAGCCGGCGCGAGGCAGCTGGAGCTGAACGAAAACGAAAAGTCGGCGTACGGGCTCCATAACCTGAATACGCCGGAGCAATTGAGGATGTATTTGTCGGAACGGAATCATAGAGTAGAAGAAAAGAACAGTAGCCCTGATCCATAATGTTGGACAGCATGAGCAAGTAGCAGACGACGGAAGGCGGAGAAAGACTGCGATGACGGACAACAATAATCGATACGAGTGGATGGATGCGACGGAACGGCATTTGGAGCGCATCGTGGATATTTATAACTCGACCATTGCGGGGCGGGTCGTGACGGCGGATCTGGAGCCGGTCTCGGTCGAGAGCAAGCGGGCGTGGTTCGACGCCCATTCGCCGGACGAGCGGCCGATCTGGATCGTGCGCGATAAGGAAACCGGGGAGATCGCGGCATGGCTTAGCTTTCAATCTTTCTACGGGCGGCCAGCGTATCGGGCGACGGCGGAAATCAGCATCTATATCGCGGAGGAGCACCGGGCGCGCGGGCTTGGCTCCTACTTGATCAGAGAAGCCATCGACGCTTGTCCGCGGCTAGGCTTGACGACGCTCGTCGGCTTCGTCTTCGGCCATAACGAGCCGAGTCTTGCGCTGCTGGCGAAGTTCGGCTTCGAGCAGTGGGGGCTTCTGCCGCGGGTAGCGGTGCTGGACGGCGTGGAACGGGATCTCGTCATCGCGGGGCTGCGCGTATCGTAAGGACGCCTAGCCGGACGGGAAGGGAGGTGGCGGCAGTCAAGCTATTTCGTCGTGCGTATAGCGGCAGCATATGGTTTAACTTTTTTGTGCTCTTATGCGCTCTTCTTTATTCGGCCATCATGTTGTATCTGCTATTCTACCGCGATCGTTATATCTTTGGCGGGTACGCCTACAACTTGGTCCCGTTCGATACGATCGAGCGGTACGTCGTGTACCGGGACCGCTTCAACTTCGACACCTGGTTCAAAAATTTATTCGGAAACGTCGTCCTGTTTATTCCGATCGGAGCGTTCTTGCCGCTATTAGACAAGCGGAATCGTTCGGGCTTCCGGATGGTAACCGTCTGCGTGGCGATGATCGGATGCGTGGAGCTCGCGCAGATGCTGCTGCGGGTCGGCAGCTTCGATATCGACGACATTATATTGAACACGGCCGGCGCCTGGATCGGACTGATGCTGGTGCGGCCGTTTATGAAAGAAGGGAGAATGAACAAGTGAGCAAGTTTTGGAGTCCGCTTGCCGCTTCGCTCGTGCCTTACGTGCCGGGAGAGCAGCCCAAGGACAAAACCTATGTAAAGCTGAACACGAACGAAAATCCGTACCCGCCTTCCCCCGCGGCCCTGCAAGCGATGAACGATGCGGTGAACGACGATTTGAGATTGTATCCGGATCCGACGTGCGACGAGCTGGTCAAGGCGGCGGCCGGGTATTACGGGCTTGCTCCCGAACAAGCTTTCGTCGGCAACGGCTCGGACGAGGTGTTGGCGTTCGCGTTCGCGGCGTTTTTCGACCCGGCGAAGCCCGTCCTGTTCCCGGATATTACATATAGCTTCTATAAAGTGTATGCCAAACTGTACGGCCTTGCGCCCAAGCTTATTCCGCTCGATGACAATTTCGATATCCCCATGGAGCAATTCGCGGGCGATCACGGCGGAATCATTATGCCGAATCCCAACGCGCCGACGGCCCAGCTTATTCCGCTGGCGGAGATTCGTTCGCTGCTGGAGCGCAATCCCGATAACGTCGTAATCATCGACGAGGCTTACATCGACTTCGGGGGCGAAACGGCGGTTAGCCTTGTACCGCAATACAACAATCTGCTTGTCGTGCAGACGCTGTCCAAGTCCCGTTCTCTTGCGGGACTGCGCGTCGGCTTCGCGTTCGGCTCGGAGGAGCTGATCGACGGCCTGAACCGGATCAAAAATTCGTTTAACTCCTACACGATGGATCGGGTTGCTCTGCGCGGCGCGGTAGCTTCGCTTGCGGACGAAACGTACTTCCGCTCAGCGACGGCCAAGGTCGTGGCGACGCGAGAGCGCGTGATGAAGCAGGTGCTGGACCTGGGCTTCAAGTCCACGAACTCCAAGGCGAACTTCCTGTTCATCGAGCATCCGTCGATTCCGGCTAGCGAGCTCTTCGCGGAGCTGCGCGAGCGCGGGGTGCTGGTGAGGTACTTCAACTCTCCGCGCATCGATAATTACCTGCGGGTCAGCATCGGGACGGACGAAGAGATGGACACGTTTATCGCGGCGCTGACTTCGATTGTTGGGCGGAGCTAGCGGCGGCAAGAGGCGATCGGCAAGAGGAACGCCGGCGGCGCATGAGTAGGCAGGGCTGCCGTACCGGCATCGAGCAGCAAAGACGACAGCCATGCAAGGCACCCGGATGGGACGGGGCTCTGCATGGCTGTCGTTTTTTTTTTAGGCGGGCGCCGGCGGCGCATCGTACGGGCGGAGCGTCGGTGAACTCCGCCTGGAGTCTGCCGCGCGCGCGACGCCCGCGGTCTTGCAAGATCCTGCGGTAGGCGTTCCGTCTGAGGAGGACGGAACGCAGGATGCGCGCTGCCCGTATCCCGGCGTTCCTGCGATAAGGGCATTCCGTCTGAGGAGGACGGAATGAAGACTTCTGACGGCAGGAGTTGTCCGGAATTATTGGGCAATCGTAGAGTCTTGGGTACGCGCTACGCCGCCTTGGCCGATCCACGTACGTTTCCAACTGCCTTGAACAAGGGCGATAAGAACGATACATGCCAGCGCGATCGCGCTAAGGATGAGGAATCCCGACGTATAGGAGCCCGTCGAGAGCTTCAGGTTGCCGAGAATCTTGGGCAAGAAGAATCCGCCTACGCCGCCGGCCGCGCCGACGATGCCCGTCACGATGCCGATCTCCTTCTGGAACCTTTGCGGCACGAGCTGAAACACCGCGCCGTTGCCCATGCCGAGCGCCATCATGGCCACGAACAGCAGGACGATCATCAACCCGAGCGACGGCAGCGACGATACGCTGGCGAGCATGATTCCCACGATGGCGTAGAGGACGAAGAGCATGCGCACGCCGCCGAAGCGGTCCGACAGCCAGCCCCCGACAGGGCGGAAGAAGCTGCCCGCGATGACGCAGATCGTCGCGAAGTCCGCCGCGCGGATGGGATCCAAGCCGTACTGCGTATTGAAGAAGATCGTTAGATAGTTCGCCAAGCCGACGAAACCGCCGAAGGTCACGCTGTACATGATGCAGAACATCCAGGCATCGCGTTGCTTCAGGATCGCTCCGTAATCGCGAAGCTTCTTGGGAGCGGGCTGATTCGGACTGTCCTTGGCGATGATGCTGAACACGATAAAGACGATCACGATCGGGATCAAAGCTAGGCCGAACACCGCTTGCCAGCTTCCGTAATGCTCGGCGATGCGGTTGGCGAACAGGGTGGCGAATACCGTGCCGCTGTTGCCGGCGCCGGCGATGCCCATGGCGAGTCCTTGATACTGCGGCGGATACCACCGGCTGGCTAGCGGCAGAGCTACGGCGAAGGATGCGCCGGCGACGCCGAGCAGCAGGGCTACGACGTACAGCTCGGACAACGAAGTGACGAACTGCCAGCCGTAGACGAGCGGAATCATCGTGATGATCATGCCGAGCTGTCCGCTCCGCTTCTGTCCGATTCGATCGGCGAGGAAGCCGAAGACGAGCCGGAGGATGGAGCCGCCTAGAATCGGCAAGGCGACCAGATTGGCTTTTTGCGCCGCGTTCATTTCGTATTCGCCCATAATAATGACCGCAAGCGGCCCGAGCAGCACCCAAATCATAAAGCTAACATCGAAATACAGGAACGAGCTGAACAAGGACGGGGAATGGCCACTTTTCAAAAATCCGTTGCGTTGAATCATCCGTACGCATCTCCTCTCCAATATGGAACGTCATCTGAAAACATAAAAAGCCGCACGCAATCGCAAAGGATTGTTGTGCGGCTTCATTGCCACGGCGGCACGTCATTGTGCTCGCTCGATATGAATAGTGGGAAAGGTTTGCTTCCGCAAGCGGCCTTCATCATTGAAAACCGTCACGGAACTTTCTCGCTTATCTATTTGCATTATAGAGGGCAAGTTAGATTCGTGTCAACATATCTTACACAATAAATTTTTAACCATGAATCAGTTGGTAAACCTTAACGATGTTGGCGGCCACTTCTCCGATCCGTTTCCGTTCGTTCATCGCTTGCTTGCGCAGGAAGTCGTAAGCTTCGTTCTCCGGGATGCCTTTGATTTCGCTGAGGACGGCCTTCGCCTGGTCGATCCACTTGCGCTCCTCCAGCCTAAGCATCAAGCTTTCCTTCTCTTCCGCCCACCGCTTGCGCTGCTTCCAGGCGTGCACGCCAAAGGACAGCGCCTGGCCCATCTCTTCGGGGAGCATCGTTGGGAAAAGCAATCCGTCGAGAGAATACCCCCAATCCTCCTGCTCCCGGGATGCGCCTTTGACATTTCCGACGCAGCTGAGCCAAAAGATCGGCAGCTTCTTGGTTCTTGCCACCGCTTGTTGCAGCTTAAGCATATCTGGCGCCGGCGCGTGGATAACGACCGCGTCCGCGATCATGACGAGTCCCAGCGCCTCGGCTTCCGTCTCGACGCAATGAAGCTTCTTGCAGTTCTTCCGGAGAGCGTCCGTCACGGCTCCTGCGGGTACCGGCTCGATGAACAGAATGATTGTCAGCATGCTTAACTCCACCTCTTACTCGCCCGATTCATCGGTCTTGGGAAATTTGTAAGTTAATATAACACAGCCTTCCCGACTCTGTCGATGGTCGGAAAGGTTCGTTTGAGCTCTCGACGGCCCAAATCTTGCGCTATGGAGATCGCTTTAATGTTAGTATATGTTTCATGATCGATGAATCGGGACATTTCAATAAATTAATGTAAGGTATATTGACATGAGAGGAAAGCACAGGTATACTTGCAATAATTATTCCAAGACGACACAACGGCGTGTCGCATCCTATCTGGCAAAGTAGCCTATTCCGACATGCATCCTGCAGGCGGAGTAGGCTTTTCATGTTTTAGTAACGTAGGAGGGGACCACGATGAAGAAATTGGTGATGGTTGGCAACGGCATGGCGGGCGTGTCCTTTATCGAGCAATTGCTCAAGCTTAATCCTAATAGGTACGAAATAACGATTATCGGCGCTGAGCCGCATCCGAACTACAATCGGATTATGTTGTCGTCCGTGCTGGCCGGAGATGCCGACATGAAAGATATTGTACTAAACGATTGGAGCTGGTATGAGGAGAACGGGATCGCGCTTCATACAGGCCATACGGTAACGAATATAGATGCAAAGGCGCACACGGTGTCGACGGATGGCGGACTTACGATCGCGTACGACGAATTGGTGCTCGCCACGGGCTCGCTGCCGTTTATGCTCCCGCTGCCTGGAGCGGATAAAGATGGCGTCATCGCCTTCCGGGATATGAAGGACTGCGAGACGATGATGGAGACGGCCAAGGCTTATCGCAAAGCGGTCGTCATCGGCGGGGGGCTTCTTGGGCTGGAGGCCGCAAGGGGGCTGCTCAACCTGAACATGGAGGTTGAAGTCGTTCACGTAACGCCGTATTTGATGAACCGCCAGTTGGACAACACGGCATCCGTCATGCTTCGGGAGGAGCTGGAGAGCCAAGGCATGCGGTTCCTGCTGGGCAAGCAATCGGAACGGATCCTTGGCGGCGACCGCGCAACCGGCCTTAAGTTTAAGGACGGAACGGAAGCGGCGGCCGACCTGATCGTCATGGCGGTCGGCATCGTACCGAACGCGGAGCTTGCGAAGCGAAGCGGCGTTGCCGTGAACAGAGGCATCCTGGTCGACGATTATATGGGGACAAACGTGCCTAATGTGTACGCCGTCGGCGAATGCGCCGAGCATCGCGGCATCTCGTACGGACTCGTCGCCCCGCTCTACGAGCAAGGAGCGGTGCTCGCTAAGCGGCTTGCAGGCGTAGACAGCCCGGGATATCACGGCACGGTCCTTTCCGCCAAACTTAAGGTATCGGGAGTGAACGTGTTCTCCGCGGGCATCTTCCTGGACGAACCGGGAACGAAGGCGCTTAGGGTGCAGGACGATCTGGACGGCGTCTATAAAAAGGTCGTATTCAAGGACGGCAAGGTGATCGGCACCGTCTTGTTCGGCGACACGTCGGACAGCTCGCGAATTTTTTCCTACATTAGAAGCGGCGAGGATTTCGCGGGACGGGAGAAGGAAGTGCTGTTCGGGAAGTCGGACGGCGGCAAACCGAACGATACGGATTTGGTGGGGGCCATGAGCGGCGACGAGATCGTCTGCGGCTGCAACGGCGTCACGAAGGACACGGTCGTCGAGGCCATTATGGAGAAGGGCTGCGTCAGCATCGGCGAGATTAAAGCTTGTACGAAAGCGTCCGGCTCGTGCGGCGGCTGCAAGCCGCTCGTCGAAGCGATCTTGACGGCGACGGTCGGGGCGGACAATGTGACGGCGGCCAAGGATGGCATTTGCGGCTGCACGACACGATCCCGCGATGAGGTTGTGGAAGCGATCAAAGGCATGCGCCTGACGACGACCAAAGAAGTGATGCACGTGCTGGGATGGCATAATCCGGAGGGCTGCTCGAAGTGCCGGCCAGCCGTCAACTACTATCTCGGCATGGTCTACCCCGATGATCACGAGGATGAGCCGGAATCGCGCTTCGTCAACGAGCGCAACCACGCCAACATTCAGAAGGACGGCACCTATTCCGTCGTGCCTAGAATCTACGGCGGCGTAACGACCCCGGAGGATCTCAAGCGGATCGCGGACGTGGCGCAGAAGTACGACGTACCGCTCGTCAAGATTACGGGAGGACAGCGGATCGACTTGCTCGGCGTCAAGAAAGCGGATCTTCCGAACATGTGGAAGGATCTCGACATGCCTTCGGGTTACGCCTACGGCAAAGCGCTGCGTACCGTGAAGACGTGCGTGGGCAATACGTTCTGCCGGTTCGGAACGCAGGATGCCATCAAGATGGGCGTCGACATGGAGAAGAAATTCGAGCGGCTAAGCACGCCGCATAAATTTAAGATGGCCGTATCGGGATGTCCACGCAATTGCGCGGAAGCGACGATCAAGGATCTTGGCGTCGTCGCGATCGACGGCGGCTGGGAGATCTATATTGCCGGCAACGGCGGTACGCGGGTGCGCGCGGCCGATTTGCTCGTAAAGGTGAAGACGGAGCAAGAGGTGATGGACTGGACGGCTGCCTACCTGCAATATTATCGGGAGACGGCGGACTGGGGCGAGCGTACGAGCGAGTGGTCGGTGCGGGTCGGTCTCGATACGATCAAGGAGGCGCTTTCGAAGCAAGAAGATCGCGACGCGCTTATCGCGCGAATCGACAAGGCGCTTAGCACGGTGCAAGTGGATCCTTGGAAACAAATTATCGAAGACGACGGCCTGCGCAAGGCGTTCGATGCGCTTAGCGGACCTGTAAGCCCGGAAGCTGCGGCAGCCGGCGAATCCAATCTTTGAGGAATGGGCGGGGGATGAGACGATGACTGAACTAATTGTCGCGCATATATCGGAATTTCAAGAGCGCCGCAGCAGAGTGTTGATGCTGGAGGACGTCGAGATCGCGGTGTTCAAGCTGTCGGACGGCAGCTTGAAGGCGATCGAGAATAGCTGTCCTCATAAACAAGGGAAGCTGTCGGAAGGCATGGTGTGCGATCATCATGTGTATTGTCCGCTGCATGACTGGAAGATCGATCTGAACGACGGCAAGGTGCAAGCGCCTGACGATGGCTGCGTGACCGCTTTCGCGGTGCGCGTCGACGAGATCGGCAACGTGCTGCTATCCGTGAATTTGTCGAATATGCGCGCTTCATAGAATGTAAGCGGAATGGAGGGCTGTAGATGGGAACAGCTCGATTGGAAGGCATCACGATTGCGGTTACCGGCCCTCGCAAGGCGGAGGAAATCGGACGGATGATCGCCAAGTTCGGAGGCGAGACGATCGTTCGTCCCGCGCAAGGAACGGTGTTTCTGGACGACACGATTATCGAAGAGCAGCTGAGAGAACTCATCGAGCGCCCCGCGGATTGGTTGTTGCTGACGACCGGCGTGGGGACGGAGGCGCTGCTTCAGACGGCGGAGCGGTTAGGGCTGCTGGATTCGTTCATCGCAACGCTAGGGAAGATGAATATCGGCGCGCGCGGCTACAAAACGGTGAACGTGCTGCGGAAGCTCGGAGTGACGCCGGTGGTAAGGGATAACGATGGCACGACGGCGGGGATGCTGGCGGAGATGGGGGACGTCGATCTAAGGGGCAAACGAGTCGTCCTCCAGCTGTACGGCGATCCGGCTCCCAAAATTACGGCGAAGCTGCTGGAGCGCGGAGCGATCTGCGAAGAGCTGCTCCCGTACCGCCACGTTCCGCCGGAGGACGACTCCGTAGAGCGGCTCATCGACGAGGCGCTAGGCGGAGCGGTAGACGCGATCGCGTTCACCAGCACGGTGCAGGTGCGCTGCGTGATGCATGTCGCCGAGTCGCTTGGCAAGCGGCAAGCGCTGTTGACGGCGTTTGGCGAAGGCGTGCTTGCGGTTGCCGTCGGGAAGGTGACGGCGGAGGCGTTGACGGAGGAAGGCGTGGAGCGGGTGCTATATCCCGAGGAAGAGCGAATGGGCAGCATGGTGGTAGCCATCTCCAAATATTATGGAAGCAAATCGGGGGCCGGCGGCGAGGATTCCGAAGTCGCTTCCGTGTCCGGGGATTGCGCGGCTTCCGATACAGGGGCGTGATGACTATGGGGAGTCAAGGATTCGTGTATCTGACCGGAGCGGGACCGGGCGATCCCAAGCTGATTACGATTCGCGGGCTGGAGACCATTCGGCTGGCGGATGTGATCATCTATGATCGGCTTGTATCCGAGGAGCTGCTAAATGAAGCGCGGGTGGATGCCGTGCTGCTATACGTTGGCAAAGCATCGGGGCATCATTCCATGAATCAGGATGACATCAACGCGCTGATCGCGGAGCATGCCGCGAGAGGGATGGCGGTTACGCGTCTGAAAGGCGGCGACCCCTTCGTTTTTGGGCGCGGCGGAGAAGAAGCGGCCTACCTGGCGGAGAGAGGAATCGGCTTCGAGGTCGTGCCGGGCATCTCCTCTTGCATCGCCGCCCCCGCCTATGCGGGTATCCCCGTCACGCACAGGAAAGTCGCCGCTTCGTTCGCCGTCATCACGGGACATGAGTGCGTGGACAAGTCCGGCGCGTCGGTCGACTGGGCATGGGCGGCGGGCGCGGAGACGCTTGTCGTGCTGATGGGTCTGCAGCAGCTGCCGCGCATCGTCGAACGGCTGCTCGCGCACGGCAAGTCACCGGACACGCCGATCGCGCTCATTCAGAGCGGCTCGCGCGAGGAGCAGCGCGTCGTGGTCGGGACGCTTCTGGGGATCGAGCACGATCCCGAGACGACGCGGCTCTCGAGCCCCGTTGCCATCGTGATCGGCCCCGTCGTGGCCCTGCGGAAGCAGTTGGCTTGGCGCGAGGCGCTCGCGGCGATGAGCGTGTAACTCCGCCGTAGTGGGCGGCGCGGAGTTGGAGGGAAGCGCTCGAAGAAGCCTCGAAGCGGGCTGCAACCCGAAAAAATCAGGTTGTAGCGTCCGAAGACGTCCCGAAGCAACCATCATTCCAACAACGCGGCGCAATAAAGCCTGATACTAGAAAAGACGGTGCCTGGTATAACCCCCGGGCACCGCCTTTTGCTGTAATTGTCCATTTCGTCCGGATATGCGATCGGTTAACTTAAACATAACGACAGTGCAGGGTGATTCTCAAGCCTTATGTTCGGAGAAGGCTTGTTGTCCGGGTTGCGGAATTTTGCCGCCGGCGGAGCCGACTCCGGTCGCGACTCCTCCTATTTTACCGGCAGTGCCTGTTGCCGTCGCCTCGGTCCTATTATGAGTCCGCGCAGCGGATACTTTGCCGAACAAGATCCAAGAGAAAGGCAGGAAGCGGGAGACCAGCGATACCGTCAGCCACGAAGCGAGCAACATGATGACCCAGCCGACCAAGTAGTACAGATGCAACGCTCCGGCCGAGGTTGGCGCCGGCACCATTTTTTCAAATAGCGCCTGGTATAGCAGATGCACGAGATATATGCCGAACGACAGCTGTCCGAGACGATTAAGCATGGCGGAGAACCGCTTAGGCAGATGACGTTGAATGAAGAACGCCGCATGCAGGAGCACGAGCGCGGCTAGAACGGCTTGGGCGTTCCATAGGAATTCATAGAGCTCCGCAGGATATATCGTGCCGTGCAGCCGTGCATTGTACCAGACCGTTACGTGAGCGGCGGACGCGACAAGCCATGCTCCCCAGACGAGCAGCCACAACGATGCGCGCCCGGCGTTCAAGTTGTCTCTGGTCATCGCGAGCCAGCCTTTAATCTTCGGATAATAAATGCCGAGCGTTGCGCCTAGGAAAAAAAGCGAGAAGTAAGTCGGTGCCCAGCTGCCCTTGTTGGGTAGTTGCCAATAGTTCAGATTCAACAGCACGAATGCCCATTGCAGCGCGAAGCCGAGCGGCACGAACCAGAGGACGAGCCTGCTCCATCGTTTGGCGGCCCAGAGCACCACGGGGAACAACAGATAGAACTGAATGCTGATGAAGACGAAATACAGATGCGAATAAGCCTCGCCCATCATGAGCTTGCGCAGAAACTCGCCGATCGAATCCGGACTTAAAAGCGGCAAATTGGATAACTCCCGTACATAGGCAAAGTAAACGGCAGAAAAGACGACGTAAGGAATGAGGATATATAAGAGACGCTTCTTATAGAAGCCGGCTAGCAGCTTACCGTTCAACGGCCTGCTGGAATAGCTGTAGAACAGCACGAAGCTGCTGAGAAGAATGAACGTCGGAGTTCCGAAACGCATGACGGTATTGATCAAATTGTAAAAGTAATAGTAGGCCGATTCCTTCATGGTGATGGTAGCCATTGCGCTGGCATGTACGGTAAGAACGCCAAGTATGGCAAGCGCTCGTACAAGCTGCAGCTCCGGGATATGCGTCCGTTCCGGTCGTGCGGTTGGGGTCATGTTCCAGGGTCCTCCAATTGGAATAAGTTTAGGATTAACTTAAATATTTATGTCTAGTCATGTTATCATTTTAAACTAAGCGTATTCAAGTGAAACTGTTGTGATTTACAATAACAATAAACGGAACATTAAAATGTTTTAATAAATTGTTTGTCATACATTTACATGTAAATTACAAATAATTAATAATATTCGACATCATCATACATAGTCATACGTCATGCAGCCGGAAATCCGACGCAAAGCGAAACAGCAGTGGCTGAGACCGTGAATACGACGCGAAATGAAACAGCAGCGGCTAGAGGCAGGAAGTCCGATACAAAACGAAACAGCAGCGGCATTAGGCCGCTGCTGCCCTCGTTCGTTATGCTTTAAACCGTCCCCGTGTCCTGTCGCACACATGAACGAAATCGATCGGGTTCTTATCAAAGTTCTTGATCAAAAACGTCAATCAGCTCCTTCGCGCGTTCAACGTCTTTTGCGGTGACTTGGATCTTCTTCAGATGGCTGCCCTCCAATAAGACTTTCGACTTTACTCCGTTGCTCTTGAACACCGCGTACAGTCGGTCGATATCGTCCGCCTTCGAGCCGCTTTCCGTACGAACCGTCACCCATTTTCTCCCGAACAATCCCATCATCATCACCTCCTCATAGCGCTCCGGACCGGAACGCGTGGATTGGAGATCACCTGCGTGCCTCGGAACAGGTATTAGATATGTATTCGGGACAAGACGGCGTTCATGACATCTGATGGCAAAAAAATGTCGGCCAACGTTCAATTTGTTCATGCATAAGGGGGGAATCCCCATCGCATCCTATAAGGTGAAACGGCCGCCGCCGTCTTCTCTGCTCAGCTCCCAACAAGGCCGGCCGAGTAATATAATGAAAGCTTGGCGAAATCGTACATTCCGATCTTTGAATATTCCTTGGTGAGCCTCTTGACAAGAATAACTGTAACGGATATTATTACAGTAAGAAGCAAGGAGGCCCGCTTACCGTGAACAGTGAATTTACGATTGCCGTGCACAGTCTGGTTTACTTGGCATATCTGCCGGAGAAGATGGCAAGCAGCGACATGATCGCGGAGAACGTCGGCACGCATTCCGCCCGGGTCCGCAAGGTCATGAGCGCGCTTCGCAAGAGCGGTTATGTCGAGACTAGAGAGGGCTCGGGTGGCGGCTACCGCCTGACCATCGATCCGGAGTCGGTTACGCTCGCCGATATTTACCGGGTGATGGCCCAAGGCTCGCTCATTCCAAGCTGGTGCTCCGGCGATCCGTCCATGGATTGCAAGGTCGGCTCTAACATGACGCAGGTCATGTACGGCATCTTCTGCAAAGCGGAGAAGAAGCTCGAGGAGCATTTCCTCGGCATTACGATCCGCGACGTGCTGCGGCAGATTCATGCTTGCGACTAAAGGGTAATGAGTTGTTGGGTTATGGTGATACGGGATATTTCCCTTTGATCATATATATATGGCTAAGAGAGGATGATTGACAATGGCAGTAGCACTGACTAAAGAAAACTTCACGCAAAGCGTGGAAAGCGGCGTTTCCCTTGTAGATTTCTGGGCACCTTGGTGCGGTCCTTGCAAGATGCAGCTTCCAATCGTAGAAGAGCTGGCTACGGAGCTTGAAGGCCAAGCGACAATCGCGAAAATCAACGTTGACGAACAGCCGGAGCTTGCTTCCCAATTCGGCGTCATGAGCATCCCGACGCTGATCCTGTTCAAGGACGGACAGCCGGTTGACAAGATGGTCGGCTTGCAAAGCAAAGACGCTCTGAAAGCGAAAATCTCTAACCAAATGTAAGCCGAATAAACCGCCGGGGCAGATTACTGCCGCCGGCTTTTTTTTGCATTTTCATAGCTGGAGAAATCGCCGGACTCATCGGGCAGCGACCATAGAACTATTTGGATATAGGAGTAAAGTGGTGGGGTGACTCTCGATTAAAAGGAGGAAATTCCCATTGCCCGACGAATGTAGAGGAGTATTGCATCAATAGATGCGACTACACGACTATACGGATGCGGGGGAAGAGCAAGTTGAGAAAGCGAAACGAGAGCATGGGAACAGGAAAATGGATCTTCATGGCGATACTGGTGTTGGCGCTAATGACGGTAGAAGCGGGGCCGATCGCGGCCGCTAACGTCTGGCAGGTCTATAAGGAAGCCGAGCAAGCCCGGACGTCCGGCAAACACCAGGAAGCGATCGCCAAATACAAAACGAGCATCGACTTATTCGCCAAAGCGAACGATTATACGAATGTAGCCCTTATGTACAACAAAATGGCGGAGTCGCAGCTGGCGCTTTCCTTATACGACGACGCTGTCGCCAGCTGGGAAGCCGAGGCGGCTTATTGGACCAGAGGCGGCAAGACGCAGGAGTCGCTCGCCGCGGCGCGCAAGGCGGATTGGGTTCGAAGCCGGGTGGAGCTGTTCGTCTCCCAAGGAGAAGGAGAGCCGAACACCATATACCATGGGGCGCCTTACGAGCCTAAGGCGGGCGCCTATATCGGAGCCTACGCGGAAGCGGATGCCAAGGTTCATGACACGAAAGATGCCGATCCTCATTATATAAGCGCGTTTCCGGAGCTGACCGGGAAAAAGCACGCAATGTATCTCTTATATACGTCGTGGGGACGATCTTTTTTCCAAGACTACAAGGGTCATATCGAGCGCGCCAAAGCGGCAGGGGTGGGTCTTCAAGTCGCGCTTCAGCCGATTAAAGGTCTCGACGAGGTGAAGGACGGGGAGTACCTCCGGTCGCTTGCCCGCGAAGCGAAGGACATCGGCATTCCGATTTTCCTGCGGTTCGCCAACGAGATGAACGGCGGATGGATCGAATGGTACGAAGAAAATCCGCAGGACTATATCGATAAATTCCGGATCGTCGCGAAGGTGTTCAAGGAAGAAGCGCCTAACGTGGCGATCGTCTGGGCGCCGGCGTATTTCCCCATCGACAACATCGAGGATTATTATCCTGGCGATTCATACGTGGACTGGGTCGGAGTCAGCATGTACCAAGCCTATAACGGAGCGCTGGATCCGCTCAAGCAAGGGGTAGACCGCTCCAGCTTCATCGAGAAATTCGAGAACATCTACAACCTGTACGGCAAGAAGAAGCCCGTCTTCATCTCCGAGGGCGGCATATCCTACTCCGATCCCGTCTCCCATACGGACAAGACGGATTGGGCGGTCTATCAGATCGAGCAATTTTACGCCAATCTGCCGATGTTATATCCGGGGGTCAAGGGCGTATTCTGGTTCGACACGACGCGGAGCGAATCCGGAAGGTTGAACTCGTATACGTTATCGGACAATGACAAGGTGCTGGCTGCTTATAAGAAGGCGGTAAATAACCCGTTCTACTTGTCGACCGTCGGCGGGGAATCGCCGATCTCGTACAAGAGGCTTGGTTCATCCGTCGCTCCTAAGCTGACGCAGCTAAGCGCGTACATCCGCACGGTGGAGCCTATTCTGTCGAAAGTCATTTACTCCATCGGCGGACAGACGGTCGCGACGGCGACCAAGGCGCCTTGGACCTTCTCGTACGATTTTGCCCCGCATCTGGGCAAGAGCGTCAGCTTGAAGGTATCGGCTTATTCGGCCGCAGGGAAGCTGGTATCGGAGAAAACGGTATCCATCGCGGTCAAACAGCCGACGGCTCCGGCCTCCCCGAGCTCGGCGGATGTGCTGGTTAACGGAAAGAAAACGGCTTTCGAGGCCTATCAGATCGCGGGGAGCAATTACTTCAAGCTGCGCGATCTCGCCATGGCGCTTGTCGGCACGGACCGCTCCTTCGACGTGGGCTGGGACGCGGCCAAGAAGGCGATCGGGCTCACGTCCGGCACGCCTTACAAGCCTGTAGGCGGAGAGCTTGCGCCAAGAAGCGGGCAGGCGGCGGCCAAGAGCGCGCTTCAGACAAGCTCGAAGCTGTACGTGGACGGACGCGAGGTGGCGCTTGTGGCGTACAACATCGACGGCAACAATTATTTCAAGCTGCGGGATATCGCGAAGCTGTTCGACTTTGGCGTTACGTGGGATCCGAAGCGGAGCTTGGTGGGCATCGATACATCCGTTTCATATACAGAGAATTAGAGTTAGGGGTAATAAACGATTATGGCTGCAGCAGAGAGATAGTGGTATCTTCCCCCTCAGCGGGAGAAGGCAGCAGCGTTACAAGCCGAAGGCTGGAGCGATAGACTGAAGGCTGGAGTGTTATAAACAGAGGATGGTCCGGACTGCCCGGGCTGTCCTTTTTTTGCGGCCGAGGCAATACTTTGGCTTACGTGGATACATGCGGATAGGTTGGAGGCTTGCATAGAGTTTGGGATAAATGCTAACGGTCGTACCAGGCACAATTACTCTGTTTTGATCCATTCTCAAGCGCTAACGGTCGCACGAGGCTCTATTTCTCTGATTTGGTCCATAATCAAGCTCTAACGGACATGGGAGCCTTTATTAGGTGCCAGTGATGGTAAAAACGGCTCGGATGATTCGATTAAGGGCCTGTGTGTCCGTTAGATTCGAATAACATTGAAAAATCGATGAATAGCGCCTCTGGTGTCCGTTAGGAGCAGCGATAGGCAAACATGTTATAACTCAATCACCTGGAACGGTGATTTTGTTGCGACTCTCGTTTGCTCGAAGGCGGACAGGCATGGCTGCTCTCAAGAGAAATATACCCTCTTGCGAGTAGAAATGTACCCCCGCCTATTAGATGAATGTAGCCCTTCGCTCCGTTGAAAGTATCCGCCGGATTGCCCTAACATTCAGGGTGTAAGGCAATCGCGTTTCGGTTTCGGCGGTATATACGGGCCGGACGACGGTGGGTCCTAATACATTCGAGGGGGATTCTAAAGGTGAAAAAAACAGCATGGTCTTTCCTAAGCGTATTGCTCGTCATGACGATGTTCCTGGCGGCATGCGGCAATAGCAACAACGGCGGCAACAATACAGGCGGCAACGCGACGACGGCGCCAACCGACAAACCGGCAGAGACGGAGAAGCCGGCCGAAAACGTAGAGCTTCGCGTATTCTCGACGTTCGGCGGCACGGACGCGGCGAAGGACGCGTTCCAAGCGGTGATCGACGAGTTCGTGGCGGCCAACCCGAACGTGAAGGTCGTTAACGACGTCATGTCCGCCAACGACGACGGCTTCCGCACGAAGGTCAACACGGACATGACAAGCGGCAACGAGCCGGACTTGCTGTTCTACTTCGTGGGCGCCGATGCCAACGAAATCATCAAAGCGGGCAAAGTCGTGGCCATGGACGAAATTCTGGACGGCGACGCGGCTTGGAAGGGCGGATTCGCTCCTGCGGCTCTGGACTTCGTGAAGAACGCATCCCCTGACGGCAAGACGTACGCAATCCCGTTGACCGGCTTCTTCGAAGGCCTGATGGTCAACAAAAAGCTGTTCGAAGAAAACGGCGTCGAGCTTCCGACGGACTGGGATAAGCTGAAGGCGGCGGTAAGCGCGTTTGCGGCAAAGGGCATCATTCCTTTGTCCGGTCCATTCGACCAATCCCATTACCTGATCGAGCACTTCGTACTTGCCGCTGCCGGCTCCGAAGGCCAAAACAAAGGGCTGAAGGACGGCATCGATCCGAACTGGGAGAAAGGCTTCGCGGCCATGAAGGAGCTGTACGACCTTGGCGCGTTCCCGCAAGACGCGGCGACGATCGATCTGGGCATGGCGGCGAACTACTACTCCGAAGGTTTGGCGGCCATGATTCTCGAAGGCTCGTGGGCAATCGGCGGATTCTCCGACGACGTAAAAGCGAACACGACCGTTCTTCCTTTCCCTGCGATCCCTGGCGGCGCGGGCACCGGCAAAGACGTAGTAGGCGGCTTCGGCACGGGCTTCTACATGTCGAAAGCGGCTTACGACGACGCGGCCAAAAAAGACGCGACGATCGCGCTTTTGAAGCACCTGACTTCCGCGGCAAGCATCAAAACGATCGCGACGGCCAACGGCGGTACGCCTGCCGCTGCCGGCATTCAGCCGGAAGGCGTCGTGCAAGCGGTTCTGGACGGCTTCAAGATGGTATCGGAAGCGACTTCCGTTAACGGTCCGATCGACTCCAAGGTGAAGCCGGAGACGTTCACGGAGCTTCGCAAAGTACAGCCGATGCTGAAAGGCGACAAGACGCCGGCGCAGCTGCTGGAAGCGGCCAAAGCCATCGAAACGCAGTAATCGCAATTCGTTAGTTCATTCGAACGCATGACCGTCATAATAGCCGCCGCCGCTCTGCACGACAGGAGCGGCGGCGTTATTTCCAGGCCGATGTGCGCCAGAAAATAAACATCAAAGGTGATCATGATGAAGGGCGACCGTAAGTATATTTTCATATTTCTGCTGCCGGCGGCAGTCTTTATGTCGATATTCCTGTACTACCCGTTCTTTAAGAGCATGTACTTAAGCTTCTTCCGGACGAGTGGTTTCTTCAGCAAAACGTTTGTCGGATTCGACAACTATGGCCGGATGTTCACAGACGAGCTATTAAGGGCTGCCACGCTGCATACGCTGGAATTGATGGTATACGTTATCGTGTTCCAAGTCGGCATCGCGTTGATTCTGGCCGTACTCGTCGACAACATTACGTGGGGCAAGGGCTTTTTCCGGATGGTGTTCTTCTTCCCGGTCGTCATTTCCGGCACGGCCATCGCGTTATTGTTTGTGTTGTTCTATAACTTCCAGTTCGGCTTGCTCAACAATATTTTGCAAAATCTCGGGTTCGACAAAGTTTTATGGCTCAGCGAAAGCAACGCGCTCAAAGCGGTCGCGGTACCGACCGTATGGCATTATGTCGGCTTCTACTTCGTATTGTTCCTGACCGCTATGGCCAAGATTCCTTCCGACTTCTACGAAGCGGCGAAGCTCGAGGGCATTACGGGCATCAAGAAGACGTTCCTTCTCACCATACCGCTCATCATGAGCGACATTAAAGTCGTGATTACGCTGGCGATTACGGGCACGCTCAAAGTATTCGAATTCATCTTCGTCCTTACCCGGGGCCAGAGCGGTACGGAGGTTCTCGGAACGTATATGTATAAGAAAGCGCTCGTGGACCAGAACTTCGGTTACGGCTCGACGATCGCCATTTATATCGTGGTGTTCGGCGTATTGCTGTCCTTGCTTGCCAACCGTCTTCTGAAGAGAGACGAAATCACATACTAAGCTGGTATTAGGGGTGTACGATCATGCAACAAACAGTCAAGGGCGGGCTGCAGTCGCGTCCGGTCAAAATGAAGAGACGGAGCTTCCCTATCGGTACAATCCTTATGTATACGGTGTTATTCGGCTGGTCGCTCACGACGATCTACGCGTTGTTCTGGATTGTGAACAACTCGTTCAAGGTGTCCAGGGACGTCATGAATAACTCGTTTGGAATCGCATTGGATCCTGTAATGGTTAACTATACAAACGCTTTCGACCGCATCAACATCGGCAAAGGGTATTTGAACAGCCTGATCATGTCCGGCAGCACGGTGCTGCTGGTGCTTCTGTTCGGCGGCTTGGCGGCTTACGTGCTGTCCCGGTTCCAATTCCGCGGGAGAAAGATGATTTACTCCATCCTGTACGCCAGCTTGCTGATTCCGGCGTTCGCGACGGTCGTTCCGGTTTACGAACTGCTGATCAAATGGAACCTGGCCAACACGTACGGCGGCTTGATCTTCCCGCAAACGGCGGGCAACCTGACGTTCGCGATTCTCGTGCTTGCCGGTTATATGTCCACCATACCCAAGGAGCTGGAGGAAGCGGCGTTCATCGACGGCTGCAACCGTTGGACGATGTTTACGAAGATTTTTCTGCCCGTCGGCAGACCGGCGTTCGCGTCGGCGAGCATCTTCGTGTTCCTGTGGTCGTACAACGACTTGTTCTCCGCTCTGATCTTCGTGAGCAAGGAGAACGTTCGTCCGATCGTGCTGCTGCTCAGCGAGATCAGCTCGCAATACGGCACGGACTTTGGTCTAATGGCTACGGCCGTATCGATAACCGTCGTGCCGGTGCTCGTTATTTATCTGTTTATCCAGAAGTATATCGAGAAAGGCCTGACGGAGGGCGCTGTTAAGGGGTGATCACTTGTAAATGGCTATGTGCGGCCAATGACCTGATAACCTGCCTGCTTAGCTGCTTAGCTGTTAGTGGACGTGCTTTCGCTTTCGGAGTGCCTCTTCCGTGTGCAAAAAGCTGCTTTCCGCTGGCAGAAGCTCTTTATGCGGAATGCTCTACAGCCACGCCATTGCCGTTTATTGCCGGCTATGGCGTGGCTGTAGGCGCTTGTGAGGAATATGGCATGGATGAGCGGCTGCTTTCTATGCATGGTTTGCCGCACGCTGGCTGTCGTAGAGAAGACCCGGCATACGCGCTTATTCTGCGTCTGAATAACGAGCGGCGCTTTACGACGGCTTAGTCGGACTTTTTCTTTTTGCCCGAGTAGTTGGTCACGGACTTGGCGTCTTCGATCGTGTCGTTGACGAAGGCCATGTCCTGGTTCTTGGCTTTCATGTTCGTCGTGCCTTTGTAGTTGCCCTTGTGCTTCGTGTTTTCCATGCGGAGTCACCTCCTCCCAAGGATAGTATGCCCCGCAACCCGTTTTTTTTTGGATTGCCGCGACTATCTGACCTTGTGGGAACTGCTGCCCGATTTCTCGGATGCGGTCTGCCTTGGTAACTCTCCCGCGGGCTTAGAGAAGATCTCATCGTTTGCCTTATCGCGCCCATCCGTCCTTTGCCTCTCCGAGATGGGCGGGCTTGGTACTTTCAATGTAGGAGTAGCTAAGGTATAATGACGGGAGTTGTTTACTTTACGGATTATAGGGAGTGTCTATACATGGCTTTGAAAGCTGGAATCGTCGGTCTGCCGAACGTCGGCAAGTCGACTCTGTTTAACGCGATTACGCAGGCGGGCGCCGAGTCCGCGAACTACCCGTTCTGTACGATCGACCCTAACGTTGGCGTCGTGGAAGTGCCGGACGAGCGTCTGGACAAGCTGGTCGAGCTGGTCGTTCCGAAGAGCATCGTTCCGACGGCTTTCGAATTCGTCGATATCGCGGGCTTGGTAGCGGGCGCGAGCAAAGGCGAAGGACTGGGCAACAAGTTCCTCGCGCATATCCGCGAGGTCGACGCGATCGTTCACGTCGTGCGCTGCTTCCAGGACGAGAATATCACGCACGTGGCGGGCAAAGTGGATCCCATCAGCGACATCACGACGATCAATTTGGAGCTGATTCTGGCCGATCTGGATTCGGTGGAGAAAAAGATCGAGCGCTCCCGCAAGAACCTCAAGTCCGGCGACAAGAAGGTCGCTCAGGAGGTCGAGGTGCTGGAACGTCTCAAGGAAGCGCTATACAATGACATGCCGGCTCGCAGCCTGGAGATGACGGACGACGAGAAGCTGCTCGTGCGCGATCTCCACCTGCTGACGATGAAGCCGGTATTGTACGCGACGAACGTCAGCGAAGAGGAAGCCGCCAATACGGACGGCAACGAATACGTGCAGATCGTCCGCAAATTCGCGGCCGAGCAAGGCGCCGAAGTCGTGCCGATCAGCGCGAAGGTGGAATCCGAAATCGCGGAGCTGGAAGGCGACGACAAAGCGATGTTCCTGGAGGAGCTCGGCATGGCCGAATCCGGCCTGAACCGTCTGATCAGCGCGGCTTACAAGCTGCTCGGCCTGTACACGTACTTCACGGCCGGCGTGCAGGAAGTACGCGCGTGGACGATCCGCCAGGGTACGAAGGCTCCTCAAGCGGCCGGCGTGATCCACACCGACTTCGAACGCGGCTTTATCCGCGCGGAGGTCGTATCCTTCGAGGATCTCGCCGCGGCGGGCTCCATGGCGGCCGTTCGGGAGAAGGGCCAGCTTCGTCTGGAAGGCAAAGAATACGTGGTGCGCGACGGCGACGTCATGCATTTCCGTTTCAACGTGTAATCGAACGAAATATAAGAAATCGAAACGTCCGAAACGGCCTCTGGGCCGGCTTCGGGCGTTTTTTGGTAGAGTTATCCCAAAAGTCGAAAAATTCTGTTGAAAAGCAGAGAAAAAGCAGCGAATTTCCTGGATGTGGACAAGATGTGCACAGGCTGTGCACACTCTGTGGACAAGTCGGGAAATAAATGTGGATAAAACGGGCGGTTTTGTGGACAAGCTGTGATTAACTATTTTGGGCTAATGGCTAGGCCGCGATGTTAAAGTAAACCATATATCGAATAACGGGGCACGATATGGTATACTAAAGAATAATCTAAAGGAAATTAAACCGAGGTGACGAACGTGTTTGACCGTTTACAAGCACTTGCCGACCGATATGAGAAGCTGAGCGAGCTGTTGTGCGATCCGGATGTGTCCAGCGATCCCAAGCGGCTGAGAGAGCTGTCCAAGGAGCAGTCGGATTTACAAGAAGCGTATGAAACCTATACGGAATATAAACAAGTCGCCGAGCAGCTGGAGGATGCCAAGCTGATGCTGGGCGAGAAGCTCGACGACGAGATGCGCGAGATGGTCAAGATGGAGATCGATGAGCTTGCTCCGCGCAAGGAAGAGCTGGAAGAGAAGATCCGCGTGGTGCTGTTGCCGAAGGACCCTAACGATGACAAGAACGTCATCGTCGAAATCCGCGGCGCCGCAGGCGGCGACGAAGCGGCATTATTCGCGTACGACCTGTACCGCATGTACACGAAGTTCGCCGATACGCAAGGCTGGCGCGTGGAGCTGATGGATTTCAGCGAAAACGACCTGGGCGGGTTTAAAGAGGTAATCTTCATGATCAACGGCAAAGGCGCGTACAGCAAGCTGAAGTACGAGAGCGGCGCGCACCGCGTGCAGCGTATTCCGGTAACGGAATCCGGCGGCCGTATCCATACGTCCACGTCGACGGTCGCGGTCATGCCGGAGGTTGAGGATATCGAGATCGAGATCCACGACAAGGATATCCGCATCGACACGTTCTGCTCCAGCGGCGCCGGCGGACAGTCCGTAAATACGACGAAGTCGGCCGTACGCGTGCTTCACGTACCGACGGGCATCATGGCGACGTGTCAGGACGGCAAGTCCCAGAACGACAACAAAGCGAAGGCGCTCCAAGTGTTGCGCGCGCGGATTTTCGATATCAAGCGCCAAGAGGAAGAAGCGAAGTATGCCGGCGAACGCAAGAGCAAGGTCGGAACGGGCGACCGCAGCGAGCGGATTCGCACGTACAACTTCCCTCAGAGCCGCGTAACGGACCACCGCATCAACTTGACGCTACACAAGCTGGATTCCGTCATGAACGGCGACATGAACGAAATCATCTCGTCCCTGACGATCGCCGAGCAAGCCGATCTGCTGGAACGCGAGACGATGGGCATCTAATCGCCCGCGCTTAAGATCAGAGGAGTAACCGACAAGCCGGGATGAACGCCGCCAGATGCAAGCAGCTGCCGCGGGGTTCATCCTATTTTCGTGCGGGCGGTTATGGCTTGTTCTTCGAGGTGCAGGGGGCGGTTGGATGTACCGCGAGGGCGGCTCGAGGGAACGTAACGGACATCAGCGGTCTTATCTCGGCGAACATGCCTTGCTTCGGAGGCTAACGGACGCCTAGAGGCTGTCGATTCATTGTGGATGGAACGAAGTCAAGTCGTAGCTGAACGTAAAGGACACCACAGTCGCTATTAAGCAATAATAGGACCTGTTGGAATTGTAACGGACACAGACGACCTTAATGACATCAAAACCGCGTAGAATGGGCGGATAAACACCAAATAGTTATAATGAACGAAACCGACGTCGCTTTGCTTCTACGTAGATTAATTTGGAAATAATGGAGTTTGTGAAACACCCATTAAAATACCAAATCAGAGCTACAAAACAAAGGAGTCGGT
>JAESFX010000104.1_pt1 | contig 63280 bp, 58 predicted proteins | sample 9269501 | NCBI WGS metagenome assembly JAESFX01 (sample SAMN14515570, study PRJNA621655) | algae metagenome | isolation source: Desmonostoc geniculatum HA4340-LM1 and co-occurring heterotrophs from cave... | place: USA: Maniniholo cave, Kauai, Hawaii | collected 2009-07-28
TCCACAGCTATACGCCGGTCTACAAGGGGGTAGCACGGCCTTGGCATGCGGGTATCCTCTATGGGCAAGCGGTCGGGTTTGCGGGCCGGATGATGCGCGCGCTCGCGCAGGAAGGGGGGTTTGTGATCGGCGACAACCAACCCTACCAGATCGACAATGACGACTACACCGTGCCGATGCATGCTGACGCACGCGGACTGCCTGGCTTGCTGATCGAGGTGCGGCACGACCTGATCGCCACTGCGCAGGGTGTTGCCGAATGGGCCTTGCGGCTGGAGCGATGCCTGCGTCTGTCGATGGAAACCGGCGAATAGGCGAACTATAGGCCTGAGACGTCCTTGATCGTGGATCTACCCAATATGCATGTCTTTTCACAGGCGGTGCGAGGCGCAAGTTTGCAGCCCTACGTAAGGGTGTTGTCTAACGAACGTTGTGAACGCGGCCAGCTTCCCCATCCGGTCTCTCAGCATGACAGCAGCCATAGTTTGCTACTCTGGCACACCCGCTTTTGTTTCTGGTGACCTCATCCCGAAGAGGTGGGGATGAGGTCTGCCACTTTACTTCGCTGCAGCGATGGCGTCAGCCAAGGCTGCGGCCGCTGCTTCGGGAGTCTGGTCAGAGTTGAAGAACCCAGTAATTGCGTCGGTAGCAGCCCCAACGACAGCGGCATTGGCCGCGTGAGTTCCAGCGAAGGTTGGGACGGCGGTACCAACCTTGTCGCTGTCGGCAAGGCTGGCGGAAGTCATTTTTGCGCAGGTATCCATGGAGGACAGGTCAAGGTCGGCCCGAGCCGGGATCGCACCCTTGGCGAGGTTGAAAGCAATTTGGACCTCAGGGTCCATAATAGCCCGGGCCAGAACCTCTTGGCCTTTGATGAGGTCGGGATCGGTCTGGGTGAAAAGCGAAAGCGAGTTGACGAGATAGATGAAGCTATCGCCTTTCTCTTTCGGAACCGGGAGGCAGGCATAATCCTCACCAGGGGTCTTGCCCGCATTTGAGAATTCACCCTTCGCCCAGTCGCCCATGATCTGCATTGCGGCCTCGCCGTTGATCACCATTGCAGAAGCCAGGTTCCAGTCGCGACCGGGAAAGTTCTCGTCCACCATCCCGCGCAGTTCCGCCATCTGGTCAAACACAGCCACCATTTCCGGACCCCGCAGTGCAGCGTCGTCCAGCTCTATCAGAGCCTTGCGGTAGAAGTCCGACCCTCCGATGCCGACTACGACTGCCTCAAACATGTATGCTTCCTGCCAGGCCTGCCCGCCATGGGCGAGCGGTATGATTCCGGCTTCCCGGAACTTCGGAGCAAGGGCATTCAACTCGTCCCAAGTCGTCGGATATGACGCGCCGATCCGGTCAAACGCTGCCTTACTTGCCCAAATCATGTCTGTGCGGTGAACGTTCGTCGGCACCGACACATAATGCCCGTCAATCTTGGTGAAATCCTTGACGGCCTGCGGAAGGGCCGCATCCCAGCCCTGCGCCGACGCCAAGGCATCAACATTGCCAAGCAAACCTTCGTTTGCCCAATCAATGACAGTCTGACCAAGCATCAGCATTGCGGCAGGAGGGTTGCCGCTGGCGATGCGCGCCTGTAGGGCAGTCTTAGCCTGATCACCGCCGCCGCCAGCAACAGGGGCATCAGTCCATGCCACTCCTTCGCCAACCACTTTGTCGCGCACGGCGGCAAGCGCGGCAGCTTCCCCCCCGGACGTCCAGAAGTGCATCACTTCTACCGATGGTTCGGCGATTGCCGCGCCTGGTAGGCAAAGTATGAGTGCCGTTGTGGACAATACCTTCATTTCCAGTATTCCTTCCTGTTGTTCGCCCTTGTCGGTGTGAAAGCGGGCTGTGGGTTGAACATGACCGTCGGGCGGTTGCCGCCGTCCGACGGTCTCCTGAGCTAAGGTTCATCCAGCTCGCGACAAACCAATGTTTGAAAGAAAGCTTGGTTTGTAAGTTGACGAGTTGGTTGTTCAGCGCGGCCAGGATCGAGCTGACAGAGTGAAAATTGTAGAGCTGCGCGAGAGGGCGCCGCAGCCAGACTGTTTGCCAATTCAGGACAAGACAGCCGAGAGCAGAGGAGGACAACATAACGGAGCTCATCTCGCCTCTCTCACTAAACCGCGACGAAAACGCTTCATCGGCCTGCAGGCCGTTTCGATAGGATCGTTCCAAGAGGTTATTGGAACGATCCATGCACGTCAAATGTTTCGGTTAGTCCGATCGACTTTCGGTCGCCCGAAGGCAGCGTTCTCTGACTTCACCCACGGTGACGGGAGCGTTTCGATCGTCGGACCAGAGGTGGTCGGAGCTATCGATCTAGCCCAACTCACCATAGTATCCCCGTGGGAGTCGAGGCTGACAAAACGGCCGCCGCTGGATGCGGGAAAGTCAAAGCCCGTCCTCAACCATCCGCTGGCGCAACGTTACGTCCGTTGAAAACAAAGATCCGTCGGCTCAATGCGGGTTTGAACAGACGAGCACAAACTGAAATCTCGGCATGTCTCCGCAATCTCAGGCGAGGATCGCCTTACGCGATCCGGCGACTTTCACCCAACCGCCGAGCGAGGCGGGCGCGGGAAAGCACCATGCTGGCATTCCTCTAACTAAGCCCCTTCAACCGCCTACCGCAAAAATTCCGCGGCAAGAGGAAGGCCCCGGCCTAGATGGGCCGGGGCATCCAGTCAGACATCGATGCTGGCGAACTCGTGATCTGCGCCAGGCTTGGAGCTTTCGGACCTGTCGACGCCAAGAAACAGCACGATGTTCTTGGCGACGTAGAGCGTGGACCAGGTCCCGAGGATCACCCCCACGACCATGGCGAAAACGAAGCCGCGGATGACATCCCCGCCGAAGACCAAGAGCACGATGAGCGCGATCAGCGTGGTGGATGCGGTCATCAGCGTGCGGCTGAGCGTCTCGTTTGCCGAGAGGTTCATCAAGTCGCGGAGCGGCATGGTCTTGTATTTTGCTAGATTCTCCCGAAGCCGGTCGAAGATGACCACCGTGTCGTTCACCGAGTAGCCAAGGATGGTCAGGAGCGCGGCCACGATCGTCAGATCGAACTTCAACCCCAAGGCCGCGAAGATCCCGACCGTGACCACCACATCGTGGATCAGCGCCGCCACTGTACCCACGGCGAATTGCCATTCGAAACGCATCCAGACGTAGGCAAGGATACCTGCCGCCCCTGCGCCGACGGCCGCAAGCGCCAGCCAGATCAGTTCGGCCGAGACCTTCGGGCCGACAGACTCCACCGCTGTGAATGTGACGGCCGGATCGACGGCCTGGATGGCGGCTTCGACCTGCGCCACAACCTCGGGCGGCAGGGCCTCGGCACCTTGTTGGGCTTCGATGCGGATGGTCACGACGTGCTGATCCGCCCGGAAGGCGGGGTCGAAAACCTCGGTGATGGATAAATCGCCCAAGGCCAGACCGGACAGCGCCGCGCGATAGCTGCCGACATCGACAGCTTCGGTGGTCTCGGCCCGGATCGTGGTGCCACCCTTGAAGTCGATCCCGAAATTGAGGCCAAGCGTCACGACAAGAAGAAGCGACGCCACGACCGCTATGACCGAAGCCCCGAATGTGAGCCACTGCGCCCTGAAGAAGTCGATTGTGGTCTTGTCCGGCGCAAGCTTGATGAAGCCCTTGAGCGTGATCACCTTGGGCTTCTTCCACCGGATCCAGGTCTCGATGATCAGCCGCGTCACATAGACGGCCGTGAACATCGACGTCAGGATGCCAAGGCCAAGGGTCACGGCGAAACCGCGCACGGGACCAGAGCCAATGGCGAACATGATCAAGGCCGTCAGAAGTCCGGTGATGTTGCTGTCCATGATCGCGGACAGGGCCTTTTCAAAACCCACCTCGATGGCCCGGCCCGCAGGTCGGCCCTGACGCAATTCCTCACGGATGCGTTCGAAGATCAGGACGGTTGCATCCACCGCCATGCCCATCGTCAGCACGATTCCGGCGATGCCGGGCAGCGTCAGCGTCGCCCCCATGACGGACAGCGCTGCCAGCAGAAGCCCCATGTTCAGCGCCAGCGCGATATTCGCCATAATCCCGAAGCCGCCATAGCAGGCGACCATGAAGGCCACGACCGCGACCATCCCGATCAGCGCCGCGCGTTGGCCGGCCTCGATACTGTCTGCCCCAAGCTCCGGGCCAATGGTCCGCTCCTCAAGAAATGTCATGCCAGCGGGCAGCGCACCCGCCCGAAGCAGAACGGCCAGTTCGGTCGAGTCCTCGACTGTGAATTGCCCGGTGATGATGCCCGATCCGCCCGGAATGTGGCTCTGGATCACGGGGGCCGAGATCACCTCGCCGTCCAGCACGATGGCAAAGGGCGCGCCGATGTTCGCCGCCGTATAGTCGCCAAAGGCTCGAGCGCCTGGCGGGTCAAAGCGGAAACTCACCGCCGGGCGGTTGTTCTGGTCGAAGGCGGGCTGCGCATCGACAAGATTTTCGCCGCTGACCACGGGGCTGCGGTCGAGGATGTAGGACACGCCCGGCTCATCCGATGCGGGGAGGACCAGGTCGCCTGGGTCGCCCGCGCCCTCGGCACTGGCGGTACGGCCAAGGACAGGGTGAAAGGTCAGTTGCGCTGTGGTGCCGATCAGGGACTTGAGCTCGGCAGCCGATCCGATGCCCGGCACCTGAATGAGGATGCGGTCCTCCCCTTGGCGCATGATCGTGGGCTCTCGGGTGCCAACCTCGTCCACGCGGCGTCGGATGATCTCCAGAGATTGCTGGATCGTGCGCTCGTCCGAAACCGCCTGTTCGGCTGCGGACAGGCGGATGGTCAGCGTCGTGCCGTCACCGGTCACCTCGATGTCGGTCTGGCCCATGCCTGCCATGCTGACGACCGGGGTCGCAAGGGCACGCGTGGCGGCAAGAGCGGCTGACAGGCCGTCAGGGTTGCCGATGGTCACCCGCAACTCGCCGGCAGGCGCATCCAGGCGGCGGATGGTTCCCACCTGATCGCGCAACGCTCTTAGCGCATCGCGAACCTGCGGCCAGAGCACCTCCATCCTTGCGGCATGGACATCCTCGACATGCACCTCGGCCAGAAGATGCGCGCCCCCGCGCAGATCAAGACCTAGGGCGACCAGACTGGAGGGCAGCCATGAGGGCCAGCCTTCCAGATCGGTCTCGACCGTTCCGGTCAAGGCACCAGTTTCAGCAAGGATGGCGGCGGCATCGTTGTGCCGTTCTACAGTCGGATAGAAGGCATTGGGTAGGGCGAAGAGGATGCCCCAGAGACAGACGCCCCAGATCAGGAGGCGTTTCCAGAGAAGGGTATGTAACATGACTTGTCCTTGACCCGGCCATGCGCGGCACAGACCGCGCAGGATGCCGGGAAGTGAAGTGAGCTAAGGTCCCCGGCGACGTGCCCAGCACCCCAAAAAACATGGGGTTTGGGCCAGCCTGTCAAGACCATGGAGAGGCCACACGCAATCGCGCTGGCCCAAGGCATCACTGGTCAGGCAATAGGCGGTGCGCGCGGTTCGGGGCGTACGTTCTCGTCGGCAAAGCTGAGCGCATCGGGTGTGCAAAGCGCAGTTGCCGGAATGCTGTTCAGCGCCAGAAGCGGGGGGACGCACGCAAAGGCAAAATCGTCGGCATCGCCAGCGTGCCTTAGGTCCGGCGCGCGTAGTACCTTTGCAGCAGACGTGAGGATGGCCGGTGACTCCACCCCCTGAACAGCGGCAAGGCTGGCAAGGGTTGGCTGAACGAACAGGCCCGACGGCCGGGGGTGTGCGTTGACGAAGACCAAGACCAGCGACAAAAGCATGGCCCAGGCAAAAGATGCCCGATGCTGATGTGCGCCTTTAGTTGCCCGTGCTGTCATGCCTGCCTTGTCGCACCGTCTTCGTTGTTCGGCAATGCGAAAGCCAAATGCATAATACTTCTCAGGTCGGAGCTGCCAAAGATAGACCCAAATCGTAGAGCCGTCTTGCCCCCCCTCACGCGCAGGAGCGTGCTAAGCAGGACAGATCCCATTGCACCCGCATTCCATCCAGCGTGAGGCTTTGCCAAGCGCTAAGCGCCGCGTGCCAGGTGGGTGCTCAAAGCTGCCATTGACCATCTCCATGCCGAAAGGCAGCTTTGGGCCGGGTGTGACCGAACCCGGCGGGTTGCCCCACCGGGTCCGAGAGGGAGACCCCAGTTCTTCAGAACGGGATCTCGTCGTCGCGGTCGACCAGCTCGGGGGACTCAACCTCGGCCGACTTCGGGCGGCTCAGGAAGTCGACCTTCTCGGCGATGATCTCGCAGCCGTAGCGGTCGGTGCCGGTTGCGTCGGTCCACTTGGTGTAGTGGATGCGGCCATGGACGAGGACTTTCATGCCCTTTTCGCAGTGCTCTGCGACGGTCTTGCCGAGGCCATTGAAGCAGGTGATGCGGTGCCATTCAGTATCCATGACCCGGTAGCCGTTTTCGTCGCGCATCACGCGACCTTCCGAGAGGCGCGGCCGCGAGGTAGCAAGGGTGAAGTTGGTGATCTTCGTGCCGCTTTGGGTCGAGCGCACTTCGGGCTTCTGACCGATGTTGCCAGCGAGGATGACGATGTTCTGCATGGTAAGCTCCTGTGTTTCCTGTCCCTGGGACCGTCCCTTCGACAAGACCCGGAAAAAGCCTGTCGGCCGAGGCGTGCACGGGAGACGAAACGGCGACCGGAAACCCCCAGAGGGCCGGGGTGGAGCGGGCAGCCCTAAAAGGGGCAACACGGCCCGGCCTGACGCGGGGTTGCGCGCCAGAGGCCGAACAGGCTTAGGGGATTGCCAGTCGAAGGGATGGCGCCGGGGATAGGGGCGACAGGGGCTCTCGCAGAACTCGGCCTTCCTTGCCAAGGCAACGGGGTTGAAGCCTTTGCAAACCTAACGAACCTGCGGCACGGGCCAGCCCCAACCCCCTGCCCTAGCGCAGTAGCCCCCGCGGGAGTTGCGATGTCGCGACCGGACGGCTATCCCGGATGCATCATTAAGGACACGAGGGCCCAATGGCTGAATTCAATCTCGAGGCGATGTCGCTCAAGGAACTGCGGCAATTGCAGAAGGACCTCGCCAAGGCAATTTCCACCTACGAGGACCGGCACAAGGCCGAAGCCCGCGCCAAGCTGGAAGCCATCGCCAAGGAGATGGGCTACTCCGTCGCCGAGCTGATCGGCGTCGAGGTCAAATCAACTCGTGCGCCAGCCGGAACGAAATACCGTCATCCTGAGAACGCCGATCTCACCTGGTCTGGTCGTGGCCGGAAACCGCAGTGGTTCGCTGATCACATCAATGCGGGCAAAGACCCGAGCGACCTTGCGGCCTAGGCGCCGAGCGCCAGATAGCCGCTGTGAGGGAGCGCTGGCTCGTGCAGGGTGCGGATACGAGCACAACAGTATCTCAAGAATGGCACCACTTCGGAGCAGGCCACGCAATGAATCGTCCGACCAAGGCCTGCGCGCGTGTAGACGATGGCGTGAGCATGAGTCGCGGAGTTTCGATTATGTAATCTTCTTCGACGCGATGGGCGGAAAGCTGCCGTTCAGGGTTTCATTGCTTGAAGAAATCATGAGTGATCATGCCGTGCCGAGCACCTACCATAGGTCTTCACCCGACGCGATGGCCCGCGCCGTTCGATATGTGGCATCCTGGATTTCGGCAATCTGAAAGCCAGAGAAGCAAATCACCAACCCTTTTTTGCTGGTGTTTTGACGAACATCTGGGAAAGGCGGCGGTTTGCAGGGCCGCCCAACTGCGCGAGGCGTTGCAGGTCTGTATCCGATCCTTCGCCTTGCGTCTGGGAGATCAGAAGCAGCCCCTGATCGGGGACGGTCTCATCCAGCGGTACCTCCGATAATTCCGCCACAAGCGCCTCCCGTGCAATCCGGGAGCGCTTGTGCGCACGTCGCTGGTGAGGACTTGGCGATTTTAACCTATGCACAAGCCATACCGATTGCCCATAGTTCCCGGTTCCCCCGCCGCGCAGCGTCACGGGGACGCGATGGCGTGCCGACAGGGAGAGGCATTTTGCCATCTCGGCGGGGGATTTCGGTCGTGCGACCAGATCGCCGAAGCACGCCTTCAGGCGGCGGTCGAGGATCGGGGAATACCAGAAGAAATCGCGGCTGCGCTTCTTGACGAGGACCGGCTCATCGATGACCTCGACCGGGGCGAGGGCCGCGGCGAAGGCGGCCCAATCGGTGGTGGTCTTGCCGGAGATACTGGTCATGCGGGGCTTTCGGGAGAGGGTTCCCGAAAGAGGGTAAGGCCGGGGCGTTGTGGGTTCACGAAAGCAAAACAGGGACGTGGCCCCAAAGGAATCGACGCCATTCCCCCGGTACAGGTGCGGGATCAGCCGGGGGAGAAGCGGGCGAAGTCGCTGACCAGTTGGGCAAGGGCACGGGCGGCGTTGTTGAGAAGCGTTTCGCCCTTCTCTGCCGTGGCCGCGGCGGCATTGCCGATGGCACCCTTTGGGTTGAGGTCGGCCATCAGCCAGCCGGTCCTGAGCGGAGCGTTTCCTAGCCCAAGGTCTGGATGGGTTTGCCGCCAGTGCAGATGGGCCGAGCCGAAACTCTCGGCCCGGTCCATGCGCACAAGGTTCGGGTGCGCGGCCAGCATGGCCGAGGTTTCGACGTCACCTGCATGAAGCCCGTTTGCGGCCTCGGTCTCGCCAACGACGGCCTCCGCCCCGGCGAGATCGTCCCAGGCGACATGGGCAGTGACAAGCCCGAAGGCGGCGCGAAGGTCGCGGCAGGCGACCTCCAGCAGCGCGCGGTTGCCGCCGTGGCCGTTCAGGATCATGAGCCGGGGGATGCCTGCGCGTTGGACGGAAGCTGCGATGTCGTGGAGGACACGCAGCAGCGTGTCGGCGGAAAGCGACAGCGTGCCAGGCCAGGCCTGATGTTCGGTCCTTTTGCCTAGCGACTGGACGGGAAGCGCAAGGACGGTCAGGTCCGGGTCGATCAGCAGCAGGGCGCGGGTCAGGACAGCCAAGGTCAGGTCGCGGTCGACTGACATGGCGAGATGCGGCCCGTGCTGCTCGATGGCGCCGATGGGCAGGATCGCTATGGCCTTCGTCCGGTCAAGGGCGGCGAAGTCGGGGGCGGTCAGGTCGGCCCAGTGTCCGATTTGGCCCATTGTGGCTCCCTAAAGGGGGATCTGCGCGATGCGGGCGCGGACCTTTTCGATATAGCGCTTGCGACTGGCGTCGGTCTGGTCATCGATGGCGTGCAGGCCCAGCCAGAAAGTCCGCGTGCGCCGGTTCGTGCAGAAGCGGAGGCCGCGCAGAATGATCTTGCGGCCCGGCGCGCCCATCAGGAAGGTCCAGAACCACCAGGGCGAGCCGAAGCTGGTGATCACGCCGATCAGTCGGATGTTGGACAAGGCGGGTCGCAGGCGCTGGCCTTCGTCATGCAGGGTGAAGGCGATGCCGGGGCGCCAGACCCGGTCCATCCAGCCTTTCAGGATTGCAGGCTGCGAATACCACCAGGTCGGATAGACGAGGATCAGCCCTTCGGCCCAGACGAGAAGCGGGCCGATGATCACTTCCAGCAGCGTGATCATCGAAACCTCGGGCGCGGGCAGGTAGCGCGGGCCGAGCATGAGAAGCCCGGCGGCCCCGGGCAGGATGACGGCACCGGAGAGGAAGATCAGCAGGGCCTGCGTCGTGCCGACGGGTTCGAAATCGGCAAAAGGCACGGCCAGAAGCCCTCCGAGTATCGAGCCTAGTGCCAGATGGGGCAGCATGTTGCGGGTGCCCGTGGTGCGCAGCGTGACGTAGTAGGCCGCGATGGTCAGGGCGTTCATCAGGGCAAATCCGTCGCCCAGGAGCCGCCCCTGCCCCAGACTGCCCGAAGCGATGATGAGAACGCCCGCAAAGACCAGCGCGATGGCAAGCGCCGTGACCTTGTCGATCCGTTCTCGCAGGAGGAGCAAGGACAGGATCGCGGCCAGGAACGGCGCTATGGCCAGTACCAGAAGCGCATTGGCGGCCGAGGTGTATTGCATCGCCGAGCACCAGCTCAGAACGTCGCCCCGCGTTCAGTCCGATGATCAGAAGGCCCTTGCGGTCGAACCATTGGCCGCGCGCGGGCATCGACTGTGGGGACAAAAGCAGGTTGCCCATGCGGAAGACGCTGCCCGAGATCACTCCGCGAAAGAAGGCCAGGGCCAGCATGTCCCCGCCGATGAGCCGCATCACCAGCGCATCGGGGACGAAGATCATCACCCCCGCCAGCGTCACCAGAGCCCCGAAGGCCTGCGGGTTTTCTGCTGCGAAGGCCTTCATGCCGTGCCGAAAAGCCGCGACAGGAAGTCATAGAACCAGTCGGCCTGCGCCGCGTCGTGTTCGGCCATCAACGCATCCTGTTCTGCCTTCGACTGCGCGCCAGGTTTTCCGAAGGCGGCCCATGGGTAGGATTGCCAGCGACGGAAGCCTTCGATGGTCACCTCAGGGTGGAACTGGAAGGCATAGGTCCGCACGCCATGGCGGAAAGCCCGGTTGGGGTAGAGCGGGCTGGAGGCGAGATGCACGGCGCCTTCGGGGATCGCGAAGGTGTGGAAATGCGCCTGGGTCATGTGCAACGTCCCGGGCAGGAAATCGCGGCCTTCGGGCGTGGGCGAGATCGGGTAGTTGCCGAATTCGTGCACCGGCTGGGCATAGGGCCCGACCTCGGCCTCGAGGACCCGCGCGATCTGTTGGGCACCCTGGCAGATGCCCAGAAGCGGGATACCTTGCGCCATGCAGGCGCGGATCCAGTCGGCCTCGTCATTCAGGAAGGGGTGCCTGTCTTCCTCGAAGACATTGTAGGGCCCGCCATAGACGACCGAGCCTGCCACGTCGGGACCCGGAAGCCCGAGCATGTCGCCCTTGAATGGGCGGCGGAAGACCGGCTCGAAACCATTCTGGACCGCGAAGGTCACGACGCGATCGTCCGGCGGATCATCGCCATGGCTGACAAGCACGATCTTGCGGGACATGAGTTTCTCCTGGGCAGACGCCGTTAAGATTAGTGCGATCCCCGCATGGGTTGGCAAAAGGAAAACAGGGGCGTGGCGGTCGGTTTTATTGTCGCGCGCAGACCCGGAGGGGGGCATATTACGTTCTGTCACGTGACGCGAGATGCCATGCGCCCCCTAAACCCTTCGACCATCGCTCCGCCATTGGCCCGCTACGCGCACGGCGTCCAGCTTCCCGCAGGTGCTCGGATCATCCGAACATCGGGCCAGCTTGGCATTGCGGCCGATGGCACAGTGCCAGAGAGCGTGGCCGATCAGGCTGCGATATGCTTTGGCAACATCCGGGTCATCCTTGCCGAAGGCGGCATGGGGGTCGATGACATTTGTCACATCTCGGCCTGGCTGACTGACCGGGCATACTTGGCGTCCTATATGGTCGAACGGGACGCCTTCCTAACAGGTTGCAGAGTCGTGCCGGCATCGACCCTCTTGTTGGTCGCAGGTTTCTCACGGCCCGAGTTCAAGGTTGAAATCGAGATGATGGCAGCGTCGATCTCGTCAGTCTAGGCGAATTGGCTCGTTCAACTCCCCTTGCCGGGAATCTTGTTTCCTGCCGTGCTTTTCACGGGCGTGAGCGGCGACGCGGTTCCTGACGTGCGGGCGGGCCTGTTCACCCGACCATGCGCGCACGACAACCAAATCCGGTGCGGCGTCCTCTGGGTGGAGGTCGTCGAAGCAGCATCAAAACTGACCCAGCGCTGTATGAATCGGACCACCCCGATCAATTCCGAAAAGCAATTGGACTTGCAGTGCGGCCTTGCAGAGTCTGTCCAGCGGAGGACTGCCATGTCTGTGGCAGATCTGCACCGCATCGACCCAGAGGCCAACATCGCCAGCTTCAGCTGCATCGACGTTGCGGCGACGCCGTTCGGAGACGTCTCTGTCCTGCGGACCAGCAGACGTCACATCGCAGCTTCCGTCGCTGTCCGATTTCCGGGGCGTAGCTCCGTCACAACCGACACGTTCCGACCATCGGCGATAAATGGTCGTATACGACCATTGGCTGTTTGGGCCGAGGGTTGCCTGCGGCTAGACTGCTGCGCGACAGCAAAGGGGGCTTTATGCGCGCTATCCTTATCTTGTGCTTTTCGGCCCTTCCGGCCCTCGCCGAGCCAGAGGACGAGATCGGCACGCTCAACCCCGAGGAAATGACCATCGCCCGAATCCTGGACGACGTCGCCCGGGGCGAGACAAGCATGATGGCTTGCGCCGCAGGCTATGGAATCACCAAGAAGGGCGACCACGATCATGCCCGCGATGTGTTCGAGGCCTGTGCCGCCGACGGCTGGACCGGGGCGATGACCTGGATGGCACAGCTTGACGACAACGGTCTTGGCACGCCGGACGAAGACCCGGGACGGGCGGCGGATTGGGACCGCTTGGCCGCCGAGGCTGGCGATCCCGTGGGGATGTTCAACTATGGGCTGGACCTGATGCGAGGGCATGGGGTCCTGGCTGACGAGGTGGCCGGGCGAGCGCTCGTTGACCAGGCGGCGGAAGCGGGATTGCCGGTGGCCAAGCGGCTGCAGGCGGCGGGCTATGACCTGGACGAGGTCACGCCGGATGCAGACGACTGGAAATACGGCAAACGGCTCTACTGACCCCCCAACCAAGGTCGCATAGGCCGGGGATCGGAATCATGGCTTACTTGATGGCATCAGATGGAGGAGGACCCAAGATGCGCTGGACGAAACCCAAGGCCGTGGAAGTGCGCTGCGGCATGGAAATCAATATGTACGGCCCCGCCGAGGATGACCGGACGCTGGTTTGATCTGACGTGATGCCATGATCCTTACGGTACTTGGCGCCGCAGCGGGCGGCGGGGTGCCGCAATGGAACTGTGCCTGCCGGAATTGCTCCCTGGCGCGCGAAGGCCACCTGCCACGGATGACCCAATCGTCCGTGGCTGTTTCATTGAATGGCACCGACTGGGCGGTGCTGAACGCCTCGCCCGACATTCGCGCGCAGCTTGAGGCGAATTCCCGCTTCGCCCCGGTTGGACTGCGCGGCAGCCCTGTCAAGGCGGTGGTGGTGACCAATGCGGATGTTGACCACATTGCAGGCCTGCTGAGCCTGCGCGAAGGGACGGGCTTTGACCTCTGGGCCAGCGCCGAAACCCATGCCGTTCTGGCGGGGAACCCGGTGTTTGGCGTGATGTCCGAGGTCGTGGCGCGGCGGGAGATGGCGCTGGACGCCGGCTTCTCTCCGTTGTCGGGCCTGACGGTGACGCCTTTTGCCGTACCGGGAAAGGTCGCGCTGTTTCTGGAAGCCGCGCAGGGCGCGGGGCATCGGATGGGGGGTCAGACCGTGGGGCTGGAGATCACGGGCGGCGGCAAGAGGGCCTACTACATCCCGGGCTGCGCCGAGGTTCCAGACTGGTTGCTGACCCGTGTTGCACGTGCTGACCTGATCCTGTTTGACGGCACGGTCTTCACCGATGACGAGATGATCCGGGAAGGTGTCGGCACCAAGACGGGCGCGCGCATGGGTCATGTGGCGATTGGAGGGCCCGGTGGCACGCTGGAGCGTTTCGCCGGCGCGAACATTGTCCGCAAACTATTGATTCACATCAACAACACCAATCCTGTCCTGCGACCCGACAGCCCGGAGCGGGCCCAAGTGACAGCTGGCGGCTGGGACGTGGCACAGGACGGAATGGAGGTGGTCCCATGACCGAGATGACCAGACCGATGGGCGATTTCGAGGTGCGGCTTCGCAAGATCGGGGACGACCGCTATCACGACAAACACCCATTCCATCAGATGCTCCATGGCGGCAGGGCGACGGTCGATCAGGTCCGCGCCTGGGTGGTGAACCGTTGGTACTATCAAAGCCGCATACCGATGAAGGACGCGGCCTTCATGAGCCGGGTCGAGGACCCCGATCTCCGCCGCGCCTGGCGGTCGCGGATTGAGGACCACGACGGCACCGACGACCGCGATGGCGGCATCCGACGCTGGTTGAAGCTGGCGGATGCCGTGGGGCTGGACCCCGACTATGTCGCCTCGGGCGTGGGGGTGATGCCCGCGACGCGCTTTGCGGTCGACGCCTATGTCCACTACGTCCGGGAACGGCCGCTGCTGCAGGCGGTGGCATCTTCGCTGACCGAACTTTTCGCGCCGAAGATCCACGTGGAGCGGATTGCCGGCCTCCTGGAGCATTACGATTTCGCCACGCCCGAAACGATGGCCTATTTCAAGCACCGTCTCACCGAGGCCCCGAAGGATGTGGCGTTCGGCCTGCAATGGGTGATCGACCACGCCCGCACGCCGGCCGATCAGGACGCGGCGGCGGCGGCGCTGATTTTCAAGACCGAGGTGCTTTGGGCGCAGCTGGATGCGCTGTGGCACGGCTATGTCGAGCCGGGCAATATCCCCGCCGGCGCGTGGCGTCCGGGTGAGGGTTTGAAGTGACCCCGGTCCTGCCTCCCGGCGTGCGGCTGCACTGGGATGCGGTGCGCGGCAGTCACGTGCTGCTTGCTCCGGAACGGGCGCTGATGCTGGACGAGGTCGGGCATGCGATCCTGTCGCGGGTTGATGGGGTGACGGAGGTCGAGGCGCTGGTCGCGGGCCTTGCCGCAGACTTTGATGCTCCGGTCGAAGAGGTCGGACCGGATGTGGCCGAGTTCCTGACAAACCTCGCGCAGGAAAGACTGGTGGACCTGAATGCCTGACGGAAGCCGCCCCGTTCCGCCCCCGATCGCGATGCTGGCCGAGCTGACGCATCGCTGCCCGCTGTCCTGTCCCTATTGCTCCAACCCCGTCGATCTGATGCGGCGGGAGGCAGAGTTGACGGTCGATGAGTGGGCGGAGGTGTTTCGGCAGGCGGTTTCGCTTGGCGTCCTGCAAGTCCATCTGTCGGGAGGTGAGCCGGCCTCGCGCCGCGATCTGGAAGAGATCGTCGCTGCAGCGCGGGGGGCGGGGCTTTATGTGAACCTCATCACCTCGGGGATCGGACTGACGCCGGAACGGCTGACGGCGCTGGTCGCGGTCGGAGTGGACCATGTTCAGCTGTCGGTACAGGGGACGCGGGCCGAGACGGCGGATCGGGTGGGAGGCTACCGGGGCGGTTTCGCCCGGAAGATGGAGGTGGCCGATTCCATCGCGGCGATGGGGGTCGCGCTGACGCTGAACGTCGTGATGCACCGGCATAACCTTGGGGAACTGCCCGAGGTGTTCGACTTGGCCGAACGGCTGGGCGCGCGGCGGGTGGAGGTGGCTTGCGTGCAGTTCCAGGGCTGGGCACTGGAGAACCGGTCGGTCCTCCAGCCGACGCGAAGCCAAGTGGACGAGGCGAAGCGGCTGGTGGCCGAGGCCCGCGCTCAGCGCACGGGGCGGCTGGTGATCGACTTCGTGCCGCCGGATTACTACGCCGATCTACCCAAGGCCTGTATGGGTGGCTGGGGGACGACGGGCCTGAACGTGGCACCGGATGGAACGGTCCTGCCCTGCCACGCGGCGCAGACGATCCCGGGGATGAAGTTCGCCAATGTGAGGGAGACCCCGCTGGAAGAGATCTGGTCCCGGGGACCGGCTTTCACGGCGTTTCGGGGGACGGAGTGGATGCCGGAGCCCTGCCGGTCTTGCGACCGGCGGGAGGTCGATTTCGGGGGGTGCCGCTGCCAGGCGCTGGCGGTGCTGGGAGATGCCTCGGCCCCGGACCCGGTCTGCCGAAGGACACCGGGGAGGGCGAAGCTGGACGCGTTGCTGGCGGCAGAGGGGAACGGGCCTGGGCTGGACGTGGCCCGCTGGCGGCGGATCGGTGGATAGTATCCACGCCGGACAGATCTGAATTGTTTATTGATATCAGATATTTGAACATGGGCAGTAACTTTGTCTTAGGGATTTGCGGGGCGTGTTGCTTGCCGGTACGGCCGTGAGCTGGCACTGAGCTTCACAACGGGATCGCACCGCGGATGAGCGTCATCAGGGCCTTCAGGACAGACATGCAGACATCGTAGCGTGGCGGCGGACCCTTGGGCCGCGCGAGTTTCGCAGGAGCGAAAGCGACTGGCCGTAGATTCGTGCGGGATAGGGCGCGGGCATTCCACGATCGTGCGCGATCAGGCAGGGCAGTGCGCGACATTACGACCATTGGCCAATATCCCGGCCTCCGGTTCGGACGCAAAGTATCAAGTGACAGGTGCCCGGGGGAGGGACCGTGGCGCCGTCCTGTCGCGAAAACCCGAGGGAGGGATCCTGATGAACCGCTTTGTCGCTGCCGTTTCGGCGGCCTTGATGCTTGCTGCCCCGGCTTATGCGGGGATCACAGAAGAGGACCTGGCGGGCGATGCTGCCTCGACCGGTGACATCCTGACGAACGGGATGGGACGCGATCTGCAGCGGCACAGCCCGCTGGCCCTGATCAACAAAGAAAACGTCGGCAAGATGGTCCCGGTTTGGGCCTTCTCTCTGGGCGGCGAGAAGCAGCGCGGTCAGGAGACCCAGCCGCTGGTGCATGATGGCATCATGTACATCACCGGGTCTTACAGCCGCCTTTACGCCATCGACATCAAGACGGGAAAAGAACTGTGGCAGTTCGACGCTCGTCTGCCGGAAGGCATTCTGCCCTGCTGTGACGTGGTCAACCGGGGCGCGGCCCTGTACGGTGACAACATCTACTTCGGGACGCTCGACGCGCGGATCGTGGCTCTGAACGCCAAGACCGGCGATGTGGTCTGGAACAAGAAGATCGCGGAGTACAAGGAAGGCTACAGCTACACGGCAGCGCCGCTGATCGTGAACGGCCTGGTCATTACGGGCAACTCGGGCGGCGAGTTCGGGATCGTGGGCGAAGTGCAGGCGCGCAACGCCGAGACCGGGGAGCTGGTCTGGACGCGACCGACGATCGAAGGCCACATGGGCACGCTGAATGGTGCCGAGTCGACAATGACCGGGACGCTGAATGCCTCATGGCCCGGGGACCTTTGGAAGACCGGCGGCGGGGCGACCTGGCTGGGCGGGTCCTATGACATCGAGACCAACACCATCGTTTTCGGCGCGGGCAACCCGGCACCCTGGAACAGCTGGCTGCGTGATGCGGGCGACAAGAACGACGGGACGGGCGACAACCTGTATGCGGCCTCGCGCCTGGGTCTTGACCCGGCCACCGGCGAGATAAAGTGGCACTATCAGTCCACCCCGCGCGAAGGCTGGGACTATGACGGGGTGAACGAGGTTGTGGCCTTCACCGACAAGGACGGGGCCAAGAAGTTCGCCACCGCCGACCGGAACGGGTTCTTCTACGTCCTGAACCGCGAGGATGGAAAGTTCCTGAACGCCTGGCCCTTCGTGAAGGACATCACCTGGGCCAGCGGGATCGATGAAAACGGCCGTCCGATCTTCAATGAGGACAACCGGCCCGGAAATCCCTCGGCCGCGGCAGACGGGGCGAAGGGTGAGGTGATCTTTGCCTCGCCGTCCTTCCTGGGTGGCAAGAACTGGATGCCGATGGCTTTCAGCCAGAAGACGGGCCTGTTCTATGTGCCGTCGAACGAATGGGGCATGGATATCTGGAACGAGCCGATCACCTACAAGAAGGGTGCGGCCTACCTGGGTGCGGGCTTTACCATCAAGCCGAACTACGAGGACCACATCGGCAGCCTGAAGGCGATCGACCCGACCACGGGCGAGTGGAAGTGGGAATACAAGAACGAAGCGCCGCTGTGGGGCGGGGTGATGACCACGGCCGGCGGGCTGGTGTTCTTTGGCACCCCCGAGGGCGAGTTCAAGGCGCTGGATGACGAGACGGGGGCGGAGCTGTTCAGCTTCCAGACCGGGTCCGGTATCGTGGGCCAGCCGGTGACCTGGGACCAGGACGGTGAACAGTATGTGGCGGTCGTGTCGGGCTGGGGCGGCGCGGTGCCGCTGTGGGGCGGTGAGGTTGCCAACAAGGTCAACTACCTGAACCAGGGCGGCATGGTCTGGGTGTTCAAGCTGCCAAAGGAACTGGCGATGGCGAACTGACCCCCTCTGGTCAGTCTCCAGCCAAGGCCAAGCGCGTCCGGGAAACCGGGCGCGCGTGTGCTTCTTAGGGACTTTTCGCGGCATAGGACTTTTGGCCTGTATCCCCGGCGCGTGGGCCGGGCTAGAGTTCCGGTGAACCAAGCACCGAAGGCTTTTCACCATGTCGATGGTTCCGCAGGCTGATCTTCGTCCGCTGCACTCGGCCCTGATCGTGGACGACCATCCGCTGTTTTGCGATGCCCTCTCGATGACGTTGAAGTCGGTGGCGGGGATCGAGGAAATCGAAACGGCGGATCGGCTGGAGACGGCGATCCACCGGGTTGACCTGAACCCCGCGCCGGATGCGATCGTGCTGGATCTGAACCTGCCGGATGTGAACGGGATCGACGGGCTGATTCGGCTGCGGCAGGCGGCGGGGGAAGTGCCAGTGCTGGTGGTGTCGTCACTCGCGGATAACCGGGTGATCGGGGCCTGCATGGCGGCGGGGGCGGCAGGGTTCGTGCCGAAACATTCACGACGCGAGGTCTTTCGTGCGGCCTTCGACGCCTTGCGGGAAGGCAAGCGCTTCCTTCCCGATGGGTACGAGCCGGTGCCGGAGGGCAAGGCCAAGGGCACGGCGAAGGAAGAGGCCATCGGGCGACTCGCGCTGCTGACCCGCCAGCAGGCGAAGATCCTGCAGCTGATCTGCGAGGGGTTACTGAACAAGCAGATCGCATTTGAGCTGTCGATTGCCGAGACGACGGTGAAGGCCCATGTCACCGCGATCATGCGCAAGCTTGGGGTCCAGAGCCGAACCCAGGCGGTGCTGATTGCGCGGGAGACAAACTTTTCCAGCCTGATGCCCGAGGACGGCTGAGACGCCCCGAATCCCTTGCCCTGATCGGACGACGCGCCGTAGCATCGGCCATGGGAGAAGGACCAGATGATCGCGCCCGAGAGCTTGGCCCCTGCCGAAGCCGTTTCGGTGATGCCACGCGCCCATGCCGGGGCGCGGGATCCAGACGCCTTGGCGAAGCTGGAGCAACAACTTGGTCCAGGGCCGTTTGCGGCTGTTATCCTGTTCATCTCGCCCGAGGCGGACCGTCTGGCCCTTGCGGCGGGGCTGGAGACGACGTTTCCCGGCGTGATGGTCATTGGCTGCACGACCGCGGGGGAGATCTCGCCCGAGGGTTATTCGGAAGGTGAGATTGTCGCGGTCGCCTTGCCGCAGACGTGCTTCTCGGTCGATTGCCTTGGGATCGACCTTGCTGCACTTGATGGGCAAGAGCTGATCGGACGGTTGATCCGGGCCCGGGCCGGCCTTTTGCGGTCGCACCCGGACTGGGAGGACGAATTCGCATTTGTCCTGGTCGACGGCCTTTCGATCCGTGAGGACGAACTGACGGCGGCGCTGGGCCCTGGGCTTGGGCCGGTGCCGCTGTTTGGCGGTTCGGCTGGGGACGGAACCCGGTTTGCCGAGACATTCGTGCTGCAGGGTGGGCAGTTCCGCCAGGGCTGGGCCGTGCTGTTGATGGTTCGAACGGCCTGCAAGGTGAAGGTGTTCAGCGTGAACCATCTGACGCCGACGAACCGCCGCATGGTGGTGACCGGGGCCGATCCGGTGCGGCGGGTCGTCAACCAGATCAATGCGGAGCCGGCCGCAAAGGAATATGCGCGTCTGCTGGGCAAGGACCCAGCCCAGTTGACCACCTTCACGTTCGCGGCGCATCCCGTCGTCGTCCGCATCGGAGGCAGTCACCACGTCCGCGCAATCCAGCGACTGGCGGACAATGGCGATCTTGTCTTCTTCTCGGCCATCGACGAGGGACTGGTTCTGACGTTGGCAGAGCCGCAGGATATGGCGGCGCATCTGGACCAGGCGCTGACCGGGCTGTCCGAGGGCGGAAGGCCTGCCGCGATCCTCGCCTGCGACTGCATCTTGCGGCGGATCGAGGCGATGGAGAACCAGCGCTTCGGGGCCGTCTCAAGCCTGCTCAAGCAGCATGGTGTCGTCGGGTTTTCAACCTATGGCGAGCAGCTGAATTCGATGCACGTGAACCAGACGATGACTGGCGTGGCGATTTACCCGCCGAAAGCTGAGACATGATCGAGACGCTGATCAACCCGGCCGACAGCGCCGAACGACGGGCCGAAAAGCTTTTGACCATCGCCGAGGCCCTGATGCGGCGGGTGGAACAGGCCACCGATGATTCGGGGGCCGCCTATGCCCAGTTCCAGCGCGCAGCCTTGCTGGAGGATCAGGTCCGCGAACGGACGCAGGACCTGGGCCGGGCGCTGGACCTGCTGAACGAATCCAACGCGCGGCTGGCCGACGCCATGCGCGAGGCACAGACAGCTCGGCAGAACCTGTCGAATGCGATCGAGACGGTGCAGGAGGGTTTCGCGCTGTTTGACCGCGAGGACCGACTGGTGATGTGCAACAGCCGCTTTGCCATGCACATGCCGGATGTCCACGCCCGGTTGCAGCCGGGCCTTGGCTTTCAGGACTATGTTGCTCTGGTCAGCCGTTCGCCCCATCTGGCGTTGCCCGAGGGCGAAGGTGGTCCGGACTGGGCGCAGGGCCGGATGCGGCGGCACAAAGACCGGCACGTCATCTTCAACGTTCGGATGACGGGCGATCATTGGGTGCAGGTCAGCGAGCACCGGACGGCCGATGGCGGCACGGTGATCCTGCAGACCGACGTGACAGATATCATCCGGGCAGAACGGCACGAACGCGGCAAGCTGCTGGACGACCAGGCGCGGGTGATCCGGGCAACCCTGGATCACATCAACCAGGGTGTCGGGATCTTCGACGCCGAGGCGCGGCTGATCGGCTGGAACCAGCGGCTGGGATCCCTGCTGTCGCTGCCGATGGGACGGCTGAGGATCGGGGCCTCGTTCGAGAACCTGTTCAGTCGTTTCAGTGCAATGATGCAATCAGATGACATGACCGTCGCCGCGCTGATGGACTGGGTCGCCGCGGCGGGCAGTCGACCTCCGCTGGAGTTCGAGGTCAGGCGCGGCGAGGACCTGATCATGGATGTCTTTGCGCAAGGGATGCCGGATGGGGGGTTCGTCTTCAGCTTCACTGACGTGACGGCGGAACGGGCGGCACTGGTGGCACTGAGCCGCGCAAACGAGACGCTGGAAGCCCGGGTGTTCGATCGCACGCTGGAACTGGAAGATGCGCTGGCCAATGCCGAGCGCGCCAATGCCAGCCGGTCGCGTTTCGTGGCAGCGGCGAGCCATGATCTGTTGCAGCCCTTGTCGGCGGCCAAACTGTTCATCAGCTCGATCTCTGGCGACGGGCTGGACAAGAGCGCACAGGTGGCGCTGGAAAAGGCGCAGAACGCGCTGATCTCGGTCGAAGGCATCCTGGACGCGCTTTTGGACATCTCGAAACTGGAATCGGGGAAGGCGGCGGTCAGCGTGGGGGCGGTGCATCTGGACCGGCTGCTGAGAACCCTGTCCGAGGAGTTTGCGCCCATCGCAGCGGCCAAGGGGTTGAGACTGGTGGTTATTCCCTGTGGCGTCGTGGTGGAAAGCGACTCTGCCTACCTGCGGCGCATCCTGCAGAACCTCATAGGGAACGCGATCCGCTATACGGCCGCGGGCCGCGTGCTGGTTGGCGCGCGGCGGCGCGGGCGCGTGGTGCGGCTGGAGGTGTGGGACACCGGTCCGGGAATCCCCGAGGAGGCACAGAACGATATCTTCAAGGAATTCCACCGCCTGAACGCCCGTGCGTCCGCCAGCGAAGGAATGGGGCTGGGTCTGGCCATCGTGGAGCGGGCCTGCGCGTTGCTGGGCCATCCGCTTGGCCTGCAGTCGGAGATTGGCCGGGGCACGTGCTTCATGCTGCAAGTGCCGCTGAGTGATTCCGGTGAAAGCGTGCCGCTGCCGGTGGAACTGCCGGAGCGTCGGGGCGGACAGATGCAGGCGGCGGACAAGATCGCTTTTCTGGTGGAGAACGATGCCGATCTGCGGCGGGCCCTGGGCTTGCTGCTGGAAAAATGGGGGATGACGGTGCTGGAGGCCGTCTCGGGCGAGGAGGCCTTGGCATTGATCGAGGAGATCGGCATTCTGCCGGACATCTTCCTTGTCGATCACCAGCTGGGCGACGGGATGACGGGGATCACGTTCCTGGCCCGGATCCGTGCGGCTTATGGCCCGGTTCCCGCAAAGCTGATCACCGCCAACCGGGGATGGGATGTGCGGGCCGCGGCAACGTCAGCGGGGATCGAGGTCTTGTACAAGCCGATTGACCCCCGCGCGCTGGAAGCGGTGGTGAGCCGACTCTAGCCCTTGGATCGCGTGAACCCGCGCTCGGGGTCGTAGCCGTAGAGTGCGGCGACGGCGAAGATTAGCGTGGCAAGGCTGGTCCAGCCAAGGGCGGGCCAGTTCGGGGTCAGGTAGAGTGAAAAGCGGATCAGCTCGACAGCCTGGGTGAAGGGGTTGAGGGCGCAGGCCTTTGCCAGGGCTGGGCTGGCCTCGGCCATCTTCCACAGGGGGTAGAGGGCTGAGGAGAGGAAGAACATCGGAAAGATGACGAAGTTCATCACCCCGGCGAAGTTTTCGAGTTGCCGGATGAGCGAGGAAAGGAGGAGTCCGAGCGCGCCGAGCATGAGGCCGGTGAGGAGGAGCGCGGGGAGGATGGCGAGGAGTCCCATCAAGGGCGGGCGGATGCCCCAGGCGTAGGCGATGCCGAGGAAGACCAGGCATTGCAGGAGACTGATGAGCGTGCCCGCCAGGAGCTTGGCGAAGAGGAGCCAGCCGCGCGGCAGGGGAGCGGTGAGAAGAAGGCGCATCGACCCCATCTCACGGTCATAGACCAGGGAAAGCGAGGACTGCATCCCGTTGAAGAGGCAGATCATCCCGAGGAGACCCGGGAGGATGTAGGTCTCGTACGTGATGTAGGTCTGGTAGGGCGGCGTGATCGACAGGCCGAGGGCGGCGCGGAAACCGGCGGCGAAGACGAGGAGCCAGACGAGAGGGCGGACAAGTGCTGCGACAAGGCGGCTTTTCTGGCCGAGGAAGCGGGCGAGTTCGCGGTGGAGGATAGCCTTCAAAGCAATGAGGTAACGCCCGGCCTCACCTGCTGGCGGCTGCCCGCCATCGCCCTGCCCCTCCGGCGGGATAGTTTGCGCAGCGAAGGTCATGTCGGTTCCGCCGTCAGGGAAAGAAAGCGCCCGGTAAGCGTGGTCTCCCCGGCCAGAGTGGCAGCGGGAGCGTCGGCGAGGAGACGGCCCCTGTGCAGGATCAGGCAACGGTCGGTGGGGGCGACCTCGTCGGTCAGGTGGGTGGCCCAGAGGACGGTGGTGCCCTGCGAGGCCAATGCGTGGGCATGGTCGGTGATCGCCCGGCGCGAGGCGGCGTCGAGGCCGACGGTGGGCTCGTCGAGGAGGAGGACGGCGGGGCGGTGGACCAGCGCGCGGGCGAGTTCGACGCGGCGGCGCTGGCCGCCGGAGAGCCTGCGGGCGGGGGTGTCGGCGCGGTCGGTCAGGGCGAGGGTTGCCAGCGCCTCATCCGCGCGGGCGCGGGCGGCCGGGCCGCTGAGGCCGTGGAGGGCGGCGTAGTACAGCAGGTTGCGGCGGGTCGTGAGGTCAAGGTCGAGCGTGGGCTGCTGGAAGACGCAGCCGAGCGCGGCGAGGGCCTTGAGCGGCTGGGCGGTGAGGTTGTGGCCCGCAATGACGATCCGACCCTGCGGCGTAGCGAACAAGCGGGTCAGAAGGGCGAAAAGGGTCGACTTGCCTGCTCCGTTCGGGCCGAGAAGCGCTGTGAAGCTGCCGGGTTCAAGGGTGAAGGACAGCCCATCCAGCGCCTTGCGGGGGCCGTAGGAGAAGGTGAGGTCTTCGACCGACAGGCTCATGTCGCACGCCTTTGCGCGGAGGTGGTCTTTGCCCCCCTCCCCCATCCCCTCTCCACGTCGGGGGAGGCGAGGTGCCATGCGTCGCTGGAGGCGCGGTGGTGCGCAGGCTGGTGGGGGACGCGCGTCATTCGATGGTGATCTGCAAGGTCTGCGTCTCTCCGCCCTGGGGGGTGCGCAGGGTGTAGCTGCCGGGTTTGATCGCGATGAAGCCCACCTCCATCGTCCCGGCCTCGTCGAATTCCACGCTGTCGAGGCCGAGGGGGCGGATTTCCAGGCCCTCGATGACGATCTCGTCGATCCAGATCGCGCGGAGGAAGTCGGCGCCGGACAGGGCGAGTTCCTGGGAGCCGTCGGCGGTGATCTCGACCTCGTAATAGGTACCGGATTTCAGGGTCCATGGGGCGCCGAGGGGTTGGCCGGCGGAAAGGATGATCTCGGGCAGGTCCTGCTTGTTTGTCGCGGCGAAGAGGCCGGCGGGGGCGTCCTGGGCGGCGGCGGGGAACGCGAGGAGGAGGGGGAGAAGGCGGTGCATCGGCTATTCCGTTGGACGGAAGGCGGCGCCCCAGGGGAAGCGGCCGACCTTGATGGATTTGAGCGCGGTGCGGGAGGCGACGTCGATCACGGTGACATCGCCCGAGACGCCGTTGGTGGTGAACAGCTGCGAGTGGTCACGGTTGAACGCCATGTGCCAGACGCGGCGGCCGACAAGGATGTAGGTCTCGACCTGATAGGTCTGCATGTCGATCACTGCCACGTGGTTCGATGGGCCCAGGGCGACGAAGGCGGTGGTTCCATCGGGCGTGAACTCGAAGCCGACAGGCTGGATCAGGTCGGCGTTCACGCCGGGCAGCGCGAAGCGGATCTTCGTCTTCTCGGCCTTGGTGGCGAGATCGAAGACGGTGACGGTTCCGCCGATCTCGGAGGAGACCCAAAGCTCAGTGTCGGTGAATTCGGCGTGGCGTGGCCGGCTATCGACCAGTGTGTTGGCAATGATCTCATGCGTCTTGGTGTCGATCCAATGCGCCATGTTGGTGGTCTCGGACGTGGTGACCACGATGGCGCCGTCGCGCGAGACACCCATGCCCTCGGGCTCGATTCCGACATTGATCTGGGCTACGACCGTGCGGCTTTCGACGTCGACCACTGTCGTCACCGCGTCGTCCTCGTTTGCGATCCAGAGATGCCTGTCGTCAGGGTGAAGGACGAACTGTTCGGGGTCTTCGCCGGACGGGAGTTCGTTCAGGATTTCGCCCGTTGCAGGGTCCATCACCTGCACGGTGTCGCTGTCCGAGGCGCAGATGTACACGCGGGAGTAGTCGTGGCTGAAGGTGATGCCGCGGGGGCGTTCACCGGTGGGGATTGTGCGGGTGACCTCAAGCGTCGTGGTGTCGATCACGCTGATCGTGTCGTCCTTTTCGTTGGTCACCCAGATTTCGTCGGCAAGCGCCGGGGTGGCAAGCAGGCACAGAGCAAGGGTGCGGATCATGGGCCCTCCGAGAAGGCGGTGCAGGCGGATTCGGGTTCGTCGAGGCCGAGGGTGTCCATCTCGTTGCGCTGGTGAAGGAAGCCTTCGACGGGGGCGAGGGCGACGAGCGCGCGGGAATTGACCACGGCGATGGGCTGGCGGAGCTGGCCGTTCCAGGCGCGGAACGAAAGGCCGCGACCCTTGAAGCCGTCCATCTGGAAACCGGGGCCAAGGAGGAAGGCGCGGAGCGTAGCGGGATCCGCAGAGTTGGTGCGGGTTACGGCCTCGCCGATGGCACGGACGGCAGCCCAGGCGGCGTAGTCCTGGCCGCGCATGGGACGCTTTGCGGCCGCCTCGAAGCGGTTCTGCAGCTGGACCGCGCCCCAGCTTTCGATGACATGGCTCCAGGCCGCAGGGATCAGGCCGTCGGAGCCCGCGACCGGTCGGGGCAGCCAGCTATTGTGTTCGATGTAGCGGCCGAAGTCGTCGGTTTCGTCGGCCACCAGGATCACATCGTGGTCGGGGAAATCCTGAGTGAAGCGGGGGACTTCATCCATCGTCGAGTCGCGCAAATCGGTGTCGAAGGTCCATTCCTTCTCGGTCGCGATGGTGATGGCGAACTTGGTGGCAGAATGGCGGAGGGCTTCGGCGAATGCCTGGTCGGCGGGTTTCGGGCCGGTGATGAGAACCGTCGTCTGCCACTGCTTGCGCTGCAGGACCTGCATCAGCGCGTCGGCGCGGGCGGCGTCCTCGGGGATGGTGTGAAAAAGGTTGGTGCGGCAGTCGGCGGAGCGGAGGTTTTCCGCGCCCGACGCGACGTTGAAGAACAATGCGCCCTGCGCCTCGGGCAGGTCGGCGACGGAGAGGATGGCGGCGGGGTCGGCGTCGATGAGCAGGAGGTGGGATGATTTGAGGGCCTCGCGGGCGGCGGCCGTGAGGTCGCCCCCGGGCGGGACGGAGGCGAGGGTCAGGCTGTAGCTGTGGCCGAGGAAGCTGCCGGTGGTCTGGGTGTCGGCCACGGCGATCTCTGCCCCTGATATTCCGAGGTCTTCGGGAACCGGATCGAGGTTCGACAGGACCGGCGGACGGTCGACCTCCAGCCGCAGGTAGGTGATCGTCACCGGCAACTCGGCCCAAGCGGGCACGGCGACCGCCAGGGTGGCGATGGTGATGAGCAGGCGAAACATGGAGCCCTCCCTCCAGTCCTGTCAGCCTGCGGCAGGGGGGCGTCCGGGCCAATACGACCATCGTCGCACGGGCGGATTTGGCGTCTTGCACCTTGGTCGAATGGCGGGGTCCGCTGCCAGAGGCTACCCCTTTGGTCAAGACCTTGAGGGAGGACCCGCCGATGAAACGCTTTCCCGTAGCGGGCCTTGCCCTGACCGTCACGGCGACCTTGGCCCTTGCACATGGCGATATCGCCCCGCAGCCGGTGAACACCGATGTGCTGCCCGATTTGGGTGAGGAATGGCTGATCGAGAACCCTTACCGGGCCGACAAGGTGGGCGAAGAGATCTGGTGGCAGGCGGTGCTGATCGGAGACAGCGGCTTCAACCAGAACTGCGCCCGTTGCCACGGGCTGGGGGCGGTCTCTGGCGGCCTTGCGCCGGACCTGCGCTATCTGGAGGCGGCGGAATACGGTGACGAGTGGTATGTCGAGCGTTTCCAGCACGGCTTCACCCAGAACGGGACCACCAAGATGCCGGCCTTCGGGGAGATCCTGGGCCAGAAGGCGGGCTGGGCGATCCGGACCTATGTCGAAACCCGGCCCGAGGACGGGGCACTGGATGCGCACAAGGACCGGCTTGGCGCGATCCGTGACGAACTGATGGCAGGCGGCGGCGACGAAGCCGCGCTGAAGGTCGAACTGATGGAGATCGCGGCGGGCGTCGTCACCGCTTCGGGCGCCCCAAAGGCGGACTCGGCGGCGCTGCGGGCAGCTCTGGCGCTGGATGGCTCGCCGGAGGCAAAGAAGCACGCGGCCGAAATGCTGACGATCGGGCTCTCGGCGGCGCATTGACATGCTGCGGGCGGCGGTCCTGACATTCCTGATGGCGGCAGGCCTGGCCGAGGCGCGTTGCGAGGATCATGTGCCGGCGGTGCGGCCGCAGAACACGCCGCGCGAAGATGTCGGACAGACCCTGGATGACATTGTCGCCCGGGGCTGGATCGAGATTGCCGTCTACGAGGACTTTCCGCCGTACTCCTGGCAGGACGGCAGCACCCCCAGGGGGGTTGACATCGAGGTGGGCCGGATCATTGCCGAAAGCCTTGGTGTCACGCCCCGCTTTCGCTTCGTGCAGGCGGGCGAGACGTTGGAGGCGGACCTGCTGAACTACGTCTGGAAAGGCGCGGCGGTCGGTGGACATGTGTCCAATCTGATGATGCGGGTGCCCTACAACAGCGATTTCACCTGTCGGGTGGAACAGGTGGTCTTCACGGGGCAATACGCCGGCGAAACGGTCGGCATCGCCTACAGGACCGATTTCTACCCCGACGCGGTGCAACAGCCGAACGCGGATGGCCGTCATCCGGATGCGCCGGTTCCGTCCTTTTTCGTCTATGATCCGGTGGGGGTCGAGAACGACTCGATCTCGGATTTCTACCTGACCTCGGTCTTTGGTACGTCGGCCAAGGTCACCCGATACAAGACAATGGCGGCGGCGATGGAGGGCTTGAATGCCGGCGAGGTCTGGGCCGTGATGGGCCCCCGGTCGCAACTGGAGGCCGGAGCAGGGGCCAGCGTATCGGTGCATGCGCCGCTCTTGCCCGGGTTTCAGCTGTCGCGCTGGACGTTGGGGGTCGGGTTGCATCACAGCCACCGCGACCTGGGCTACGCGGTCGATGATGCTGTGGCGGCGGCTTTGGCCGACGGGCGTATCGCCGCGATCCATGCGCGCTACGGGCTGGCGTTCTCCCCACCCGAGCGATGAGTGTACGACTTAGGCAGCATATCCCTGGCCCCCTGCGGGACCTTAGGCTGTGCAATAACGGAGGGTCCGATTATGCAATTGACTGACACGCGCGAGATACGGGCGCAACCCGAGGTCGTGTGGGCGGCGATCTTGGACCCTGGTGTATTGAAGGAGTGCATACCGGGCTGTGAGCGTCTGACGGGGTCTGCGGCGGAGGGTTTTGAGGCGGTGGTCAAACAGAAGGTTGGTCCGGTGTCGGCGACGTTCACGGGGCTGGTGCATCTGTCGGACATTGTTGAGGGACGGTCGCTGAAGATCAGTGGCGAGGGCAAGGGGGGTGTTGCGGGTTTTGCCAAGGGGGGAGCGACGGTGCGTTTTGAGGCTGCGGCGGGTGTCACGCGTCTGACCTACGAGGCGGAGGCGAGTGTTGGCGGCAAGATCGCGCAGCTGGGGAGCCGGATCATCGACAGTTTTGCCCGGAAGCTTGCGGACGAGTTTTTCACGCGGTTTCAGGCGGCGGTGGAGGGTGCAGGCGGGGGAGGCGGCGGCGTGGATGAGCCGGATGCGGCGGTTTCCCAAGCGGGTGAGGAGAAGAAGGGTTGGTTCAAGCGCTTGCTTGGCTGAACCGAGGGCATGTGATGACCGAGGACGACCCAGGGAGGAGAACGAATGACGAAGGTCTCGATGACGGTGAACGGCCGGGCCGTTTCCGGAGAAGTGGAAGGGCGGACATTGTTGTCCTCCTTCCTGCGCGAAGGGCTGGGGCTGACCGGCACGCATGTCGGCTGCGACACCAGCCAGTGCGGCGCCTGTGTGGTGCATGTCGACGGCCAGGCGGTGAAGAGCTGCACGGTCTTTGCGCAGGACGTGGCGGGGGCGGAGGTGCGCACGATCGAGGGGATGGCCAACGCGGACGGGTCTCTTGGAGTGATCCAGCAGGCCTTTCATGACCATCACGGTCTCCAGTGCGGCTTCTGCACGCCCGGAATGGTGATGTCGGCGGCGGCTTTGCTGGCCGAGACCCCCCGCCCCACCGAGCATGAGGTGCGCCACCATCTGGAAGGCAACATCTGCCGGTGCACGGGCTATCACAACATCGTCAAGGCCGTGATGGCTGCCTCGGGGCAGGACGTCTCGGCTGTGGCTGCGGAGTAAGGGGGGAACATGCCGAAGGATCATGGAATTGGCGCGGCGACGAAGCGCCGCGAGGACATCCGCTTCCTGACGGGACGCGGCAGCTATACCGATGACATCAGCATTCACGGCCAGGCGGCGGCGGTCTTCGTCCGGTCGACCGTTGCGCATGGGAAGATCAAGAAGGTCGATACCTCGAAAGCCGCCGGAATGCCGGGCGTGCTGGCGGTCTTCACCGGCGAGGATTTCAAGGATGTCGGCGGCAACCCGGCGGGCTGGCTGATCAAGAGCCGCAACGGCGAGCCGATGCGCGAGCCGAAGCGCCCCGTCCTGGCACATGGCAAGGTGCGCCACGTGGGCGACGCTTACGCCGCCGTCGTGGCCGAGACCTATGCCCAGGCCAAGGACGCCGCGCAGCAGATCGCCGATGACAGCGTGATCGAGGAACTGCCCGCGATCATCGACATGGCCGCGGCGCTGGCAAACAGCGGCAACCGCGTGCATGACGAGATCCCGGACAACCAGTGCTATGACTGGGGCTGGATCGAGGACAACCGCGCGGCTGTGGATGCGGCGATCAAGGCTGCGCCGCATGTCACCACGCTGGAACTGGTGAACAACCGGCTGGTGCCGAACGCGATGGAGCCCCGCGCCTCGATCGGCGAGTATTTCCCGGGCACGGGCGACTACAAGCTGACGACGACCAGCCAGAACCCGCACCTGACGCGGCTTCTGGTGGCAGCCTTCGTCCTTGGGATCCCCGAGAACAAGCTAACCGTGGTCGCGCCCGACGTGGGCGGCGGTTTTGGGTCGAAAATCTATCACTACGGCGAAGAGGCGCTGGTGCTGGCGGCGGCGAAGAAGCTGGCCCGCCCGGTGAAGTGGACGGCCGAGCGGTCGGAAAGCTTCCTGTCGGATGCGCATGGCCGTGACCATGTTACGAAGATCGAGCTTGCCTGCGAGAAGGACGGCACCTTCATCGCTTTCCGGACCGAGACGATGGCAAACGTCGGCGCGTATCTGTCGAACTTCTCGACCGTGACGCCCACCTTCCTGCACGGCACGCTGATGGCCGGGCCCTACAAGGTGCCGAATGTCTATGTGAACGTGAAAACCGTTTTCACCAACACTGCCCCCGTCGATGCCTATCGCGGTGCGGGCCGCCCGGAGGCGACCTATTCCTTGGAGCGGGTGATCGACAAGATGTGCCGCGAGCTGGGTCTCGACCCGTTCGAGGTGCGCCGGAAGAACTTCCTGACCACGGACATGTTCCCCTACACGACGCCGGTCGGGCTGGTCTACGACACCGGCAACTACCAGGCCACGCTGGACCGCGCGATGGCGATGGCCGATGTCGCCGGGTTCGAAAAGCGCAGGGCCGCTTCGGCGACAAAGGGCAAGCTGCGCGGCATGGGGCTGTCAACCTGGATCGAGGCCTGCGGGATTGCGCCGTCGCATCTGGTCGGCATTCTTGGGTCTCGCGTCGGTCTTTATGACGCCGCGACGGTGCGGGTGAATGCGACCGGCAACATCAGCGTAATGGTCGGCGCGCATAGCCATGGCCAAAGCCACGAGACGGTCTTTGCCCAGATCGTGGCCGAGAAGCTGGGGATCCCGGAATCGTCGGTCGAGATCGTGCATGGTGACACCTCGAAGATCCCGTTCGGGATGGGGTCTTACGGGTCGCGGTCACTCGCAGTCTGCGGGGTGGCGGTGACCAAGGCGATCGACAAGATCGTCGCCAAGGGCAAGAAGATCGCCGCGCATATGCTGGAGGCGTCCGAAGGCGACATCACCTTCGCCGACGGCAAGTTCAGCGTGGCGGGGACCGACAAGGCCAAGACCTTCGGCGAGATCGCCTTCTCGGCCTATGTGCCGCACAACTACCCGCTGGAGACGCTGGAACCGGGGCTGGAGGAGACGGCCTTCTACGATCCGGCGAACTTCACCTACCCCGCAGGGGCGTACATCTGCGAGGTCGAAGTGGACGAGGGCACCGGCAAGGTCGACGTGGTGGGCTTCCACTGCGCGGACGACTTCGGCAACATCATGAACCCGATGGTGGTCGAGGGGCAGGTGCATGGCGGCGTGGGCCAGGGGATCGGCCAGGCTCTGCTGGAGTTCACCACCTATGACGAGAACGGCCAGCTCTTGACGGGGTCCTACATGGACTACCCGATGCCGCGGGCCGAGGACGTGCCGTTCTACAACGTCGACTATAGCTGCCAGACGCCCTGCACGCACAACCCGCTGGGGGTGAAGGGCTGCGGCGAGGCGGGGGCCATCGGGTCCCCTCCAGCGGTGGTCAACGCGGTGATCGACGCCTTGCATCGCGGGGGGCATACCCACGTGAAGCACATCGACATGCCGGTCTCGCCGTCGCGGGTCTGGTCGGCGATCAACGGGTAAGGGGGATAAAATGCACAACTTCGAGTTCGCGAAACCCTCGACCATCGCGGATGCGGCCAAGGCCCTGGCCGCGGACGGGGCGCAGGCCCTGTCGGGCGGGCAGACGCTCATCCCGACGATGAAGCAGCGGCTCGCCGCGCCGGGCGTGCTGGTCAGCCTGACCGGCATCGCCGAGATGCAGGGCGTCTGCATCGGCGACGGCGGGCTGCATGTCGGCGCGGCGACGCCGCACGCGGTGGTGGCGAAAGACGCCAAGGCGCATTACCCGGCGCTGGCGGCCCTGGCCGGTGGCATCGGCGACCCGGCGGTGCGCTCGCGCGGCACCATCGGCGGGTCGATCGCCAACAACGATCCGGCGGCGTGCTATCCCTCCGCCGTGCTGGCCAGCGGCGCGACGGTGGTGACCAACACCCGCAAGATCGCGGCGGACGACTACTTCCAGGGCCTGTTCACCACGGCGCTGGAGGAGGGTGAGTTCGTGACCAGCCTGGTCTTCCCGATCCCGCAGAAGGCGGCCTATGTGAAGTTCAACCAGCCCGCCAGCCGCTTTGCCCTGACCGGGATCTTCGTCGCCAAGTTCGCAAACGGGGTCCGCGTCGCCGTGACCGGCGCGGGCAACGACGGCGTCTTCCGCTGGGCCGAGGCCGAATGGGCCCTGTCGGCGGACTTCTCGGCCTCGGCCCTGTCGGGGCTGAAGGTCGATCCATCGGGCATGATCGCGGACCTGCACGGCTCGGCCGAGTACCGCGCCAACCTCGTCAAGGTCCTGACCGGCCGCGCGGTGACCGCAGCGGCTTGACCGCTTCCAACTACCGCAAAGGCCCGACGGACATATCCGCCGGGCCTTTTGTTTTGGCGGTGGTGCTTTCGCCCCGTCCCTTCCGAAGGCGGCAGGCGGTCAGACCGTCGTCAGGTTTCCGTCTGTATCGATCAGCGTGACCCGTTTCAGATCCGGGTGGCGCAAGTCCGCGATCTGGTCGGTGGTCAGGAAGACCAACGCGGTAGAGAGGGCGTCGGCCAGCGCGGCGCTAGTTGCCTCGACCGAGACGGTCGACCACAAGGACGGCAGGTCCTTCGGGTGCAGGATATGGGGCCGGCCACGCACCAGCGTCGCTCTAGGCGAGGAAGTGGCGATGGCGGCGTCGGTGAGGGTGCGGGTCGCAAGCTGTCCGTGAGTCGGGTCCTGCAGGCCAAGGCGGAAGGGGCCACCAAGGGCCGTGGTCTCGCCCATATCGATCAGCGCACGGTCGAAACCGTGGGCGGCAAGGTGGACCTTGACCGCATCGGCCCCCAGACCCTGGGCGATGCCGTTGAATGTCAGCGCCATACTGGGTGCCAGGGTGACGCCGGGGTCGCGCTGCACGTAATGCCAGCCGATCGGGGCGGTGTTTCGACGGCCCTCGGCGGCGGCTTGCAGGAGCGGCTGAACCGTCGGATCGAAAGCTCCGTCCGTCATGCGGTGGATCGCATCGGCAAGGTCCATCAGCGCCCGGAAGGCGGCAGATGGGTTGGCGAGGTGGCCCGTTGCATTGAGTGTGGTCAGAGAAGAGGGGCGGTAGAGGGAGAAATCAGCCTCGATGCACTCGATCAGGGCGGGAAGGGTGGCGAGGGCGGCCTCAGCTTCCCGTGAGGGGCCGGTAAGGGTGAGGGTGCAGTCTGCCCCAAAGGCCCTGCCCCGCCAGCGGGTCTGCGCCTGCGCCGGGGTGGCCACGGCCGCGGCGGAGAGGGCAAGGAAGCGGCGGCGGTTCATGCTTTCACCTCGCGCAGAACCGGAGGCGTGAGCGGGCGGCCTTTGGCGGCAAGCACCAGCGGCACGCAGGCGGCGGGCGAGTTGTGGATTGTCACGCAGTCGAGGCACTGGAAGCACTCGGAGTATTGAATCTGTCCAGTGGCCTTGATCGCCCCGTATTTGCAGCGGACCTTGCAGAGCTGGCAGGGCGAGCCGCATTCCTTGCGGCGGGCAACCCAGTCGCGGCCGCGCACGAGCCCGCCGATCGCCATGAGCGCGCCAAGCGGGCAGACCCAGCGACAGAATCCCTTGAACGTAAAAAGCCCCAGGACCAGCCACAACGCGGCATAGGCGACATAGGGCCATTCCCGCAGGAAGAAGGTGGTGATGGCAGTCTTGAAGGGCTCGATCTCGGCGGCTTTGTCGAGGTGGATGGGGGCGAACAGGGTAACGCCGACGAGGACGGAAAGAAGGAGGTATTTCAGGGATTTGAGCCGCTGATCCCAGAAGGTGGAGGGCTCCCATTCCGGCAGGCGCAGCAGGCGGCCTGCATGATGAGCGAATTCTTGCAGGGCGCCAAATGGGCAGAGCCATCCGCAGAACAGGCCACGACCCCACAGGACGAACCCGAGGATTGTGACGGCCCAGATGAGGAGGGAGAAAGGGTCGTAGAGGAGAAAGGCGAGCGAGCCGCCGTCGATCGCGGTGCGCAGGGTGGCGAGCGGAGTCACGACAGAGAGCTGGCCCTGGCCCCAGAAGCCAATGAAGACCGTAACGAAAGCAAGGGTTATCAGGCGCAGGGGAGTGAAGAATGGGTGGTCAGCGATCCAGTTCATGCCAGGCCCGAGCGCGAGAAGCATCAGGGCCAGCACCCCGGAGAGAAGGTAGAGATCCGACAGCCGGTTCAAGATGGCCTCGCGCCAGGGGGCAAGCTTTTCCGGCGGCGTCTCGCGCAGAAAGAATCGTTCGGGGGCGGCGAGGGTGAGGGTGAAATGGGCGCTGCCGACTTCGGGCTGGAACTGGCCATGTTTCCGCAGCGCAGTGGCAGAAAGCTCCCAATCGGCGGTAGGGTCAAAGCCAAGCCGACGATCCGTCCGCAGGATCATCGCTGTGCCTTGCGGAACGTCTGGCAGCGTCTCGAACAGAAGATCGGCGTCGCGCAGGGCAAGCGGCAGGCCGCCCTGTGTCGCAGAGAGAAGGTCAGGCTCGGTGTTGCGGACGAAGTCCGGCGAGACGAGGCCGTGCCGGGCGGTGTCGATGACGAGGATCGGTTCGTCCTGCGGCGATACAGCGAGGAAGCGGTTGAGGTCAGCGAGACTCTCGGCCGTCAGGACCGCGCGGGCGACCGATGGGGGGCCAAGATCGATGGCCCAGAGATCGAGATAAAAGCCATGCGGGTCAGCCTGCGCTTCGGGGTCGTCGTCGGCCCAGATCGTCCCCGCGAAGGCGGCGTCGACCTCGGCGTTGGTGATACGCAGGTTGCGGGCAATGCCTTCGGCGACCAGATCCGCCCAGGTCAGGGGTTCGTCCAGATCCGGGTTCGGCCGGGCAGGCGGCGCCGACTGGATGCCCTTCATCCGCTCTCGCGCGACGGTGAGAGTTGCGGCCAGAATCGATTCATGCGCGATGCGGACAGAGGCGGTCGCCTTGGTCACCCCGTCGAGGTAGACAAGATCGGTCCCCGACCCTTCGCCATAGGGGTTTCCGACAACCAGGGGTTCGTTGATTGAGTGGCCGCGGTATTGTTCGAGGAATTTCTTAAACGGCGCCTCGCCCAGACCCGAGACAAAGATCGGCTCGTTGTGGTCAAGGAGGCGAACCTCGATGAAGGCTCCCTGCAGGTCCAACATCACCAGCATGTTGATCGGTCCGCCTGAGAAGCCGGGCAAAGGGGCAAGCGGCCCGGTCTCGAACACATATCCGGCTTCGGCCCCGCCAGAGTTCAGCAAGCTGTAGAGACCCTTGTCGTCCAGCGCCTCGCCCAGGGCGTAGGGCGGCACAATCAGCGGGGCGATACGGTCGCGTGGCGACGGATCGGCAACCGCAAGGCTGGCCATGAGACAGAGCCATACGAGGAAGAGAAGTGCGCGCATGGAGGTCAGGATAGGCGCGGCGCAGTTTGGCGCGTATCCGACCAAAGTCGGTCAGCTTCAATACGGCGTGCCTGCGCGCGCGGCAGGATGTCGGCGTGCCACTTCGCATTCCGCCGGCATGGTCAAAGGCGGCCTTGGCGTCGGCGACTGTTGGCTCACCAGGCTTGTCTGGGTAAAGCCGCGCTGCGTGGGCGAAGGGGAGAATGCTGTTGGAAAGGTCGGACCGGGAACCGCACTGCTGCGCTAAGACATAATGTAGCAGGATCTGCCCGAACGCGTCGTCACCGGACAGGTCAGGTTCCGAGTCTGAGCGGCGAAAACACCGGCCAGCTCGTCTTGATCACCGCTGCAAAGGGGCTACAGGGAACGCAATGCGGCGTCACCTCCTCTCGGAGGGCGCGATTCCGAGAGGTGCGCCATGCTCGGCTGTGGTCTTCAGATCCTCTCCATCCCGGTTATCCCCATTCCGGTGTGCGCCTTTCCAGAAATGCAGAAATGCCGTGTCTGGCTTCCGCGCTTTCCCATATGTCGGCAAGCTGACGAATTGTGTCTTCGATGACCTCCGCGTCGATCCGGGGCCCGTGCTCGCGGGCAAGGCGCTTGGCGGCGGCGACGGCGCCCGGCGCTACCGAGAGATAGGGCACGACTTCCGCCTCGACTGCCGCATCGAGATCGGAGGCGGACACCACCCGGGCCACAATTCCGAGCCTCTCGGCCTCAGCCGCGTCGAAGACGCGAGCCGACATGAAGACTTGTCGCGCTCTGCCCTCGCCCATCCGGGCAAGCACATAGGGGCCGATGGTTGCTGGGATGATGCCCAGCCGGGTCTCGGAGAAGCAGAACTTCGTGTCCGGCTCGGCAAGCGTCACGTCGCAGATGCAGGCCATGCCGATGCCGCCGCCGAAGGCCCCTCCGTGAAGGCGCCCGATCAGGGGAACCGGCAGGGTGTTCAGCGCCTGCAGCATCTCCGCCAGCTTGCGGGCCTCGCGCATCCTTTGCTGACGGTCGGCCGTCATCTGCGCCTTCATCCATGCAAGATCACCACCGGCGCAGAAGGTGTTGCCCGCGCCCGACAGGACGATGACCATTGTGGCCCGCTCCTGGCCGACGGTCGCGGCCATCTCGGTCAGCTCGGCGATCATCTGTTGCGAGAGGATATTGCGTTTCTCCGGCATGTTCATCCGGACCTGCACCACACCGCGGACATCGCGGCTGACATCGAGCGCCTGCCAGATCATTGCGGTCTCCTGAGGCTGCGGGCGAAACGGGCGGTTTCGGCAAGGGCGGTGCGGTCGATGCCGGTCGAAAAGCCGCGCTCCTCCAGCAGGGCGACGACGGCTTCCGTCGCAACATTGCCCCAGGCGCCGGGCCCATCGGGGCAGGCACCAAGCCCGCCGGCCGAACTGTCAAAATTGCGCAGGCCGTGGTCGAGGCAGAGCGCGATGTTCTCAAGCGCGTGGCCCCGCGTGTCGTGGAAATGGCCAGCAAGTCGCCTGGCGGGAAGTGCGTCCAGAACTGCCGCCAGCATCCGGCCTGTGGTCTCCGGCGTGGCCGCGCCGAGGGTGTCGCCTAGACTGATCTGATAGCAGCCCTTATCGGCCAGCGCCCGGGCGACCCGCGCGACGGCGACGGGTGCGACCGGCCCGTCAAAGGGGCAATCCGTCACGCAAGAGACATAGCCGCGCACCGGTAAGCCCGCCTCACGAGCACGGGCCAGCACCGGCCGGAACCGTTCAAGGCTTTCCGCAATCGTGCAGTTGATGTTGCGCCGCGAGAATTCTTCCGAGGCCGAGGCGAAAACCGCCACTCATCCGCCCTTGCTGCAAGGGCGCCCTCGAAACCCTGAAGGTTCGGGGTCAAGGCGGCATAGGAGGTGCCCGGTCGGCGAGCGATTCCGGCCAACACCTCGGCCGCATCGGCCATCTGGGGCACCCATTTCGGACTGACAAAACTCGCGGCCTCAATATGGAGGAAGCCACAGGCTGAAAGGCCATCGATCAGCCGGATCTTGTCTGCTGTTGGAATCAGTAGGGCCTCGTTCTGCAACCCGTCGCGGGGGGCCACCTCGAAGATCGTGACCTGTTCAGCCATCGCTGGCCTCCAGCCGCAGAAGAAGGGTGCCATCCTTGACCTGGTCGCGCTCGGCCACCAGAACCTCGGCCACCACGCCGTCGCGCGGGGCGGTCAGGACATGCTCCATTTTCATTGCCTCGAGCACCAGAAGGGAATCGCCCTTGGCAACGGCCGTGCCCTTGGTCACCCGGAAGCTTGACCGCGCCTCACGCTGCGCGCTTTCCAGCGCTGCCGTGAAATCGGTCGGATTTTCAACGAGCCGCATTCCCTTGCCGACGGCGGCATGGGGGTACAGGACATCTGCCACATCTCGGCCTGGTTGACCGACCGGGTCGATCTGCCGAGCTACATGGCCGCTCGGGACGCTTTTATGAACGGCTTCGATGTCCTGCCGGCTTCGACGCTTTTGCTGGTCGCAGGGTTCTCCCGCCCCGAGTTCAAGGTCGAGATTGAGGTGATGGCGGCGTCGGTCTAGCCGGGCAAGAGGTGCCTGGCTTGGCCCTGCAAGCATCAATCCGTCCGTCCGCTATGGGCCGTAAGCGGATACTGAGGGGGCTCACGCCCCCTTCTCGAACTTCATGACCGGGATCCCGAGCTTCTTGGCCTTGTCGGCGAGGTTCTCCTGGATGCCATTGCCCGGGAAGACAAGGACGCCCACGGGCAGCACGTCCAGCATGGCGTCGTTGCGCTTGAAGGGCGCAGCCTTGGCGTGCTTGGTCCAGTCAGGCTTGAAAGCGACCTGCGTCACGCCCCGGGCCTCGGCCCATTTGGCGGCGATGAGCTCTGCTCCCTTGGGGCTTCCCCCGTGCAGGAGGACCATGTCGGGATACTTGGTCCGGACCTGATCGAGCTTGCCCCAGATCAAGCGGTGATCGTTGAAGTCGGTCCCGCCGGTGAGGGCGACCTTGGGCCCCGCGGGCAGCATCACCTCGGTCTCGGCGCGGCGCTTGGCGGCGAGGAAATCGCGGCTGTCGATCAGGGCGGCGGTCAGGTGCTGATGGTTCACCTTTGAGCCGGTGCGGGGCCGCCAGGTCGAACCCGTGTGATGCCAGAACTCGGTAGCGGCGTGATCGCGCATCATGTCCATGCAGTTCCGCCGTTCGGTGAGGGTCAGGCCCTCGGCCGTCAGACGCTCGAGTTCGGTGGATTTCACCTCGGAGCCGTCCTGTTCCCGCTGGAGGCGGCGCTGCCCCTGCTCGTTGTCGTCGAGCGACCGTTCGATCCGGGCGGTGGCGCGGTGGAAGAGGTTGACCTGGCCCCAGAGCACTTCTTCGAGGTCGGGTTCCATGCGGGTGTCAACCAGGCTCGCGACGAGGGCGTCGAAGATGTCGGCGACGGCACCCCGAAGGCGGTCAGCGTCGGGCATCGGGCGCGGATCGGGCTCGTCCTCGAAGGGGCGGTAGCCGTAAAGCTGCAGCTCCTCCAGCGCCTGGGCGGTCTGGGATGCGGTGTGGGCGGGTTCATACGCGTCGTCGTGGGTGTGGATCGTCATCGGTTCATGCCTCCGGGCTAGTCTCGTCCGCGCGTCATCCCGCGCGGCCTTCATGGGCTGCGGAAGCCGTCACTGGGGATGCCCCTTCACCCCCTTTCGGGGCCGGAACGCATGTGGAGGAGGACGGGGGGCGGCTGATTTGATGATGTGGACACCCCCACCCCAACCGTCGAATCTGGTTTCAACGGTTCCCCGGGAAGAAGGAGTGGTTGGATATGTCCGGAATGATCATTGGCCTCGATCTCGCGAAGAGCGTTTTCCAGGTCCACGCTGTCGATGCTAACGGAAAAGTTGTCATTACCAGAAAGGTGCGGCGCTCTCAGATGCTCGAGTTCTTTGGGAGGTTGGATCCGTGCTTGGTTGGCATGGAGGCGTGCCCCTCCGCGCACCATTGGGCGCGGGAACTTTCTACCCTGGGCCACGAAGTCCGATTGATGGTCGCGTCCTACGTGAAGCCCTACGTCAAGCGCCAGAAGAACGACATGGTCGACGCCGAAGCCATCTGCGAGGCGGTGACCAGGCCGACCATGCGGTTTGTCCCGATCAAATCTGAATCGCAGCAGGCCATTCTCATGGTCCACAAGGCCCGCGCCCTATTGGTCCGCCAAAGAACAATGCTTGTGAACGCCCTGCGAGGCCATCTCACCGAGATGGGCGTCGTAGCGCCAAAGGGGATCAGACGGCATGCCGATCTCGTCGAGCGGGTGCTTGCACACGGCGCAGACGAGATCGACTTGCCGCCGCTCGTGCGTGACATCGTGTTGTCCTCTGCCCGACAGATCGGCTCCTTGAATGCCGAGATAAAGGAGCTCGAGAGGAAAATCCTGGAATGGCACCGCACGAGCGAAGCCAGCCAGCGGCTGGCGACGATCCCCGGCGTCGGCGTGATCACCGCATCCGCAATGGCGGCCAGTGTAGTGGACCCTGCTGCCTTCAGATCGGGACGAGATCTTGCCGCATGGCTCGGCCTGACGCCTCGATCCAACTCCTCTGGGGGCAAAGAGCGACTTGGACGGATCACAAAAGCCGGAAATCGGTATCTGAGAACCTTGCTGGTCATCGGGGCGACAGCCGTCGTCGGCTTCTCGAGGCGCACAGCCGAAGGGCCATTGATGAGCTGGGTCAGAAAGCTCCTGCAGGTGAAATCGGCACGCCTTACAACGGTGGCCTTGGCCAACAAGATGGCACGGATCTGCTGGGCCGTGATGGCACGGAAAACCGTCTACGGAGAAGCAGCCGCATAGAATACGACGCACTGGCGTCGCAACAGTTCGGAGGGTCTGCCCAATAAGCGTGATGACTACCGGTTTTGCCGGGGATCAGGAAAACCCGTTCGCGAGACAGCGCCAAAAAGCGCGATGATTTGATAGGGACCATGATCCGCGGATATCATCAGGGCCCGCGGCCAACCGGCCGCACTACGAGGCCGGACATATGCAAGCACCCAACCGGATTCGACGCGCTTTGAGGAAAGACTTGACGAAGGGGGTGTCCACATATGTCTCGCGATGCAAAGGCGGGGCTTGTCCCCGTCGGCGGAAATCAGTCGCCCCCCGTCCTTGAAGGGGCGGCACCTTTGACGGCCGCCTGCCCATCTCTTGAAGGCCGTGCCGGTGACGGGTGGATGAGATTGCCCGGGAAGAGGCAAGGTGACGATCCACAGCCATGATAGGGATCCGTGACCCCTGCCCCGCACTCCCGGGCCGCCCCTTGGGCGGTGCAGCTCAGCCTGACAGGCGATGCCGATCCTCTGGCCCGATCTGTCCTGCCAGATGCTGGCGAAGCGCCTCCTTGCCGTATGTCCGGAGATCATCGTTGAAATCCCCGAGCCGCGGTTCCAGCACTCGCACGGGCACCCCGACCTCGGAGGCTCTGGCGCTCAACTTCTCTGCCGCGCGTTGCCCGGCTGGATCGCGGTCGATGGCGATGTAGAGGCGCCTCAACCCCTCCGGCAGCAGGACGGCTCCGAGGTGACCAGACGAGAGAGCCGCCCAGACAGGAAGGCCGGGGGCGGCTTCACGAACGGAGAGCATCGTCTCGACGCCTTCGCCGACAACGAGGATGTCATCACACCGGGTCAACCTGACGGCATTGCCAAGAAGGTGACCCATGGCCCGCCGCTGCGTCTCGACTTCCGCCTTGCCTCGGCCGTCCGGCGCAAGCCACGTGCGATGCACACCCTGCAAGGCCCCTGCCCCATCGGTGACCGCCGCGATCAGCGCCGGTCTGGGGACGCTGCGGGTCTGACCCTCGTCCCGATGCCAGCACTTCGGGTGGAAGCGCAGGGCACTCATCATGCCGCCTTGGGTCAGGCCCCGGGAACGGAGGTAGGTGTCGGCGAGCGTGCCCGCGACCGGCACCGAGGCTGCAAACAATCGCGCCGCTGCCGTCGGCGTGCCGCCGGGGGCCTTGGCCTTCTTCGGCACTGGTGCATCCAGGAGGACCGGCTGCGGACGGCCCAGATGCGCTCGGGCCTCGGCCAGAAGATCGGGAAAGCGGGAGATCCCGGTCCGCTTGCGGATGATGTCGAGAAGGTCACCATGTTCGCCTGTCGCGCCATCGGTGAACTTGCCAGCAGCGCCCGACCCCGACGCAGGCCCCGTCAGCCGCACGAAGAGGGACCGGCCAGGATTGTTCTGCAGATCGCCCACGATCCAGTAGGACCCTTCCCGCCGTCCGGCGGGAAGGTAAGCGCGACACACGCCTTCGGCGTTTTCCGCCAAAGCTCGGATCACATCTTCGGTCTCGGAATACATGGGTCAACAACCTCCGCGTGCATGTAGTCCCGTCACAGGACAACGTGCAAGCAGACGCTCCAGTACCGCGATGCCGGTAGGGTCGGTCGGGCAGAAGAGCCGCAGCTTCCAGGCGATGATCTCCGAAAAGAACCCATCCGCCTTGAGCCGGTCCTTCTGTCCTTCAGTGAAGCCGGAAAGCTCGATCCGGTTGACCCCCATGACGCGTGACCGATGCAGCTCCAGGCCTTCGGCAAGTCGCACGACGGTCTTCCCTTCGAGAACCAGGGCGTGGACCTCAGCCGCCGTGAGCTTCGGCGCGTCGTCTGCCAGCGTGGTCGCGACCCAGGCGGGCGAGACTCGGCGGCCGATGATGCGTTGGCCGTCATCGGTCTGCAGCCGGTAGACCCGGGTTTCGTCTTGGGGGAGCTGCTTCCAGATCGGCAACAGAAGCCCCGCGACGATGTGCAGCGTGGATTCCGAGAACTCGGGCACTTCAGCCAGTTCGGCATTCCAGGCGGCGGTAAAGGCCGCGCGGTTGGCCTCGAGCCAGTGGGTATCGTCCATCGTTCTGGCCGGAACCGTGCTGGCCTCCGTTGGGCGGATGAGCCTCAGCCGCGGCTCGATGGTGCCGTCATCCAGCATCAGGCTGGTGGTAGGCACCTGCACGGCTGCCCGGCCCGAGCGGCTGTTAACCAGTAGCCGAACCTTCGGGTCGTCGAGCCAGTCGAGCGCATCCGCGAGCGCGGTCGGCGTGTTGCGGCGCTTTTCCGCAATGGTGAGCAGCTGGGTTTCTGCGCCGGAGCCGGGATGAGTGTAGATGACGCGCGCGTCCGTGACGCGGAAGCTCTCGGCGCGGAGCGTTTCGAGCCCGAGGTCGTAGACCCCGGCAGCGATGGCACCCTCGATCCGTTGGTCGAGCAGGTCCTCGAAGGCCGAGAAGAGCACGGCCTGCATATCGATCGTTAGCGCCAGCAAGCGATTGAGGAAGGTCGTGATCGGCGGCAGGTCATCCTTCAACCCATTGTCATCGGTCAGGCTGAGGCCGGTCGCATCCTCGAAAGCCCCAAGCGAGCAGCCCGCCACATCACCGCGATAGATGCGGCGGTAGAGTTGGCGCAGGGCGTCGCGAGCGTAAGGTGACTCGAGGTTGTCCTCCGGCCGGAACAACCCCTGCCCGCCCGTCTGGCGCTGGCCGCGCGTGATGGCACCTAGGGTGTCGAGACGTCGCGCGATGGTAGAGAGGAACCGTTTTTCCGCCTTCACATCGGTCGCGACGGGCCGGAACAGCGGCGGCTGCGCCTGATTGGTGCGGTTGGTGCGGCCCAAGCCCTGAATGGCGGCATCGGCCTTCCAGCCGGGCTCCAGAAGATAGTGAACGCGCAGGCGCTGGTTCTTGGCTCCAAGGTCGGCATGATAGCTGCGCCCCGTGCCGCCCGCGTCCGAGAAGATCAGGATGCGCTTCTGGTCATCCATGAAAGCGGCGGTTTCCGCGAGGTTGGCAGATCCGGCACGGCTTTCGACGACGAGGCGCGCAGCAGCACCCTCGCCCTTCCGCACGATGCGGCGCGACCTGCCCGTGACTTCGGCCACGAGGTTTGTGCCGAAGCGGTGAACGATCTGGTCGAGCGCCCCCGGAACAGGCGGAAGCGATGCCAGCTTTTCGATCAGCGCATCGCGCCGCCGCGCGGCTTCGCGGCATTCGACCGGCTGGCCGTCGCGCACCACAGGCCGCGAGGAGAGATTGCCCTCGCTGTCGGTGAAGGGCTCGTAGAGCTGCACCGGGAAGGAATGGGCGAGGTAGTCGAGGACATATTCCCGCGGGGTGATGTCGACGCGGATGTCGCTCCACTCCTCGGTGGGGATCTCCGACAGGCGTCGCTCCATCAGCGCCTCGCCGGTCGAAACGATCTGGATGACGGCTGCGTGGCCTGCCGCCAGATCGGCCTCGATACTCGCGATCAGCGTGGGGGTTTTCATAGAGGTGAGAAGATGGCCGAAGAAACGCTGCTTCGCGCTCTCGAAGGCCGAACGGGCGGCGGATTTGGCCTGGCGGTTCAGCGTGCCATTCTCACCCGTGATATTCGCGGCCTCCATCGCGACGGCGAGGTTGTTGTGGATGATGGCGAAGGCCCCGGCATAGGCGTCATAGATGCCGCGCTGCTCGGGCGTCAGCGCATGCTCCAGCATCTCGTATTCGACGCCGTCATAGGAGAGCGACCGGGCGGTGTAGAGACCAAGCGACCGCAGGTCGCGGGCGAGAACCTCCATCGCAGCGACGCCGCCCGCTTCGATGGCTTGCACGAATTCCGCCCGTGTCGCGAACGGAAAATCCTCGCCGCCCCAGAGGCCGAGCCGCTGCGCATAGGCCAGGTTGTGCACCGTTGTGGCTCCCGTGGCAGAGACGTAGACCACGCGGGCATTGGGCAGCTTGTGCTGCAGGCGCAGGCCCGCCCTGCCCTGCTGCGAGGCCTCCGTATCGCCGCGCTCGCCCTTCGATCCGGCGGCATTGGCCATGGCGTGGCTTTCGTCAAACAGGATCACCCCGTCAAAATCCGCCCCGAGCCAGTCGACGATTTGGTCGACGCGGGATTTCTTGGCCCCACGCTCCTCCGAGCGCAGCGTGGCATAGGTGGTGAAGAGGATGCCCTCAGTGAGCGGGATGTCGCGACCTTGCGCAAAGCGCGACAGGGGCGTCACCAGCAGCCGTTCCTGACCGAGGGCCGACCAGTCGCGCTGCGCGTCCTCGAGAAGCTTGTCGCTCTTCGAAATCCAGAGCGCCTTGCGTCGGCCTTGGGCCCAGTTGTCGAGCAGGATCCCGGCCGACTGGCGGCCTTTGCCCGCGCCGGTGCCATCGCCGAGGAAAAACCCGCGGCGGAAACGGACGGCATCGGGATCGTCGTCCTTGGCGGCCGAGACCATGTCTCCGGTTTCATCGACGGTCCACGATCCGGCGAGATAGGCGCCATGTGCCTCGCCCGCATAGATCACGGTCTCAAGTTGCGCGTCCGACAGCAGGCCGTCGCGCAAGACGGCGGCGGGCAGCTTGGGGCGGTAGAAGGGTTTGGGCGGTGCGACCGAGGCCATAGCTGCGGATTGCACCAGCTTGGTCGGGTGCGGGGCCGCGCCGGGGATGTCGATCGCCTGAAGGCGGAAGGTCTCGTAGATCGCGTCAGAAAGGCGCGCCGAGACGAGATCGTCCGCCGTCTCGCGCAACGTGTAGGCCAGATCTTCGGCCGCGATTTGGGGGCTGGAGTGGTGGGGCGGTGCTGCAGGGGTCGCGCGCGATGTGCTGATGGCCGCGCGCGTGGCGCGGGCAGGATTGCCCGGGAAGGGAGAGGTGGGGCGACTTGTTGCTACTTCGTCCGGGTCCAGCGCGAGGCGCGGGGGGACAGAGGCTGAAATCTGCGAGAGCAAGGTGGCGACATCGGGCGATATCGGGCGCGCCAGTTCGGGGGTGATGCCGCCCGGCTCACCGCCCCGGCACTTGTCGAAGACCGAAATCCGCGTCTCGAAGCTAGTGCCGTGCTTGGCGAAGGCGGCACCGGACACCGCACCCGTAAAGACCAGATGCGCGGTCTCGGTCAGGCGGGCAAAGGTTTCTCCCCAGGCGGATGAATCGGGCGCGAAGCTGGCACCTGTGATAGCGACCAAGCGACCACCGGGGGCCAGTCGGGCGAGGGCCGAGCGCAGATGGCGCGCCGTCGCCTCGGTTGTCCGGCCATCGACATTGGCGACAGCCGAGAACGGCGGATTCATCAGGATGACGCTGGGGCGTTGACCCGCGTCCAAATGATCATCGATTTGCGCGGCGTCGAAGGTGGTGATGAGGTGCCCCGGGAAAAGGTGGCGCAGAAGATCGGCGCGCGTGTCGGCCAACTCGTTCAACGCGAGGCTGCCGCCGGCGATTTCCGCGAGGATCGCCAGAAGGCCGGTCCCGGCCGAAGGCTCGAGGACCAGGTCACGCGGAGTGATCTGCGCCGCCGCCAGCGCCGCCAGCCCCATGGGCAACGGTGTCGAGAACTGCTGGAACCGCTCCATCTCCTCCGAGCGCCGGGTATGCGTCGGCAAGAGGCCTGCCACCTTGGCGACTAGCGGCAAGAGTGTTGCGGGCGAGCCCGCCCGGGCCAGCAGCGCGCGGCCAAATTTCCGCAGGAAGAGGACCAGCGCCACCTCGCCAGCCTCATAGGCCAGCTTCCAGTCCCAGGCGCCATCGGCATCGGAGCCGCCAAAGGCGCGCTCCATCTCAAGCCGCAGACGCAGCGCGTCGATCTGGAAGCCTTGGGTCAGATCGGGCTGCAGCGCCTCGGCGACGGCAAGGATCGCGGGCGCGGGATCGCGCGATGGAACGGGAACGGTAGGCGCAACGGGTGCGAGATAGGTCATCGGGAAGCTCCGGAATGAGGGACAGGATCAGGCCCGGACACCCTCTCTCGGGTACCCTCAGACCTGATCTTGCCCCGCCCATCTCTCCCTCTCGAACCGACGCGTCCGGACGCTCAGCTTGATTTTGTTCCTGTTATGTTCTATGTTGAACACCAAGCCGGAAAGGGAGTTTCCCGATGGACAGCACCACATACGCCTTGCCCGCGACGCCCAAGCAGATCGCCTATGCGCGGTCGCTCGCCCTGCGCAACCAGACCCTCCTGCCCTGGGAGGTCCAGCAGGACCGCCGGTCGCTCAGCGGCTGGATCGAGGCGCAGGCCCAGCTGAAACCGGTATCTGACATGGACCGGCTGCCCACGTCGAAGCAGGTGGCCTTTGCGGAGAAACTCGCCCGGATCAAGCGCCGCGCCGTCCCGGATGAGTGCTTCCGCGACAAGGCCTGATGTCGAAGTGGATCGACGGGAACAGGTGACCTGGAGTGTGTAAGACCAATCGCCACCGACCAGACAGGCCCCTCCCAGAACTCGATCGCATCTGACCCGGAGATCTGTCCAGCCTAAGCGCTTGATTCCGTTGGGAGGCTAGCTAAAGGACACAGGCGACCATTTTTGCCGGCTGACCACAGTTCTGATTGTGAACTAGCCTTCGCGCTCTACTGTCGGTATTCATGCCAGCCCAGACTGGTTTACTTTTTTATATTTTTAGTTGACGTAATAGCAAAGAGTGTGTAAAGAACGTCTTATGCAAGTTGACAAAACCATAATATCCGCCCTCATCGAAGCTGCAATGTCTGCGGACTACACCGCCATTCGGCGGATGGGCGGCGAGATAGCGAAACGGCTAGCCGAGCAGAACGACCTAGAGGGCGCGAAGGCACTTCAGGCGTTGCTGCGGAAGCGCGGCGTGCCTCTTCAGGCTTCCGGTTATGCGGAAGCACTCCCGCGCGACGCAGGGTCGCGACTTCCGCTCGTCGAAGAGGGGCAATGGCCGACAACGCCCATCATGCTGGGCGGTGCAGCTGGACAGACAATCGCGCAGTTTATCGAAGATGCTCAGCATATCGAGATGCTGTCCGAGAAGGGTGTCTCCGCGCGTCTGGGCCTTCTTCTTTTCGGCCCGCCGGGCACAGGCAAGACCCTACTTGCTGGGCACATCGCAGCGTCGTTGCGGCGTCCACTCTACATAGTGCGTCTCGACTCCTTGATTTCGTCACGGCTTGGTGAAACCGCTAAGAATATCAGAGGTATATTCGATTTCATACCTTCACGAAACGCAGTCCTTTTCCTCGATGAGATGGATGCTATCGCCAAGCTCCGAGATGATAGGCAGGAACTGGGCGAACTGAAGCGCGTCGTAAACACCGTACTTCAGGGGCTGGACTCCCTGACAGACGATGTGGTCACGGTCGGCGCGACGAACCACCCTCACCTTCTCGATCCCGCCATTTGGCGGCGCTTTCCCTACAAGGTGGAGCTGGGCCTTCCCGATGAGAATGTGCGCGCCAGCATGTGGGAGCATTTCTTGTTTCAGGGCGATGCCACCCACAAAAACGATGCACGCTTGTTGGCGCGGGTTTCAGAAGGGCTGAACGGTGCGGATATCGAGAATATCGCGCTCGCCTCACGGCGGCGCGCAATCCTCAGCAACCGCGAAATCGATCTTGCGCATATCCTTCTTGCGGTCAGCGGATCGAAAACCGGTAGCCCCCGACTGCTTGACGGTCGCGAACTGGAAACGGCGGACAAAAAAATGCTAACGCATCTTCTCTCGGAAAAGGGCAACATTGGTCATGCAGAGATTGGCAAAATCGTCGGTGTAAGCCGCCAGATGGTGCACCGCTATCTGAAGGAAGCGCACGATGGCTGAAAACCCACGGCGGCCGCTTCTGAACCCCGTTCTGCGGTTCATGAAGGACCCGAAGCCTGAAAGCGTCTCGGGTGGCGGCAAGAACGCGACGAGTATTATAGCGCAGCGCCTGCCGGAACAGCGCCGCGCGCTGGCAAGACAGTTCATGGCGCTGTCCGAGCAGGCGGCTCGGCGGCCGCGCTTTGATGGCCGCCTTGTCCTCTACGCGGCCATGTTCGACGACTCTCTTGCGCCTAGCTACACGCCCTCAGACCTCTTCCATCCGACGCGGGAAGCGCGGCTCATCGTGCCATATCGCTCGGGATACCTCGTCGAGATGGCGGCGGATCAGCTTCCCGCCTTCGCACGCCTCGTGCAGCGTACCGACCTGACCAAGGACCAGGTAGACATCTCCCGCGTGGAATCCGTGCGCTACTTCGAGAGCGCGGACGTTTTGGGGGCCGCCTCTCTGGACGAGATGTGGGAAGCCGCACCGAAGACGGAGGGTGGCAAAGCCTTTACGGTCTGGCTCATGCCCTTGCGAGGCCGCGAGGCTTCTGAAGAGCTAATCGGACGGTTTGCCGCTCTGCGCGACGGCACTATCGCCCCGCCCCCACCCTTGCTGGCGGGCATCGATCTCGATGCAGAGACCGATGTTCCGGCCGTCATGCGACGGAGTCTGCGAGCGGCGGGTGCGACGGGCGACCGGATCAACTTGGCTATGCGGGCCTATCGTCTGCGTCGACGTGCACGCACGACGGTCTTGGTCCCCTCGCGCGCGGGCCTCGACCAACTCGTAACGTCCGGCACGGTTTTCCGGATTGAGCCGGTTCAGCCGATCAGTTCCACCTCGCCGGGAGAGGGTCGGGAACCAGACCGCCCTTTGCCCGAAAACATGACGGCCCTGCCGGTCGTCGGCGTCGTTGACGGCGGAATGACAGCAGGCTCCTACCGTCACGCGGAAGCATGGCGCGCCCCGCCGCTGGTGTCCGATGGCGCAGCAGACACGCAGCACGGGAACTGGGTCACGTCCTTGGTGGTCCAAGGCCACGACTGGAACAACAATCTCACCCTGCCGCAGCTCTATTGCCAGGTCGGCACGGTGCAGGCGGTCGTGAAAAGGGGATCGCGGGTCTTCGTCGATCCGCAGGATTTTGTCGCCTATCTGGACGGCGTGATGGCGGCGAACCCGGACACACGGGTCTGGAACTTCTCCCTCAACCAGCCTTATGCCTGCGATCTCGAAGCTGTGAGTGCCCTCGGGCATGATATTGCCCTTCTGGCCCGCAAGCATGGCGTGCTTCCGATCATCTCGATCGGCAACAAGCCGGGAACCCGACTTCAGCCGCCTGCCGACTGCGAGGCCGCGATCACTGTCGGTGGCCGCATCCACGATCACAACGGCGCTCCGGCGGGCGAGTGCCCCGTAAGCCTGTGCGGGCCAGGACCGTCCAGCATGCTAAAGCCAGACCTCTCGCACTTCTCTCATGTGCGTGCCCTGGGTGGTGTGCTGATAAGCGGGTCGAGCTTCGCCACATCCCTGACGTCGCCGCTCGCGGCGCACACAATGGAACGGGTGCGCGACGCCTCGCCGGACCTTGTGAAAGCGCTACTGCTGCACAATTCGGACGGCTTGATCTTCGATCCGGCCCTCGGCTTCGGCACCCCGACAGCCACCTCGCTACCGTGGGAGTGCCGACCGGGCTTCGTCACGCTTCAATGGCGGGCCGCGCTGCGGCCTGGCGCTGCCTACTACTGGGAACTGCCGATCCCGGAATCCCTGAAGAGAACGGGAAAGCTGAAGGGGGCTGGCATGCTGACGGCGATCCTCAATCCGCACCCCATGGTGACGGATTATGCCGGTCCCAACTATTTCAGCGTCCGCCTAGAAACCGCCTTGCAGTATCAGCGTGGACTGACGCCGAAGGGGGAGGCCAAGTTCAACAGTCTGCTCGGGTCGCTCGATACTGGAAAGATCACTGAGGCAGAAGCCCGCGCGCTCGACCACAAGTGGAGCCCTGTCCGGCACCACAACAAGAGCTTTCGCGGCAAGGATTTCGACGGCGAGGCGCTACGGATTTATGCCCGCATTTATGCGCGGGACCTTTATCTCTATGGATACAAGAGCACCGAAGAGGTGCCTGAGATGGAAGCAGTTTTCGTGCTGTCGCTGGGCACCGGCGACGAGAGCGATGACGTCTACAACGAGCTGCGCGACCAGCTTGGTGCCTTTGTCGAAACAGCTGTCGTCGAAGCCGATATCGAAGTGGACAATGAAGGAATCTGAACATGAGCAAGGACAAAGACAGGACGGTCTACCGACGGCCCTCGGACAACAAGTGGGTCGATAAGCGGAATGACGCCTCACGCGGCTTCGTGTTCGACCGGCAGTCGGACGCCATTTCGTCCGGGCGCGAAAAGCTCGTCAACGCCGGAGGCGGGGAGCTGACGGTAAAAGGCCGTGACGGCCGCATCCGCAGCAAGGATACGCTCGGCGACGGCAACGATCCGTTGCCCCCGCGTGACCGCGAACACTAAACTTTCACGACACGAGATATTGGAGACGCTAATGCCCGCCGACCATCAAATCACATGCATTATTCCAGATAGTGCAGACGCTGACAGACGCATTGACAGCGTGGGAGGATCGTCTGGCGCGGAAGGGACTGGTGGCGCCTGGTGCATCAAGCTCGACGCTGCGATTAAAGGAATTGAAGACGGGAAATGGAGATTCTGGACAACGGCGAATGGGAAATCTGTGTGGGTGATTGTGGCAAAGCGCAACGGCAAGAAGTACTTGAAAACAGAGGCAGACGGCGACGAGCCAAACAACCTTCTTAGCCTGCCCAGGTGCAAATAGAGGTTTAAGCTCCCATCCAGATCCCTGTCACGTTCGCGGTGCCGGTCCAGCTCGAGCTGTCGCTGCGTTTCGCGCCCTTTTCCAGCTTTCGTTGCTGCTCCTGACGCGGATCGGACTTGCCCCACCCAAGCACCTGGTTGAGCCGTCGCGGATAGCGGCGGCCTCGGCTTCATGGCCGGTTCCATCTGCCGCCTGCTCTCGCTTGGCACTGCTCGCCAGCCGCTCCTCAATCTCGCCCTGGTCCACCTCTTTCGCCTGCCGCCCTGCGGCGGCACCCACGGCCGCCAGTCCGGCGCTGACATGGCCCTGCCCTCTTCCCAGGCCTCGGCCCAGGCAACCCGTGCCAGCTCCAGCCGCGCACGCATTTCGGCAAACATCGCCTTGGCCTGGCGCACGGCATGCACTCGCGCGCCCCTCTGGGTCAGCGTTTCAAAGTCGAGGCCCTCGGCCTCTGCGGCAAACTTTCGCGGCAGAAGATGGCATTGGCCGCGGGGCCAAGCTTCAGCTCCGGCTCGCGGTCCAGTTCTTCGGCCTTCACCCTGTCGCCCACGTGCAGCGCCTCTTCGCGCTGCACCTCCAATGACCGATGATCGACGCGCTCAACCTGCCCCGTCAGTTCACATGGCCTCGATCTCCGGCACGCCGGTGCTGGCGGCATCAAGAATGAGGATCTTGTCGGTCATGGGCTGAATCCTTCGACGGCGCGGAAAGCCTCTCTTCCCACCTCATCTGTCAAAGACTGAACCGCCGCCCTCTTCCTCGAAGGGGCGACGGCGTAAAGTCCGATGGGCCCTCAGAGCTTGCCCAAAGCCCGCAAGCTCAGCTCCGTCCCTGCGCCGACGATGATGTGGTCGTGCAGCGTCAGGCCGAGGTACTTGCAGCCCTTCTGGATCTCCTTGGTCATGCTGAGATCGGCCTCGGAAGGTGTCGGATCGCCGGACGGATGGTTGTGGATCAGGACCAAGGCGCTGGCGTTCAGCATCAGAGCCCGCTTGATCACCTCGCGCGGGTAGACCGGGACATGATCGACCGTGCCGATCGAGAGCAGTTCATCGGAGATGATGCGGTTCTTGCGGTCGAGGTAGAGGACATGAAAGCGCTCGATGGGACCGCGGACGGTTAGCGCACAATAATCCATCAGCGCCTGCCAGCTGCCGATGACCGGGTTCTCGCTGAGGTAGCGGCCGAGGATGTCACGGGCCTCGAGGATGACGGTTTCTTCTTGGGGAGTCATGGGGGTCTCGCCGATTGAGCACGACGAAGCCCCCCGCCCTCTTGGGGCGTGGCCTGCGGCGTGCTGCTGGAAGGGAAGGGCCGCGACCGCCGCGCGTGCGAGCGGTCGCGTTGTCGGGCCCAGCGTCAGCCGACCCGATCGAGGAGCTTCTTGGCGCGCCCTTCCATGTCGAGGCGGGCGTCCTGCTGGGTCTTGTCACGGGCAAGCCGCGTGATGCCCTGCACGAAGTCGAAGATCGACTCCGGTGGGCGGCCCTCTTCCATCAGCACCTTCTCGATGATCTTGGCGGACTCGGCTTTTGAGAAGCCGCGCTTGCGCAGGAAGTCATCCCGGTCCTCATCCGTCCGCGCCACGATCTGCTGCCGCGCCGCCTTGATGCCGTTCACGAACCCCTGCGGCGAGGAATTGGCGAACCGCGTCAGCGCCGGGGCCGCCTCGTGGGCGAAGCGCGAAGCGGCGTATTTCGAGTGGCGGATGGTGATCTCCTGGAAATCCTCGACGCCCCAGAGGTTGCGGTTCTGGCACACCGCCCGCAGGTAGAAGCTCGCCATGCCGAGGGTTTTCGCGCCCACCTCGGAGTTCCAGCAGTAGAAGCCCCGGAAGTAGAGATCGGGAGAGCCATCCGGCAGGCGGCCCGCCTCGATCGGGTTGTGATCGTCAACGAGGAACAGGAACACGTCGCGGTCCGAGGCGTAGAGCGTGGTCGTGTCGCGGCTGATTTCGACATCGGGGTTGTAGACCCCGGTGGACCAATCGAGCACGCCCGGCACCTTCCAGCGTGTATCGCCCGTGCCGTTGCCCGCGATGCGCTGCACGGCCTCAACCAACTCATGGTCATGGATGCGGCCATAGTCCGGGCCGGTCACCGCGCGCAGTTCGGTCCGGCCGTCTTCCGTCTCGAAAGTCTTCACCTGCTCGGCGCGGTGGTTGGTCAGGCCGTATTGCAGGTTGATCCCCGCCAGCGGCGCGGGCAGTTGCCGCAGGTAGGACGCCGGGGCACCGACGATGCTGGCAAGCTGGCCAAAAGCCCAGTGCGTGGGCGCGACCGGCTCATGCGCTTTCGGCAGCATCAGGTGTAACCGCTCGGGGTTATCGCGCGCGGCCTCGACCCGGATGTCCGCCGTCTGCACCACCCGGCTGCGGCTGCGCTCGGACCGGCCTTTCACATTGGCCCAGAGATCGTCGAGCGAGAGATACCGCTCGTCATCGGGCCGGTTGAACCATTCGGACGACACCCGCCCGTTCCGCTCACCCCGGCTCACATCTACTTTCCAGCCACCTGCCCGCGCCGGTGCAACCGGATCCAAAACTTCCACAACGCCCATCGGCTATCTCCCGTGACGGGCGCCGGAAGTCACTCTCCCAGCCCTTAACCCGTCACCGGGAAACCGGCACTCCTCTCACTCTTCAGCCTGAGCGCGAATGGCAGCAACGCGGACCTTTGCTCCCGTTCGCTATCCCGAACTAAAGGTCTGCTTCACACAAATTCAGACGCAATCCAATCAACGATCCGCCTGATGCGCGTCTGGCCCAAGTGGTCTTTGGACCACGAGATATAGAGCCCATCATCAGAGGAATCGGGATCGACCCAAACCTCCACCAGTTTTTTGGACCGAAGATCATTCTCCAACATGTAGGTCGGCGCGATTGCAATGCCGTGACCGCCGATTGCAGCATCGAGAGCCAAGGCAGATCGGTCGAAGTTGAGTAGCTTGTGCGTGTCTCCAAACCCGGTTTTATGAATCAGCTTTTCCCACCGCCGGTGTGCATCCTGAAGGAGCGGAAGCGTTAGCAGGGTCTCCAGTCCCATCGGCCAATCCGGTCGCAAGAAATCAGGGCTGCATACGGCAACCAAGCGGATGTCGGTCAAGCGACGCGATACGTGAGCTTTGTTTGTGTCGTGTGCTCCACCAGGCCAGATTGCGATCTCATTCCTGCCTAGACTACGCGCTAGAATCTGTTCGTGGACCTGCGTGGTCAAGGACACGGTTGGAAACTTGGCAGCGAAAGAGTCCATCCGGGGCATCAGCCACTTCGTTGCGGTGGAAGAGCCAAGGTGAAGTGTGACACGATCACCATCCTCGCCGATGCTCACAAAGGCAGTGCTGAGGATCGCCAAAGCGTCTTGCATCGCCGCATGACAGCGCTCGCCTTCCAGGGTCAGCGAGACACCGCGTGCGCCACGTACGAGCAGAACCACCCCCAGCTCAATTTCGAGCTGCTTGATCCGCTGAGAGACTGCGCCACGCGATAGGTTCAACTCCTCAGCTGCCCGTTGCAGATTCCCGTGCGATGCGACGACAGAGAACACCCGGAGCGCGTTCAGGTTTACGTTTTTCACTCGATGCCCCAAAGACGATAGTTTTTCTAAACGCTGAAGGAAAGTTCCTGCTTTGTCAATTTGGTGCAGGCGGCCGATACAGGCGGGGAAGCAGCATTCAGCAATATCTACAAGGGACCGAGCTATGACCCAGACGATCCGACCAGCATCACCCGACGACATGCCGCGCCTGGTCGAGCTACTCATGCTGGATGCACAGGAACGCCTTGCAGAGAATGCAATCCTCTGGAAGCTGGCAGATGACGCGCCCGCGCAGATCGAGAAGGCGCTGAAATTTGCGCTGACGGCCGAGCAACAACCCTTTCGACAGTTTTGGCATGTCGCCGACGATGGTGGTCAGATCAAGGGTGTCATTCATGCGATGATGCTGCCGGTCCCCCCAATCTATGCAGGTTCGTTCGGCGAGCCGGGGCTGATCCTGCCAGACTCCTTCGTCGCAGCCGATGCGCCAAGCGGTACTTTGGAGGGCTTGCTGGCTGCAGCCGAGGACGCACTTCACGAAGCTGGCGCCAGGATCAAACTGGCATCCTTCGTCACCGGTGAAATGTGGCGAACCGCGTTCGAGGCAAGCGGGTACGAACCTCTCACACTATATCTGTCACGCAGCGACCTTCGCGATCGGGAAATGCCCGCCGGTGTTCGCCCAGCGATGGAAGAAGAAGTTTCGAGTATCGTTGCGCGTAGCGCTGAGAATCGGCAGGTTCTTTTTGATATCGACCCGTTCTGGGAAGTCCATCCAGAAGCTGATCCACGGTTTTCAAGTTGGATGACACGGAGTCTATCCCTGCGGGATCGGGACATGATGGTTCTGGGCCCGTCCGGGGACTTGCAGGGCTACATCATTGCACAGCCCGCTTCACGGCTGCACTTTCCCCCTGCCCACGACATCAGGGGGACGGGTGTGATTGACGACTACTACCACTCTGAGCTGGCTAATCCGACAGCACTTGATCGAAATGGTACGGGTTCGAAAGCGCTCTTGCGCGCGGCCGAGGCGGCGTTCGCCAACCGTGGCATGGGAGCGGCTTTTGTGGTCTGTCCGGCGGGGTGGACTTCCAAGGTCGATTTGCTGCAATCCGCTGGTTACGAGACCGCGATGGTCTGGTCCATAAAGCGATAGCTTCCGCTAAGCTGCCTTTAGTGCAGTATGCGGCATGAACTGAATTGGGCTCCAACCTGCCTTGCGGCAGTGCCGCGAACCCAGCGGGTTTCCCCGCCGGGCCCGAGGGGGAGACCCCGTTTTCAGAACGGGATCTCGTCGTCGCGGTCGACCAGCTCGGGGTTTTCGTTCTCGGCCGACTTCGGGCGGCTCAGGAAGTCGACCTTCTCGGCGATGATCTCGCAGCCGTAGCGGTCGGTGCCTGTTGCGTCGGTCCACTTGGTGTAGTGGATGCGGCCGTGGACGAGGACCTTCATGCCCTTTTCGCAGTGCTCTGCGACGGTCTTGCCGAGACCGTTGAAGCAGGTGATGCGGTGCCATTCGGTGTCCATGACCCGGTAGCCGTTCTCGTCGCGCATCATGCGACCTTCCGAGAGGCGCGGCCGCGAGGTGGCGAGGGTGAAGTTGGTGATCTTCGTGCCGCTTTGGGTCGCGCGCACTTCGGGCTTTTGACCGATGTTGCCGGCGAGGATGACGATGTTCTGCATGGTAAGCTCCTGTGTTTCCTGTCCCTGGGACCGTCCCTTCGACAAGACCCGGAAAAAGCCTGTCGGCTGAGGCGTGCACGGGCGACGGAACGGCGACCGGAAACCTCCAGAGGGCCGGGGTGGAGCGGGCAGCCCTGGAAGGGCAACACGGCCCGGACTGACGCGGGGTTGCGCGCCAGAGGCCGAACAGGCTTAGGGGATTGTCAGTCGAAGGGATGGCACCGGGGATAGTGGCGACCTGGGGCTCTTGCAGAACTCGGCCTTCCTGGCCACGGCAACGGGGTTGAGGCATTTGCGAAACCGTTGACCCGGCAGATCAAGCCAACCTTATCTCCCTGCCCTATCGCGGTGACCTCCGTGGGAGTTGCGATGTTGCGAGCTGACGGCTATCCCGGATGCATCATTCAGGACACGAGGGCCCAATGGCTGATTTCAATCTCGAGGCGATGTCGCTCAAGGAACTGCGGCAATTGCAGAAGAACCTCGCCAAGGCGATTTCCACTTACGAAGACCGGCACAAATCAGAAGCCCGCGCCAAGCTGGAAGCCATCGCCAAGGAGATGGGCTACGCCCTTGCCGACCTGATCGGCGTCGAGGTCAAAGCCACCCGTTCGCCAGCCGCTGCGAAATACCGCCACCCTGAGAACGCGGCTGTCACCTGGTCGGGCCGTGGCCGAAAACCGCAATGGTTTGCAGATCACATCAATGCGGGCAAAGACCCGAGCGAGCTCGCGGTCTAAGGACAGCGAAGTGGGAACGGCCAGTTCGCCGGCGACAGTTAGGTGATCGCAACTCCCCAGGGGCAGCGGTGATCGTCCATCTGGCTTGCCGACCGTCGTCGGCTCATTTTGCCGGTCGGCTGGGGATGGCAGACAGGCGACAGGCCCGGATCGGAGCCTTCGCTCCGCCTCCGAGCCTTAGGGGAAACCGTGGGCCTTATGCCCACGGGTCGACCTCAGCGACCACTTGAACCTCGTCGCCGTCGATTTCATCGGCGGGGACGGCGCCGAAGGTTCCATCCCCTGCCTGGAAGACGACGATCGAGACCATGAGCGTGGCGGCGAGGGAGGCGGCGAAGGCGTGAGCATCTTTGCGGGACATCTGGTTGGCTCCTGTCTTGGAGGCGGGGGACCATCCCCCGCGCGACAGGACCCCGCAGGTCCGAAGACTGGCTGACATCACCGGGTGCGTTCGGCTTGCCCGAATCCACCTGGCGGCACGGGCTCGCCCGTAGTCCGACCCCTTGCGGGTTGATCTCGAAGACTGGATTCGGGGCAAGGAAGGGAATGGCGAGCGGGGGATGGTGCCCCAACGTCAGGAGCCGATTGTCCCGTTGATGCTCGGAACGCCCCCAGCCTCCCGGCCAGGCTCTTGGTTGATGACCTTCGTCTTGGGGGATGGATCCTTTGGTGCCCCGCGATTTCGCGGGACGAGGGTCTGGTCGGTGAGAGGCCCGCCCATGGGTAGGCCCCTCACGCATTGTCAGAGCTCAGGCGGCCAGGTCCGCGCCCCCTGCCCTATCGCCGTCGTCGGCATCGACGATTTCGAGCCGCGCGTTGCGATAACCTTCGCGCGCGATCCAGAGATCGGCTGCGGTGACGGACTCCGCGAGATGCAGCAGTTCCGTATTGCCCCCGAAGTCCAGTAACACGCGGACCTGCCCGGGCTTCGGTTCCTCGGCGACCTCGAATACCAGACGACTGTCCGCCGAATGACTGCGCATGATCGTGACGAGGATCACCCCGTCCGAGGAGAAGTTGCCCTCATGCAGCGTCAAGGAGGCCGGTGCCGTCCATGTCGGATAGACCCTGGGCGGTTCCTTCTTCACAAGGCGGCCGACGCCGTTTGAGCGCTCCCATGCCGCAAGCTTCTTCGTGAAACGCGCCGGCGGTTTGGGACTGCCGTCGGTGTAGCGGATCAGCGCCCCGAGAGCGGCTGTGTCGATGATGGTTGTTGCAGACATGATTCCTAATCCCGAATGCGAGCATCCGCATTCATCATATTGATATTGCTGTGTTTTGTTGGAATGAGGGCGGGTTTCCCCGCCCCCGAATGGCTCAGATCACTCTGCCGCCAGCATCGACGCGTCGCCGTTCGGCAGATCGGCCGTCAGGAAAGCCGGGAGATCGACATCTTCGGGCTCGCCCGCATCCTCCCCCTGCCCTTCTACGATCGGCTCGCCGTCGAACGTCACCAGATCGGCCCGACGCAGGACCTCGGGCAACCAGCCGCTGCCCTTGAGGAGCCGCTCGGCTTCCGTGGCCATCTCGCCCTTCTTGAGGTGATCGAGAAGCTGCGCGGTCCCTTCACCCTTCGCCTCGCGCACGGCCTCGAGGATTCGGGCCTTGGGCACGCGGTTGAGATAGCCATCGACCGTCGGCTCCCAGCCCGCTTCGACCATGTCGAGATCAACCGCCCGCGCCAGCAGATCGGCATGGGCCATGCGGCGGGTCAGACCGCTGGCGGAGATGCCCGCCCCATAGGGGTTCACCTTCTCATGGAGCGCGTTGATCCCGAAGCTGAGGCAATGCGCCAAGAGCGCCAGACGGCTGCCCTGATCGAGAACGGTCAGATAGTCCCAGAGAGCCGCATCATCGCCGAGGGGCAGATCGGCCTCCCAGGCGGCGTGACGCTCATCGACCAGCTTGGCCACCACGCTGTCCTTCAGATCGGGTGCCTGAGCGGTCATGTAGACATGACGCACGGAGGCTTCGAGACAGCTGCCGGTAGCTGAAGAGGTGCGGAAGGTATCCGTCACCAGCTTCAGGAGCAGGAGCGTCAGCGCAACGTCGGGCGACCGCCCGATGGCCTCCCGAATCGCCAGGGTCCTGTGGGCCGTCAGTTCCATGACCAACCGCTCGGGCAGCGGCTTCAGCGCGCCGTCGTCTTCTTCCTCCGACAGGTCAGCACCGATCGGCTGACCACCCGAAGTGATGACGGTGCCGCCGACGGAGGTCGCCGACGGTTTCCAGCTGGAAGTACCGACATCACCCCCCTGCCCCATGTCATCCGCGCCATCGCCATCCAGGACCGCGGACTCCTCGCGCGGCTCATCCTCGGGCCGGACATAGCCGCGATAGATAGCCAAGCTGCCATCCCGATCCAGCGTGACGAAGACGCCCGCGCGCCCGACCTCGGCGGGGTCATAGATCAGCGGCCGCTGCTCGAGTGCTTCCATCGCCTCCTCAAGCTGTCCGAGCCGCGCATCGATCTCCTCGGGATATTCGTCCTGGCCGGAGTATTCCTCCTCCAGCGCGCGGTATTCGGAGAGCAACGCCGCATGGGACGCGCTTTCCTCGTCAGTCATCGGCGCGGGATCACCGGCGAGACGCCGCAAGCCGTGGCTGTAGCCATAGGGCAGGTCGGTCGCCATCTCGATCCACTTCCAGCCCTCGGAGGCCAGTGCGTCGGCTTCGGCCTGGAGCCTCTCGGTGACCAGCCGGTCGAGCAGGGCAGGGTCCTCGAGCCAACCACCATCATCGCCCTGGAAGAGATCGCGCAGCACAACACCGCCCGCCGCCTCATAGGTATCGACACCCACGAAGATTGCACGACGATCCGAAGCCCTGACCGACGTCTCTGTGAGCATGCGCCGGATGGCATAGGGCTCCTTGTTCCAGGAGTTCTTCACCGCTTCCCAGACCTGCAGCTGACGCGCGTGATCGGGGTTCACCGTGAAGGCCATCAGCTGTTCCAGCGTCATGCCATCCTCTGCATAGACCTCGAGCAGGGCAGGGGCCACGGTGGCGAGCTTCAGGCGCTGCTTCACGATCTGGGGCGTGACGAAGAAGGCCGCCGCAATCGCTTCCTCGCCCTGACCCTTTTCGCGCAGGGCCTGGAATGCGCGGAACTGGTCGAGCGGGTGCAAGGCGACGCGCTGCATGTTCTCCGCCAGCGAGTCGTCCTCGGCGAGGATCTCCGACGCAGCATCCCGCACGATGCAAGGGATCGGCGCCGACTTCGCCAGCCGCTTCTGCTTCACCAGCAGCGACAGCGCCTGGAAGCGACGACCACCGGCCGGGATCTCGAACATGCCGGTCTCGACGCCATCGGCATCGAGCATGGGCCGGACGTTCAATCCCTGCAGGAGCCCCCGCCGCGCGATGTCTTCTGCCAGTTCCTCGACGGAGACGCCCGCCTTGATGCGCCGCACATTGGACTGGCTCAACACGAGCTTGTTGAAAGGGATGTCCCGCGAGGGGGACAGGACGACGTTCTGGGCAACTTTCGCCATCAGATCTTCTCCAAGACGGGCGCCGGAAGCCACTCTCCCGATCTCACTCACCGTCACCCCTCAACCTTCAGCCCTTTTCCTCTCCTTCTTGCGTGAGCAGCTAGTGCGTGACTTTACAGCTGTTAAGTCTCACTCCTGAGGACGCTGGTGGTTCTGGACTTAACAGCTGTTATGCCGCATTTCGCCTGGACATCAGCGCCATGACCATCGGCCCGCAGGAGAACTCGCCTGCCGCTGCCTTAGACGTCAGAGCACGTAGGTATCCACCCGGTGATTTGATCTCGGCAAATCGTTCCAGCATCGCGACAACGACAATCGAAGCCTGCTCTGGGCCCATGCAGCGTTGCGCTTCTTCCCAGGCGGAGGCACTGATCCCCATCGCCGGCCGCACCTGGCAGGCAGCGTCGAAAAGTTGATGCCAATGTCGGATATCGCCTTGGTAGAAGGTCTTGAGCGATGGACAGCCTGCGATCACCAAATGGAGCGGGATCTTAGGCACCCGTCTCGTGTCTGGTTCTTCAACGTCAGCCTCAATCTCACCCGTATCCGCATCAGGTGCGCCGGCAGCCGCCCCGCCTTGTTCTAAGGCAGGTTCAAAATCTATAGAGTCTTTATTTGAATTATGATGGTGACGCTCAAAAAGAGCATCATTGGTGTTCATATCTTCTGCTTCAGGACCATCAATAAGGTTGCGCGCCTGATAGAGGAGGGTCTCGAGATTGGCTCGGTAGGCGGAAAGATCCTCGAGCGACAGCTTACGGCGAAGCGCGCGGGCTGTGAGGGCGGCTGTGTCACGCAGTTGGTCCCAGAAGCCAAGTCTGGGCTGCATCTCTTCGCCGAACTCTGCCAGGGCAGCCAAGTCGCGCCGCATGAGGCTCACGACCTCTCTCAACCGCCGCACACGGTCCTCGGCCTCACGCACGGCCTCAGCGGCCCGTGCGATCTCCTCTGCCCGGCAATAGAGGGGGGAGAGGTCAAAGCCGAAGGCTATGCGCTCATCGCCATGCTTGCGGACATAGCGCTTCCCGTTGGGACTATCGCGACGCATGAGCAAGCCCGCCTCTACAAGACGGCTGAGATGACGACGCATCGTCGAGCAAGGCATACCGTTCAGCCGCTCACAGACAGTCTTGTTGGAAGGGAAGACGACCATTTCGGCGTTCCCGCCTAGTGCGTCGTCAGGAAAGAAGCTCAGAAGCCCCTGCAGAACGGTGAGATCGCGTTCAGTGACCCCAAAAGCGGCCTGCGCCTTGGACAGCTCACGAAGGAGTTCCCACTTGTTAACGGGCTTGCCAGGAACTGACGCCTCCGGGCGCTCGATCACGCGCAGATGCGCATGCGAGATCGGCCGCATAAACGGCGAGATCGGTGTGTACTCCATGATGTCATTCACGAAGGCAAAATTTCCCTGGCCCGCGAATCGCTTTACGCTTGCGGGAAAAGGGCCAGATCGCTACATTCAGAGGTGCGAAAACTGAGTTTTGTAGCGGGCTGGTCCCGTGCGAAACCTAAGAAAGGTCTCGTGAAGCTTGCTTCTCGGGGCCTTTTTTCTTTTCTGCCTGTCTCGTGCCTCCTTCTTTGGTTGTTGCTCTTCCTCAGTCTTCCTTGCGCTTCCAGCGCTCGTGAAGTTCAGCGATTAGCTGCGGGGCCTTGCCCTCAAGCCAGCTGACAAAATCCGTGTCGTCAGCCTTCAAGTCGAGTTTGAGCTGTCTGCCACGACGCCCTGTGGTGACCGTCGCTGCACCCACACCCGGAATAACCACACTCGGCTCTCTCAGGGACTTCGGTACAGGGGAGGGGCGATTGGCCTTCCCTGCGGCAGCCAAGACCGCCAAGAACGCCGCATCAGAGTTCTCGTCAATTCCGCGAGGATGGGATGACTTGGCTTCAACCGCCAATTCCGCGAGTCGCTGTCGGTCGACCTGCGCGTCGCTCATCGCCTTCTTTAGTTCTTCCCATCGGGGCCGTCCGATGCCCGGCGCAGCTCCAATCGCAAGCACAAGATCCTCGCCGACGGTGCGCACAACGCTTAACAGCTGCGAGACACCTGCTTCAGTGAGATTGAGAACCTCTGCGACGCCCTTGTTGGTGCGTTCAGGCTCTCCTAGGTGATCACCATTCAGCAAGGCAGATGCAACCAGAGCGCGTTCGATGAAACTTAAGTCCCGTCGTTCCTGGTTCTCGAGCAGCTGGTCCCTGAGCGCCTGATCACCGTCCATTTCTGTGACGATGGCACGGACCTTGATCCCAAGCTCCCGGCAAGCCTCCAGCCGTCGCCGGCCGTAGATGAGGCTGTAGCGATCCCCGTCAAGTGGACGCACCAAGATGGGCACCCGCTGTCCGCTTCTCGAAATCGAGGCTTTCAGGCCAGCAATCTCGATCTGCAGGCGGTCGTCCAGTCTGCCAGATGTCTCGATATGGTTCGGTTCGATCTCGAATACACCGCCACGAAGCCTGCGCCCCTCAAGGGCGTCGGGCGCATTGCGCAAAGTCTGCAGGGGTAGCCCCAGTTTAGGCTTTCTTGCCATTGCGTCCCCACGTGCTCTGGATGATCGCAGCGATCTCGTCGTTGACGGCATTCATGGACTCGATTGCGCGGTCAAAAGTCTGGCGCGTGAAGTCCTTCTTGTCGGCTTCGTAAAGAGTCTGCTTTGTCAGCCCTGCATCCGAGATAGCGGTCGACTCGACCATATGGTTGGTCAAAACCGAGCGGCCAAAAAGTCCACGAATGAACGCAATGACCTCGGTCTGCGGTGCGTCACCGACCTTATAGCGTGTGGGCAGAAAGCGCAGCCAATCAAAGCGAAGATTAGCCCCTGCGTCACGGATCACGCCAAGCAAGTCTGCCGTCATACGC
>JAESFX010000159.1_pt1 | contig 63046 bp, 45 predicted proteins | sample 9269501 | NCBI WGS metagenome assembly JAESFX01 (sample SAMN14515570, study PRJNA621655) | algae metagenome | isolation source: Desmonostoc geniculatum HA4340-LM1 and co-occurring heterotrophs from cave... | place: USA: Maniniholo cave, Kauai, Hawaii | collected 2009-07-28
TATCTCATTCGGTAACCCCTTTCGTTGGATTCCATCTCTCCATTCAATATTTTACCATCGCGCGACGTTCCAGCCCAACCTACTATTGTAAGTTTAAATTGCTATCAATATAGAACTATCCTGCCCGTTAGCTCAATGAATCGGCGGCAGTCTAGTACTTTATTTTCTCAGTCTACAACTTTATTTTCCGAGTCTAATACTTTATTTTTTTTTGAATACCACCCTGAAGCAAACACCGCAGCCCATCGCAGGCTGCGGTGTTTGCTTTTCCCCAGCTATAGGCGTGGGTCTATCTCATGCGAATCCACCGCCTGGCAACCTCTTAGCTCCGAACCTTGGCTTCTTGGTAATAACGTTCGATCAGCTTGTCCATGACCCGGCTCGTCCGGATGCCGCTAGTCCCGTCGCTTGGGCTTGGAGCCCCGCCGCGAAGCTCGTCCACGATGAGCTGGATGAGGTTTTGCTGAATATGGCGAGGCTTCCCGATTCGGAACTGCTCCGTGCCTTGGGCCGTCTCCAGCGTAATAAGCTCGTTGCCGAACGTATCGAACGTTAGGCGCCCCTTGTCCCCCACGATCTCGTTAATGTCCGCATGCGCATACGCGCTGAAGCACCAGACCCCTACGCCGCGCACGCCGGATTGGAATTCGAAGCTGCCGGTCACGATGTCCTCCGCCTCGTATAACCCCGCTTGATTACCCGCACCGCCGGTCGCTTCGCGAATTGGTCCCAGCAAGTAATCCATCACGTCGAGCGTGTGGCTCGCCAAATCCAGAAACAGTCCGCCTCCCGACTCCTTGGGATCCAGCCGCCACGGCAGCTCTTGTCCCGCGGCGACGTTCGCCGGCTGATATTGTTTCATGGAGACGAAACGAACGTTGCCGATCGCCCCGCCGTCCAGGAGCTCTTTGATTTTGCGGAAATAGTCCAGCCCCCTTCGATAATAAGCTACGAAAAGAGGCACGCCCGCCTCCTTGCACGCCTTGATCATCGCTTCGCATTCTTCCGAGCTTCGGGCCATCGGCTTCTCGACGTACACCGGCTTCCCGGCCGCCGCGCATTTAAGAACGTATTCCATATGCGAAGAAGGAGGCGTTGCTACATACACCGCATCCACCTCCGGATCATCAATCAATTTGTCCGCGTCATCGTACCACCTTGCCACGCCATGCCTCGAAGCATAGTCCGCGGCGAGCTCGCCGCTTCGGCGCATGACCGCGACAAGCTCGGAGCCCTCCGCCTTCTGGAATCCCGGTCCGCTCTTCACCTCCGTCACGTTGCCGCAGCCGATTATGCCCCATCGAATTCGATCTGTCATGATTCTGTTTGCTCCTTTCATTCCCGGGCTCTGCGTCCCGCTTCCAAGCTAACTATAATCATTCGGTATCGCGTTCCCATTCCCTGCCTCTCCGTCTCGAGACCGAGGCAAAAGGGTTCCTTGGACGGTTTAACCCGTTCTGGCTATGTTTTACAATCTAGTCAAATGGTTAAGGAGTGATTTCGTGATGCCCGTATTGGAAGTTTCGCGATTAAAGAAGTCGTTCGGCGCCGTGCATGCCGTCGAGGACATCAGCTTCGAGGTGGAGGCCGGCGAAATATTCACGATCATCGGTCCTAACGGCGCCGGCAAGACGACGACGCTGGAAATGATCGAAGGTCTCCTCCCGCCGGATCAAGGCGAAATCAAGTTCGGGGCGATGAAGTGGTCGAGAAACGGCGACGCGATCAAAAACTATATCGGCGTGCAGCCGCAATCCAGCGCGTTGTTCGATCTGCTCACCGTCGAGGAGAATTTGAAGCTGTTCGCTACCTTCTATGACAAGTCTCGCCCAGTCGCGGATATTCTGGAGATGATCAATCTGACGGAGCAGCGCGGGCGGCATGTCAAGAAGCTGTCCGGAGGCCAGCAGCAGCGGCTTGCGATCGGGCTCGCGATGGTCAACGACCCGGACGTTATTTTCCTCGACGAACCCACGACGGGACTCGATCCGCAAGCGAGACGCAACATTTGGGACATTATTTTGAGGCTCAAGGAAATGGGCAAGACGACGATATTAACGACGCATTACATGGAAGAAGCGGAGAAGCTGAGCGATCGCGTCTGCATCGTGGACCAAGGCAAGGTCGTCACGTTAGACACGCCGGCAGCATTGATCGACCGCCTCACCAAGGAACGCGAGGTGCGGCTTTCGTTCCTGGACGGCGAGCAGGCCGCCATCGATACGGAGGAGGTCGCGCGGCGCCACCCCGCCGTCGTTCGCACGGTACGCGAGCAGGCCGCCCTTCAGCTATGGACGACGCAGCCCGAGGATACGCTGTACGAACTGTTCGGCTACACCAAGGACCGCGGCTTCCGCGTGGAGCAAATTTCGATTCGCGAGCTTAGCCTCGAGGACGTATTCATCGCCTTTACGGGCAAGGAATGGAGGGATTAAGCTTGGCTGCCAAACAATTCGGCGCGATGTTCGCCGCCCATCTCAAGATGATGTTCCGGGAGAAGCAGGTCTGGTTCTGGAGCGTGTTTTTCCCCGTAATCTTAATGGTGTTGTTTATGATCATATTCGGAGGAGGCGGAAGCGAGGACTTCAAAGCTAAGATCGCCGTCGTGGACGCTTCTCCCAACGCTTCCTCTGGCATGCTGCTGGAGCAGATGAAACAAATCCCGATCTTCGAATTCGTGGAAGAAGCGCCAGTCGCGCTGGAAGAGGGCAAGACGCTCGTCGAAGAAAAGGAAGTCGATGCGCTGATCATTCTGCCCGAGGCAGAAGGGACTTCCGCGGTCGGCCTGATCGTGAATCGCGAGAACGAAGGCGGCGCCACGACGCAGGCCGTATCAAGCATCATGAATCAATTCGTCCAGACGGCCAACCTGGCCGCGGCCGGCGCGACGCCGACATACACGCTCAAGCTGGAGTCCATTACGACGGCCGCGGAAGACACGAGCTACTCCGATTTCCTGCTGACCGGAATGATTGGTTTGTCGATCGCGCAAGGCGGACTGTTCGGAATGGCCGATCTCGTGGACATGCGCAAACGCGGGCTGCTCAAGCGTCTTCGCATGACGCCTGCCCGCATGGGGCTGTTCGGCCTCTCCAGCATGCTAGTGCGCCTCATGCTCGGCGTGATCCAGATCACGATCCTCGCGGCGGTCGGCGTGTACGGCTTCGGCGCGACGCTTCACATCAACGTGTTCAGCTTGGCCGTGGCGTTTTTCGCGGGGGCGCTCGTGTTCAACGCCATGGGTTACTTGTTCTCCTCGTTCAGCAAGACGATGGAAGCCTACATGGGCATGGCCAACATCGCCAGCATGCTGATGATGTTCCTCAGCGGCATCTTCTTCCCGGTCAACAATCTGCCGGAGTGGCTCCAGATCGTGCCGAAAATATTGCCCCTCACCTATTTCGTCGAGGGGATGCGCGACGGTCTCATCTATGCGGAAGGCATCGCCTCGTCCAGCTTCTGGATCGGCATGGGCATTATGGCCGCATGGGGCGTCGTCTGCTTCGCGCTTGCCGCCAGATTGTACAAATCCAAGTCGATCGCGGCTACGCGGTAATCGCGGCAACCCCCCTGGTTACTGTCGAGGTTCAAAAAAGACATCCGTTCCCTTCGCGGGCTCGGATGTCTTTTGTTATACCTTGCATTCGGGATGGCTAAGACCCGCCTTCTCGATCTGAATCGTCGCGTGCTCGATGCCGAAGGTCTCGGCCAGCAAAGTGATCGCCGCTTGCAGGACGGACTGTTCGGCTGCGGATTCTTCGACGCGCAGATGGCAGGACATCGCGTCCATGCCCGAAGTAATCGTCCACACATGGATGTCGTGCACGTCTAGTACGCCATGCAGGTCCAGCAATGCCGCGCGTAATCCCGCCTGATCCACCGATGGCGGCGCGCCTTCCATCAGAATGTGCACCGTGGAGGCGATAACGCCCCACGCGCTTTTGAGAATAAGCAGCGCAACAAGGACGCTGATGATAGGATCGGCGATGTACCAGGAGAACAGCAGCATCAGCAGTCCCGCAACAATGGCACCGACGGAACCGAGCGCGTCGCCGAGCACGTGGAGGTAGGCGCTTCGCACGTTCAGATTGTCTTTCACGTCGCCTTTGCGCATCAAGAACCAGGCGCTGAGGAGATTCGCGAGCAGGCCGATTGCGGCAATCACCATCATGGAGCCGCTCGCGACTTCCGGCGGATTGCGGAAGCGTTCGATCGCCTCGGCGATGATGAACCCCGCGATGACGAATAACGTGACCCCGTTCAGCAGCGCCGCCAGTATTTCGAACCGATGGTAGCCGTATGTGTTCTTGGACGACGCCGGCTTGGCCGCGAACCACATCGCAACCAGACTTAGAGCCAACGCTCCAGCGTCGCTAAGCATATGGCCGGAGTCGGAGAGCAGCGCCAGCGACTTGGTTAACAGCCCGCCCACGAACTCCAATATCATGATGCCCGAGGTTATCGTCAGCGCGATCGCGAGTCCGGCTTTATTATTGGCACCATGATGATGGCTGTGCCCATGATGATGCCCGTGGCCATGATGGTGGTGACTGTGAGGCTGGCCGTGGCTATTATGGCCATGGCGCGCATGCGCGCCGCTGCGGGCTTGGCCTGCGCCGTGTTCTTGACCGTGATGGTCGCATTCGTCGTGGTGTCGATGATTCATCTTCGCTTCCCCCAATGCGATTCGTTTCGCATAACATATGAACGATTGCTCATATGTTTATTGTAAGACATATCGCATGCACCCGCAACCACTTTTTACTAATCCCCAAAGCATCCTGACATATCCGCAATGCCGGTAATTCGAATAGCCTGCCCCCTGGAAGGGAGCAGGCCGCCTAAGCTGATGTTCAGCTGGCACGTATAGCTCAATTGCGCTCATCTTATTCATTCCGCTTTCCGGCTCTGGTGTTACCCGTGCCGCAAATGCTTCAGCGTAAGAACGAAAAGCTGCTCCACATGGTCGTCGTCCAGCGAATAGAACACCGTCTTGCCTACCTTGCGCCGCTTGACGATGCGCATGTTGCGGAGCAGCCTCAGTTGATGCGAGACGGCTGACTGGCCCATCTCCAGCACCTGCGTCAAGTCGTGCATGCATAGCTCCGATTGCAGCAAAGCATGGATGATCTTGACCCGCGTCGGATCGCCCAGCGCCTTAAATAAATCCGCCAGCTCCGCGGCCGCCGCTTCGTCGACCAGCTTTTCCTTCACTCCCGCGATATCCGCTTCCGTTCCTAAGCATGCGTCATCGCATGCGGCCGAGATCGTTACATTGTCCATTTGGGCATCCCCACCATATCGTTAATCGAATATGCCCATTATACCACGCTAACCCCGCATATCACAGACGGGAGGACTCCGCCGCTCCTTGGAAGGCAGCCGCCGTAAGTACCGCGCGCTCCCCTGCTTCTAGCGATAACGTTATATCCTGCCCGCCGTACGCAAACAGTAAATCGCCGCCTAAATCCGAGATGACGACCGCCTTTGCCAGCTTGCCGCCGCTCCACTCCAGATCGACCGTGCAGCCTCCGCGAGCCCGCAAGCCGGTAACCCGGCCTGCCGGCCAAGCGGCTGGCAGTGCCGGCAGCAAAGCGATTTCGCCGCGATGGGATTGCAGCAGCATCTCGGCCAGCGCCGCCGTGCCGCCAAAGTTAGCGTCGATCTGGAACGGCGGATGATCGCCGAACAGATTGGGATGGACCGACTTCGAGAGCAGCGCTATCAGATGCTCCAGAGCCGCATCTCCGTCGCCAAGCCTCGCCCAAAACTCCACGATCCACGCGCGGCTCCAACCCGTATGTCCGCCCCCGTTCGCCAGCCTGCCCTCGAGCGTCGCGCGGGCAGCGTTCGCCAGCACCGGCTCGTGCCTCGGCGTAATTTGTTCACCCGGATGGAGAGCGAACAAATGGGAAATATGGCGATGTCCCGGCTCCACCTCCTCGTAATCCTCCGACCACTCCATCAGCCCGCCGCTTCGGCCGATCTCGGGCTCCGGCAAGCGCGCCAGCGCATGCTCCAGCTCGGACCGGAATTCCGCTTCTCCCGCGTCCAGCGCAAGCTCGCCGATCGCTTCCAGACAGGCGGTGAACAACGCATGGGCGATCTGCGAATCCATGGAAGGACCGACGCACAATCTGCCCGTCTGCCCGTTAGGCAGCCGGTACGTATTCTCCGGAGACAAGGACGGTGCCGTAACGAGTCTTCCCCGTCCGTCCTCTACAAGAAAGTCGAGCAGGAATAGCGCGGCGTCCTTGAGCGTTGGATAGGCCCGCTCCAGCAAAAATCGTTTATCCCTGCCGTACCGGTAATGCTCCCACAGATGCAAGGACATCCATGCCCCTCCCATAGGCCAGATGACGGCGGGCATGTACGTGCCTACGACCTTGCTCTCCGCCCACAGATCCGTCGCGTGATGGGCCGCGAACCCCCTTGCCCCGTACATATCCTTTGCGGTAGCCGCCCCGGTCCGGCGCAGCCGATCCAGCAGATCGAATACCGGCAGATGGCATTCCGCGAGATTGCACAGCTCCGCCGGCCAATAGTTCATCTGCAAATTAATGTTGAGGTGGTAATCGCTCTCCCATGGCGGCGTGTGGCTTTCGTTCCAGACGCCCTGCAGATTGGCCGGCAGAGATCCCGGTCTCGAGCTCGCGATCAACAAATACCGTCCATATTGGAAAAACAGCGCCAGCAAGTTAGGGTCCGCCGCTCCTTGCTTGAACGCCGTCAGACGCTCGTTCGTCGGAAGCCGTTCGGCATCGGAAGTCCCCTCTTCGCCAATGGCCAGCGATACGCGTCCGAACAGTTCGCCATAGTCGGCGACGTGGTCCCGCCTGATCGCCTCGTACCCTTTGGCCTCCGCGGCGCCTAGCACTCTTCTCGCTTCGGCCAACGGATCGTCGTGACGGAACGAGGTCGCCGCCGCGATATAAAGCGTAACCGAATCCGCATCGTTCACGCAGAGATTGTCTCCGATGACTTCCGCTTTGCCGCCTTCGGCCACAAGCCGTACGGCCACGGCGTACGTTACGCCTCCTTCGCCGTTCTGCCCTTGCATCACGATCGTGTTCGTCTCCCCGAAGGAATGTCCGTCGAACGGTCTTCTGTCCAAATAAGCATCGAAGGTCAAGGCTCCCGGCTGGTCGGCCGTCATTCGGATCGCGACGACTTCGTCGACGAAGCTCGCGATCGCTTCCCTTTCATACCGAATGCCGCCGGCTTCAAAGCCGATTCCGACGACGCCTTCAGCCAGATCAAGCTCTCTCTCGTACCGGGTAAACGCTCCGTCCACTCCCCGGAATCCGATAGTAAGATCCCCGAGCGTCTGATACGGTCCGATATGCTTGGGAGAGGAGGTGAGCGACGTTTTCGCCAATCTCTCCGCTTCCGCCAATTGTCCTTCAAACAATAATCTCCGCACTTCCGCAAGCGACGCTCCCGCGTCCGGATTCGTCCTGTCGACGGGCCCGCCGTACCATAACGAATCTTCGTTCAATTGCACGCGCTCTCCGTGAACGCCGCCAAATACCATAGCGCCCAGCTTGCCCGACCCGATAGGCAGCGCTTCCACCCACTTGCGGGCGGGCTCCTTATACCATAGTCTCTCGTTGACAGTCGCCACTTCCAACATCCCCTCGCTCCGTTATTCCTTTTCATTATAGACGTACTCCGTCGCCGGCCAGCAGTGCTAATCATGACTTTAACGGGTAAATTTATGACTTTGTCGGGGATTGGTTTCATAGGAGGCGGTCATCTACTATAATAATAGGATATAACGCTAGGGAAAGTGGGGCAGAAGATGTTCTCGCTCAAAGAAAAGATGTATCTGCTGAAAGTACTGAAGTCGCAGAAAACGAAGTCCTGGCTTGGACTCGCCAAGAAAGACCCCGTGCACGACAAGCTCGTGGAGAAGCTCGAGCAGATGGTGCGCAACGAGCAAGTCAACAAGGAGCATCTGTAAGAGGTTGTTCAAAAAGTCCGCTTCCCATTACGTAGTAATCCAAGCTAGCCGGCTAACCGGCTAATCCGCCCAAGTCAGTCACAGGAAGGAACTTATTCGTCATGACAGGAAAAACGCATCTTATGATCGGAGCGGCTATCGGGGCCGTCGCCGCCGCCTCGCATTCGCCCGATATGGAGGACAGCCTGCTGTACGTCTGCGTCGCCGCCTTCTCCGCGCTTGCCGCCGACCTTGACGGCCCCAGCATGCTAAGCAGCAGGCTCACCAAGCTCAGCAAACAAATCAGGGAGCTCGCGTTATGGGGAGGACTCGTCTATTTGGCGATCAGCGCCTATTTGTATTTTACGGGGGAACCGCTATCGCCGTTATGGGCAGGGGGCAGCATCGCCGCGGTATTGCTCGGACTCGTCATGAAGCAAGGCGCGATTCGCAACGCGCTGGTCAGCGCCGTCGGACTTTATCTCGTTTATCACGGCGCCATCCACGAGCAGACCTGGCTTATCGGTCTCGGCGCGTTCGTGGTCTGGGCGCCTTGGCTAAAGCATCGGGGCATGACGCACACCGTATGGATCTTGCCTCTATGGGCTTGGCTTGGCTGGGGACTGGAGCAGCAGCTTGGCGCGCCCGGTCTCGGCATGACCGCCATGCTGGGCTATCTCTCCCATCTCGTGGCGGACACGCTGACGCCAAGCGGCGTGAAGTGGCTGTATCCGCTCATCAAGAAATCGTTTAAGCTTCGGCTGTAATCTTGCTAATAAGCCTTTAATGCCAACAGAGCCCTCGCTTCGCGATCATCCGCGAAGCGAGGGCTCTGCTATAGGAGGCGATAAAAAGTCATTCGTCGTTCCAATCCGCAGGAGGTCAGAATCGCTCCGACACGACCTTCGGCTGTGTGAAGAGCAGCAAATAATCCCGTCCGCCGGCCTTGGAATCGGTCCCTGACATATTAAAGCCTCCGAAAGGGTGAACGCCGACGAGCGCCCCCGTGCATTTGCGGTTGAAATACAGGTTGCCGACGTGGAATTCTTCGCGCGCCTTCTCCAGCCTGGCGCGATTATTCGAAATAACGGCGCCGGTCAAGCCATACTCCGTATTATTCGCGATATCGAGCGCCGCCTCGAAGTTCGCCGCTTTGATAAACGCAAGCACGGGACCGAATATTTCCTCTTGCGCTACGACCGCGTACGGCTCCACGTCCTTTATGATCGTCGGTTCGATAAAATAACCCGCGCTGCTTCCCTTGCTGCCGCCCAAGATCAACGTCCCTTCGGACCTGCCGACCTCGATATGCTTCAGAATCTGGATAAAAGCCCGCTCGTCGATCACGGGACCGATATACGTCGATTGCTCCGCCGCCTTGCCCATCCGGAGCGCGCGCGTCCGCTCCACGACCTTCTTGATCACGACATCGTAGACCGCCTCGTGCACGACCGCCCTGGAGCAAGCCGAGCACTTTTGACCGGAATAGCCGAAAGCCGAAGCCGTAATCGCGTCCGCCGCCAGTTCCAAATCGGCGTCTTCGTCGACGATGATCGTATCTTTGCCGCCCATCTCCGCGATGACGCGTTTGATCCACTTCTGATCCTGCCGTGCCGCCGCCGCCTTTTCGTTAATGCGCAGGCCAACCTCCCGCGAGCCGGTAAAACAAATAAATCGGGTTAGCGGATGCTCCACCAGAAAGTCGCCGATGTCGCTGCCCGAACCAGGCAGATAGTTCACAACTCCGTCCGGCAGCCCCGCGTCATCCAGAAGCTCTACGAATTTGGCCGCGATGACGGCCGTCGGGCTTGCCGGCTTAAGCACGACCGTGTTGCCCGCGACGACGGAGGCCATCGTCATGCCGGCCATGATCGCTAGCGGAAAGTTCCACGGCGGAATGACGATGCCGACCCCTAGCGGAATATAGACGAGCTCGTTGTCTTCGCCCGCAAGCGGCACAAGCGGCTGACGCTCGGCCAGCCGTTCCATCTCCCTGCCGTAAAACTCCATAAAGTCGATCGCTTCCGCCGTATCGGCATCCGCCTCCGCCCAGCTCTTGCCCGCTTCGTATACGAGCCATGCGGAGAACTCGTGTTTGCGCCGGCGCAGGATGGCGGCCGCCTTGTAAAGCACCTTCGCTCTAGCCGGAGCAGGGACCCGTTTCCAGCCTTCGAAAGCAGCCGCGGCCGACAATATCGCTCTATGGGCATGATCCGACTCCGCTTGGGAGACTATTCCGATCACCTCGGTAAACTGCGAAGGATTAATCGATTTGCGCTTGGTCGTCGTCTCGATCCAGTCCGAGCCGATCTTGAGCTTGTACTCGCGGCCGAGCTCGGCTTCAACCCCCGCAAGCGCAGCTTGAAATGCCGCGATATTGTCGCTGATCGCGAAATCGGTAAACGGTTCGTTGCGGAACGGCTCTCGCATACGCTTCTCCCCCTTGTCATCAATGTGACGTACGACTTGCATAGAAAGGGCTTATGATGAAGATTATGCGCGGAGCGTCCCGTAAATGAGCAAAACTCGAAAGCGGCGGCTACTGCTCCGAGATCGGTTCTTCCAGTGCTCCCTTGCAGAACTCGAATACGGCCTTTTCTTCGTCCTCTTCCATCTCCATGTCGAGGTATTTGCCGGATGCCGCGATCAGGAATTCGTATTTCGCAATACGGGCGTTGTCTCCTTCTTTCGCATATACGACGCGGAGTCTTACGCCCTCCTCCTGATACAGCTCGTCCTCCTCGTCCACTTCGAGATCCATCACGAATTCGTAACGTTCTCCTTCGATAATCTTGTAAGGGTCCTTGATTTGTTCGACCGTATACTCCGTAATCGCAAACATCGCGTCAGCCTTCCTTTCAAATTAGCAATTAGCATGTCATGTTCGTTGTTCGAACGGCAAAGGCAGCCCGAATCTCCGCTTGGAACGAAGGTCCGGACTGCCTCTCGATTCATCTGTCCTATAAAGCTTAGACGAACAGTCGATTATTGCGCGCTCAGCGTCTCCGTCAGCGGAGGCACGATTTGGGACTTGCGGGATACAACGCCTTTCAGAAGCGCCTTGTTGTCGGTCAGCGTCACGTTGAACGCCTTCTCCACGCTGCTTGCTTGGCTGCCCAGCGCAAGACCGATGGAGTCGTTGTTCAGGATGTCCGTTACGACGAGCAGGAACAGGTCCAGCCCTTTGGCGGCGATAATGCCGTTAAGGGCATCTTCCAGAGCGGCTCCGCGGCTAAGGACGTCGTTCACGTCAACCGCGTTGACTTGCGCGATCTCAACCTTGTAGCTGCCCATCGAGAACTCCTTGGCATCGATGGAGATCAGCTGCTCGATCGTTTTGTCGCTCAGATCCGCGCCGGCTTTCAGCATGTCGAGTCCGTAAGCATCCGCGTCCACGCTTGCGATCGCCGCCAGCTCGCGAGCGGCCGCTACGTCTTGCTCCGTGCAAGTCGGCGATTTGAACAACAGGGAGTCCGAGATGATGGCGGACAGCATCAGGCCCGCGATTTCCTTGCGGATCTCGACGCCGTTTTCTTTGTACAGCTTGTTCAGGATCGTCGCCGTGCAGCCTACCGGCTCCGCGCGGAAGTATAGAGGACCGGCCGTCTCGAAATTCGCGATGCGGTGGTGGTCGATAACTTCTACTACGCGTACTTTGTCGATATCGTTAGCGCTTTGTTGGCGCTCGTTGTGGTCAACCAGAATAACGTCCTTTGCCTCGTCGGCAACGTTCTCTACAAGGCGCGGAGCCTCGATGCCGAAATAGTTCAGCGCGTACTGCGTCTCTCCGTTTACTTCGCCGAGGCGAACCGCTTCAACGTCGGCGCCCAGCTTGCTCTTCAGCTCCGCGTAAGCAATGGCCGATGTAATCGTGTCCGTGTCCGGGTTTTTGTGTCCGAATATTAACGTTTTTGCCATGATCCAAACTCCTTATTCGTTATTGATCCGAAGGGCGGCTCCTGACGCCTGTGCCGGACCTGGTGAGAATCATTCTACACTCTTTAACGATTATAACGCTTAGTCCACCGTATTCCTATACCTTTACACCGAATTGAAAAAAAAAGTCGTTTTAAACGATAAATCGTTTATGGATGGAATCCAGCTCGCCGGATAAATGGCGCAGCGATTCCGCGGATGCGGACACCTCGTCCATGGACGCGATCTGGCTGCCGGAGCTTGCGGCGATGCCCTGGAAATGGATCGCCGCGTGGCGGGATATCCGCTCCATCTCCTCGACGGACGCCGCTACCTCCTCGGACTCCGCGGTCACTTCCTGCGACGCGGCGGAGACCTCCTGAAGCTGCCGGTTGACGAGCTCGATGCCGTCCACGATGAAGTAGAACGCCTCTCCCGCTTCCTTCACGATGCCGTGTCCCTCTCTCACCTTGTCCGCGTTGCCTCCCATCTCGCCGGCCAGCCTCGCCGTCTCCTCCTGGGTCGACGCGATCAGCTCGGCGATCCGGACGGCGAACGTCTGGGACTGGGTCGCCAGCTTGCGCACCTGCTCCGCCACGACGGCGAAGCCTCTGCCCTGCTCGCCGGCGCGGGCGGCTTCGATCGCCGCGTTAAGAGCAAGCAAGTTCGTCTGCGAGGCAATGTCCGACATGACGGACGTCATTTCGCCGATCTCTGCCGAACGGCTCTCGAGCCGTCTCATCGCCTCGTACATCTCATCGGCCGCGGCTCCGATGGCGCTCATTTCGACCAGCGCCGATCCGATCAGCCCTTTGCCTCGGTCCGAATGCCCCTTGGTCTCCAGCGCGACGTCGGAAACGATGGACGCCGACTCGGTAATTCTGAGCATGCTGCGGGCTACCCCGTCCACCGCTCTCGTCATGTCGGCCGCCCTGCTCACTTGCGTCTGCGCGCCGGTCGAAGCATCGTCCATGCTGGCCGCGATCCCTTTGCTCGCTTCCGCCGTTGTTCGCGCATGTCGAGACACGTCCTCCGATGCCGTCAGCAGCCTCTCGGAGCTGTCTCTCATGTTGCGGATGGAGGTTCTCGTGCTTTCTACCAGCTGCTGGAAGGTATACGCGAGCGTGCCGATCTCGTCCTTGCGGGTTACCTTGATATCGACCGTCATGTCGCCTTCTCTAACCTTGGCGACGGTTGTCGTCAACTGCTGCAACGGACGCGTCAGATAGCTCGCGAGCGCGATGACGAGCAGAATGCCGACGGCCACGATGGCGACGGCCACGTAGATCGTCGTGCGGGTGTTCGCCGACATCAGCGCGAACACGTTCGTCGCGTCGAAGTCCGCTCCGACTATGCCGATCATGGCGCCTTCGGCGTTCTTCAGCGGCACGTAGGCCGTAATCGTCGCTCCGTATTCGTCGTTCGACAATTCGCCGATGACGGATCGCTCCGACTCGAAGGCTTGAATCATGCCGGGATAATCGTTCTCCTCCCGCGTGCCGATTGGGGAAAAGTCGTCCTCCGCTACATCCTCCGGAGCGCCGTCCACCATATAATAGTAGAACGGCTCTCCGTTCTCCTCGGCGCGCGCCAGCGTATACAAATATTTGAGGCCGTTGGCCTCCCTGAGCGCGTTCATCTCCGCTCTAAGCGCCCGATAATATTCCGTCTCGCCGGCCTCCGCGCTCAGGCTTGCGTACGCCGCCGGATCGATCGTCTTCGCGGCGCTTTCCGCCACCAGCCTCGCTTGAGCTCCGAGCGAGTTCTCGACCAAGCTCATGGAGGAACGGTAGATTGTAAAGCCCAGCACGGCGACCGCCGCGATGATCAGGCAGGAAAAAAACAAAACCATTCTCGTCAACAATCGATTCAAACCTAATTCCCCCCAACAATACATGTGCGGTTTTCTGACACTATCTTACAGGATTCGATATTGGTTCGGCTAGTGAAATCTATCGGATCATGAAATCGATCCCATCGATCTAATTCCCTCCTAACCGTCGCCTATCGCCTCCGTATTCCAACTCGCCCAGCATAATGCGAGCCGCAGTCCCAACGTTAGAGCCGTAACGCAAAAGGAGCCAACCCTTCCGCCGGGCTGGCTCCTCATTCCTTCTAACCTATCATCACGCGCCCCAATTCGCAGACTCGACGATTACGCTCTAAATCTCTTAAGGAATTGCACCGCAAGCGCGATGTCCTTCTCCGGGCTTGCGCCCACCTCGCGCTCGATCGTCAGGTAGCCCTTGTAGCCGATATCGTTAAGCGCCTGCAGGTAACCGTTCCAGTCCACCTTGCCTTCGCCCAGCGGCACCTCGCGGAAGATCGGTCCGTCCTCGGCCATCTTCGCGATAGCGTCGTGGTCCAGGCCCTGCGCTTTGTCGTAGCCATAGAAGCCATAGACGTCGCGCGGATTGATATAATCCGCCAGCTTGACGCCGTCCTTCGCGTGGGTATGCACGATGTAATCCTTAAGCGTGTAGACGCCCTGCACCGGATCGTCGCCCGTCACCATGACCATGTTCGCCGGATCGAAGTTCACGGATACGCCGCGCGAGCCCAGCGTGTCGAGGAACGACTTGAGATGAGAGGATTTCTCCGGCCCCGTCTCGATGGCGAAGAAGGCGTTCATGCCGGCGGCGAAGGAGCTAAGCTCCACGCAAGCCTCGTGCATGGACTGGTAGACGACGCTGTCATGATCGTCCGGCACGATGCCGATATGCGTCGTCACGATGTTCGTGCCGAGTTCCATGCCGAGCTCCATGATCCGCTTCGACTTGTCGATTTTCTCGCGGTTTAAGGAAGCATCCTGGAAGCCGTGTCCCCCAAGATCGCCGACTAGCGCGGAGATCTCGAGCCCCAGCGATTCGATGTAATCCTTCAGCTCGCGGCGCGCGGAAGTGTTCAGGTTGGCTGGATCCATCTCGCCGCTTACGGCGTAGATCTGCACGCCGTCGGCTCCGACCTCCCTCGCTTTCGCCAATCCGTCGCGCACGCCTACCTTGAAGCTGTCGACGATAACGCCGATTTTGTTCGTCATGATCGGTTGTGACATGTCATTTCCTCGCTTTCCGTTTTTATATGAAGCAAAGTTGCTTATGTTACGCCAGTTCATCCCATGTGCGTTTCACGTAATCGAACGCCAATTTCGTCCCGTTGCGGCATTCTTCCATACCTTCGAATTCGATGGAAACATAACCGTCGTAGCCGCTGCGCTTGACGATGCCTAGGATGCCAGGGGTGTCGAGATCGCCTTGGCCCGCGATCGCGCCGCGCAAATATTGGCCGCCGGACGACTTGAACCAGCCCTCTCCCGGATAACGGTTCGCCGGACGGACGTAGAAGTCCTTTACGTGCACCATGGACGCCAGGCCGATATTGTTAGCCACCGCTACAAGCGGATTCTCGTCGGCGCACAGGAAGTTGCCGATATCCAGCGTCGTGCGGAAGTTTTCGCGATCAACCGCCTTGACGAGCGCCTGTACGCGGTCGCTGTGCTGAATGAAGTAGCCGTGGTTCTCCACGCTGGTCGTGATGCCAAAACCCGCCGCGTAATCGGCGATCTCCCTGCAAGCCTCGACGAGACGCGGAAGCTCATCTAGGAAATGAGTTATGGACAAGTCCTTGGACGAAGCCACGTCATGGCGCATGCGCTTGATGCCAAGAGCCGCGCAAACATCTACTTCGCGTTTCACGCGCTCGATCTCCGCCGCGATCTCCCCATCCGTCTTGTCCGCGAAATTCGCTCCGATCGCGTAGTTGGACAATTCCAGGCCGTTCGTCGCCGCCGCGTCGCGAATCGTTCCGATCAACGAAGGATCCTCGACCAAGCTGAAGCCTAGCGGCACGATCTCGACATGCTCGGCGCCGATGCTGCCGATGTACTCGATCACTCCGGCTACCGTCAACTCGCCGGACGAGAACGCCCCGTGCAGACTGTACGTGCTTACGCCCAGCTTCATAGTCTCACCTCTGCGCCTTTGGCCGCGGATTCGTAGATGCCGCACAAGATTTTCATCATCTCTACGCCGTCTTCCACCGGGCTGATCGGTTTCGTGCCGTTAATCACGTTATCGACAAAAGCGTTGATCTCGTTCTGGAAGGCCGCCTCGAAGCCAAAGCCTTTGTGATCCGTCTGCGGGGTCGCGTTGACGATCCGGTTGTTGATCTCCGTCACGAAAGTCGTCTCCGGTTCGATTTCCATTCCGCCTTTGTCGCCGTACAGGCGAATAGACGTTTCGTCTTGCTTCGCGTGCAGCGTGAAGCTGACATCCACCATGAGCGAAGCGCCGTTTTCGAAGCGGATCATCGCGTTGGCCATGTCTTCGACCGTGTTTTTGCTGGCGTCGTAGTCGGCCGCTTTGTAGAACGACAGATCCTGCACGTTGGAACGGTTGCCCAGCTTGCGGTACGTGTTCGCGCTGACGGATACCGCCTTTGGACGACCCATCATGTACCAGCAAATATCGATGGCGTGAACGCCGATATCGATAAGCGGGCCGCCTCCGGAGCGTTCGATGTCGGAGAACCAGCCGCCCGGGTTGCCCAGCCTGCGGAGCATCGTCGCCTTGGCGTAATATATTTCGCCAAGCTGCCCTTCTTCGACGAGCGAGCGAAGCAATTGACCGTTAGGATCATAGCGGCGCACGTATCCGATTTGAAGAATTTTGCCCGTCTCCTCGACCGCGCGCTGAACCTCGAGCGCTTCCTCCACCGTGCGGCAAAGCGGCTTCTCCACGAGCACGTGCTTGCCCGCGCGAACGGCCGCGATGCTGATTTCCGCATGCGTGTTGTTCCACGTGCAGATGCTGACGGCCTGCACGACCGGATCCGCGATCAGCTCGCGATAATCCGTATATACTTTGACCGCGCCGTATTTCTCCGCGGTTTCCTTGGCGCGTTCTTCGTTCAGATCGCATACCGCGTAGATCTTGGCGTTCGGATTGTTCTTATAAGCGTTCAAATGCAACGATGAGATTGATCCCGTGCCGATAACTCCGATTTGTACCACTGACATTTCCGATCTCTCCTTGTCATTTAACAATTAATTAGCAAACGTTTATGTCGCAATGCTTTAGCATGTATATACTTCCGTATTATAATGGAATCAGCCCCGTAAGCCATGCAAAGCCGTGCGAATAATTTGCACATTTGTGCTCTGATAGATAGGAGGAGCTCCATGACCGACAATTTCGAAAATTTACGCGAACCGATGAACATGCCCGATCCGCGTTTCCCGATCAAAGTGCACCGCACCTACTTCGAGCATGGAGGCACGACGCTATTTCCCCACCACTGGCATGCCCATCTCGAGTTTCATTACTTCGAAGCCGGCGAAGCGACGATGGAATGCGGGACGACGCCGTACGACGTGCAGCCGGGCGATCTTATCGTTGTCAATAGCAATGAGCTCCACCACGGAGTCAGCAGGTCATCTGATTTGTTCTACTATGCCATCATCGTCGACACCTCGCTGCTTCACAGTCAATTCGAGGATGCCGCGGAGACCAAGTTTATCGCCCCGATCATTCAGAACCGGATTTTGTTCCGCAACCATATCCGCGGCGACGCCGAGCTGAACGCCTGCATCCTGTCGATCGTGCACGAGCTCAATACGCGGACGTTCGGATTCGAGCTGGCCGTCAAGTCGGAGCTGTATCGGCTGCTTACGCTGCTGCTCAGAGGACATGTGGCGAGCGTGCTGACCAAGGACGAGTACGCGGAGCGGATGAAAAACATTCAACGATTCGAGCCGGTGCTCCATTATATCGACCTGAACTTCAAGGAGCCGCTCACCGTCGAGCTGCTCGCCGACGTTGCCGGGCTGAGCCGCTTCCACTTCAGCCGGCTGTTCAAGCAACTAACCGGCCGCACCGTCACCGAGTACGTGACCGCTTCCCGGCTGGACAAAGCCGAATACTTGCTGCGCCACTCGCCGCTAACCATCTCGGAAATCGCCGTCGCCACGGGCTTCAACGACATCTATTATTTTAGCCGCACGTTCAAGAAGCATAAGAAACAGGCGCCATCCAAGCTTCGGGAAGGATAACCTTCCCGGGGCTTTTTTTGCGCTCAACTGCCGCCAGAGGCCCTTCCCGCCGCATTTCGTGCATGCCTTCTCTCTTTAATGGAAAAGCTTATATTATTACGGAAAACTTGGCACGGAGGTCAAACATCATGAACCGCAGCGCCGACTTGGATCCGCGCATCGATCTTATCCGCGAGCAGCTCGGCCATAGCGGAGATTTAATACTGCGAGAATTCACCTTCGGCCAGAGCGGCTTACGCCGTGCATGTCTTGCCTTCATCGACGGATTATCCGACTGCAATGCGATTAACGACTTTTTGATGAGGGCCATGCAGGAGGAAAGCTTCCGTTCCGAAAGCGAAGAGAGCCCAGTTGGCCACGCCTTGATGGAGCGGCTCAAGAACGCGACCATTCCCGTCAATAATGTTGGTCTTATCGGAGAGCCCGAGCTCTGGTGCGATCATCTCGCGGGGGGATTCGTCGTGCTGCTGGTCGATGGCGAGGAGGATGCCCTCCTGTTCTGCATGGCGGGATGGGAGAATCGCGGCGTTCCCGAGACAACGGCCGAATCCGTCGTGCGCGGCTCGCGGGAGGCTTTCTCCGAGAGCCTCATCATCAATACGTCGCTCGTGCGGAGAAGAATCAAGGACCGTAATCTGTGGGTCGCGATAAAGCCAATGGGCAAAGTGACCAAAACAAACGTTGCCGTTCTTTATATCAACGGCATAGCGGATGAAACCGTCGTCGCGGAGGTGCAGGCCCGTCTCAGCCGTATCGACATTGACGGCATTCTGGAGAGCAACACGATCGAAGAGCTGATTCAGGACAAGCCCTATTCGCCTTTCCCTACCATCTATAACACCGAGCGGCCGGACACGATCGCCGCGGGACTGCTTGAAGGAAGAGTCGCCATCATGGTGGAGGGAACGCCTTTCGTGCTGCTCGTCCCGACCATCTTCGTTCAATTCTTTCAATCCGCGGAGGACTACTATCAGCGCTATTATTTCAGCAGCTTGATCCGTATCATGCGATTCATTAGTTTCTTCATCGCATTGCTGGGTCCTTCTCTCTATGTCGGCATTACGACGTACCATCAGGAGATGATTCCGACCTCGCTGCTCATTAGCCTGGCTTCCCAGAGGGAGGGCGTGCCGTTCCCCGCATTCATCGAAGCCCTGATGATGGAAATCACCTTGGAAATTTTGAGAGAGGCAGGACTTCGAATGCCGCGCGCCATCGGACAAGCGATCTCCATCGTCGGCACGCTCGTCATCGGCCAATCGGCCGTCGCGGCCGGCATCGTTTCGGCGGGAATGGTTATCGTCGTCTCCATCACGGCCATTTCAAGCTTCATGTTCCCGTCCTACAGCATGTCCATTTCCATTCGCATGATCCGATTCCTGTTCATCGGCCTTGCGGCATCGTTCGGACTGTACGGTATATTGATCGGGCTCATCTTGCTCGTGCTGCATCTCGTTAGTCTGCGTTCGTTTGGCGTGTCGTACATGGGTCCGTTCGCGCCGCTCAGCGGAGCCGACCAAGCCGATGCCATTCTCCGGCTTCCGACTTGGAGCTTGTTCAAGCGTCCCGCTTACTTGAATACCGGCAACGCCATCAGATCCGCCAATACAACCCCGGTTGCGCTACAGACGAAGCAAGGGCAGGAAGGGGGCTGATCGCGTGTTCATCCGAATCATCGCCGTCGTATGCATAGGCAGCCTGCTTTCGCTCACAATGTCCGGCTGCTGGAGCCGCATGGAGCTTAACGAGCTTGGCATCGTCATCGGCCTCGGCATCGACAAGAAGAAAGACGGCCACTTCGGCGTCTCCGTACAGGTTGTCGATCCTAGCGAAGTGGCGGAGGGCCAAGGCGGGAGCGGACGAACCCCCGTCACGATGTTCGAAGCTGAAGACAATACGATCATCGGCGCGCTCAGAAAGATGACGACGGTGAGTCCGCGGCGGATCTACTTTTCCCATCTCCGTATTCTCGTGCTGGGAGAAGAGCTCGCTCGCTCGGGAATCGGAGATATTATGGATTTTCTCTATCGCAGCCAGGAGCTTAGACCCGACTATTACGTGATCGTCGCGAAGGACGCAACAGCCAGAGAAGCCTTGAAGGTGCTCACTCCGCTCAATAAACTGCCTGCCGATTATATGTATTCGTCCCTGCATATTTCCGAGAGGCTATGGGCGCCGACTTCGACGACGACGACGAACTTGCTGCTGCGAACGCTGCTTAACCCCGGCAAGGAGCTGCTATTGACGGGCGTTCGTTTTCATGAGCGAAACGACATTTTGCCTGACTCCCTGGATAACGTGGAACAAATCGCGACGCCCAATTATTTGAAATTCTCGGGACTGGCCATATTCAAGGAAGACAAGCTGGTAGGCTGGCTCAACGAAAGCAATAGCAAAGGGTATAACTTTGTGGTGGACAAGGTCCGAACGACAATTGGCGATATGGATTGTCCCAACGGCGGCACGATGGCGTTGGAAGTGATAAGAACGGAATCCCGGATGAAGAGCGGAATGAAAGACGGTCGGCCCTACGGAAGCATCAAGGTCGCATCGGAAGCGATTATACCGGAAGCGGAATGCTCGCTCGATTTCTCCAAGCAGCAAACCATCAAGGCCATCGAGCTTGAAGCGGAACATCGAATGGTGGAAAACATGATGCAGACGATTCATCTGGCGCAGAAAACGTATCGATCGGACATATTCGGCTTCGGCTATGCTTTTCACAGAAGCAATCGGCGGGAGTGGAGTAAGCTCAAAGGCGACTGGAATGAACAATTTGCCGCGATGCCGATCACGATTACGGCCGACATTAAGGTCCGAGGCGTCGGCACAATGGCGAACACGTTCAAATTTCGAAGCAAGAAATAAGGGGGGATGTCGATGTGGGTAACCTTGCTGGTGCTGCTATCTTCGGCTGCTATCTATCTGCTGGATGGTAATCCGTTATGGAAAAAGGGTCGAAAGAAGGAGTGGGCGTACTTCTCTCTCCTGCTGGCCTCTGCCGCGGCCCTTTGCATCTACGAGAGCGAATCGCTGAGTTTGCCCAGTCCCATCCCGATACTGACTCGCATCCTCTCCCCTGCAAGCACGGCCATCGAGCAATGGGCCAAGCTTGGTTCGGAATAAGGCAAGGAGGAGAATGTCATCGCTAGCAGCAATGCCAATCCTACACGCTCCATCTCGCTCACGCAGTTTACGCTGCTCACGATTCATTTCACGATCGGGACGACGATCCTGTTCGGCGCTTCCTCCGTAACGTCCGTCGCGAAGCAGGACGGATGGATTGCCAGCGCGCTTGGCGTCCTGTTGAATTTTGTCACCGTGCTTCTCTACAACCGAATCGGCAGGCAAGCCGGCGGCCGCACGATTCCGCGATACGTCGACCAATTGCTCGGGAAGTGGGGCGGACGAACGGTCCTGCTCTTCTTTCTTTGTTATGTCGCGCTGTTAACCGCCTTTCTGCTGCGGGTGGTAGGCGGGTTCATGACGACCTATGTCATTACGGACACGCCGATCGAGGTCATTCAGCTTCTGTTCATGTTTGTTGCCGTCGTAGCGGTACGAATGGGAATGGATAATCTCGCGCGCGCCTCGGAGCTGTTTTTCCCATGGGTGATCCTGTTCATATTAAGCATGCTGCTCCTCCTGCTGCCGCAGCTCGACGTGAACAACATCCTGCCGATTATGGAAGCCAAGCCGAATACGCTCGGCGTTGCGGCCTTTTATTATTTCTCCTTGCAAGAGCAGGTCGTTCTCATGTTCATCCTGCCGTTCGTCCGCAAGTCGTCCAAAGCCGGAAAAGCTTTTCTAATCGGAACGCTCATCGGCTCCGCCATCATTTGCCTAATGACGCTGTTCTCCATCCTTGTTCTGGGCGCGGATATGTCGGGCGGCATGCTGTATCCCAGCTACATCCTTGCCAAGACGATCAACGTCGGCGATTTCCTTCAGCGCATCGAAGCGGTTATGGCCATCCTTTGGCTGATTGCCGTATTCATGAAGCTGACCGTATGCTTCTACGTGTGCTGCGAAATCGTCGCGAATACGCTGGGCATGAAGACGCTGAAGCCTCTCACCTTCCCGCTCGGCATGATCATTCTGGTGCTGTCGATCTCCGTTTATCAAAGCACCGCCGAATTTCTGGAGTTTACGCCAAAGAGCTGGTCGGTGTTCGCCGTGTTGTTCACCGTCGCGATCCCGGGATTTCTCGCGATCATGACCTACGCGAGGCGAGACGTTTGAGCGGACTGCCCTCGTCCAGAGACCATTTGGGGTCCCCAAGCACAAAGAACCGTTCGCGTAATCGCGAACGGTCGGGTGCTGCGGCTGTTGCCGCTTATTAAGCGTTATAGAACCGGATCAGTTCTTTGGTAATATCCTCGAGCTTGCCGTCAACGAGCGTCTGGCGCTGAGGCTTGTCGAACAGCGAGGCGATCTGCGACGGGAACTTCTGCTCGATGCCGCACAGACGGATCGCTTCGTCGAACTTGGCGGGATGCGCGGTCGCCAGGGAGACGTTGATCTCTCCATCTCCGCCGCAACGATCCGCCGCCGCCACGCCGCATGCCGAATGCGGATCCAGCAGGTATCCGAATTTGGCTTGGTAGTCGGAGATCGTGTCCAGGCACTCTTGTCCGCCGACGCCGTAGGCGGCGAACTCGGCCTGCACTTTGCGAAGCGCCTCCTCGGGAATGCTGATTTCTCCTTCCGTCTTGAACTGGCCCATCAGGCGGCTCACTTCGGCGGAATCCTCGTTCAGCACGTAATACAAATATCGTTCGAAGTTGCTCGCGACCTGGATGTCCATGGACGGGCTGTACGTCATGCGGAAGTCGCCCGGCATATACACGCCCTCGTGGATGAAACGCTCCAATATATTGTTCTCGTTGGTAGCGAGAATCAGCTTGCCTACCGGCAATCCCATGCGCTTCGCGACATAACCGGCGAAGATGTCGCCGAAGTTGCCCGTCGGCACGCTGAAGTTGACCGGCTCCCACTTGCCCGTCGCTTTCGCTACTTGGAAGTACGAATAGAAGTAATAGACCGTCTGCGCCAAAATGCGCACGAAATTGATGGAATTGATCGCCGCCAGCTGGTTGGCCGACTTGAAATCCAAATCCGCGAACAGCTCCTTGATCATCCGCTGGCAATCATCGAAATTGCCTTCCACGGACAGATTAAGCACATTGTCGTCCTGCACGGTCGTCATTTGCAGCTCTTGCACCTTGCTGACTTTGCCCGTCGGGTGAAGGATGCAAATTTTGATGCCTTCCTTGCCCTTCACGCCTTCGATGGCGGAAGCGCCCGTATCTCCGGACGTCGCGCCCAATATATGAATTTTTTTGCCTGTTTTCTTTGCGACGTACGAGTAGAACTGGCCCATGAATTGCAGCGCGATGTCCTTGAACGCGAACGTCGGCCCGTGGAACAGCTCCAGCAAATACAAATTGCCCTTGATGCGGCGCACCGGCGTAACTTCGGGATCGCGGAACGTGCCGTAGCTCGCTTCGACCATCTCCTTCAGATCGTCTTCCGGTATTTCGCCGTTCGTGTAATGCGAGAATACCGCCAGCACCAGCTCTTGGTAGCTAAGCGATTGCCACTCTTTCAGCGTTGCTTCGGATATGACCGGAATTTCCTTCGGAACGAGCAGACCTCCGTCGTCCGCGAGCCCCATCATGAACGCATCGATAAAGCCGATTGAACCAATCTTGCCTCTAGTGCTGATATACTCCATTGTCGTCCTCCTACTTGCCGGCGCTTCTCGCGCGGAATTGCTCTTAGTATGCATTCTAACACAGATGGGACGTGATCTGCGACCCCTTTGGGCGCGACCCGGGGGACGCGGCAAAAAAAACCAAAGCAAACTTGTATGCAACCTTCCGCGAAATAGGCTCGTTAGTACCTGTAAGCGCTTAGCGCGGATACTACCACGATAGACAAGGAGTTGGACTAAATGAAAAAACGAGTATTAAACATGATGATGATTCTAGCGATGGGACTCGCGCTTGCCGCATGCGGCGCCGATGACGATAAAGGAAACGCGGAACCTACCCCGACGGAATCGGCAACGGTCGCCCCGACGGAGACGCCGGATGCGGGAAGTGGTACCGATGAAGGCAGCGGCGGCAACGAAGGGGAGGAAGGCGGAGAAAGCAAGGAACCCGCGAAGGAAGGTACGTCGAGGTTCGTTATGGACGCTCTCGTGAACGAAGCCGATCGCCCCGCGTTTATGGAACCCGACGCAACGATGCTTAAGGATATGTATAGCCTCGACGAGGCTTTATTCCAGGATTACGTCGTGCTGATGCCGATGATGAACATCTCCACGACCGAATTTGCCGTGTTCCAAGTAAAGGACGCCAAGGACATCCCGGCGGTAGAGGAAGGCATCAAGAAACGCGCCGAAGCGGTGCAGAAGTCGTTCGAGCAGTATTTGCCCGATCAATACGAGAACGCCAAAAACTACAAGCTGGTGACCAAAGGAAACTTCGTCATGTTCGCCATCGCAGAAGACGCGGCCGATGTCGCCGCCAAGTTCGAACAAACCGTAAAGTAAGCTAAAGCATATGGTATTTAGCAGCCTGCTGTTTCTGTTTCTGTTTTTGCCGGTCGTCCTTTTGCTTTATTATTTGTCGCCTTGGCGCGTCAAAAACTTGTTGCTCTTTCTGGCCAGCCTCGTGTTCTATGCATGGGGCGAGCCGGTCTACATCGTTTTGATGTTATTCTCCACGGCGACGGATTATCTATTCGGTTTGATGCTGGACAAGCACGGAAGAAGCGAGCGCAGCCGCAAGGCGGTGCTCGTTTCTTCCGTCATCGTGAACCTTGGCGTGCTCGGGTTCTTCAAATATGCCGACTTTCTGATACACAATGTCAACGCTTTGCTCGGCACGACGATTCCCCCGACCGAGCTGCCTTTGCCGATCGGAATCTCGTTCTATACGTTCCAATCGATGAGCTACATTATCGACATTTACCGCAGGCAAACCAAGGCGCAGCGCAACTGGATCGATTTCGCGACGTTCGTCTCTCTGTTTCCGCAGCTTGTCGCAGGGCCGATCGTGCAGTACAACACGGTGGCCAAGCAGCTGCGCGAGCGGCGCCTCGACTCCGCCATGTTCGCCGAGGGGATCAGGCGCTTCACGATCGGACTCGCCAAGAAAGTGCTGCTCGCCAACAATATCGGGCTGCTCTGGAACGACGTTTCGTCGGGCGGAGGCTTCGAGGGACTTCCCGCGCTAACGGCTTGGCTCGGAATCATCGCGTTTGCGTTCCAGATCTATTTCGACTTCAGCGGATATTCCGATATGGCGATCGGACTGGGACTGATGTTCGGCTTCCGGTTCAACGAAAATTTCAACAAGCCGTACACGGCGACCAGCATGACCGACTTCTGGCGGAGATGGCATATTTCGCTCGGCGCCTGGTTCCGGGATTACGTTTATATTCCGCTCGGCGGCAATCGGCTCGGACTGCCGAAGCAGCTGCGCAACATTCTGATCGTATGGCTGCTGACGGGCATCTGGCACGGGGCGAGCTGGAATTTCATGTTGTGGGGGCTTTATTTCGGCATGATCCTGATTGCGGAGAAGCTGTTTTTGCTCCGGCTGCTGCGGGGATTGCCGCGGTGGTTCAGCCATCTGTATGCGATCACCCTTATTTTGGTGGGATGGGTGTTGTTCGCCTTCGAGGAAACGGGCGACATTGTCGCCTACCTCGGAGCGATGTTCGGAGGGAGCGGCGTCTGGGCCGACCGGCATACCGGCTATTTGCTCTATACGAACGCGCTCCTGCTCCTGCTGCTCGTATTGGCCTCGCTTCGTTGGAGTCGGTTCCGTCCGGCCACCGCTAATGAGGCAAGGCTGACGGTTGGCGGGCAGACGGACGGTGAAGCAGTCGGCCCGGTCGGCGGGAAGATACATGACCCGAAGGTCCGTCTGGTACGGGGCAACGCCACCGATGGCGAGTCGGCAGGCAAGCAGGTCGGCCAGCCCGCGCTTGGAAACGCACCCGCCGACGGGCGAGCGAACGCTTTGTATCAGGTCGCGGGACTTGCATGGCACGCGCTGCTGCTGCTCATGTCCGTCGCTTATCTCGTCGATGCCACCTTTAATCCGTTTCTTTATTTCCGCTTTTAGAGGTTGTTCAACAAGTCCGCTTCCCATTACGAGGTATTTCTAGCAAGGAGGAGCTTCGCCTATGACCGCCAAATGGATTAACCGCATCTATATAGGAGGCTTCCTCGCGTTGCTTGCCGGCATGCTGCTCTTGTTCGCGTTCCAGCCCAAGACGATCTTCTCGGAGCTGGAGAACCGCAACCTGCAGGGCAAGCCGGTACTGACCTGGGATCGCATCCGGTCCCAGCAGTACGCCAAGGACGCGGAATTGTACGTGACCGACCACTTTCCGTTCCGAGGCGACTTCATCGCGGCGAAGTCGATGTTGGAGCAGCTGCGTCAGCAGAAGGAGAACAATGGCATCTTCCTAGGCGATGACGGCTATTTGTTCGAAAAATTCGAACAGCCCGACTATGGGGAGCTGGGAGATTACGTGGATGCCATGGGACAATTCGGCGCTAACCATCCGGATGCAAAACTTTCGTTTATACTGGCGCCTAACTCCATCGGCATGTACCCGGACCGGTTGCCATGGCTCGCGGACGCTTACCCGCAGAAGGAAGTAAATGCGTGGATCGGCGAACGGCTCGGGAACGCGATGACCTTCTTGGATGGCTTCGAATTCCTATCCGGTGAAGGGGGCGGCGGTGAGAGGAGCAGCGATGAAGGAGACGGCGGAAAAAGCGAAATCGCGGAACGACCGCTCTACTATCGTACCGATCATCACTGGACCAGCTACGGCGCGTACCAAGCTTATCGGGCTTACGCGGAATCGATGGGCTGGGAGCCGCTCGCGGAGACGGATTTCCTTATCCGCAAGGTGACGGACTCCTTCCTCGGCAGCTACCATACGAAGAGCCAATTCGGCGGCGTCTCGCCGGACTCCATCGAAATCTACGAGCCTAAGCAGTCTGTCGCGACCAAATTGTACATTGCCGATACCGACGAAACGAGAGACGGACTCTACGACGAGAGCTTCCTGGGCAAAAAGGACAAATACTCCTTTTTCCAAGGCGGCGTGCATGCGCTCGTCACCGTGAAGAGCGAGCTCTCCGAAGCGGACGCCGATCTCGGGAAGCTGCTGGTCGTCAAAGACTCCTACGCGCACAGCCTGCTGCCGTTTCTGACGAACCACGTAGGTGAAATCCATATGATCGACGTTCGTTACTACAACGGCAACATCGGAGACTACATGGAGCAGAACGGCATAGGCGAAGTGTTGTTCCTGTTCAATACTTCGACGTTCGTCGAGGAGCGGAACTTGCTGAAGCTGAAGTATTGAGGGAACGTCGCCTAGCGCGCACCAACCATTCTTTCGGGCCGGAGCCTCCGGCGCGAGCCTTGATGACGAGTATTGCCGCGCGAGACTCCGCTGTTGCCTACCTCCCGTAATCTTTCCTATATTTCAAAAAAAGCAGCGAGCCTCCACCCGGGCTTGCTGCTTTTTCCGCATAAAGCTAGCCGATTTTTCGTTGCACGATATCCTTCATATTCTCGGCAATTGAATAATGGTAGGTTCCCACTCTCTGCCCCGTAATTCTGGAGATATACGAGCCGTCGCCGACCGCCCGCTTCAATATGCCGTCCACGCGCTCCCGATGCTCCAAGCGTTCCTCGCGAATTTTCAGCAGCGCCATTACGGCGTGGGAGAAAAATTGAAAGTAAATTTCGTTGAACTTTTTCGGCTTCAGAATATCGCTGGTATCGACTCCGCTATAAACCGGCTTGTCGAGCTCGCCGGGCTCGCAAACCATACTCTCCAGTTCATCGATGCTCCTCTCGTCCCTCAGCCTGCCGAGCAGATAGATCGCCATGTACCCGCGCATTTGATTGTTTTTGCGACAATCCTTAAGCTGGAACGAATCCCGCTCGGCCAGCATTCCCCTAAGCACCGGCAACGCGGCTTCGTCGCCTAGCAATCCTAGCGCGAACGCGCTATGCTTCCGAAGAGCTTCGTCGTCCTCTCCTTGCCACTCCCTCAACGTTTCCCTTATCTTTCCATCCCTTAGCCGATAGGCAGACCAAATAGCGATGCCCGGCGTATCGCTTGCAAGACCTGCGCGAATATCTCCGGTTGCCGTCATCCACTCTATCCTCTGCGGCGGCTTGCGGTCGCCGGGGTAAGCGACTTGATAACCCTTGTTGTTGGCGGGATCGTAGCAGCCCGTCTCGGTCAAATAACCGACCAGTTGCTCGTACGGCACATCCATGACGGAGACGCCGTTCTCGATCGCGAGCCATGCCGCCGTCGCCGCGGCTTCCCCGCACTTCTGCATATCGCGGTTCATGCGGACGCAGGTAGACAAGCCGTGATCGACCGCAAGACAGCGTCCGGCAGCCATCAAGCCGCCGAAGCCGCGGGGGATCATCGCGCCGAGAGGCACGGGTACCGTCACGTTGATGGCGCCGAGATTGCCGCCCACGAACCAATCGGCCAGCTCCTCCGGCTCGAAGGCATGGTCTCTTCCGTGCTTATCGATATCGGCATACGCATAGAACAAAGGCTGATCGGTCACCCGATCCGCGAAGAAATCGTCAAGACGAATCGTCTCCTCTCCTTCGATCAAGCGGCCCTCGCGAATGCCGAGCAACGGTGCCAAATAGAGCATGCGCTGCTTGCCGTCCTCGTAACGTTCCTCCAGATGACGCGAATGGGAGAATACAATCGTCCGGGATAATGCCTCGCCATCCGTCTGGTCGGTGCAGCCCGAGTCGAAATTGATCCAGTTCACCCTTCGATTGGCCGCATACACCTTTACGCTGGTAAAGGGCTGCGTTCGGTTGTCGAGCTCGCGCCCCATGTTCGTCGCGCAGCCGGCCATCGCGCATACCTCCGCGTCGCCCGTGCAGTCGATAATAATTTTGCTTGCCGCGCGCATAATGCCCCCCGGACCTGCCCACTCGAGGCCCACAGCCTGCTTGCCCTCGAGATATACGCCGGTAATCGACGCTTCGAAGGCTAGCTTAGCGCCGGCCCGGACGGCTTTCTGCTCCAACACGTATTTCTTGGCTTCCACGTTATAGGCGCCGGATTTGGCATAGACCGACTCGCAGAGCTTTGCCGTCTCCCGGTCCAACGTCTCGTATAGTCCTCCCTGAGAGCCGAAATAATAGCCGTTTACCGATCCCGAGGTTCCCATTCCGCCCATGCTGTTCAAGCGTTCAATGCCAAGCACCTTAAGCCCTCGTCTAGCGGCGGCGATCAACGCCACCGACCCCGAGGTGCCAAGCCCTACGACAACGACGTCGTAAGAGAGCGGAAAATCGATTTCGCCGGCATTCGCCGCAACGATTTCGCCGTTTATTTTTTGCGATATCAGCATAATCCGCCCACGCTCCTTCCCGACGCCGCAATTCCGGCCTCGTACGCTTCGAGCGGATTGCTGCAAGCCGCAGAGATCAACCGGCGGATACGGCCATCCTCTGCCCCGCCGCCTGGAACCGCCTCTACTTCGAAGGATGTCGCCACTGCGCAGATCGTCCAATCCGCCCACTCCGGCGTCCTCTCCGTCCACAACCGATTAAGCTTCTCTCTTGCTTGCACCCAGCCATCTTCCTTATCAATGGAAAGCTTGAAAATCCATTCCCCGCGCAGTCTGCAGCTCACGATTTCCGCCCCGGCTCCAATCGTGCTGTCCGTAAACGGAGAGAGAAGTTCGACATCGCGAGGCTCTTCTTTGCCGCCGTACAGCAGCATCGCGTTCACCCGCTTGGCAACGATCTCATCTGGCATAGCGGCTTCCGTCCGCGTATCGATAAGCTTGTCGGCGCTTACGACGCTTCTGCCCGACGCATGATGAATCGTCACGACTACGCGATCTCCCCGGTCCTCGACATGGAGCGTCTCTGTCAGAAGCAGAATGCGCAGCCCGGAATCATGAATTCTGTTGTACAGCACAGGAGCCAGCGCGGGAAGGTGGACAAGTCCGCCGTCGGACAATATTCCCCTTTCCCTAAGCTCTTCCTTCAACGAGGCGCCGGATGGCGATAATGCCGTCCCGTTCCAATGCCGCCCCGGATTAAAGCTGTTTATGAATTCGTGGCCGACCAGCGCCGTACGCTCAATGACCAACGTGCCGTCGATGTCTTCCAGCGCCGCGCCTAGACCCGCAAAGGTCGCTCCCAGCACGATCGTGCGATAATGACTCGTTTCGGTGCCCATAGCTTCACTCCTTCCTCAATTCTGAGCATGATGGATATCGCGATACGCGCTTGGCGTAATGCCTTCGTACTTTTTGAACAGCCGGATAAAGGTGCTGATACTGAAAAAGCCGACCATATCGCTAATATCCTTAATATAAATATCCTCCTCCAGAAGCAGCGCCTTGGACTTTTCAATTCGCCGTTTGTTGATATATTCCGTCAGCGTCTCTCCCGATTGCTCCTTGAAGTAACGCGAAAGATACGACGGGTGAACGTCGAATTGCTCCGCGATCCTGTTAATGCCCAGGTTATTGTCGCCATACCTTTCCTCGATCAGTTCGATGACGCCGTCGTAGAGCCGGTGTTTGCTTTTCTTTCTCCGCTCCTCCGCCAGCAAGCATATCCGTTGAAGAAACTGGGACATCCGCTCGCGCATGACCATGACCGTGCTTCCGCTCGACAGCTCGCGAATCGCGGCCAGATTCTCTTCGAACAGCTCCTCGCGCGCGAGGTTGGCCTCCATGCCCGCCTTCATCATCGTGCTGCACATATCGAACAACAGACAGCGGATCAGATCGGCCGACACGTTCTTTTGCTCCAGATTGGAATCGATGATCTCGTCAAGCGTTGCTTTGGCGGCCGCGAAGTCCCCGGCATTGACGCAATTGATGAGCTGCTGCTCCTTCTCGATGGAATAGACATAAGCCAGCTCCCGAACGATGGTCCCCTCGTACCAGATAATGGACTGACCGCTTTGAAGCATGCGGTATTCCATTGCCTCCATCGCTTCCTGATAAGCCGAGGGAAGCTCTTCGACGGAATGGCGGATCGAGCTGACGGATACCGTGAACAGAATACGGAATCGGCTGCCGATAAAACGCTGCGCTTCCTCGGCGACTCTTTTCAAATAAGCAAGCGCGGCTTCCTGGGACGTCTCCTGATTAAAATTGAAGATGCACGCCAGCATGTCGTCGATCTCGATCATCCAGCCTTGATGCTCCCGGCTCGCTAATTCCTCCACGATATTCGTCATGACGAGCTGAACGAACTCCCGCTTCTTCTCGGCATCCTGCTCGTCGATTCGGAAAAAGCCGCTGTAGTCTTCCAAATAAAACAGCATGACGGCTACGCCGCTGCCTCGCAGCCTGAGCCCGTGATCCGGCAGCACTTCGGCGATGGGAATGCCATCCTTGATTCTTCCCTTGAGCAGCCGGGCAAGCAGACTGGAGCGGAGAGCTTGGTTCTGGCGTTCGATCGTCTGATTCATTAACTTATAACGGTCAAGCGTGTTGTCCAGCGCCTCTTCCAGATAATCGTATTCCGTTCCCTTGCGCTCTCCGGACGGTTCGATTTCGCTGCGCGCCGCCACGTTCCGAACGAGCTTGCGCAGCGGATCGTAATTCCGTTTGGCCATCCATACGGACAGCACGCTTCCAAGCACGGCGGCAAGCGCGAGCATGAGAACGGATAGATTGCGAACGTACTCCGCCTTCTGGCTGTACAGCTCGGACGGAAGCGCATAGATGATCTTCCACCCCGTCGTCTCCGACTTAATGTAGGATAACGTCATCGGCTTGCCGTCCCACTCCTCCGTTACCGTGCCGGAGCTGTCGTCTTTGCCCTCCGGAAGCCGAAAGCTTCGCTCCTGCTCGCTTCCCCGTTCGGAGGAGGCGAGAAGTCTGTTCTCGTCGTCAAGAATGTAGACGCTGCCCTGATTATAGGACTGCACGTTCCGGATGGATTCCATCAGACTGCCTTGATTAAGCTCGATGACCAGGGTCGTGCCTACGGACTCGCCTTTGCCCGGGAAGTGCAGCGATTGCGCGTACATGATGCCCGGCCGCGCGCCTCGACTGAATTCCCCGAGGCTCATGAACCTGCCGCGATGCTCCTTCGCCAGCTCGCTTCTCCAGTCCGTGAGCGACAAGTCCGTTTGACTATAGTTCAACTCGTAATAGAGCTCGTCTTCGTAATAGGAGCTATCCGTCAATAGGAAGTTGCCTGAGCCGAAATAGACGTAGAAGTGGTCCACGAACCGATTCGCGATGTTGTACGATCTGAATTCGGCTATGGCGTGCTTCATGCTAAGCCGATCCTTGGCGTCGATGTTCTGTTGGTTGCTTATGATGGATCTGACCTTGGGATTAAGCGAGATCATCTCCGACAATCGATACACGTAATCCGTGTAATTCTCGATTTCCAGCTTGAGCTGGGAGAGCAGAGCGGAATTGGCCCTATGGATTTCATCGTTGATCACATGCCTCGTCTGCCAATAGGTTGCCGTCATCATCACGATAGGAATGAGCAGCACGATGACGTAAGATTGCAGCCATCTGCGCCTTACTCCTTTTGTCCTCCATTCCCGCATACCCGCACGCTCCGTTTCGCCGCTAGCCTTTAATAGACCCAATCATAACACCTTTCACAAAGTATTTCTGCAAGAAGGGGTACACCGCCAAGATGGGCAAAGTAGCCACGATAATCGTCGCGTATTTGATGCTTTCGCCTACCGCCTCTACATCCGATGCCGAAGCGTCGCCCGACATGTAAGCCGTGCTGTTCTGGATCAATATCTCGCGCAAAATCAATTGCAGCGGGAACAGCTCCCTGTCGCGAAGGTAAATCATCGCGCTGAACCAGGAGTTCCAGTGGCTGACTCCGTAGAATAGGACCATTACGGCCATAACCGGCAGCGACAGCGGAAGGACGATGCGGAAAAGGATGGTGAAATCCTGCGCGCCGTCCATGCGGGCGGACTCGATCAGGCCATCCGGAATTGCTTCGAAGGATGTACGCAGAATAATGAGGTTCCACGTCGAGATCAAGCCCGGAATGATAAGAGCCAGCAGCGAATTCCCCAAATCCAGCCAGTTGTTGACGAGCAGGTACATCGGGATTAGTCCGCCCGAGAAAAACATCGTGAATACGATGACGAGCATGACGGTTCGGGTCCACGGAACGCCCTTGCGCGAGAGCACGTAAGCGCCCAGACTGGTCATGAATAAGTTAAGCAGCGTGCCTCCCGCCACGATGACAATCGTATTGATGTAGCCGCCGACAATGTTGGGATTCTGGAACACCTTCGCGTAAGCATCCAAATTAAAGCCTTGCGGCGAAAGCAAGAGGCCCGTGTGGGACATCAATTGCCTCGAATCGCTTATCGACGATAGCAGTACGTAGACAAACGGATATAACGTAATCACGATCATGAATAACATGAACAGGACGAGTAAGACTTGAAAAAAACGTTCACCTTTGGTTCTTTTGACGGGCGTTGTCTCCATCTGTAAGGCCTCCTATTGGTAAATTACCGCTTGAATGAGTCATCGCGCGCCGTTACCATAGGCTGTTCTCGCTAACTTTCTTGCTGAATCGGTTCGCCGCGAGCAGCAGCATGAAGTTGATGGCCGATTGGAACAAGCCGATTGCCGTCGCATAACTGAATTCATTGGTCCCGCCCAAGCCTTTGCGGTAGACGAACGTGCTGATGACGTCTGCCGTCACGTACGTGCTTGGATTATACAGCAGAATGATTTTCTCGAAGCCGACATCCAGCATGTTGCCGATCTTGAGAATGAACAGAATGGTAATGATGGCCGCCAGTCCCGGCAGCGTAATATGAAGCGTTTGCTTCCACCGGTTCGCGCCGTCGATGCGGGCGGCTTCGTATAGCTCGGGATTGATGCCCGATATGGCCGCCAGATAAATAATGGAGCCCCAGCCCACGCTTTGCCAAATATCCGAAACGACGTAAACCGCGCGGAAATATTCGGGATGGCCGAGCAATGCCGTCCGATCCATGCCGAACCAAACCAGAATATCCGTGACTACCCCTTCTCTGGCTACGAATTGCGTAATCATCCCGCAGATGACGATCATGGAGATGAAGTGCGGCAAATAAGTGACGGTCTGGACCATGCTCTTGAATTTTTTTCCCGCGATCTCGTTGATCAGCAGCGCGAATAGAATGGGCGCCGGAAACGAGAACAGAAGCATGTATAGATTGAGCAGAAGCGTATTCTTCATCAGACGCCAAAAGTAGTAGCTGTCGAAGAAGCTCGTAAAGTGGCTGAAGCCCGCCCAGGAGCTGCCAAGGAAACCGTCGGCGATCCGGTAGTCTTTGAATGCTATGATAGCTCCGTACATAGGCGCGTAATGAAAAATAAAATAATACAGGATGACGGGAGCGATCATGAAATACAGATATTTATGCCGCCGGTAATCCTTCGCGATGAATCGCATACGATGTGCCTCCTTTATGCCTAACCATTCGGAGAAGCGCCCGGGAAGCGCTTCTCTGACGCCGTTCTACCGCTTCGTGTAACGCTCGTAGGCCGATTGGTAAATTTCGATCGCGCGTTCGATCCCCATTTTCTTCAGCTGCGCCGTGTAGCCGTCGAACTCGGCAATCGGCGCCGCGCCCATCACGAACTGCATGAACATTTCTTCGAAGTACGTGTTCACCTCCGCCATGATGGAGGATAATTCCTGACCTTCTTCGACCGTCGGCGTTACGCGAGGCAGGCGAGTCTCCTTGAGATTGTCATAATATTGATTGAATAATTTAACCGCATGCTTCTGCTGATCGAAGCTGTAATATTGTTCGGTGTAACGATCATCGCCGACAAAACCGGGAGATGGCGTAGATACGCGAAGATATTTGGCCATCGCGTCGCCGATGGACAAGCCGTCCGGGTTATTGACGATCAGATCCGTATATTTGGGATAATCGCCTTCGAGCGTGTAAGTCGTGCCTTCAACGCCGAAAGACTTCAATAAGTTGCCTTCCTCGGAGTACAAGTAGTCCAGCCACGCGGCGGTGCGCTCCGCGTTTTTGTTCGCCGGCGTAATCCCCGCGCTGTTTTCGCCGCGGTAATCGTAAGCCGCCGTGAAGAATCGCGGCTCTTCTCCTTTGTTCAGCACCGGGTGCTGCGCCGCCACCAGATCGTAGGCCGGATTGCTTTCCTTGTTGGCGTTCAAGTATTTGCCCATTGCCGATCCGATAAAGGCCGGGAATGCGCCCGCTGATCCGTTTGTCGCCTTGGCATCCTTGGCCGCTCCGTCTTGCGTGGCGAAGTCGGGGTCCAGCAGGCCGTCCTTATACCATGTGCTTAATTGGGTCAGATAATCTTTGTAGCCCGGCTCGATGGGACCGTATTTCACTTGGCCGCCGTCGAGGTAGAAACCGATGCCAATGCCGAAAGCTCCGTTAAACCTTTCGCTTTTGAATTCGCCAAGCGTCATCGTCAGAGGCGTCTTGGCGCCTTTTTTTTCTTTGAATTGCGTGAGGACGTTCGTCCATTCCTCGATCGTTTCCGGAATCCCGAGCCCCAGCTCATCCAGCCAGTCCTTGCGCAGGACCAAGCCGCTGCTGACGTTGGAATTGCCTGTGCCTAGGGCGGGGAATGCGTAGATCGTTCCGTTATCCGTGCTGATCTCCTTTTTCATCTCCGGATTGGCGTCCAGGTATGCTTTGAAATTCGGCGCATGCTGCTCGATGATGTCATTCAAAGGAATGATGACTTTATCCGAGATCGCTTTCTCCGGTCCGCCGGGGTAAGTCGTAAAATTGTATTCGATGACGTCCGGCAGCTTGCCCGACGCGATCAATAGATTAAATTGTTCGGCCTCGGAGCCGACGGCAGGATGTTCGAACTTCACTTGTACGTTGGTCCGCTTCTCCAGCTCTTGATAGAATAAGGATTCGCCGTATTCCTTAAGCGATCTTGCCGCGAATGCGTTCAAGCCGGTCCAATACGTCAGCGTAACCGGATCCGTCGAAGCCGTATCCGTCGGCGCGGCCGAGCCGCTCGGCGTTCCCCCGTTCGATGCCGCATCGTTGTTGTTGCCGCCCGTGCCGCTGCACCCTGCGATAAGCGCCGATGCCAGTACGAGGAGCATGGCTTGCTTCCGCCATTTCGGATTTTTTTTGTCGATAATCAATGGGATGACCTCCTGTTTGTATGGATTCGAACCGGAGTCGGTAGCGTTCCGGATTCGACCTCAGTGTAGCGCCGCCAGGCAGCGGGCTACAAGCGACAACTCTTGATTATGTAAGCGCTTCATGACCTTGTCATCAAATGAAAAGCCGGGTCATCAAATGGCAATCCATCGTCGTTACGGTGAAGTAATGAACGTCTAGTCAGGTTGCCGGCGAAAAACGCGAGGCTACGGGCGAAGCGGCAACAGCCCGAGCTAGAATTGCTGGAAGCGGCATACCGAAATGGCAAACCGAAACGGCAACAGCCCGAGCTAGAAACTGCTGGAGGCGGCATAGCGATACGCACAGCCTGAGCTAGAATTGCTGGAGGCGGCATACCGAAACGGCAATAGCCCGAGCTAAAATAGCTCGAGCTGTTCCGGCGCGGGAGGCGGTACCTCCAGCGGATCTCCTCCTCCGGGCTTCCTGAGTCCCAGCATCGCCATCATCGTCTTGGCATTGCCCGCGGCATGGCCGCCCGAATTGTTGTTGAAAATGACGGCCACTTGCTTGGATTGTTCGGCAAGCGCCGCCAGCTTGTCCTTCCACTCCAGCAATTCCTCATCCGAATAATTGTACAAATAACGGACCTCCCGCCAGTTCGGGCCGCCTCCGTTATTCCAGTTCGCGACGTTGCGGCCGTGGAACCGGACGATCGTCGTTTCCGCGTCGGTCGTCTCCAGCACCTCGGGAATGCTGCCGATTCCCGCCTGGGGCTCGTCGCAGACGCTATGGATCCAGCCCTCTTCGCGCATGAAATCCAGCGTCCGCTCGCGCATTGATCCTTCAAACCAGCTCTGATGGCGGAACTCGAGTGCGCAAGGAAAACCTTCCATTCTGCGCTTCATCTCGCGCAGCTCCCTGACGTTGCGGCTCGTGCAATCGAACCAAGGCGGATATTGGAACAGCGCGGCCGTCAACCGCGCGCTGCTTCGCGCAGGCTCCAGCATCCGGCGGAACACCTCAGCCATTGCAGCAGGGTCGTTGCCCGACGCCGCCGGCCCGCGTTGGTGCCCCGTCATGCCTTGATAAGCCTTGACGACGAAGGACAAGGTGTCAGGCGAGCCCTTCACCCACGCCTCGAATCGTTCGGGTGGCTGTATGGCATAGAACGTGCTGTCCACCTCGACCACGGGAAAGTGGCTGCCGTACACGTTCAGCTTGTCCCCTTGTTTGGTGCCGGCCGGATACAACGTATCGTGATCGCCCCAGCCGGCGAGCCCGATCGCGATCGTCATCCGGCTCCGCCTCCTTCTTCGTCTTCGATGGGCCGGTAGTGCGCGAACGCAGCCGCTTGTCCGCGATACGCGCCTTCCTCGTCTAAAAGGTTCCACACGGTCGCGTTTACGATGTAGAATCGTTTGCCAGTGCTGGATATGCGGATGCCGGTATAATCGTCGACATAACCTTGCTCCGCCACGCGGGCGAGAAAGCTGGCTCGCTCCTCCCGCTCCATGGGTTCCGCCGTCAGTCTGGACGGCGTCCTCGTGAACGTATCCCAATCCATCTCCCACAGCCGCATCGCGCTTAAGTTGCCATAATTCAAAACGGGATCCCTCTCTGCGTCGTGCGACAATATGATGCGTTCCGCTCCGTCGATCGCCTCCGCTGCGTCCGCGCCTGCCGGCAAGTCCAGGAGCGCCTTCCCGGTCAGCCGCCAGTAACTATGGAGCAGCAGCCGGGCATGCGCCTCCATGGAGCCGATCCCTCTGATTTCCTCTGCCACGTCTCGTCCTCCCCTTATTACCCTTATGTTTCCATCATGCCCGATCGGAGAAGGTAATTCAAGCAACAGGAAAGTTCTCCATTTCGAACTATGCCAATTCCGACTGTAGCCCTACCACCTGCACTACTCTTCCGCATACGAACCATACTGCTACTTCCTTGTCACACATCCTCTTTCGACGCTCTACCCGCCGCCTACGTCACACAGCCCCTTCGACGCTCGCCCCGCCGCCAACGTTACACATCCTCTTTTGATGCTCGACTCGCCGGCGATACATATCCCCTTAATAACCATTCGGCTGACTCCGTTTCCGATTGCCCTATCTCCTGCTTCCCGCATCCGCTCGCACATTCGGCTATCTGCACTAGCGGTTCCATTCCGCTAACGGACACAGATGACGTTATATTTGCATTTTGGCCTATTCTTCAAAACTAACGGACCCAGATGATGTTATTTGCCAACATTTTAGCGAATTCTGCCCGCCAGAAGCCAAATAGAGCCTCTACGGTCCGTTAAACCCGAAAACGTCGGGAATATGGACCATTAGAGGCTCAGGTGTCCGTTACGATTTACATGCTCTTCAACTAACCGTCTTGCCTGCGGTCCAGCATCAGCCAAGCCGCTCTCGAGAAACCTTGCGCGCAACGCAGCGTCAACTCGTGACGACCCGCCGCAAGTCGGCCTAGCGAATACGGGCCATACGTCCGCCATTCCCCGTTTTCGATTGCAAGGCTCTCCAGCGGCGTACCGTCCAGCTCCAGCACCAGCAGGCCTCCCGTACTCCCTCCTTCAAGCTCTAGACTGACCGTTACTTTCGACGAGCTTCCTTGGTCCCTGTAGCTCGAAGCTTTCTGGGTATCTAAAGTTTCCTTCGTCCCCCATGCGCCTTCTGCACCTTCAGCTCCAGGTGCGTCCAACGTTTCCTTCACGTCACACGCTCCGATAGTTTCCGATGTTAACTCCGTTTTCTTCTCACCTGCCGCACCATTTGTTCGCGCCCCAACTGCCGTTGCTTTCTCATTGGACACATCGGCCTCGTCCGCTGTTGCCTCAGCTCCAGGCGCATCCCTGTGCCCGCCCAAGTCATCAGCCTCGTCGAACGAATACACGTACCAGTCGCCCTCCGCCAGCTCCAGGCAAAGCCATTCATCCATCTTCCACTCCTCGCCGCCTCCGTGCGCGAACGTTGCTTTCTCGCGGTCGCTCCTCATGAAGCGGATCGGCGTACGGTCGGCCATGCGGAAGCCTACCGACGCGCTTCCGGATTCGGCGTTGTCCACCCAAGCAGCCTCTCCGCTCCTCCCTCCGAATCCATAAGATACGCCCTCGCCATGATGGCCGTAAAATACGGCCGGGATGCGTACGGGTGCCTGCCTCAGCAACGAACGCGCCACCTCCGGCAGGTAGTTGCACCGCTCCAGCGCCATGTTGTCCAAATATTCCCCAAGTATGCGCCAGGCGGCATCCTCTTCCGGCTTCTCGCCCCCTTGCAGGTAAGAGACGAGCAGCTCCCAACCCGCGGGACGCCTTATCGAGCAAGGCGAATTCGTCGTGTCCATCTTCTTCCACGTCCAGAAGTTCCACGAAATATCGTGATCGTCGAACATACGGAACGCACCCGCGTACCAATCCTTGTTGTTCTCGCCGCCTTCCCCCATGAAGATCGGCACGTTCCAGCGGTTGCGGAGCGCCAAGTACCCGGCGATGCTCTCCGTGTCGGGATTGTTCCAATACTTATGGAATTGCAAGAGCACGTTGCGATCCACCGGCTCCTCCCCGAATGCCTCTTCGAAAATGGACCAGTCCGTCGACCAATGCACGCCTTCCAGAATGATCAGGTGGCGCTCATCTACCTCGCGAATCGCCGCAATCATCTCCCTGTACAGCGGCATAACGAGGTCGTTGTACGACGAAAACCAATCCGGCAGCGGCTCGTTCAGCAGATCGTAGCCTGCGACGATCCATTCATCCTTGTAGCGTTCCGCTAACGTCCGCCAGATCGCGACGGCCTCCCGCGCGCGCCGCTTGTCCGTGAACAGCTCCGGCAGGTCGAACTCCGAGTCGTCGATGTTCGTGCCCGTTTGCCCGCCCGGCGCGCCGTGCAGATCAAGGATTACGTACAGCCGATGCGCTCGGCACCAACCCATTACGCGGTCCAGCAGCGCCAGACGATCTTCGCGGCATACCAGCCACTCTTTGACGCTGCCGTCGTTCGACTCCTCGGCAGACTTGACGTATATCCGCTCCTCGGCTTTGCCATCGCAAGCCGCCCCGGCAATGCGGCCGGACGCCGCCGGCTCCCCCGTCAGAAATCTGGCGCTGACCGGAACGCGGACGGAGTTAAAGCCCTCCGCCGCGATCCGTTCGATATCGGCTTCGCCAATGTATCGCTCGTAATAGGTTTGCCAGAACGTTTCGGCCCGCTCGGCGCCGACCAGCGACTCGATCATCGCCTCCATGCGGCGCGGACGATCGCCCTCCTGGGGAAATCGCCACATATAACCCTCGGGCAGCATCCAACTGCCAAAGCCGACGCCCCGCAGCAGGATGGGTTCGCCCCTGCCGTTAACAAGCCCGGGGCCGTCCGCTCGGACGAAGCCGTATACTTCTTCGTTTCTTGTTGATGCCGTTGTGCTCATGTCTCCCCATCTTCCTCCCTACGACTTGATCGCGCCCTCCGATATGCCGTGCAGAATATATTTCTGCAGCAGCAAATACAGGACGATGACCGGAAGCATGGCCAGCACGAGCGAGGCGAGAATCGCGGACCAGTCGTTGTTGTATTCGCCGAACAGCATGTTGGTCGAGAGGAGCAGCGTGTAGCTTTTGAAATCCGTCAAAATAAGCAGCGGCAGCAGAAAATCGTTCCACATCCAAAGCGTGTTCAATATGGCGATCGTCGCCGTGATGGGCAATAGCAGCGGCAAGATGACGACGAAATACAGCCTGAATTCGCCGCAGCCGTCGATGACCGCCGCCTCGTCGAGCTCCTTCGGCACGGATTTCACGAACCCGTGGTACAAAAAAATCGCGACGGCCACGCCTAGCCCGATGTAGAGCAAGCCAAGACCGGCGGCAGAGCCCTGCAGCCCCATGTCGCCGCTGATCCGGACAAGCGTGATCATGATGGAATGAAACGGAATCAGCGTCGACATGACGAACAGCCCGAACAGAAACGCGCTCAGCTTGCCCGGCGTGCGCGACAGCTTGTAGCCGGCCATCGACGCGAACAGGATGATGCCCGCTAGTCCAACTGCCGCGACGACAACGGTATTCCACAGGCTGCGCAAATAATCCGTCTTGCGGAAAGCGTCGGCGTAATTGCCGAATTCCGGCGATGCGGGAAGAGCTAGGATGTTCGTGAGCATGTCTCCTTGCGTTTTGACGGAGTTGAGCAGCGCCATGTAGATAGGGAACAGCGTCACGACGGCACCCGCGAGGAGCACGATCAACATGCCGGCCGAGCCGAGACGCCGAGATGTCTTGCCTCTGCGAATATCCGCCGCTCCGTCCGTATTTGCCCATCCGCTCATGCCCTCACCTCTCTTCGTTTCATGACCGCCAGCTGGATGAGCGTGATAACCATGACGATGCCGAACAGAATCATCGCCTTGGCGCTGGCGTAGCCGTACCGGTTGCCGAAGCTGAACGCTTCTTCGAAAATATTGATCGCGATGACCTGCGTCGACCTTCCCGGTCCGCCGCCGGTGAGCGAAAAGACCGCATCGAACACCTTGAAGGAGCCGTTAAGCGTCAGGAAAACGCCGATCGTAAGAGCCGGATAGATCATGGGCAACGTGACATGGCGGAAAAGGGTGAACGCGCCCGCCCCGTCGATTGCCGCTGCTTCCTTCAACGTCTTAGGCACCCCTTGGAGCGCCGCGATGTAGATGACCATCAAATACCCGACGCCGCCCCATAGCGACAATGCCAGGATGGCAAAAAACGAATACCTGGGATCGCCGATCCACGATTGATCCAGCAGCAGCCAGCCCGTTTTTTCGGCCAGATACGGAAACACCCGCGTGAATATAAACATCCACATAAAACCGCCGATGATCAGGCTGAGCATGTTCGGCATAAAAAAGATCGTCCGGAACCACACCTTGCTCCGCCCCATCGCTTCGATAAAGACGGCCAGCGCGATAGCCAGCAAATTTTGCAGCACCAGCATGCATGCCACGAACTTTAACGTAAACCATAACGATTTGATGAAAAATCGATCCCCGATCGCTTCAGCGTAATTGGAGAACCCCACCATCCGGTAGGAGGGGTTCAGTCCGTTCCAATCCGTCAGGCTGTACCAGATGCCCCCGATGGCGGGGGCAAGCGTGAAGGCGCAGTAGAACACAAGCGCGGGGAGGACGAACAGCAGCAGCATCGCGGAAGGCTTCCATTTTCTAGTTGTCGTCATGTTCATTCACTCCCGGTTAGGCGGCGATCCTCTCCCGATCCCCGCGTCAATTGGTCTTGACGGCGGTCTGCCATACTTTGTCGAGCGCGGCTATGATATCGTCCTGCGTGACGTCCTTGATGTAGTAGCTTTGCAGCAGCTTCGCCGTTTCGTCCGTGACGCCGTTAGGCAGTTTCAGATCGAGGTACGCTTTGCCTTCGGATACGTAGGCGCTCGCTTCGTTGACCCAGGGGAACACTTCGTATTGGTGGACGGACGCGATCGGGTTGAATTTCAGCTCTTCGAACAGAGCGGAAGAATCCTTGTCGTCCAAAATGTAGTTGAGCAGGTCCAGCGCCACTTCTTTGTTCTCGCTTGTCGGCGACAAAGCCAGCGAAGTGGATGTTGCCAGGTTGATCATCGCGCCTTTGGGATCGTTGCTTACGGGCAGAGGGGCGACGCCGAAGTCCATGTCCGGATTCACCTTCAGGATCGTCTCCGCGTTCCACGAGCCTTGCACCCACATCGCGGCTTTGCCGTTCGCGAATTCCGCCGAGCCGGCTTCGTTGCCCGTTTCGAACGGCTTATCCGTGCCGTTGGCCATGATGATATCGATAATATCGAATACCGATCGGACGTCGGCGTAGGACGCCGTTCCTTCGTTCATCTTGCTAATCCAGTCCGGATTGGCCGAAGATACCGTGCCTCCAAGCGACAGCGCCATCATCAGCTGCGGGATCCACGATTCCTGGAAGGCGAGCAGGAACGGCTTGATGCCCGCCGCTTGCAGCTTCTCCGTTACGGCTTTCATTTCGTCCAGCGTTTGCGGAGGGGTCAGGCCTTGTTCGTTAAAGATCGTTTTATTGTACAGATATCCCCACGACAGGCTTTCCAGCGGCAGCGCGGCAACTTTCCCGTCATATTTGACCGTTTCGGTTACGGCCTCGTACAGCTTGCCGACGAAAGGCTGTCCCGTCAGATCCGCCACGTAGCCTGCGTCGTAATATGTCGGGATGTCGTTGGCATGCAGCGTGTACAAGTCAGGCGCGTCGCCCGAGGATAGACGGGATTGCAGGATTTGTTTGGCCTGGTCGGCGTTCGGCATTTCGAGCTGGATCGTAACGTCGATGTTTTTCTCCGCCAGCTGCTTCTCTTTGAACTGGGCGAAATACTGCTCGAATTGATCCTTGAATCTCGGAAAGCTCATAAATACCTTCAGCTCGACCTTCTTCGGCGGCTCCGTCGACTTGACTTCGCTGGTCGGGCTGGCGCCCGAAGTAGGCTCCGCGCCGTTATTCGCTCCGTTCCCGTTATTCCCCGAGCTGCAAGCCGCCAGAACCGTGAATACCATCGACAGCGTCAGCAGAAGATGAAGCGCTCTCTTCATTGTGAATTCCCCCTATGAGTTAGATGCAGCTTCAGTATAACGAAGATGTAAAGCGCTTTCTTTCGAGGATTTTAACGGGCCGCATTGTACAATATTGATCATCCGCCGCCCGCCTATTGTCGCTCTCCCTCCTCGTCAACCGTCGGCATTTTGCCGCCTATGTTGGCAACTCGGACAGGAAGCTTCGTGCACACTAGTCGTTTGGCCGGTTGGTTAGGACATGGTGGATGTTGCTTTCTACACACGTTGGGTGCTCCTACAATCATTTGGGCACGCTGGATGTTACTTTTCACACATATTGGATACTCCACTGGTCATTTCGGCACAGCTGGATGTTACTTTTCACACACATTGGGTGCACCACTGGTCATTTCGGCACGCTGGATGTAAATTTTCACACACGTTGGGTGCACCACTGGTCATTTCGGCACGCTGGATGTAAATTTTCACACACGTTGGGTGCATCACTGGTCATTTCGGCACGCTGGATGTAAATTTTCACACACGTATGCTCACCACGCTCAAAAGAGTTACGCGCGGATATGATTTTTCATATCCACGAAGCCCTTTGGCCCGCCGTCCGGCTCATTGTATATGATTTTTCATATCCATGAAGCCCTTTGGCTCGCGTCCAGCTCATTGTATATGATTTTTCATATCCATGAAGCCCTTTGGCCCGCTGTCCAGCTCATTGTGTATGATTTTTCATATCCATGAAGCCCTTTGGCCCGCCGTACGGCTCATTGTATATGATTTTTCATATCCATGAAGCCCTTTGGCCCGCTGTCCAGCTCATTGTGTATGATTTTTCATATCCATGAAGCCTTCAGGCTACCCGCCAGCCTCATTGTGCATGAATTTTCGACTTCATTGTTCCCACTACCCGCAACGCCCTTCGAACAAGCCGCCGCCTCCTACTCCTTCCGCAGATCGCCCGGCGTAATGCCGAAATGTTTCTTGAACACGCGGTAGAAATAGGCGATATCCTCGTAGCCGGACAGCTGCGCCGCGTGTTTGATGGGCAGCCGTTCCTCCGCGATAAGGGAGCGCGCCTTCTCCATGCGCTTTCGGACGATGTAGTCCGACAAGTTTTCGCCCGTGCGGGCTTTGAACGCTCGGCTGAGATGCTCCCTGCTGACAAGGAATTGCCCCGCTACCGTCTCCAGCGAGATCGCGTCCTGGAAATGGGCGTCGATATAGCCCAGTACGTCCTCCATCTCGAGCCGCCCTCGTGCTTGGCGCAATGCGAGCAGACCGTCCACGGCCAGCGCGTACAGCTCGCCCACGGCCAGCGCGGCTTCCCCGGGCGTCGCGCCGTTCCTGATGACGCCTGCTCCGACTCCTGTTGCGACTCCAGCTCCGAGCGCGGCGCCTGCTCCGGCTCCAGATCCGGCTCCGACCGCGGCGCCTGCTCCTGGTCCGGCGACATCCCTCAAGAGCTTCTCAAGCGTCGTCTCCTGCTCGGAGAGAAATCTCTCCAGCATCAGGAGCAGATCGCCGGCGATCCGACCGGGTCCGCCAGCCTCCATTGCGCCGATCGCCCCCTCCGCGAGCCCCGTCGCCATAGCGGCGAAAGAAGCCGCGATACGCTCCTTGTCGAGCGAGAGCAGGCTGCCGTAGATGCGCTCCCGATACCCGGCGTAGCGCTGCATCGCCTCGCCGCTTGCGAAGATGGACGAGCGGGGACCCGATTCGCGGTCCAGCTCCTCCTTGCATCTCGCGAGCGCCGCGTTCAGGTCCTCCGGGCTGATCGGCTTGAGCAAATACTCCACCGCCTTGGATCGGATCGCGCCCTTCGTGTAAACGAAGTCGTCATAGCCGCTCATGACGATCAGCTTCGTGCCCGGATGACGCTCATGCAACGCATGCAGCAGCTCCGCGCCGTCGATGCCCGGCATCCGCATGTCCGTCACCACGATATCGGGGAGCCGCTCTCCGATTAGGCGAAGTCCCTCCGTGCCGTCTTCCGCTTCTCCAGCCACTCGCAATCCAAGCTTTTCCCATTCCCCCAGCGCCTTGACGACCTCTCTCGACCACGGCTCGTCGTCGATGATAAATACGTTATACATGCCGATCCCCCCTCTTGATCGCTCCTTCTCCCGACTAACTTGCGCCTTCTCACGCCGATCCGCCAGCCGGCATCGTCAACACGACGAGCGTTCCCCCGCCCTCCGCGCTGAACAACCGAACGCCGTATTGCCTGCCATAACGGATGGCAAGACGCCCATGCACGTTGGAAAGCCCGATGCCGCGCCGCCCCCACCCCTCATCGGAAACGGATGCGGTTGCGGTTGCGGTTGCGGTTGCGGTTGCGGTTGCGGTTGCGGTTGCGGTTGCGGTTGCGGTTGCGGTTGCGGTTGCGGTTGCGGATACAGCCGCGGCGTTCCTTTCGCCGGAGGCCAGCTCCTTCCGCAGAGCCGCAAGCTTGTCCGGCCCCATCCCTACGCCGTCGTCCCTCACCATCAGCACCATCCGCCCGCGTATCAGCCTCGCCCGTACTTCCAGCGACCAGTCTCCCTCTTTGCCCTGCAAGCCATGCTCGAACGCGTTTTCCACGATCGGCTGCAAAGTGAATTTCGGGATGTCGACGCCACCAGCGTCTTCCACCGCATCCACCTTCACCGTGCACCTCCCCGCGAAACGCTGCTCCTGAATGAACAAGTAGTTGGCGGTATGCTTCAGCTCGTCGCTCAGCCGCACCGTCTGCTCCTTCTCCGAGCTGATGGAATAGCGAAGCAGATCTCCAATGACATGAGTGACCCGGTAAATTTCCGGCGCGCCTTTCGCCAGCGCCATGCCCCCGATCATATGCAACGTATTGTTGAGAAAATGAGGATTGATCTGCGCCTGCAAAGCGATCAGCTGCGCGTTCTTTACATCGATCTCATGCTGGTATTCGTTCTCGATAAGCGCCTTCATCCTGGCCATCATGAAGTTGTAGCCCGCTTCCAGCAAGCCGATCTCGTCCTTGCTCTGCACGGATTTCATCTCGAAGTCGTGAATATGCGACTTCCTCATCGTCTTCGCAAGGCTGACGATGGGACGGCTGATGCGAAGCGATACGACGATGGACAGCAGTATGGACAGGGCCGTGAACAATACGCCGGTCCATAACCCCGCCGTCATCGTCCGCTGGGCGATAGCGTCGATCGTCGCGCCAGGTATGGCTTTGACGACCCGCAGCTCCCCGCCGCCGACCCGCTTCGAGAACACGTAATCATGCTCCGTCCTTACGAATGCCACATCCGAGGAGAGACTCCGCCCTTCTTTCAGCACCTTAAGCAATTCCGGATCGTCCGGCAACGGCGAAGAGCCGGGAAGCAGCTCCCCCTCGTCGCTGACGAGGTAGATCGCGCTTTCCGGCTCCGATTGCAAGAGCTCTCCCGCCTGCTCCCACACTTTGCCGTCGATTCGGACGGAGATGCCGCCGATGAGCTCCTGGCCCTGGAATTCGTTCATCGAATGGTACGCGCTAAGCGCGTCGCCGGACGCCTTGAAATACAAGCCGGCCGGCTCGCTTAACATACGGCTCCACGGACCCTCGCGAATATCGAGCGAATGGGTGATGCCGCTATTGGCGTAATTGACCGAATAGGCTCGCTCCGTGGCATGGATGTACAACGTCAAGTTGTCGATCTTGCGGGAAAACGAGTAGTAGGCCGTGTTCATGGCGGCGAATAAGGCATTTTGCAGGCGATACCGTTCTCCCGCTTCCATGTCCTCGATGTTTCTCAGGTCGCCGATCAAGTCGGAGCGGATATGCAGCGCGTAGAACAGCGTATCCACCTGCTGGATCAATTCGTCCAAATATTGGCTGGCCCACACCATCCGGGACTCGTTGGCGCCTATCATCTCCTTCTCCACGGAGCTTCTCGTATTGTTGGTTGCCTGCCAGGTTACCGTAATGACCGGCAGCGTCGTTAGCGTAATCATAAGCACCATTAGCCGGAAGCGGATGCTGATTCGTTGCAGCGGCATAGTTTCCTCCTGCTCCCGGCGGTCCGGGACGTACTGCCTTGCATTCCTTGCTAATGTCTAAAATTCGATCTCCCGTAAGCGTTTTCCTGTTTGCCGCGCCACCGGATTTACAAAACCCTCACAAGCTCGAAGCGGTCGAATACCGCCCAGGCTCCGGCATTCGCGGACGACCAGACCCCGATTTCGATCGTGCCGTTCGTCACCGCGATGCCGCCGATCTCGTACGGCGTCCAGCCCGCGGTTCCGCTTGCGATCGGAGCGGTTAACTCAGCGCCGCCATAGCCCTTGGCGAACAGATGAAGCGCCAGATGCCCGGCTCCGGAACGAGCCCATGCCTTCACCTTGTACGTGCCGTTCGGAACCTGTACAATTTGCGAGGTCGACTGCTGGTATGAAGCGCCGGCCCAATGCGTCAGCTTGTAGCTGCCCGCCGCCGGGCCGTCTCCGTCCGCCTTCTGCGCGAGCGGTCCGCCGTGCCATTCCGTCCAACCGGCGACGCTCCCTTGCTCAAAGCCCGGATTGGCCAAAAGATTGGCCGGCACGAGCTCGAACGCGTCGAAGGCCGCCCAGTTGCCGGCTTTGGCATCCGACCATACGCCAATCTCGACGACGCCGTCCGTCACCGCGATGCGGTCGATCTCGTACGACTTCCAATATAGCGAACCGGCGCTGGAAATATTGGACCGCCTCTCCAGACCGGACGTCTTGGCATACAAGTGCAGGGCGTTCTGCCCGCCGCCCGTCCTCGCTTTCGCGCTGAGCCGGTAAAGGCCGTTCGGAACAGCGACCGTCTGCCGGGTCAGCTGCCTGTAATCCGATGCCGCCCAATGCGTCAGCTTGCTCGCGCCTTCATACGGCGTGTCGGTATCGACGCTCTGCGCCGCGACGCCGCCGTTCCAATCGTTCCAGCCGGAAGCGCTCCCCGTCTCGAGTCCCGGATTGACGAGCAGGTTGCCCGCGCTTCCCGCAGCTACCGGCGCTAGCTCCAACCAGTTGGCATTCCAGCCGCCGGCAAGAGCGGATAAGCGCAACGTCTGCGTCCCGGCCGCCAGGGCAACCGTCCCTTGCACGGTCGCCCAGCTCTGCCAGCCGCCGGTCCCGGGTACGCTTAGCGTCGCCAATGACGTTCCGCCCGAGGTGAAGCCGATGGCGTTCGGCGCGCCGCCCGCATTGCCGCTAGCGACCCGCAGCCGCAGCTTATAGGCTCCCGCCGCGGGCGCGAAAACGCGATACTCCATCCAATCTCCCGCTTCGATAAAGCCGACGTTGAGACCTCCGCTTGCGTCCGTCGTCGCTTCCGTCTGCACGCCGAACGATGCATTGAAGTTCTCCGCTTCGATTACGCCCGGCAATTCCCGTACGCCGGTCGCCGAAGCGTTTAAGCCATAGCCCAGCGGGAATAGCGGAGAGTAGCCGGCATCATTGAAATTGGCCGGGATCTGAGCCATGTCGCGGGGCCAAGTGAACGGCAGCTTGCCCGTGAAATCATGGTCGCCGAACAGCACGTCGGCCACGCCGGCTCCTTCCGTTCCCGGCAGCCATGCCGCCACGAACGCTTCCCAGTCCGGCAGCAGTCCCCCCACCGTCATCGGCCGGCCCGAAAGCAGGACGACCGCGGTCGGAACGCCGCTCGCCGTCACGTTCGCGAGCACCGTCTGATCTGCCGAGCTTAAGTTCAGATCCGAACGCGGCTGGCCGGGGCCGACGTCGCCCATCATCTCCGCGGAAGGAGATTCCCCGACGACGACGATGGCGACGTCATGTCCTGCCGCTCCGGCGCCGCTCGCGGAATACGTCACGTTCGAAGCGTTCGACACGGCGGCCAGGATGCCTTGCAGGATGGTCGTGCCCGGCGTGATCGCGCCGGAGGAGCCTTGCCAGCTAATCGTCCAACCGCCCGACTGCGTGCCGATGTCGCTTGCCTTCGAGCCGGCGACGAACACTCTGGCGTTCTTGGACAGCGGCAGCAGCTTGCCTTCGTTCTTCAGCAGCACGGCCGACCTCCGAACCGCCTCCCGGGCCAGCGCGCGATGCTCCGTCCCGCCGAAGGAGCCGTCCGTCAGCAACGAAGGGTCGCCGTACGGCGCTTCGAACAGCCCGGCCTCGAACTTGACCTTGAGAATTCTCGATACGGCGTCGTTAATGCGCGTCATGCTCACCTGTCCGCCGTTCACGAGGGCCGTCAAGGTCGGGATGAACTGCGTCCAATTGTCCGGCTCCATGAACATGTCGATGCCCGCGTTCACCGTCGCCTTGAGCGCTTCCGAATAATTGGGATAGACGCCTTGATTGACCAAGGCGTACGCCCCGTTCCAATCGGAGACGACCATGCCGTCAAAGCCCAGCCCCTGCTTTAGCATCGTGGAGATGAGATACGGATCCGCGTGCATTTTGACCCCGTTCCAGGTCGTTAGGGAAATCATGACCGTGCTTGCCCCGGCGGCAATAGCCTCTCTGTAGGGTTGGATGTAAGGATCCAGGGCGCTCTCGGATAACGTCACGTTCCCCTGATCGTCCCCTGCCGTCGTATTGCCGTCGCCAAGCCAATGCTTGACGGTGCCGACCGCCTTGGTTCCCTTCAGGAATCCGGCTTCGCCCGTCAACCCTTGCAGTCCTTCCACGAAAGCCGTTCCCAGCCTGGCGACCAAGGCCGAGTCCTCGGAATACCCTTCGTACGTGCGGCCCCAGCGAATATCCTGAGGCGCGCACAGACAAGGAGCGAAATCCCACTGAATGCCCGTCGCCCTGATTTCCCTGGCCGTGGCGGCGCCGATCCGGCGAACGAGGGCTTCGTCTCCGGTTGCTCCCAGACCGACGTTATGCGGGAAAATCGTCGCGCCGTACACATTGTTGTGCCCGTGCACCGCATCCACGCCGTACAGAATCGGAATGCCCAGCCTCGTGCCGACGGCGGCCGTCTGATAGCCGTTCGTCATGGCTGCCCAGGCTTCCTTCGTATTGGGGGAAGGGACCGACCCTCCCCCGCTTAATACGGAGCCGATGAAATGCTGTCCGACCTGGGCCGGCGTGGCCGCCAGCCGCTCTACCTGCAGCATTTGGCCGATCTTTTCCTGCAAGGTCATGCGTCCTAGCAGATCCGCCACTCGCTGCTCTGTGGACAGGGACGGATTCTGATAATCGTTCGCGGATGCGGCTTCCGGGAAAGCCGCTATCGTCGCCAGCATAACCCCGGCCAGCATGGCTGATGCCCATTGCCTAAAGACCTTCCATCCGTCTTTAGCCTTTGGACTGGATGCCTTCCCATCCGTGGCCTTTGACTTCATTGCCTTTCCATCCGTGGCCTTTGGATCCATTCCCTTTCGTTGCACGGCTCCTCGGTTAGCGGCCTCTCCATTCATTGCTCTTCTACTCATGGCCCCTCACCTACTCGAACACGCGGAAGTCGCTAATGGACCACCAGCTCGCCGAGCCTTCCTTCAGCGTCACGCGGATATAACGGGCTTCCGTAATCGGGAAGTTAGCGGCGATCGCGGCGGATGCGCCTTCCCCGCTTGCCACCGTTCTCCAGCTCGAACCGTTCGAGGATACCTCGATGACGTAGCCTCTCGCGTAGTCGCCCGCGCTGCTTCCCGAATCCATGACGATATGGTTGAACCAGCGATTCGCTCCCATATCCACTTGGAACGTCTGGCCGCTTCCTTGCGCGACGCCTCCGCTCCATCTCGTGGCCGTGCTAGCGTCGAGGACGTTGCCCGCGCTGCTTCCCGCTTCCGTATGCGAAGCCGACGCCGTCCAGCCCGTACGCGACAGCTCCTTCTCGCCGTAGATCTGCAGATCGGCGATCCCCCACCAGTTGCCCGCTGTGCCCGTCTGCACCACGCGAAGATGGCGAGCCGTCTGTACCGGGAATTGCACGAGCACATTCGCGTTAGCGTTGCTGCCCGAAGCGACGGTCGACCAGCTTGACCCGTCATTCGATACGTCGATCTGATAGCCTCTCGGATAGTCGCCTGCGGCAGCTCCCGTCTCGAGCAGCAGCCGGTTAAACGTTTGCGTCTTGCCCATATCGACTGCAAAGTATTGTCCGCCGGCCTGATTAGCGCCCGTGCTCCAGCGCGTCGTCAGACTCCCGTCCAGCACACCGCCGACGGAATCTCCCGCTGCCGTAGAGGACGCGGCGGCGGTCCAGCCGCTTCTGTCGAGCGACGGCTCGGAATAGACGTGAAACTCCGAAATCGACCACCATTCATGCGCGCTTCCCGTCTGTGCGACCCGGACGTATTGCGCGTATTGCGGGCCAAGCACGATCGCCTGCTTCCAGCCGAAGCCCTGACCGCTCGCGACAGTCGTCCAGTTGCTGCCGTCGTTCGAGATCTGCACCTGGTAGCCGCGAGGATAATCCCATTTGTTCGCCGTGCCCGTCTCGAAGGAAATCTGGTCGAACGCCTTGCGGGCGCCCATGTTGACTTGGAACCATTGCCCGCCCGTCTGCGGCGTTCCGCTGCTCCAGCGCGTCGCGGCGTTCCAATCCAGCGCGTTCGCGGGGGATCCCCCGGCCTCGGTCGACGATGCCGTCGCCGTCCAGCCGCTCTTGTCGATCGGAACGGTTGCCATCCAAGGCTGGCCGCCCGCGAAGCGGCTGACCACGTTAATAAATCTCGTGTTCGGCGCGAATTGCGACGTGCCGAACTGCCCTAATTTAGCCGTGATCGTAGCGGAAGCGTCGTTATTGATAATGGGAAGCGGATTGCTATTGGAATTGTAGAAGCCCCAGTAGCCTCCCGCCCCCTGATAGTGATCCTGGCGCACCTTGTACGACCAGTTCGTCCACGAGATCTCCATCGCGTTCAAGCCCGACATGAACTTGGCCCATACGTCGTCGTTATGATAGAGCGAATACTCGCCTAGCAGAATAGGTATGTTCCAGCTGGGATCGTTCTGGATCGCGCCTACCTGCGCCACCGTCGTCTCCACGAGCGTATTTTGCGCGTCCGCGTCCTTGCCGTTCGGCATATCGTACGGATGCACCTCGTAGACCACGTTCTCCCAACCGTAGACCCCCGGCGCGTAGATGCTGCTCCAGTTAAAGAACGCCGCCAGATAGATCGTGTGATCGGGATCGATCGCGCGGACCGCGTCGTACAGCCGATCGTAATACGCGCTCTTCTGGGCGACGTCGTCGGCATCCTCGGCGTAATCGATCAGCGGCTCGTTGATGAGATCGTAGCCGGCGATCGCCGGATTGCCGACGTACCTGGCCGCGATCGCTTCCCAAATATCGACGACGATATCCTGATAGGCCGCCGTCGTCCAGAAGGCGTTGGGGTTAGGTCCGACCCGTCCGCAGCTTCCCCACGGACAGCCGCCTCCCGGCACCGTGTGCAGATCGAGGAGGACGTACATGTCCCGCTCGGCCGCCTCCGCCACGATCCAGTCGATATTGCTCCAGGCGCCCGGCTTCACCGCTCCCGAGTCGTCGACGATCTCGAACCAGGCGATCGGCACCCGGATGAGATTCATGCCCATGCTTTTGATATTGTCGATGTCGCTCTCAACGATCCACGTATTCTGGTGCGCGGTATAAATGCTCTCTCTCGTCGACGCCCCGAACCTCTGTCCAAGCGTCGAATACAGGGAGTAATCATCGTTGTTGAGGCTCACGTTCAGCTCGCCGATCGACCACCAGTTGCCGGCGCTGCCGGTCTGATTGATGCGAATATACCGCGCGCCTACCGCGGGGAAGTTGATCGGCGTCGCCTTGCGCAAGCCTTGCCCCGTGGCGACGTTCGTCCACGAGCTGCCGTTCTGCGACACCTGCACCGTGTACCCGCGCGGATAATCTTGTTCTTGGCCCGAATTTTTGGCCGTGTCGAGCACGATTTGGTTAAACGTGATTTTCGCTCCCAGATCGATCTGGAACCATTGGCCGGCCGTCTGCGCCGCGCCTGTGTTCCATACCGTGCCCGCGTTGCCGTCCCTCACGTTCGCGGGCGAGGTCCCCGCGCCGCTGGAGGAGGCGCTCAGCGTCCAGCCCGAGCGCTCGAGGCTCCCGCCGGAGAAGACGGACACGTCCGCGACCGACCACCAGCTGGAGCTCGTGCCGGTCTGCACGATCCGGATCTCCGTCATCCAGTACGACCACCAGAACTCGGCGTGGATAAACCGCGAAGCGCCCGCCCCGCTGGCGTACTTGGTCCAGACGCCGTCCGTCAGCCCCCATACTTCGTAGCCCCGGGCATAGTCGCCTGCCGAAGTCGGGCCCGCGTCGATCAGCACGCGGCTAACCTCCCGGTTGCCTCCCAGATTAATCGTGAGCGACTGACCGGCCGTCTGCGCCGCGCCGCTCGTCCATCTCGTGCCCGCGTCGCCGTCGATCGCGTTCGCCGCGGAGCTGCCGCCCCCCGTGACGGATGCCGTAGCGGAGAACGGGCCGTTGCTCAGCACGGGATCGCTAAACAGATTGAATTCCGCGACGGACCACCAGTTTGACGCCGTTCCCGTCTGGCCGATCCTCACGTATTGCGCCACTTGGGGAATCGTCCGAACGACCGTGTTCGCGCTTGTCGAAGCGCCGCTAGCGATGTTGCGCCATGTGAATCCGTCATTCGACGCTTCGATCACGAACCCCCGGGGATAGTCGCCCGGCCTTCCTCCCGCGTCCACGTAGAGACGGTTGAACAGCGTCGGCGCGCCGAGATTGATCTGCAGCCATTGACCGCTGGCTTGATTCGCGCCCGTATCCCAATAGGACGCGGCGCTTCCGTCGATAGCGTTGCCCGCGTTGCCGCCGTTCGCCGACGCCGTCGCCGACCAGCCCGTCCTGTCCGCGGCGAACTCGCCGAGCGGAGACATCCAATCCTCTTGCGCAAGCCAGCCTCCGACGTTCGTGCCGCGAAGCGTCACGATATCGCCGTTCCCGCTATCGTTCTTAATAAACCTCCCGTCCGTTTTCAAGAAATCGCCTGGTCCGATTGCCGCTTCCGCCTGCTGCTGCGAAGGTCCCGCGAACAACGCGGCCTGCGCCAGCAAGGCGAGAATGAGCAGCTTCAGCATATGCGGCCTTGCTGCGGTCCGAATCCTCGTGTTTCCCATCTTCAACCATCTCCCTTTTGAATGATAGTTACGATGATAACGCTTTCATTTTCCAACAATAGTATACTTCAACCGCTGTTCCCTCTCATTCGATTCTGTTAACCTGTCACATTGCACTATATTGATGAAGGCGCGTCCAAAAAATAGAGTTGTAGATTGGCAATCGAAAGTATTAGACTGTAGATTGGGACAATACTTCAATATAGATCCACCCATACAAGGAGATAACATGACCAACAACGATTTTCTGCCTATCATACTGGGAAGCGACGAGAACGCGTACGGCAACGTCAGACTGATTCACGAAGCTTACGGAATCAAGCCGCTTCTGCTCTGCAGCCGCCTGCTGATTCCGACCATGAATAGCAAGCTGTTCGATCTCGTGCAATTCGACGACTTTGACCGGGACGACGTGTTTCCCGGCGCGTTGCTTTCCATATTGGAGCGGCACGCCTCCCCTTCCCGCAAGCTAATCGTCATTCCTTGCTCGGATTATTACGCCGGGATGTTGTCGCGGCATTACGATAAGTTCAAAGGGCTGATCGCCAACCGCTTCATATCGCATGAGCTGCTCGACACGCTGGACACGAAGGACAAATTTTATAAGCTATGCGAGCAATACGGGCTGGATTATCCCCAGACGATCGTATGCGAGCCTCATGAGCGCGAAAGCGCGCTGGACCATATGGAATTCCAGTTCCCTATTATCGTCAAACCGGAGAACAGCAACGCCTACGCATATTTGCACAGCGAGTTCGAGGGCAAGAAAAAAGTCTTTTTCTTCAAAAATAAAGAAGAATACCTTACGATGGTCAGAAGCATGAACCGGTCCGATTACGAAGGCAAGCTGATCATTCAGGAGTTCATTCCCGGCGAGGACAGCTCCATGCGCGTCATCAACAGCTTCTCCGACAACGACGGCGTCGTCAAGATGATGTGCCTCGGACAACCCGTACTTGAGGAATACGCGCCGAAGACGCTCGGCAACTACGCGGCGATCATCTCCCGCTCCGACATGGCCATCTACAAGAAAATCAAAACGTTCCTGGAACAAATCGGCTACGTCGGCTATTCCAACATCGACATGAAATACGACAGCCGCACGGGCAAATACATGCTGTTCGAAATCAATCCGCGCCTCGGCCGAAGCAGCTTCTTCGTCAGGGCGGCGGGACTGAACATGATCACCGCGATGATCGATCAGGTCGTCTACGGTAAAAACGCGGACTGCGTTTACGGCAGCCGGACCGGGATGTGGACCAACGTCCCGCGGGCCGTATTGCGCAAATACGTGACGGAGCCCGCCTTATCCGCCGAGATCGACGGGCTGTTCAAGCAGAAGAAAGTGCTGTATTCCATCTGGTACAAAAGGGATTTGAGCCTGTTGCGAGTCCTTCGCATCGCCAGATACTACTATAGCCACGTCAAAAACTTCAAGCTTTACTTCTATGACAAGAAGCAGGCGAATTCCTTGGAATAGCCTGGGGTATATGGTTCCGCAAAACACAAGAAGCTTTCAGCGCCCGCATCTACCGCGGGCCTGAAAGCTTCTTTGCGCGAATATCGCTATTATGCAGCCTTGCTAATCGTCATCCGGCCGCTTTAGTTCGTACCGGAGGAGAACGTCATGCTGTCCAAATTGCCGATGTAAGGCAATGCCGTAGTCGTCGAGCCCGTGAAGACGACGTATATCGCCTGGTTCCCGGCTATCGCTTGCGTCAAATCGACATTAACCGTATGAAACACGGTCCAACTGCCCGTATTCGGGAGGTTAACCGTTCCGATAACCGGACCGGCCTCGCCTCCGAGCCGAAGCTCGGCTGTTACATCGCTCGCACCCGATTGGCCGGGGACGAGTAGACGATGGAGGCTATCGTCTTGCCTTGGGTTCCGAATTCGACGTTGTCGAACCGGAGCCAGGCTCCGGTGAACGTGTTTTTCACGACGGTCCCGTTGTTGCCGGGCTCCGTTCCCATCTTGCCTTTATTCGTCGCCAATGTGTTTTCCGCGTCCGACATGGCGCTGGCGGCTTCGAACTGCAGCGTCACGTTCGGCTCCGGCTGCGGCTCGGGCTCAGGCTCGGGCGTCGGCTCCGGATCCGGATTCTGCGGCGGAGCCGTCGCCGTAAACGCGGCGTTATCGAAATTGCCGATGTATTTGAACGTGTTGTTCACCGTACCCGCGAATACGAGATAAACGTCTTGAACGCCGGTCAGCGGCTGCGTCAATTCGGTTGAAACCGTCGCGTACGTGCCCCAGGCCGAGGCCGTCGGAGGCGTGGACGCTTTGCCCACCAACGTGCCGTCCACGCTTCCCAATCGGATTTCCACGGCGGCATCGGCGGCCGTATTGTTCGAGTTGCCCGCGTATTCGACGGAGAACGTATTGACGCCGGACATCCCGAAGTTCATTCCCTTAAACGCGACCCATGCTCCGTTGTAGGTATTGGCGACTTGCTTGCCGCTCTTGCCGTTCTCGACCTTGAGCGGCGTTCCTTGAATGGGGTGGTTGCCCGTCGCCCATTCGCTGTAGTTCTCCAGCTCCAGCTTGGCGTAATCGTAACGCAGGCCTTCGTTCGAGAGCGTAAATTGGTCGAAATTGCCGATGTACGGCTGGGAACTATTCGTCGTGCCCTTCATGACGACGAACAGATCGACCGCGCCCGTCACCGTACGGTTCAAATGCGCTTTGACCTTAGCATACGTGCCCCAACCGCTGCCCGTATTCGGCACCGGAACGTTCGCGACGATCTCGCCGTCGACGGAGCCGACGCGGAATTCGAGACGCGCGTCCGCCGGCGCCTTCGTCGAGGGAGCGTCGTATTCGACCATTACCGTATCCCGGCCCTTCTCCCCGAAGTCCAGTCCCCGGAACGCCAGCCATGCTCCGTCGAACGTGTTGCCGACGACCACGTTCTTCTGTCCTTCGGCATTGTTCCCGTTATTGTCTTCCGTCTTAAGCGGTTTGTTGTTGAACGTATTGTTCGCCGTCGACCATTCCGCCCGGTTCTCGAATTCGACGCGGATCGGACCGTCTCCCGGAGGAAGCGGCTGGTCCGGATCCAGAGGATCGATCGGACCGATCGGCGTAACGACGGCCGTTTCTTCCTTCAACGGCTCGATAGGCCTTACCGTCTTGACGGGCACCGGCAACGGCTCGGGTCCTTCCGGATCCGGCTTCGTACCCGGGTCGCGCTCCGGCTTCGGTGCGATCGGCTCCGCCAGCCAAGTCGCATCGTATATGTCGGCGGTATTCTTGTCAACAAGGTAGACGTTTACTTCGTAGGTCTTGCCGATGACGTTAAACAATTGCTCGACCTCGAAGTCGTCCGCCCCGACCGGCAGTACGCTCGTCATCCAAGCCTTTTCTCCCGCGTTCATCAATTGGAACACGACATAGGCTTCGCCGTCGTAAGCTTCTTCCATCTTGCCCTCGACTTTGACGGACATGACGCCGTCCCGGGTTACCGTCGCGTCCAAGTCGAACAGCTTCCAGAGGCGATCCGCTTCGAAAGCCTTATCCGAATCCAGCGCGCGTCCCGATGCGCGTTGCAGCGCCGGGTCGGCCTTGACTCGTACCTGGACGTCGCCCGCTTGAATCGCGGCCGGTCCGATGATTTGCGGATTCGCGGTAGCGGTTGTCCACTTTGCTCCTCCGTCCGTGCTGTACTCGTATTCCGAAAGCTTGCCGAATCCCGGAACCAACGTCCAACCAAACGTATTGGCCGTATCGTCGACGACGGGATCCGTCGGTGCCGCCGGCACCGCCAAAGGCTTAACCGCGTCCAGACGGAAATCGAAGGCGATATCCGAGCTGGTCGCGTTGACCTGGTGAATTTCGGCCGCGATGACGTTCTCTCCCTCGACCAGTAGAGAAGGGTCGATCCCGAAGCTCATCCAATCCCGTTCGGCATTGACCGTAGCATTGGCATACGTGCCGTATGCCACCGCTCCGTTTGCCATGTTATTGCGATACACCTCTTGGCCGTTAACATAGACGACTACGCCGTCGTCGCGGATGACTCCGGCCTCCAAACCTAACATGTCCGACGGATTCTCTATGTCGAACGTATGGCGGAAGTAGGTCGTCGGATATTTGTCGCTGCCGTTCGGACCAAAGCCGACCGGGGTCGTAACGTTGCTGCCGCCGTAGCCTAGCATCGCCTTGCCGGATTTCCAGCTCTGGTCGTCGAATCCGACGCCGGTCCAGCCATCGCCCGCGTAGAGCCCCGCGTCGAGATAGCGCCATTCCGAGCCGGCGGCAATGACGTTGTCGCCGTAGGTCGGCGTGCCCGCCTCGCCGGCGAAATCGTAGGTCGGAGGCGCGGAATCGGGATCCGCTCCCCAATTGACGTTCGGCTCGGAGCCCATGTCGAATTCCAGCGTTCCGCCGGCCATCAGATCCTCATGGCCGATCCAAGCTTGATCGAACGGCTTCCCGTTCCACTCGCCGGACTGAATGAACCGGTTCGCGGACGATACGCCGTTCGCTTTGATCGTGAAGCTCTTGCCGTTATCCAGGTTCAGCGTCATCTCTTCGAAGATCGGAGAGCCGATCAAGTAATAAGGGTCGCCGGGATTTCCCGGGAACAGGCCCATCGCGCTGTACACGAACCAGGACGACATCGCTCCGGCATCGTCGTCCATGGAAGGCAGATAACCTTCCGGATCAGCGCGATAAACGCGGGATAGAATCGGATTATCGTATAATCCATGGTTATGATACTTCTGCGTGACGACCTCCGTCGTAAATTCCCTCGCGTAGTATTGCGTCAAATAAGGCATGCCCAAATAGTTGAACAGATAAGGCGCATGCACGTCCGGTTCGTTGATGGCCACGTACTCGTCGATGGCGAAGAAGTGCTGCAGATCGATCGCGGCTTCCCGCTTGCCGCCCATCAGCTCCGCCATGCCGGGCACGTCGTGCGGCACGAACCAGCGATAGGTCCACATATTGCCTTGGTACGCGTACCCGTTGACAGTAGTAACGGTATCGCTCGGCACGGTGCTGCCGCCCGGAGTGAAGAAGCCTTGCTTCACGCCCTTCTCGTCCGCTTGGTTGGGATTCCACGACCCCTTGTAGGACATCGCGATCGTTTTGTATTTGTCGTACGTGAAAGGATCGTTCATCAGCTCGGCCAGCTTCATCGGATAGTAGGCGCTATAAGCCTTCTCGAGAGCTCCGTTGAATTTGCCCGCTTCCACCGTATATTGATCGGTATCCTCGGCCATGCCCCTAAGCGCAGTCTTCAACTGCTCGTCCGTGAAGTCGACTCCTTTGGCGATGGCGTCCAGGATGACCGCTCCGTTGAACTCGTTGCGCACGCTCGGCCCCGGCCAATACCCAGAAGCCCACTGCGCGTAGCTTCCGCGGGTATCGTAGACGTCGATCATCGACTTCGCCATGTTCTCGAACCGCTTCGGCTCGAGCAGCGAATACAGCGAATATTTGCGGAAGTCGTCCCAGGTGGACCAGCCGTTGTAATACTGGAAGTCCTCCCCGATTTCCGACGTTTCGCGCAGCGTTTCTTCGTCGCGAGCACCGCGGAATTGTCCCGTGGAGCTCGTTACGTTGTTGGGATGCTGATAAGCATGGTACAGCTGCGTATAAAATATTTTTTTGTTCTCTTCGTTGCCGTCTTTAATCTGCACTTTGCCAAGCGCTTCGCTCCACAGCCCTCTCGTTTTCTCGTGCTGCGCATCGAAATTCCAATCCGGAATGTCATGCTCGCGCTCGTATTTGGCTTGCTCGACGCTGATCGCGGAAATGCCGACTTTGGCCTGGATCGTCTCTCCGGCGCCGGCGTCAAAGTTCACCCAAGCTCCGATATTCACGCCATCGCGAGCCGTTTCGGTTCCCGAAGCGTTATCCTTCCAAGTCGTCGCGGACGTAAAATCCTTGTCGAACTGGATGGAGTAATACAGACGATAGTTGCCGTTGCCGCAGACCGTCTTGGAATCGATCATGCCGGAAATTTCGTTCGAGCCCTCCACCCGCAAGCTGGCCGCGTTCATGCCGGCATAGGAGTTCGACAGATCGACCAGCACGGAACGGGAAGCCGCGTCCGCTGGGAACGTGTAGCGATGGAAGCCGACATGCTCCGATGTCGTCAGCTCCGCTTTGACGCCAGAGTTCAGCTCGACGGCATAATACCCGGCCGAAGCCTGCTCGCTGTCTTTGTCGTACTTTTGCATGTACTGGCTGCTGTTATTCGTGTAGCTGCCAGTCTGCGGCATCATGAGAATGTTGCCGCCGGCGCCGCTGCAGCCTACTCCGCTGAAGCGGATGTGGGAGAACCCTTTAATCGAAGGGTCTTGATAATAATAGCCGCTGAACGCCCTTCCGGTCGTGCCGACGCTGTCCGGTCCCGGAGCGACCAGGCCGAACGGCGTGCGCGGTCCCGGGTTTGTCTGTCCGTTGTCGCCGAGCGTATTAATGAAAGGATCGACATAATCGACCGGCTCCAGCTCAACCGGCGGATAAGCAGGATATTGCCCGGCTTCCACGCCGTATAGCTTGAATTCGTTCAATCGGACGATATGTCCGTCCTGCGAGCCTTTGGTCGCCACGAAGCGCACGTAGCGGGCGGTGAAGGGCGGGATGTACCGGTCGACGATCGTTTGCGAATTGTCGTTGACGACATCGACATCTACTCACGTTTCTCCGTCATCGCTCTTCTGGAGACGGAAGTCCTTTGTATTCCAGAAGGGACACTTGTTCGACTCCGCCATGCAATTGTTCTCGACCACCCATTGGTTGATCGTGTAGGCTTCGCGAAGATCCAGCTCCAACCACTTATTGGTTGCGGCCGACTTGTCGCACCATTTGGTCGTGACGTCGCCATCCACCGCATATTGCGGCATTTCGTTCGGAGCGCAGGCTCCCGTCGCTCTCACGATCGCGTTAAGCGCGACGTTCCGCGTTTCCGATACGACCGTGCCGTCTCCGTCGGCCGCATAGCCGCTCTCCGCGGCCGGCTGCAGAAGACCGAACACTACCATGACCGCCATAACGATCGCAAACCATTTGTTCTTCATGTTTTCCTCCTGCTCCCGTTCCTTACGAGTGTTGGTTCAGTGCCCGTTCCATCATGGTCGCTACCTGCGCCCGCGTCAGCGAGCTCTTGGGATTGAAACGTCCCTTGTCGTCTCCCTTGATCAGACCCGTCGACCATGCTTCCCGAACGGATTCGGCCGCCCAATCCGAGATCTCGCCTTGATCGCCGAACATTGGCGCGCCAGGAGCGGATTCCTCCAGCTCGAGATATGGCAATGCTCGCGCAAGCGCCGTGGCCGCTTCTTCGCGGGTCATGACGTCGTTTGGCCTGAACTTCCCGTCATAGCCCGTAATAATGCCTAACTTCGCCGCTACGCCGACGGCATTGCCGTAATAGCTGTCCTGTTCCACGTCGTCGAACGCCGATTGGCCGCTCTCGGGCAAGTCCGTGCCCTTCCAGTCCAACGTTCGAACGAGCATCGTCGCGAAGTCCGCGCGTTTGATGCTGAGCTCGGGCTGGTAATGCCTGTCGTCGACGCCGGTCACGATGTGTTTCGCGGCCAACGATTTGACGGATGTCCGTGCCCAGTGAGCGGCCATGTCGGCAAATTCCTTGTCGTATTCCAAGACGGCGTAATAAGAGAAATGCGCGGCATCGAACGTGAAGACGCCGTCTCGTACATAGCCTCGAACGTATTCGGCCTTCTTGCCGTCCACGTCATATACGCCGGCGAGCTCAAGACGAAGCTTGCGCTCCTGCTCTTCCGTCAGCTTCAGCGACACGGTAACGGGCTGCTTCATCTCGTGAATCGCCGTCGCGCCGTTCGCGGACACAAGCTCGATCACGACCGACAACGCCATGCCGACGGGTACGAAGCTGTCGTTCGACGCGATGGAACGTTCCACGATCTGCTGAGCCTCGCTTGTCCAAGAAGAGTTCACGGTGACGCGAATGCGGGAATCCCCGTTTCCGTAAGCGCCGATAGCCCCGGCAGGGAACGTCATGCTCAGACCGCCGGATGTTAGAATGATATCCTTTTGACTTTCATCGATCGCTTTAAGCGACTCCGCGGGAATTTCCAAGGAATCGCCGCTTTCCGCGGCCGAGACCGGCAGCTCGATCGTTACGGAATCTCCCGGAGCGCCCGCGGCTGATGCCAGCGTGTTCCGGCCCGCGATATACGTCCCGTTTGCTCCAAGCTCCGGCTTGACGTTGCCTTGGCTTGCCTGTCCCGCATTCGGCGGGATGACTTCGTTGTTCGGCGACGGCGTAGGCGATGGCGTAGGCGACGGCGTAGGCGATGGCGTAGGCGATGGCGTAGGCGACGGCGTAGGCGACGGCGTAGGCGACGGCGTAGGCGATG
>JAESFX010000160.1_pt1 | contig 62684 bp, 58 predicted proteins | sample 9269501 | NCBI WGS metagenome assembly JAESFX01 (sample SAMN14515570, study PRJNA621655) | algae metagenome | isolation source: Desmonostoc geniculatum HA4340-LM1 and co-occurring heterotrophs from cave... | place: USA: Maniniholo cave, Kauai, Hawaii | collected 2009-07-28
GGTTACGATCGCCCAAATCAAGCAAATTACCAACTTAACCCAGGAAAGGCAATGGATTCTCCAGTTTTTTGGTGCTCCTTGTCGAAAATATTATCTTCTTTATTAACTAACCTGCGGAATGTGGGTTGTACAGTACTAGCTGCTGTATTAACAGAAGGTGTAAATCCAGCCAGTTTACCCAACTTCTGGGGTACAAAGTCCGTTTCTTTGCTACCTTGAACCTCAGATAAGTAGCAATCTCGCACTGCCAACAACAAGCCTTTAATGGCATCTTGTCTGCCTGTTTTGACTAAATCATCTGCCTTTTTGAAAAAATGCGATCGCCATTTGCCATCGTTATTGCCATGCAATTCGATTAAATACCAACCTGCAAGATACTCAGCTAAAGGGTCAAGACAAAAACGAATTCTATCTTTAGCAGAACCGATAGTTTGAATCAGGTGCAAACGCTTTTCTAGATAATCAAGGTGTGCTTCGGGGTCATCAATACCTAAGTTTGCTAATGCAACAATAGCATCGCCACGTTTAGCGGTTCCTGGTTGATAGCTTTGCAGCAAGCATTCCCAGGCTATGGTTTTGGCATTTTGATGAACGGTGCGATCGTCAAATTGCTCGTCTGTAACATCACGATTGAGTTCATTAATATAACCCAGCATCAAATTCGGAATATTCTCTGGTAACGCAGAAATATTAGAGGCAACCTCTTTACTGGCGATTAACTGTTCAGCATAAAGTTTAGCCAGCAAAACAGTGATATTATTTTGACCTACCATCAGAGAAAGGCGGTTACAAGCGTCAAAAAATTCTTGATCGGTAAAGCGATCGCGTTTACCTCGCTGCATCAGATAAGCTTCCATAAAGGACGATAGTTTATTAGCCTCAATCCGCAAAGGTTTAATTATCGTCTTATTAACCCGCCCCAGCTTTTCCTCAATTCGGGAAGTCATCACCAACGCATTCACCGGAAACTCTGGTGACTCCGGTTCAATTGCTTCTCGTGTAGTGGCATTCATTTCTGAGAAACGGTCTACAATTACTAAAATGCGTTTCTTTCTTAACAAACGTAACAGTAACTCTTGACAAATTGGCTCTGGTTCATCAATTAAAGCTTGCAACTGTCCTCTGATGGCTTCTAAAAGCGGCGACTTCCCTTCTGTTACCCGAAATTCTTCTTCCAACAGCACTGGTAACATGAGATGTTTGCAGAGTCGTTGATCTTGGACTTCTGCCATTGCCCACCCAGCTATTTGACAGGCTAAACTGGTTTTGCCTACACCCCCTTCACCGTTGATTACTAAGCAGCTACGTTGTTTGTCGAAAGTTGAGCGCAAATTCTCACTCATAAGTTGAGGAACTGTTGTACCATCCAAAACAACAGGAATGGGAATGTAACAGGCGCGACTGCTAACTGTATCCTTTTTAGGAAATTGTTCGCGGGCTGCTTTGATGTATTTACTTACCCAAGCATCTAATACTCTGGGATGGTAATGAAACCAGCCAACAAATAGTACATATCGCAGAGGTACATTAACACTGATAAATGGTAGGGAAAAGTCTATTCCCAAGAGTAATTTATGACCAAATAGCCATTCCAAAACTCTATCAAAGAGGCGAGTTTCTTTTTCTGCTTTTAGGGCATTCAGAGGGCGACGTATCAGCCTAATGTCCGTCTCTGTGAATTTATCTTTGTATTCTTGGATAGTTGTCAATACCCGATCAAAATCTAAGATGACTTTCTGCAACTTGGAAGTAGGTAAAGCGTTTGCTTTGTCCTGAAAGCCTGCTGCGATTCCTCCCAAACCTTTGATAGCTCCTAAACGCACGTAAGACAGGTTATCATTCAACAGGGCAATTAAATTTGGGACAGCCGATACAGCTTCTGTACCCATTGCACCCAGAGCGTAGGCGGCATTGTAACGTACTGTGGGGTTATTATCTTTTAAGGCAGCGGTTAGTGCTGGGACAGCTACTTTTGCTTCAACACCAATTTTCCTGAGTGCAGAAGGAACATAAATCCGAACGTATTGTTCCTTGTCTTGTAATGCTGCCATCAAGGATGGAACTGCTGCCTTTGCTGCTGTACCAATATTTCCTAAAGCTAAGGTGGCATAGAGGCGGACTTGTGCATCCTCATCTTGCAATGCCTCACTTAAAGCCGAAACAGCTGGTGCTGCTTCTGCACCCAAATCTCCTAAAACCGAAGCGGCGTGCCAGCGAAGATTAGTATCCTGATTTTTCAAAGCTTCAATCAGAGATGGTACTGCTGCCGAACCGATATTAACTAATGCGTCTGCGGCAATGCTACGGATGTGGGCATCGTTATCTATCAGCTTCTCAATCAGGGGAGCAATTTTGCTGTCAGTAGTAATTTGCGCCCAACTGTTGCCTGTCCATAGTAGGAACAGTGTCAGGCATAAGACAACCACCTTGAGGGCTGTCAGTAATGCTTGTCTGATTTGCTTCGTCATTGGATCGGATTGAATCACCCGATGAACAACTCCAGTCAGAGAAACTATACCTAGATTGTAATCTAAGTGTCAATGTGGGTTGGCGATGTCTACGACGGGCTACGCCTACGCACTGGTTTGCTCAAGCTTGATTAGTATTGGGATTTAAACGCATCATAATTTTCTCTGGTTCTGTCAAATTTTTAAACCCATAACGTCGATAAAGTCCATGAGCGTCTTTTCCTTGACGAAACACCTTGGTACGAGAAAGGTAAATATCGATTGCTTAGTTACCGTTCAAGAATTGCTTTTGATGTAGCAATGTTGTTAGAATCTAGATAAGAATATTAATTCTATAAAGCTAAAGAATATGTATATCCAAATTAAACCAGAACTAGAGCAATTTATTCAGGCACAGCTTGCAAGTGGTAGATTTACGAATGCAGATGATGTCATCAATGAAGCCTTTAAACTGTTACAAGAAAGAGAGCAGCGATTTGAAGAATTACGGCAAAAAATTTCTGTAGGAACTGGACAAATTGCTAAGGGACAAGTAACTGACGGCGAAGTTGTATTTGCCAGATTACAAGAAAAAATTCGTCTAATTGCAGAGGATTCCTCTGAATGAGTAATTATTCATTTTCAGATGCAGCAATTCGAGATTTAGATGAAATTTGTGAATATATTGCTCGGAGTAGCCCAAAAGCAGCTAGTAAGCTTTTTGATGACATTCGCTCCAAATGTATATTAGTAGCGAGTTTCCCTAGTATGGGAAAAAGCTATGGAAGGCTTGTACCAAATCTGCGCGGTTTTGTTGTGGATGATTACATTATATTTTACTATCCAAGGGAAGACGGAATTAGTATTACTCGTGTTGCCAGTGGTTATCGAGATTTAGAATCTTTGTTCGGAGATTAATAATTAAACTGTAACTATGTTTTTGGTCTAGTACTTATCGCTCTATTCAGGGGCATAAAACTAACTTAGTACAATACAAATACGATACAAGTATATAGAAGCCAAGCAGATATAGTATTTCAAAATGCTTCAGTTATGGAATTAGCATGAAAATTCATATATTAAGTGATTTGCATCTTGAATTTAAACCCTTTAATACTCCCGATCTAAATGCGGATATTGTTGTTTTAGCTGGAGATATTGATTTAAGAGAAAGAGGAATTAAATGGGCAATTCAAAACATTCCCAATAAACCAGTGATATATGTATTAGGTAATCATGAATACTATGGGAGTGCTTATCCAAGGCTTGTTGAGAAGTTGAAAGATTATTCATTAGGGACTAATGTTCATATTCTAGAGAATGATTTAGTTACCATTGAGGGTGTAAATTTTTTAGGTTGTACCTTATGGACTGATTTTAAACTGTTTGGTGAGCCACGTATAGCAGGTGTAGAAGCTAGTCAAGTCATGAACGATTACAAGAAAATTAGATTAAGTCCTCAATACTCAAAATTAAGAACTATTGACACAGCGCTAATTTGTAAAAAATCAGTTAATTGGTTAAAAAATACATTATCTGGCTTGTCTGGTAAAACTGTAATTATCAGTCATCATGCTCCTAGTGCGAAGTCTATACCTTTTCAATATCAAGAAGATATTTTAAGTGCTGCTTATGCTTAAAATCTTGATACTTTAGTTGAGGAGTCTGGAGCATTATTATGGATTCATGGCCACATTCACAATCAATTAGATTATCAAATAGGTTTGACTCGCGTTATTTGTAATCCGCGTGGTTATCCAGAGGAGCCAAATAATTACTTTAATCCAGGATTATCAGTCGAGATTTAATAAATAGTTCAGGAGGCAGGAGAAACCCGCTTTCTACCTCAATACAGTTCAGTTAAAATGATGAAATTACTGAACCATTAGCTGGAAAGCGGAGGCTATATTCAGTGTTCAAGGATATGGGTGCATCTAGTATTGATTATGAATCAGCCTACAACAAAATCTTGGCAAGAAGTCCGTGCTGCTTTCAAACAAATCTGGGGTTATGAAGATTTCCGTCCACCACAGGGGGAAATTGTCAGCAGTTTATTAGCACAAAAAGATGCCCTGATTATTATGCCTACAGGTGGCGGGAAGTCAATTTGTTTTCAACTTCCTGCACTTCTACAAACAGGATTAACTTTAGTAGTTTCGCCCTTAGTGGCGCTGATGGAAAATCAAGTACAAGAACTACGAGAAAACCACCAAAAAGCTGCACTTTTGCATAGTGAATTATCTTCATCTCAGCGCCGTGCAACTCTGCAAGCTTTGGAACGCCAACAGCTAAGATTACTGTACTTGTCACCAGAAACTTTACTAAGTCCGCCAGTGTGGGAAAGATTATCTCAGCCGCAATTGCAAATTAATGGTTTGATTTTGGATGAAGCCCATTGTTTAGTGCAGTGGGGTGATAGTTTTCGCCCAGCTTATCGCAGATTAGGGGCGGTACGTCCTGCATTGCTAAAATCAAAACCACCAGGAACAAAAATTAGCATCGCAGCTTTTACCGCTACTGCTGACCCCTCAGCTCAAAAAATTATTCAAACAGTTTTACAATTACACCAACCAGAGATTTTTCGGTTGAATCCTTACCGTCCGAATTTGCATCCTAGTGTGCGTATTGCTTGGACGCCACGAGGTAGGAAACAACAATTATTAAAGTTTATTCAAAATAGACCCCAACAATCGGGATTAGTTTATGTTCGCACGAGGCGAGATAGCGAAGAATTAGCCCAATGGTTAGCAGACATGGGTTATGCCACAGCGAGTTATCATGCGGGATTAGGTGCAATAGAACGCCGTGCAGTGGAAGCCAGCTGGTTAAGCGGCAAAATACCGTTTGTGGTTTGTACCTGTGCATTTGGTATGGGGATAAATAAAAGTAACGTTCGGTGGGTTATTCACTTTCATGCGCCACATTTGCTGTCTGAATATGTGCAAGAAATAGGCCGTGCTGGAAGAGATGGTAAACCAGCCGAAGCGTTAACGCTGGTGAGTGAACCTACAGGCTGGTTAGATTCAGGAGATAAGCAAAGACAAGAGTTTTTTCATGAACAAATGCGATCGCAACAACAAATAGCGCAGCAACTTGTGAAAAAATTACCAAAGCAGGGAGAAGTCAACGCAGTAACCCGACAATTTCCCGAAGCTGCTACAGCCTTAGCTTTACTCCACAGCAGTGGTCAGTTAAACTGGCTTGACCCTTTTCATTACACCATTGAGTCAAAAGCGAAAAATCAGCCAGCGACGCAATTACACGCCGCCAAACAAATGCATCAATATCTCACAAGCAAGCAGTGTCGTTGGCAGTTTTTATTAAACGCCTTTGGTTTTGACAAAGAAGCAGCCAACTGGCGTTGCGGACATTGCGATAATTGTCGCTGACCTTGCCCTGTTGTGTCTCACCTATCCTACCTTTATAAAAGAAGAAATTGCCAAATTCCAAAGCAAAATCGTCAATATTTCAGCGCAGGTTGTAGAGCCAAACAATATAGAAGCAGATGTAAATGATTTGCAGTGGTTCAAACGCAACATTCAAGCTCAGCCACTATCAAATGGCTCTTGTGCTTACCTACAATTTCTCAAGGGTGTCCTCATGCTAATGTTTGTTTAACTTGTACCTACTTTCCTACAACTGTTGAGTATTTAAAATAACATAAACAGCAATTAGAGCAGACTAACCAAATTATGCAAAAAGCTGGAGCAAATGGATGGGTGCGACAGATTGAGATGAACCAAAAAGTGAAAGCCAATTTAGAAAAAATTATTTCAGCATTGGAGGTAGGCTCAAATGACAATCGAATGCAATGTTGAGGGACTAGCAATTGCTGACCAAAGGAAGCGCCAAGAGACATTTTAGAAAGTTGAGCAACGAATTCAAAAACTGACTATTGAGTATTTGCGTTCAAAGATGCTGAGGCAAGAATCGCTAACACTCTACTCATCTTTGCTACAATTCTTTAGCAGGTTCACCCAATTGGATGAACTATCATTTTTACTGCAAAGTGACAATAGGATAGTCAACATAATTCGTAATTCCTAGCCCAGAAATTAATCCTCTTGTTGGAAACGACGAAAAATGCTTATTTTGTCCCATAACAAAATTGGGGGATGAAACTGTAATCAAGTAATTACGAATTACGAATTATCAATTACGAATTATTCACTCAGGTAGAGGATAAAATATGTCATCTGCAACAGCAACCTCACTATCACCGCTGATTCCGCGTGAAATTCTCTTTGGAAATCCTGAAAAAGCTAGTCCAAGACTCTCACCGGATGGCAAATATTTGGCATATATCGCCCCCGATGAGCAAAATATCTTGCAAGTATGGTTGCGAACTGTAGGACAAGAAGATGACCAAATACTGACTGCGGACAAAAAACGCGGTATCCGCATTTTCTTTTGGACTTATAACGCTAACCAGTTGATTTACATGCAGGACTTAGACGGTGATGAAAACTTTCACCTCTATTTAGTCAATATTGAGTCAAAGATTGTGCGTGATTTAACGCCGTTCCAGGGTGTAAAAGCAGAAGTTGTAGAAATAGAACCTAAATTTCCAGACGAAATACTAGTAGCGTTGAACTTGAACAATCCGCAAAAGTTCGACGTTTACCGTCTCAACCTGAAAAATGGTGCAGTGGAGTTTGACACTGACAACCCTGGTAACATTATTAGCTGGACATCTGACGCCGATTTCCAAATACGTGCAGCAACCGCTAGCACCCCTGATGGTGGTTACGATTTGTTATTACGGGAAACCACAGATCGAGAGTGGGAAATTCTTCGCCACTGGGGGCCAGAAGAAGAAGGAAGTCCTGTTAGCTTTTCAGCCGATGGCAAAACACTTTACATTGAAGCCAATCATGATGCTAACGCCCAACGACTGCTAGCTGTTGATTTAGACACCCGTCAAGAAACCGTCATTGCCCAAGATGAGCAATACGATCTTGTGGGTGTAGTAATTCAGCCAGTGACGCGAGTTATCGAAGCAGTTTCTTTCTACAAAGACAAACAGGAATGGCAGATAATTGACCAGAGTATCGCTGCTGATTTTGCGGAAATCGCCAAGGTGCGTCCTGGGGAATTCTCCTTAGTTAGCCGCGACTTAGAAGATAAGAACTGGCTAGTAGCTTACAACACTGACGATGGTCCAGTTTATTACTATGCCTACAACCGAGAGTCAAAAACTAGCACTTTCCTGTTTAGCAACAAACCTAAACTCGAAGGGTTGCAGTTAGCTTCAATGCAACCGATTTCCTACGAGGCGCGGGATGGTTTGACTATCCACGGTTACCTGAGTACCCCTGTGGGAATACCTAGCGAAAATTTACCAACAGTACTGCTGGTTCATGGCGGCCCTTGGGTGCGGGATACCTGGGGTTTAGATCCAGAAGCGCAATGGCTAGCTAATCGGGGTTATGCTGTTTTGCAAGTAAATTATCGGGGTTCCACTGGATATGGTAAAGCATTTGTGAATGCTGGAAACCGAGAATGGGCTGGCAAAATGCACGATGATTTGATTGATGCTGTTAATTGGCTAGTGGAACAAGGTATTTCCGACCCCCAAAAGATTGCGATTATGGGTGGTTCTTATGGTGGTTATGCAACTTTGGTGGGGTTAACTTTTACACCAGAAATTTTTGCAGCGGGTGTGGATATTGTCGGTCCGAGTAACTTGATTACTTTGATCCAAACCATACCGCCTTATTGGGAACCACTCAAGGCAATGTTTTATCACCGTGTTGGGAATTTAGAAACAGAAGAAGAGTTTTTGAAATCGCGATCGCCTTTATTTTTCGCTGACCAAATTCAAAAACCTTTACTCATCGGTCAAGGTGCCAACGATCCACGGGTAAAACAATCAGAAAGCGACCAAATTGTTAATGCAATGCAACAAGCTAATTTGCCAGTGCAGTATGTACTTTACCCCGATGAAGGACATGGTTTTGCCAGACCAGAAAATCGCTTGCATTTTTTTGCGATCGCAGAAGAGTTTCTCGCTCAATATTTAGGTGGCAGATTTGAACCTTTGACAGATATTCCAGGTCATTCAGGCATAGTTAAATAAAACTTCAAAATGGTGGTTAGTGTAATTCACCGACCACCTTAATATTTTTAATTTGAGAACAATTCATACATACAACAACTGATTTCTAATTTCATCAGCCGTTAGTGTGCTTACTAGAATACCAATCCGTTGCGCGACTTCATAAGCATTTTTTTGAGGCACAACGATCATTCCAAAATGTTCCTTATTCTCCTCTATATACTGGAGATGCAACCGTTCAAAATCGACACGGTTATGTGTCAGGATACATCTGCTCATAGAACTTGCAAATTCCAGTTGCTCGCGGTCAGTTTTACCGAGGGTTGCTTGTTCGGGAACAGTTGTAACATCCAGACCGCGTGAGCGTAACAGCGTAGCAACCAACGCTGACATATCCTCATCGCTGTAAAGTGCAGCACAGACTGTCACGATTTGCCCAATATAGCTTTTACAGATGGATGTATTAATTCATCGGGTACTCGGTTTCGCTCAATGTATTCATTAATCTCGGCTTGATGATCGAGATAAAAACTCAAGGCATCAAACACTTGTGCCAGGGTTAGATGTGGCAAATGGTTCAGGATTTCTTCTGGCATAATCCCCAATCGCCACAAACCGACAATGGCACGAACAGATGTCCGAGTACCTATAATAATCGGCTCTCCACTCAAAATTTCAGGGTTGCGGGTAACGTAACGCGACGAGGTTTCAGCAAACATAGAACGAATCAGTCAGCGGAACTGGTGTTGCCTCTAGTTTACCAATAGTTTTGATTATTAGTAGGCTGGTTCGCCAGACCAGAAAATGTTTAATTAAAAGATGCGATCGCCCACGAGTTTATCGCCAAATATTTAGGTGCAAGATTTGAACCTTTGACAGATATTCCAGGTCATTCAGGAATAGTTAAATAAAGTTTAAAAAGGGTGGTTAGTATCATTTACTAACCACCTTGGAAATCAAAGACTATTTTGAAGAAAGACGCTGGATAGTTGCACTTTGGGCATTCAGAAATAAGAGCATCCTTAAAGCTGTAATACTTAGGAATGATGCACTCTCTCCCTTCTGTAATTATTGAGTAGTATTAAATACTTATTGTTTTAAGTGTAATCAAAATATTAGATAAAGAAAGATTATCAGGATTATAAACATAGATATTCTGAGGCTGATTTTTATCTTCGCAACTATAAGTTAACTGTCCTTGTGCAATTTCAAATATTGTGTTTAAACTAGTAGTGGCGTGGCAAGGCTAAAATAGTGCAATAGCTTGACTCTTGTGGGATGGGCGTCTCGCCCGTCCAGTGCGGGCTAGAAGCCCACACCACCAGAAAAATTTATTGCAACATTTTAGCCTTGCCACGCCACTACGTTTCTACGTATCTTTTCAAAAATCAAATAGTAGTCCTATAGTATCGTGTTGCTAACTTTTGAAACTGGCAAATCGACTCTCAGTAAACTTCATCATGAGTGCCGATATCAATTAGCAAAATTTCCTCTTCACCAGATTCTATATTTTGCACAAAGTTAAAGACAATGCGACAATCATAATCCACTGAACATGCCCAAGCTCCAGACAGTTGGCCTTTAAGTTTATGGGTCTGCAACAGTGGATTGAAAGGATCGGCGGTTAGTAGTGCTAACCGCTCTTGAATTCGTTCTTCTAATTGTGGCTGTCGTCCCACCAATCGCTTAAATGCTCGTTTAAACGATGATGCCAGAACTACAGTTCTCACTTGCGTAATTCATCCATTATTTGATTAACTGTACCACGAAACACTTTACCAGTTTGATATTCTACTTGTGCTTGAGTGATATTAGCAGCAATTTCAGAACGCCGCCGTTCTGCCAATCGATGACGTATCAGCTCGATTAGTACTTCTTGTTCATCTATTGATAAGTCTTCGACGCTTTCTAAAACTCGATCTAACCTGGAGAATTGGGTCATTATTTGATGTTACCTTGCTTGCAGTACATAACTGTATATATATGCCTAAAATTGCTGCAAAAATCGCAAATCGCTAGCATACAAACGACGAATATCATCAATTTGATGTAACACCATTGCAAAGCGTTCTACACCAAAACCAGCAGCAAACCCAGTATAAATTTCTGGGTCATAACCCACAGACTTAAGTACATTTGGATCGACCATACCGCAGCCCATAACTTCCAGCCAGCGCCCATTCCACTGCAAATCTACTTCAGCAGAAGGTTCGGTAAACGGGAAATAACTGGCGCGGAAGCGAATCGGTAAATCGCCAAATATTGCTTGTAAAAATACCTTAATTGTGCCTTTGAGGTCTGTAAAAGTTAATCCTTCATCAATGGCTAAAAGTTCTATTTGATGGAAAACTGCTGAGTGAGTGGCATCTACATTATCTCGCCGATAAACTCGCCCTGGAGCCACAACCCGAATTGGTGGTTCTTCTCTTTCCATGTAGCGAATTTGCACTGACGAAGTGTGAGTCCGCAACAGATTACCGTCTGGCAGGTAAAATGTATCCTGCATATCACGGGCGGGATGGTCTGGCGGGGTATTAAGCGCCTCGAAATTGTAGTAATCTGTTTCCATTTCTGGCCCTTGAGCCACGGTGTAGCCCATGCCGACAAAAATATCCAGCGCCCGGTCAATAATGCCATTGAGGGGATGAATGCGGCCTTGGGGGCTGTAAATTCCCGGCATAGTCACATCCAGGGTTTCAGCTTCTAGCTGGGAGCGAATTTGTGCGGCTTCCAAGGCGGCGCGTTGTTGGTCTAGACTAGTTTGCAGGGATTCTTTAACTGTATTGGCGATCGCCCCAATTATCGGTCGTTCCTCTGCACTCAGCTGCCCCATACTCCGCAACAGCGCCCCCAGTTCCCCTTTCTTGCCTAGATAGCTGACTCTGAGTTCTTCTAGACGTTCTAGGGTATCAGCGGCGGCGATCGCTTGTTCTCCTTGGTGCCGCAGTGCTAAAAGTTGAGCTTCTAAATTGCTAGTCATTAGTCATTTGTCATTGGTCATTGGTCATTAGTCATTAGTCTATAGTCAAAAGCTGTGAACTGCTCGATAAATAAACTAAACCAAAAACAACGGTGGAAATCCAACCTCTGTTTATCGGTTAGAGAATATTCGGTGAGTAAATGTGTTTTTTCCCCTGATACTTGTGACGGGTGTCATTGACAAATGACACTTGACCAATGACAAATGACTAATGACTAATGACCAATGCCTATGAAATTACTAATTAGCAACGATGACGGTATTTCTGCTGTGGGTATTCGTACCCTAGCCAACTACTTAGCAGAAGCAGGCCATGATGTGACTGTAGTTTGCCCAGATCGAGAGCGATCGGCAACTGGACATGGATTAACTTTGCACCAACCAATTCGCGCCGAAATTGTTGAGTCGCTTTTTCATCCCGCTGTGAAAGCTTGGGCTTGCGATGGTACGCCTTCAGATTGTGTCAAATTGGCGGTGTGGGCTTTGCTAGAAACTCCCCCGGATTTCGTTCTCTCTGGCATCAATCAAGGTGCCAACTTGGGAACTGAAATTTTGTATTCTGGCACTGTTTCTGCGGCAATGGAAGGTCTGATTGAAGGCATTCCCAGTATAGCGATGAGTCTTACCAGTCATACCTCGAAAAACTTTCAACCTGCTGCTAAGTTTGCCAAAATTCTCTTAGACCAGTTAGCCCAAAAACCACTGCCAGATTTGATGTTGCTTAATGTCAATATTCCTGCTGTTGAGTGGGAAGAAATTGCTGGAGCGACTCTCACCCGTCAAGGAGTGCGGCGTTACATAGATGTATTTGATAAACGAGTCGATCCTCGTGGAAAAACGTACTACTGGTTGACTGGAGAAGTCATTGAGGATGTAGAACCCCCAACTGGGTTAAATTTGCCACAAAATGTACCTATAGATGTGCATGTTGTACGTAAGAACTACATCAGTATCACTCCCTTACAATACAATCTTACTTACGCAACGGGACTAGATAAATTATCTCAGTGGGAATTCAAGTTTCCCTGAATCATTGATTCATCAGGGAAGAACTGGAATTAATCAAATGCATCATCTCAAAATGTAGGCTATAACGTAGGGGCACTCTTGAGATAAAGGATACACATACACCCGAAAAACTTGAAATACTACAGCTTAGAGTACCTCATCGACATTTACACAATCAGCCGGAAACAGGGTATGCTGTTTTACCAAGAAATCTTCCCTCTAAATCATCCCCTAATAAAATCGGTGAGACAGCATAAACTTAAAACTTAATAAGTAACAATTTTTCCATTTATCGCCCGCTCAGTCCAGCAAGCAACACCCATGTCTAGGATAGAGAACCAATTTACCGTGCAATTTTGGGGAGTTCGCGGCAGCATCCCCAGTCCAGGACCACACACCGTTCGTTACGGCGGTAATACCCCTTGCGTTGAGATGCAAGTGGGCGGTAAACGCTTAATTTTCGATGGTGGCACAGGACTACATGTTTTGGGGCAATCTTTATTGCGCCAGATGCCGTTAGAAGCTCATATATTTTTCACCCACTCCCACTGGGACCACATGCAGGGTTTTCCCTTCTTTGTTCCAGGGTTTGTTAAGGGGAATGACTTTCATATCTACGGCGCGATCGCTCCTGATGGTTCTACCATAGAACAGCGCCTCAATGACCAGATGCTTCACCCGAACTTCCCCGTGCCTTTGCAGATTATGCAAGCCAATTTAAGTTTCCACGACATTCGACCGGGGCAACCAATAGACATTGATGATGTTACCGTCGAAACAGCACCTTTAAATCATCCGGGTGAAGCCGTGGGATACCGCGTCAACTGGCGTGATGGTGCTGCTGTTTACATTACAGATACTGAACATTTTCCTGACCGACTCGACGAAAATGTGCTTTGGCTATCTCGTAATGCCGACATCTTAATTTACGATTCCACCTACACTGACGAGGAATATCACTCACCAACATCCCCGAAAATTGGCTGGGGACACTCTACCTGGCAAGAAGCTGTGAAAGTGGCACAAGCTGCTAATGTTAAAACTTTGGTGATTTACCACCATGACCCGGCACACAATGACGACTTTTTGGATCGTGTAGGGAAACAGGCAGCTGCGAAATTCCCTGGTGCCATCATGGCACGGGAAGGAATCGCACTCCAAATTTCCACCTCAGTTTCCTTATCAGAATCTTTTCCTGTTAGCAAGTTTTCTATCTAAAGCTGGCGATCGAAGCAATTGTAGATTTTAGATTAGATTGGTGATCGGAAGCTTTCAGCGCGAGAGCGCACTTGTTGGCTACACGGTGAGACAGCGCTGCCCAAGCAAGTTGTCCAGCACTGACTACAGAACAAGGGCGACAATAGGAGGACAGACTTTAGTCATTGGTCATTAGTCATTGGTCATTGGACAAGTCATTGGTTATTTACAAAGGACAAATGACAAAAGACAAAAGACAAATGACAAAGGACAAGTTGGTACTACAAAAGCTGTCCTCCTCAAAGCGGTTTACCATAAGGTAGCTTCCTGCTGATAGCTAAAATAAACCTAAAATCTCAGAATCCACGTGCTAAATTTGTCTCAAAATGGGTGTTCTGTGTGGGTTGCTTCTTCCACCGAAGGGCTACTAACGCCGACTGCTGTTGCACTTGGCAAATTTGATGGTGTACATCTTGGTCATCAAAGGGTAATTGAGCCAGTATTGCACGCTGGTGGTCAGTTGTCAGTAGTCAGCAGTCCACAGTCTCACGAAAATCAACAACTGACAAATCAACAATATATTTACTCGACAGTTGTCACCTTTGATCCCCACCCACAGGAATTTTTTACGGGGCAACCCCGGACTTTGTTAACGCCACTCGATGAAAAAGTCCAACAATTGCGATCGCTTGGAGTAGAACAACTGGTATTACTACCCTTCGATAAAGAATTATCTGCTTTGACTCCTGAAGAATTTGTCGAAAAAATTCTCGTCCAACAACTCCAATGCCAGCAAATTAGTATCGGGGAAGATTTTTGTTTTGGCAAAAAGCGCATTGGTACTGCTAAAGATTTGCAATTAATCGCCGCCAATTACAATATTCCCGTTACCATTGTTCCCTTACAAACTTATACAGGCGACTCACCTACCCAAAGCAGTTGCACCAGTACCACTCCAAATCAGGATGCCCGCATTAGCACTTCATTGATCCGCCAAACCCTTGAGGACGGCGACATCGAAAACGCAAATCTCCTACTAGGGCGCCCCTACACCCTTCTTGGCGTAGTCGTTCAAGGACAGCAACTCGGCAGAACCATTGGCTTTCCCACCGCCAATCTCCAGCTACCAAAAGAAAAGTTCTTGCCCCGCCAAGGAGTTTACGCTGTCCGAGTTTTCACTCTCAGTGAAACAGCAAATGTATCTCCTAGTGAGATATTGGGCGTCATGAATATTGGTAATCGTCCAACTGTAAATGGTGCTTCTGCATCTGTGGAAGTACATCTGTTCGATTGGTCTGGTGATTTGTACGGTAAGAAACTGGCTGTAGAACTAGTCAAATTTTTACGCCCGGAACAAAAATTTCCTTCTCTAGAAGCCCTGAAAACACAAATTCAACTTGACTGCATAGCCGCTAAACAAGTTCTTAGTGCCCAGTGCTGAGTGCCCAGTGCTGAGTGGGAACAATAGATAGGGTATTGGGTATTGGGCATTGGGTATGGGTTGTTAATTCATCTCCTCCACTCCCCTCATCTCTCCCACTCCTCACCCCTATTCCCCATGCCCCATGTCCCATGCCCCATTCCCTATTCCCCACACTCCATGAGAGAAAAAATTGACGCCTTAACACAAAATCTGACTCTTACCATCGTTGGCAAAAGTGAGGCGATACGCTTAGTGCTAGTAGCCTTACTAGGTGGTGGTCATGCCCTATTAGAAGATGTCCCTGGCGTTGGCAAAACCCTGCTTGCTAAATCTCTAGCTCGTTCAGTGGATGGCAAGTTTCAACGACTACAATGCACCCCTGATTTACTGCCAACTGACATCACTGGTACCAACATCTGGAACCCAAAAAGCGGCGAATTTACTTTTCTTCCCGGGCCAGTTTTTGCCAATGTGCTACTTGCTGACGAAATTAATCGCGCCACACCCCGCACTCAGTCAGCTTTGCTGGAAGTTATGGAAGAAAATCAGGTAACAGTGGATGGTGTCTCTCGTGCAGTTCCTCAACCATTTTTTGTCATTGCTACCCAAAACCCTATCGAATATCAAGGTACTTTTCCCCTGCCAGAAGCCCAAATGGACAGGTTTATGTTGTCGTTGAGTTTGGGCTATCCTTCCGAAGCAGAAGAACTCCAGATGCTGCAAAATCTCCAAAATGGTGTCAAGGTTGCTGACTTAAAGCCTTGTATTACCTTGGCAGAAGTACAGGAATTGCGTTACCTCTGTTCTCAAGTCAAAGTGACAACCTCCTTGCAACAGTACATTCTTGAATTAGTGCGGGCGACACGCCAAGATGAGGAAATCGCCCTTGGTGTTAGTCCCCGTGGCACAGTAGCATTGCAACGAGGTGCCCAAGCCCTAGCTTTTCTATTAGGGCGTGATTATGCCATTCCCGATGATGTAAAATTTCTCGTCCCTTACGTTATTTGTCATCGTCTCATTCCCAGAGGAGGACGCAACGCTAGAACTGTTGTTGAGCGATTATTGCGATCGGTTCCCATTCCTTAAAAAGAACCATTTTAGTAAATACCTCATCCTTCGCACCTTCTTTGCGGGAAAAACCCAGCCACAAAATTGCGATCGCTTTCATGAATTTCCCGATCGCCCTTGGATTTGGGCGTGTTAGGATCTCCTACAAAATCAGGTAAATAACAAATGAAAGCGATCGAAGTTACTGGCAAAATTGACTCTCAGGGAAACTTAGTTTTAGATGAGCCGATTCAAGGAACGAATTATCCTCACCAAGTTCGGGTAATCGTTTTGGTTCCAGAATCAACAGATGCTGAAGAAATTGACCCCGACGATACACCCATTGAGGAAGTGAAAGCGAGTTTGAGAAGAGCCTTGCAGCAAGCAAAAACTGGGCAACGCTTACCACTATCCGAAATGTGGGAGGGAATCGATGCCGAATGAACAGCCATCGATATTAATTGATTTAACTCCTGAATATAAACAAAATTTGCGCGATCTTTCTAAGAGATTTCGCAATATTCGCTCTGATGTTCAACCGATCATTGAGCAATTACAACAGGGAAATATCGTAGGAGATAGAATTGCAGGTATTGGTGAAGAGTATGTTGTTTATAAGGTGAGAGTTCGCAATAGTAATATTCAAAAAGGTAAAAGTGCTGGTTATCGACTGATTTATCAAGTTGAGTCACCTACAAGTATTTTGCTGTTAACGATTTATTCCAAATCTGACCGAGAAGATATTAATGCAAATGAAATCCGAGATATCTTAGCTGATTTTTCTAGTGAGTCAGGTTAAAACTGCCAAGATATTTTTTCTTGCATAATTCGCAGTAGTATGCTGTACAAATATTTGATGTATCCCACAAATGCGATCGCCATATTCCTTGTCAAAAATACTTACGCAGAATCTGAAACACTCCTAATACTGCGTAAGTCCTATGATTAACACAAGCGCCACTTCTAAAAATCTGGGAATGTGAGGAATGTCAATTTTTGTTAAGCGGAAATCCCGTGATGGGGAAAAGCGATCGCTAAATAGCGATAGCCAAGCGCTAAGACAAAGCGCCGAACGCGAATTCAAACGCCAATTTTTCGGTCTACTTTTAGTGATTATCACCTGGAGTCTAGCTATGGGCTGGCTTCTAGCCTTGGTAACTAACGCCCAAAGTGCCACTCCCGCCGCTGAAATTGGCACAGTTGACGTAGTACCTGCACAATACCAACTAGGCCAAGAACTGTATTTGGAAAATTGCTCCACATGCCACATTGCCTTACCACCAGCCGTTTTTCCCACCCAAACATGGAAAAATCTCCTGGAAGACTCGCAACACTACGGCACACAACTCAAGCCTTTAGTCGATCCGCCCCGCATTTTAGTGTGGAAATATCTTTCGACTTTCTCCCGTGTCAAACTCAACGATGAAGAAATACCCTATCGTCTCAATAACTCGCGTTATTTCAAAGCTTTGCATCCAGGAGTGAAATTACCACGTCCCGTGGTAATTGGTAGTTGTGTTAGCTGCCATCCCAGTGCTAGTGACTACAATTTCCGCCGCCTTAGCCCAGAGTGGGAGAGATGAGGGAGATGAGGGAGCAGGGGAGATGGGGGAGTGTGGGGAGTGTGGGGAGTGTGGGGAGAGAGGGGGGAAAGATTTCTTCCCCATCCTTCCACACCTCCCACACCTCCCACACTTCCAATGCCCAATCCCCAATGCCCCATCTGGAGGCAAAATGATACTATGAAGAAAGACTAAATATAAGATAAGAGTTAAAACCAATCATTTAAGAAACTGATTGACTAGTTTTTCTCCTGTTTTTGAGTAAATTCTCATTTCACACCCATCCACAACTAAGACTGTTGAATGGGTTAAATGTTTATAATCAATCCCAAACCTTTAATTCCCATCCCCCTTGATTCAGTTCGATAACCTGCCATGCTAAAACTTTTGTTGGGCGATCCCAACGCTCGTAAGCTGAAAAAATACCAGCCTTCCGTTACTGAAATTAACCTTTTAGAGGAAGACATTAACACTCTTTCCGACGAAGAGTTAAAAGGTAAAACCGCAGAATTTAAACAACGACTCGCCAAAGGCGAAGCTCTGGATGATATCTTGCCAGAAGCTTACGCCGTTGTCCGGGAAGCAGGACGGCGAGTCTTAGGCTTACGGCACTTTGATGTCCAACTGCTTGGCGGTATCATTTTGCACGTAGGGCAAATTGCCGAAATGAAAACCGGTGAGGGTAAAACACTAGTAGCCACCTTGCCGAGTTATTTGAATGCCCTTAGTGGTAAAGGTGTACATGTTATTACTGTGAACGATTACCTGGCTCGTCGGGACGCCGAATGGATGGGACAGGTGCATCGGTTTTTGGGGTTGAGTGTGGGGCTAATCCAGGCAAACATGACCCCCACTGAACGTCAGAAAAACTATGACTGTGATATCACTTATGTGACGAACAGTGAGGTAGGCTTTGACTACCTACGGGACAATATGGCCACAGACATGAAAGATGTGGTGCAACGCCCGTTTAATTACTGCGTCATTGACGAGGTAGACTCGATTTTAATTGATGAGGCGCGGACACCCCTGATTATTTCAGGACAGGTGGAAAGACCTACAGAAAAATACCTGCAAGCTTCTGAAATAGCAGTGACTCTCCAAAAAGATGAGCATTACGAGGTAGATGAAAAAGCTCGTAATGTGCTACTGACAGATGAAGGCTTTGCAGAGGCAGAAAATCTTTTGGGAGTCACAGATTTATTTGACCCAGAAGATCCTTGGGCGCACTTTGTTTTCAATGCCATTAAAGCCAAAGAACTTTTCCTTAAAGACACAAACTATATTGTCCGTAATGGAGAAGTGGTGATTGTGGATGAATTTACCGGTCGGGTGCTACCCGGACGACGCTGGAGTGATGGACTACACCAAGCCATTGAAGCCAAGGAACACGTAGAAATTCAGCCAGAAACTCAAACTCTAGCGACAATTACTTATCAAAATCTGTTCTTGTTGTATCCCAAATTGGGTGGAATGACGGGAACGGCAAAAACTGAAGAACCAGAATTTGAAAAAATCTACAAGCTGGAAGTTACGGTAATTCCCACCAACCGTGACAGAAGACGCGAAGACTTGTCTGATATGGTCTTTAAGACGGAAGCAGGCAAGTGGGGAGCGATCGCCAGAGAATGTGCCGAAATGCACGAACTGGGCAGGCCAGTATTAGTAGGAACCACGAGTGTAGAAAAATCTGAATATCTCAGCCGACTACTGAAGCAGCTAGAAATTCCCCACGAATTACTCAATGCCCGACCGGAAAACGTGGAACGCGAGGCAGAAATCGTCGCCCAAGCAGGACGCAAAGGTGCCGTAACCATTGCGACCAATATGGCAGGAAGAGGTACAGACATCATCCTTGGTGGTAACTCTGAATACATGGCGCGTCTGAAGCTGCGGGAATATTTAATGCCTCGCATTGTGATGCCAGAAGATGAAGACGCCTTTGGCGTTCAAAGACCTGCCGGATTACCTACAGGACACGGCGGTGGTCAAGGTTTCGTTCCTGGGAAAAAAGTCAAAACCTGGCGGGCTTCACCGGAAATTTTCCCGACCCAGTTGACAAAAGAAACAGAACAGCTACTCAAAGAAGCGGTTGAAGTTGCAGTGCGTGAGTATGGCGATCGCAGTTTACCGGAACTAGAAGCTGAAGAAAAGGTAGCTGTAGCCGCCGAAAAAGCTCCCATCGACGACCCTGTAATTCAAAAGTTGCGGGAAGCATATAAGCGTGTTAAGCAGGAATACGAACAATTCACCGAGCGAGAGCATAATGAGGTAGTGGACATCGGGGGTTTGCACGTCATTGGTACAGAACGCCACGAATCGCGGCGGATTGACAACCAGTTGCGCGGACGCGCCGGCAGACAAGGCGACCCTGGAACCACAAGATTTTTCCTCAGTTTAGAAGATAACTTACTGCGGATTTTTGGTGGCGATCGCGTTGCTGGATTAATGAATGCCTTCCAAGTGGAAGAAGATATGCCCATTGAATCGGGAATGCTAACTCGCAGTTTGGAAGGCGCACAGAAAAAAGTTGAAACCTACTACTATGACATCCGGAAGCAGGTGTTTGAGTATGACGAAGTGATGAATAATCAACGTCGTGCTATTTACGCTGAACGCCGTCGGGTACTAGAAGGTCAAGACTTGAAAGAACAGGTAATCAAGTACGCTGAAAAAACGATGGATGACATCGTTGACTACTACATCAACGTAGACCTACCTTCCGAAGAATGGGAGTTAGAAAAGCTGGTTGAAAAAGTCAAAGAATTCGTCTACCTGTTAGCAGATTTGCAGGCTAGTCAATTGGAGGATATGTCTGTTACTGAGATTAAATTCTTCCTCCACGAACAGGTGCGAATTGCTTACGACCTCAAAGAAGCGCAAATTGACCAAGTTCAACCCGGACTGATGCGCCAAGCTGAACGTTTCTTTATCTTGCAACGCATCGATACCCTATGGCGAGAACACCTGCAACAAATGGATGCTTTGCGTGAATCAGTGGGATTACGTGGTTACGGTCAAAAAGACCCGCTGATTGAATATAAGAGTGAGGGGTATGAGCTGTTCTTGGATATGATGGTGAATATTCGCCGAGATGTAGTGTACTCGTTGTTTATGTTCCAGCCGCAGCCTCAAGCAGTGGTGCAGCAGGCTTCCTCAGAGATGGTGTAATTGACAGTAGAGACGGCGATTTATCGCGTCTGTTGCCTGACAATAAAGACGCAGAAGCAATAAGAATGCCTTTGCGTCTTTGTTTTACCTTAAACAGCAATTCATCTCACATCTTACCGCTTGATCGGAAGTGTGAGATGAATTGCGTTTGAAGTGTTAGGGAAGCGGGGCGTACTCGCACGGAGTGTAGTCTGACCATATTTGAGCGTAGCGAAAACCGGAAAGACTACAACGACGAAACGAGCAAAATATTCTGCTTTTGGTAGCGCAACGAGCAAAATATTTGTTACCATTCCATGCTAAACGACTAGTTGCAAAAGTATCTAGCAAAATTGCTAGGGTAAGAGAAGACTTTCTACATAAGCTATCTCGCAAAATAGCATACGAAAACCAAGTTATTTGTGTAGAAGATTTAGCAGTGAAGAACATGGTTAAAAATCCCAATTTGGCAAAATCGATAAGTGACCAAGGATGGGGGATGTTTCAAACCATGCTTAAATACAAAGCCGAGAAATTTGGTCACACCTATCTTGAAATTGGTCGTTTCTTTCCATCTTCTCAACTTTGTAGCGAGACTCTACTACCAATCCCAATATTGCAGCATAGTTATGATTCATTGGGCGTAAGGTTTGTAGATTGTCCTCACTGTCAAAAACAGCATGATAGAGATATCAATGCTGCAATAAATATTAGAAATGAAGGTTTGCGAATTTTGATGAGCCAGTACGGTCTTGGGGTCTCCCCAAGTGAAGTAACTGGCGAACTCGTAAGAGCGTTAGGAACTAGCGCTTCTGCCCTTGGAGGGGATGTAAGACCAAAGTCTTCAGGACGTAAAAAATCCATGAAGTCTGAGGCAATCCCCAATGAATTGGGAAGCCTACACTGTACCGTCAGGTCAGTGTAGGTAGTTCACGTTAGACTTTTGACGATGCCAATTTGAGATTTTGGAACAAATCTCAAATCCAAAACTTGTACTGAGCGAAGTCGAAGTATCTAAAATCCAAAATTGTTAGACTAAACCGCCAGCGGCTTGAAAACGAGCGCGGGCACGTTTGAAGGCTTGAGTAGCCTGGATTTGTGCTTGGCGATCGTCTGCTGTCACTTGACCCAGACGTGCTTCTGCTTGATTATAAGCAGCACGGGCTTCTTCAAGGTTAATTTTGTCACCACGTTCAGCGCCGTTAACGAGAATTGTGACTTCATTCTCTTCCACTTCAGCAAAGCCGCCCAAAAGTGCGATCGCTTCCCAATTTTGATTTTTAGCAGCACGGACTCGCATCACACCTGTATCCAGGGCGGTCAACAGAGGTGCGTGTCCAGTTAAAATACCTAACTGACCGGTAGTGCTGGGCAAAACTACTTCTTCAGCTGGCGCGTCCCAGACTGTTTTATCTGGGGAAATTACACGAACGGTTAATGTCATTTGTCTTTTGTCCTTTGTCCGTTGTCTTTTGTCCTTTGTCCTTTGTCCTTTGTCCTTTGTCCTTTATCATTTGTAATTGCCATTAGTCATTAGCACTTAAACTAATGACCAATGACTAATAACCAATGACCAATGACCAATGACTAATGACCAATGACCAATGACTAATGACTAACCTTTGATTTTTTCAGCTTTGGCGATCGCTTCGTTAATATCGCCTACCAAGTAGAAAGCCTGTTCTGGCAGGTCATCCAACTCACCAGACAGAATCTTTTGGAATCCTTTGATGGTGTCTTCCAATTTCACGTATTTACCAGGAGAACCGGTGAATACTTCTGCCACAAAGAACGGCTGAGACAAGAAGCGCTCAACTTTCCGCGCCCGCGCCACTACTAGACGGTCTTCTTCAGACAATTCATCTAGACCGAGAATGGCGATAATGTCTTGCAGTTCTTTATAACGTTGCAGAGTTGATTGCACCGCACGGGCAGTATTGTAGTGTTCGTCACCTACAATGTTGGGCTGTAGCATGGTGGAAGTGGAACTCAGGGGGTCTACTGCTGGATAAATTCCCTTAGCTGCCAAACCGCGAGACAGTACTGTTGTTCCGTCCAAGTGAGCGAAGGTAGTTGCAGGTGCGGGGTCGGTGAGGTCGTCCGCAGGTACGTACACAGCTTGAATGGAGGTAATGGAACCCTCTGTGGTCGAGGTAATCCGCTCTTGCAATTCACCTACATCGGTTCCCAATGTCGGCTGATATCCTACCGCTGAAGGCATCCGACCCAGGAGTGCTGACACTTCTGAACCTGCCTGCACAAACCGGAAGATGTTGTCAATAAACAGCAGCACGTCTTGTTTGTTGACATCGCGGAAGTACTCTGCTACCGTCAATCCCGACAGACCAACCCGCATTCTCGCTCCGGGTGGCTCGTTCATCTGACCGTAAACTAGAGCAATCTTCGATTCGTTGAGGTTGTCTTTGTTGATAACCCCAGATTCAATCATTTCGTTGTAGAGGTCATTGCCTTCACGGGTGCGTTCACCCACACCAGCAAAAACAGATACTCCACCGTGCTGAGTAGCGATGTTGTTAATCAACTCCATCATGATCACGGTCTTACCAACACCAGCACCACCGAACAGACCAATCTTACCGCCACGTCGATAGGGAGTCAGGAGGTCAACAACTTTAATCCCAGTCTCAAATACCGAAGGTTTGGTTTCTAGGTCAGTGAATTTAGGAGCAGAGCGGTGGATGGGTAAAGTTGCCTCAGCGTTTACAGGTCCTCTATTGTCCACAGGTTCGCCAAGGACGTTGAAAATCCGACCCAAGGTGGCTTTACCAACTGGCACTCTGATGGGAGCGCCTGTATCGACGACCTCCAGACCACGCACTAAGCCATCGGTGGAACTCATCGCAACAGTCCGCACCTGGTTGTCGCCCAGGAGTTGCTGTACTTCAACAGTGAGGTTGATTTCCTGTCCAGCTTCGTTGGTGCCTTTGATGGTCAAAGCGTTGTAGATTTGAGGCAATTTCCCGCCGGGAAATTTAACGTCTACAACTGGACCAATGATTTGGGTAATGTAGCCTATGTTTGTTTTTTGTGCGGTTGTGACCATGCTGCGCCTAATGATTGAAGCTATATTTCAGATAAGGTCGTTGAAGACATAAAATTAAGCAATGTCATCTTTCAGGTTAGCACTGAACGCCCCCCCTCTACGCCATAAATTGATTCTTAAGACTGAGGTTGGGGATCAAAAATTCCCCTCCCTTGTCAAAGTGGCTCTGAGGATACATAAAATCCTGGAAATTGCAACTTGTTTAAGTATCAGAATCAAAACTGCCACATCAGGCGATCGCCTGACATCGCAGTTTTAAAATTACATCGGTAATAAATTTATGCTTTGATTGTAATTTTCTGTTGTTTACGCTTGTTAAATGAACTTATACCAAAAACACCGAATGCCAAGATACCCAACATAGTGGTCGGTTCGGGAACAGATGCAGTTGCTTGGCTAAAAGAAACTTTGAAAGCACTATCACCATACGAACCGCTGCCTATATCATCCCAAGTATTTTGGGTTAAGAGGCTAAAGTCAGATCCGTTGTTGTAGAAAACAAAGTCTCCTCCAGAATACACGCTTTGAAGACCAGTAGCACCTAATCCTGCTAGACCCGTAGTTCCATCAAAAAAGTTTGACGCGCTCAGAAACGCTACGTACTGTTTACCTGAGGTCAAACTAATTCCACCTGTGTCAAAAGTGAACTGCTCGAAGCCTGGTGCATTAGTAGTTGATTGAGGTGCGCTCTGGTACAAAATGGGGCCTGTTGCTTTAAAACCATCCCACTCAGCTACATAAGCTGCAAAATCTACTACATCTGGCTGCCCATCAAAGTCATTCAAGAAAAATGTGAAGTCATTGAGAACATTGTCGCTGCCGACGGTAAATGTCTGTCCGTAGGTAGCAGTGTTCTCTTCGCCAAATGGTCGAAAAAAGTCTGTCCCATTCCAGCTTGGTGTTGTATCGATAACTGTCTGTGCCTGAGCAGTTCCCGCTACGCCTAAAGCAATTAGCGCTGCTCCTGCTGTAACCATTGATAATTTTTTTAACCCAGTTGCATTAATCATAAACCTTCCTTCTCCAAAAATGTACGTGTATGGTGCCAACCTGCTTTTTATTAGGTCGTATAATCACGAATATTATTATTAGGTTTTATTAACATGCAAGTAGTTTTGCTGTTATTATAGCGATTTTCATTTGAATGAGGTACACCTGTAAGGGCACGGCACTGCCGTGCCCCTACACCTTGCGATATGATGTTGTACTGCATCTGAATGGGAAGCGCTATAACAAAAAGCTATATTAAATTATTTTCATACCTTAGATAGATAGATTTCATAAAATCTATATACAAACTAGATTTTCAAATCTTGTGAATATCCTTAATATAAAAATAGGTACAAAAAGCGGAAAGTTCCAGCAATGGGCTTTTAGCGGATATAACTTTCCTTTGCAACTGTTTTTAGTTAATCCTTGGCGCTTTCGCTTCATCCTCACACCTCCACCGAGCAATAGCTTATGAATTTCTCGTTAGCACGACAATATTTTTATCAGGAGATTCAGCAGTCTGACGAGGAAATTGATTTAGCAAAGGCAGCTTTATATATTGCACAAGAAGAATATCCCAACGTAGATCCAGAGGAATATCTCAACGCCCTTGATACAATGGCATGGGAACTGGAAGAACGCTTGCCTCAGGAGCGATATCCCCTACGGATGATTCAAACTATTAATCAATATATCTACGAAGATTTAGGATTTTCTGGTAATAAAATTGACTACTATGACCCACGCAACAGTTATTTGAATGATGTAATTGAAAGACGATTGGGGATTCCCATTACTTTAGCGTTGGTTTACTTGGAAGTTGCGCGACGGATTGATTTTCCAATGGTGGGTGTAGGAATGCCAGGACATTTTTTGATTCGCCCGGATGTTCCAGATATAGAAATTTTCGTTGATGCCTTTAATGGTGGTGAAATAATATTTGCCGAAGATTGCCAAGAAAGACTATCTCAGCTTTATCAGCAACCAGTGACGCTACAACCAGAATTTTTAGCTGTAGTAACTAATCGGCAATTTTTGGCCAGGATGCTGACAAATTTAAAATTTATTTACTTGAAACAACAACAGTTACAAAAAACGCTAGGAGCAGTTGAACGAATTTTACTACTGTTTCCTGATTTAGCTTTAGAATTGCGCGATCGCGGTTTAATCTATTATCAGCTCGGTTACTACCCCCAAGCCAGAAACGACTTACAAAAGTATTTAGTAAAAGTTCCTGATGCTAAGGATGCATCGGTGATTCGGCGGCTACTTACCGAGTTGAGTAAGGATGGGTAGGGAATGGGGATGAGGGAGATGAGGGAGACGCGGGGAGACGCGGGGACGGGGGGACGCAAAGAAATAACCAATGACTAATGACCAATGACTAATGACTAATTTTGTTGTTCTGCGACTTGTTTGAGGCGGCGGAGTTGGGCTTCCATGTCTTGTTTTGTCCAAGATGCAGCAAAGGTTTTGAAACCCCAGCTTACTAAGGGGTTAGGAATATCGAACTCAAAGCGGTTCAGCAGGAGTGTTCCTTTTTGTGTTGGTTGACATTCCCAGCGATCGCGCCCTTGAAAAAATCCTTTAAATTCCCAGACTACCAAACCCGGTTGTCGTTCCACAACTACGCTATTCAAAGTAGGTTTGAGTAGAGGAATTTGAATGATAAAACGGCTTTTACTACCTACATCAGTACTCCAGACTTCGCCCACAGGTTCGCAACGAAGGACAGGGTTTAGCCAACGATGCATGAGGGCTAAATCGCTAATACAGCGCTCGACTACCGTGGCTGTGGCATTTATTTGAATCGATTGTTCCAGTACTTGGGACATTCCAGATATTTTAAGCTGTTGCTGCAATTACAGTAGCGCAAAATGGGGAATGAGGTATTGGGCACTTGTGCTAAGTGGAGCCGTAGTATTGGGACGTGTGGGAAGGGTGGGAAGCTTTTTTATAATCTCCTCACTCCCTACTCACCTTTTGACCGTGCCAATTTTAGATTTTAGATTATTTCGGTACTCCTTTCCTGCGGAACGGTAGGCGAACCCAGAAGCAAGCTACATGCCCCGCTATCGCAAATCTAAAATCCAAAATTGTTTGACCTTTTTTTCGATAAAGCGAAAAAATTTCGGACTATATCAAACAGACAATGAGTTTACAGGTAATTTGCTGGTAAATTGATAGGCAAAACACTAGTAAACTTACTGGGATGCAGAATTATTCAATGGGCGGCGTCCACGATTTCCCAATTTTAGTAGAACAAGTTGGGGAGGAATGGGCGTTTTGGATCTGGGTACTGGCAACGAAATTCTTTTACAGCAATTTACAGGTAAATAGACCACGCGGTAGGGGCACAGCATTGCTGTGCCCCTACGACAGATGTGGTTCAAATATATGAAAACTGCTGTAAGATTTGGTTCTGGTATGAATCTACATACTTATATTTTCAGTACTTAGTCCCCAATCCCCACTCCCTAGTTCAAATCAAGCTACCCGATAAGTATCTCAAGTGTTTTTGGCGAACTAAAACCTTAATAGCGGAAAACCATGAACACAACTTGGCAAGGAATAACCCAGTTGATAGATATTGGTTTATCGATGAGGGGACAGCAATTTTTGGCACAATCATCGCCCAGTCTGCAACCAAGTCAAGGAGCAGTAAACCAAGGTGTCGCTGATGTGCAAGGAATTGTTGAACAGTTAATTCTGTTTATGCCCCGTGTACTGGGAGCAGTGGTAATTTTGTTTGTAGGTTGGCTAATTGCAGCGATCGCAGCAACAGTAGCACAAAAAATTCTCAACCGCACAAACATAGATAACCGGATTGCCGCAGGGATAACTGGTCGTCAGGATGTTCCTCAGGTGGAGAAGTTAATCTCCGACTTGGTTTTTTGGAGCATCATCTTGCTGACGGCGGTAGCTGTTTTACAAACACTAAATCTAGAGATAGCGTCTCGACCCCTCAATACTTTTCTTGAGCAACTTATTGGCTTTTTGCCAAAGTTGGTTGGTGCTGGAATTCTTTTGGCAGCTGCCTGGGTATTAGCGAGCGTTGTCAAGATTATTACTGTGCGTTTATTACGGACATTTAACCTGGATGAGCGCTTGAATCCGCAAACCGCAGATAGTGTCCCCAGTCTCAATCAATTGTCTCTCAGTGAAACCATTGGCAATGCTCTGTATTGGTTTATATTTTTACTGTTTCTGGTTCCGATTCTGGATACTCTCGGACTTAGGGAAGCGCTAGAACCAGTACAAGCTCTAATTACAAAGATTTTGGTAATTCTGCCAAACATTTTAGCAGCGGCGCTAATTGCCGCAGTTGGGTGGTTCATCGCTAATGTGGTGCAGCGGATTGTGACAAACTTGCTAGCAAGTACTGGTATTGACCATTTAGGTAGTCGATTTGGGTTATCTTCGAGTGCCGGAGTGCAACCTCTATCAAGTATTATCGGCACAATTGTCTATATTTTGATTTTGATTCCTGCGGCGATCGCAGCGCTGGATACTTTACAAATTCCAGCAATATCACAGCCAGCGATCGCTATGTTACAACAGGTTCTCAACGCAGTACCTGCCATCTTTACAGCTCTCTTCATTTTGATTGTTGCCTATTTCCTGGGACGGTTTGTAGCAGATTTGGTTACAAGTATCCTGACTAATTTAGGCTTTAATAACATTTTCACTGTATTGGGTCTGACAACACCTACTAGGCGAATCGTCATTTCCACAGAACCAACAGAACCAACACCTCCTCCCATTCCCACCCGTACCCCATCGGAAATTGCAGGCATTGTTACCTTAGTAGGTATTATGCTATTTGCAACGGTGGCGGCAGTAAATATCCTGAATATTCCAGCCCTTACAGCCTTAGTGTCTGGTATTTTGATTATATTCGGGCGGATATTGGCGGGTTTGGTAATATTTGCCATTGGTTTATTCCTGGCAAATCTAGCTTTTAACATTATTACCAGTTCGGGAGAACGCCAAGCACAGATTTTAGGACAAGTAGCGCGGATTTGCATTATTACCTTAGTCTCAGCAATGGCACTGCAACAGATTGGAGTTGCTAGTGATATTGTGAATTTAGCCTTTGGACTTTTGTTAGGTGCGATCGCTGTTGCTATTGCCCTAGCTTTTGGTTTAGGAGGTCGTGATATTGCCCGCGAACAAGTTCAAGAGTGGCTCAATTCTTTCAAAGGTAGAAACTAGAAGGTGATGAAGGCGCAATTTCATCTGTAAATCAGAGAAAATCCAGCCGTAAGTATCAATATTGCAGAAATCGATTAGAATGTCACTTACTTAAGCAAAAGTAGCTGTCCAGATCCCCGACTTCTTCAAGAAGTCGGGGATCTAAATCCTGGTTAAGTAAGTGATATTCCACCCTACTACTACCACTACTACTCTGTCTCATTAGTTCTCAGGGGTAAATAAGTTTGTAGTTAGGACTTTAGTCCTTGATTTTTAAGCACTGAAGTGCTTATACCATTTCTGTTTGAAGATGCGCCTTATAAGACTGATGCAAAACTACACACTGTAGCGGCAATTCATGAATTGCCGCTACGCGAATAGAGCGCAGCCTCATATAGAATTGGTATTACTACAAACTCATCAAAATTAATGCGATAGACCACTACATTTCTAGGTATCACTTTCTCAGTTTTACTTTGTGGAGCAATTCATCTTTAATGCGGTTGAGAATTGAAGTTTCATCAAGGTTTGTTAAAATCCGATTAATTACCGCTTTTGGGCCATCAGGTCCCCAAGTCGCACCGTTGGCTAAATAAACTTTGGTAACTTGTCCAGTACCGTAAGAAGAAACACCAGCAACTCCGGCTTGGGTGAGTGCGACGGATATGTAAGGAGCAAGGGCAATACCAGCGGTAGCGGTTGCAGAGATACCAAGTAAAGTTTTCAATCCACTCAAACCCAAGTTTGCTAAGAGTTCACTGGCACCGATACCGCCCATACTTAGGGCGATTTTTTGTAGCAATTGTACGGCTCCTGCTTCGGTCATGGAGAAGCCATAGAGTTTGGATAAACCTAAAATTAAAGCGATATCAATTACCACACTACTAAGGATATCTACCACAGTTACGGGATTAAGAGCGATCGCCACTGCCTTAGCCATCACTGCTCTCCAAATCAACTGATTGGCATTTTCCTCACGAATCATCAATTTTCGCTCTATCAATTGCTCATTTACAGTGTCAGCATAAAGCATAGTATTGAGAGCAACTAAGGCTTTACCTTCACGGTGGAGAATCTCCAATATTTTCAGCTTCAGTTCCTCCACTTGGGCATTACCTGGACGCAACTGTATGCCCCTAGTGCCATCAGGGCGAAAAACCGCCGTCTTCACCAGTGGCGATGCTGCTGACATGACAATTTCTAGGGGTGTGAGTAATTCCCGCACCCTTTCATCAAGGATTTTGTGATAAATTGCCATGCGATCGGCTTCTGGATACTGGTCTACTTTGTTAAATACCAGAATTATCGGTTTACCTGCTTCCCGCAACTGAGAAAGGGCGATGTGTTCTATTTTTGTCATATCGCCGGATATGACAAACAAAATCAAATCCGCTTGTTTGGCAATCTGTTCAGCTAATGCAGCGCGGGTTGCTCCATCTACCTCATCTAACCCAGGAGTATCAATTAATTCCACCTGTGATTGACCGATACCAGGGAGAGTGACTCGCAAAGCCCGTTGAGTTTCTCCAACAATCTCTTCGCTAATACTCCAATTCACTCTTTGGGCAGCACGGGTAACACCATGCAGCGGCCCAGTTTCAAATACTGTTTGTCCAACCAAAGCATTAAGTAGCGAAGACTTACCACGTCCCACCATACCAAAAGCCGCAATCTGCACCACCATGCGGTCTAACTTTAAGAGCATGGTTTCCAAATCATTAATTTCTGCCTCTAATCCCGCTTTTTCTTGGGGGCTGAGGTCAAGATTAGTCACCAAATTTCGCAGCGCCGTTTGTGCTTGTTTATAATTCAGTTCCGTCTGAATATCTTCAAAACTGAAAATGGCACTATCTAGTTCTTCCTCCCAACTGGGTGAGTTGCTGTGATGAGGTTCGGGCAATGTGGAAGTCATAATTTAGATTCTCGGTTAACCTCGCTATTCGATCCTAGTTATTTTTTACAGGGAATGGGGAATTGGGCATTGGGCATTGGGCATGGGGAATGAGGTATGTGCAAAGCCGAACTCTATTAACGAGTATTAAAGACTCATTCACGAGTATCAAAGATTCATTTTTGCATTCTACAAAATATATCTCTCTTGCCCAATAGACATCTCCGGAAATGATGTAAGTAGGGGCGAACGGCCGTTCGCCCCTACCAAGGGTTTCGGGCAACGCAGAATTAATTTTCACTCCTATGTCTAATACCCCATGCCCAATGCCCAATGCCCCATTCCCCACTTTTAACTCCTGAAGTGAAGTTTAAGAAATCGGGGTCATTTTTGATGAAGTGTTAACTTAGCTAATTAGTTGCCCACCCAGTGGGCACAAATTATGAAAAGTTTTCAATTTTGTCTTGGTACGCGTAAACAAAATAGAATAGCCCGTTTTGCGGCGTCTGCCGTAGCAACGTTGGCGATGGCTATGCCAATATCTTCGGCGAACGCAGGCACTACTAATTACGCCAGTGCTACTCCCATAAAAATCACTACTGCAAAAGAAATTACTCTGGCGTCAGTCCAACTGAGTCCCGCTAAACCAAATATTGCCCAGTTACAAACTAATCAAACTCAGTATCAAACTGCTGGAATCGATCCTTTTGTACTGATTCCCATCCTAGTTGTCGGTGGTTTAGTGATATTTGTACCGCTGTTCTTTGGCGGACTGGTGGTGATTGGCGAACGGGAAGTTGGTATTGTTGTCAGAAAGTTTACCCTTTCTGGGCGCGGACTGCCTGCTGGAAGGTTAATTGCCCTCAACGGTGAAGCGGGCTTACAAGCAGATACTCTGGCTCCTGGTTGGCACTGGGGCTATTGGCCTTGGCAATACTCAGTTCGCAAAGAATCGGTTGTTGTTGTCCCCCAAGGTGAAATCGCTTTAATTGTGGCCGCAGATGGCGAATCCAACCCACCAGAACGCATTCTGGGCAAAATCGTCGATTGTGACAATTACCAAGATGCCCGAAAATTCCTCACCCACGGCGGCGAAAAAGGTCGCCAAATGGGTTTTCTGACAGCTGGTACTTACCGGATTAACACTGCGTTGTTTAAAGTCATCATGGCGTCAAATGCTACGGCTCATGGCATGACTCCAGAACAATTACGGGTGTACAGCTTGGCATCTGACAAGGTTGGCATCGTCACTACCTTAGATGGTGTCCCAATTTCGGCTGGCGAACTTGCAGGACCGATAATTGAGGGACACGACAACTTTCAAAATGGTCAAAAATTTATTGATGGCGGTGGACGACGCGGCTTACAAGAGCAAATTTTACTTTCTGGTTCTTGGAATTTAAATCCTTGGTTTGTTCAGGTTGAACAAGTACCAATGACGGAAATTCCCATTGGCTATGTGGGTGTGGTGATTTCTTTCGTGGGTAAGGCGCATCAAGATGTCAGCGGTGCAGCCTTCACACATGGTAACTTGGTGAATCCTGGACATAAGGGTGTATGGGTCGAACCGCTGTATCCTGGGAAGCACCCGATTAACTCTCGGATCATGAAAATGGAACTTGTGCCAACGACCAACATTGTATTAAACTGGTCAGACCGCACCGAACGTCATAGTTATGATGCTCAACTAGCATCCCTGACAGTGCGATCGCGTGATGGATTTGCTTTTGATTTGGAAGTAGCACAAATTATCCATGTCGGTGCTTTGGATGCACCAAAGGTAATTTCCCGCGTTGGGGCTATGCAAAACCTCGTAGACCATGTATTAGAACCAACCATCGGGAATTATTTCCGCAACTCAGCCCAAGATTATACAGTATTAGACTTTTTGACAGCTCGGAGTGAGCGACAAGCTGAGGCTGCTGAGTATATTAAAACAGCATTGCGGGCTTATGACGTGCAAGCGATCGATACCTTAATAGGTGATATTCAACCACCAGCGTCATTAATGCAGACACAGACAGACCGGAAAATTGCTGAAGAAGAACGCAAAACTTATGAAGTTCAGCAGTTGGCGCAAACCCAACGCCAGCAACTCGTTCGAGAAACAGCCCTGGCTGATATTCAGCAAGAAATGGTGAAATCAGAACAGAGTGTGCATATAGCCGATTTGAAAGCCCAAGCCCAAATCAAGCAGGCCACAGGTGAAGCTGAGGGAACAAAACTCCGGGCAATTGCGGAGGCTGAAGGTATTCGGGCTACAGGTAATGCCAAAGCTGAAACCTACCGCACTGGTGTGGAAGCCTTGGGGGCACAAGGTTATACAGCAATGCAACTGATGCAAATTATAGGCGATCGCCATGTCCGTTTGATTCCAGATGTTCTCGTTGGCAGTAACGGCAATAATAACGGCTTAGTAGATGGTCTACTATCCTTGATTTTATGGAATCAAACTGGTAAAAATGGTGAAATCACACCAACACCTTTGCATCCACAACCGATAGTCAGCCAAACCCCACCAACTACTGAAAACGGTATTCCACCTATAATTGTGAACTTTCCCACAGATAAATAACATAGTCTGACAGTAGGGTAGTACAGCTGTCATTGGTGTCAACTTAACGTGAAACCCTTGTCAAGACGTGATATTGAGTTCATTCACTTCCCGTTACTCACCGCGTCACCCCACCCCGGTTTTGTCTAAAGCCAAAACCGCCCCTCCCCTTACCAAGGGGAGGGTTGGGGGTGGGGTAAAGCGTATGTGGGACAAGCATTTAAGCTGAAGTTAACACCAATGCACAACTGTGATGCCATACCCTATGGTTTATTACTGTATTCCACTTAGCGATCGCTTCACCTAAACCGAAAATTCTCCGAAATATTCACCTGAAATGCTGTAACTAACTTTATTCTTGTGATCAAGGATATCTAAGTAATACAAGATAAGCATATTACCAGCCTCATGTCTATAGATTTACGAGCGTTTTTTCAGGCTACTGACCCCAGTCGAACCCTGTTCGTCAACAATCTGTCAGATGTGAAATACTACATTGACTTTTCTTCGGTGCGAGGCGGAGATATTATCGGTAAGCTGAAGCAAAAAATTACTTTTTTCAAGCCAGATGAACCTACCTGCACTCTATTTACTGGGCATATTGGCTGTGGAAAATCGACGGAACTATTAAAGCTACAGGGAGAACTGGAAAAATTAGGCTTTCATGTGGTGTATTTTGAATCTAGCGAAGACTTGGAAATGACTGATGTGGATATTGCTGATGTGTTACTAGCGATCGCTCGTCGTGTGAGTCAAAGTCTGGATAAAATTACACTGGAGGAACCCAACAGATTTAATGAGTTACTGCAAGGTGCTTGGAACGTCTTAAATTCTGAAGTCACAGGGGCAAAAATCAAGGTGGGTGGTGTTGATGTTGGTGTCACTAGCGACAAAGAAAAGTTGTCTCTAGCTTTTGGTATTGGCGAAATCACTACAAAGATGAAAAATGACCCAACGCTACGGACAAAACTCAATCAGTATTTAGCGCCGCGAAAAGCTAACTTGTTGGAAGCGATTAATCGAGAATTATTGGAACCTGCGATCGCTAAACTCAAACAGCAAGGTAAAAATGGTTTAGTGGTAATTGTCGATAATCTCGACCGTATCGATAATCGTGTCAAAGCTTGGGGTCGTCCGCAGCAGGAATATTTATTTGTAGACCAAGGTGAATTTTTGACAAAACTCAATTGTCATTTAATTTATACCATGCCCCTAGCTCTGAAATTTTCCAACGATTACGGAATGCTTATCCAGCGATTCCCCGAAGACCCCAAAGTATTGCCAATGGTACCAGTACAATGGCCGGATGGGAGCATTCATGAAGAAGGAATGAGACTAATGAAAAAGATGGTGCTTGCAAGAGCCTTTCCTGACTTGCAAGCAGATGAGCGCTTGAATAAGATTACTGAAATTTTTGATAGTACCGCCGCCTTAGACCGCTTATGTAGATTGAGTGGTGGTCATGTGCGAGACTTGCTCAGACTCCTGAATACTTGGATTATGGAAGAAATGGCGCTTCTTGGTTTGATGTGAATCCAATTTTGGCTGAGGCGAGGGAGTTGCAGTGAGGAATGAGGGGCTAGTAGTCGAATTACCCCCCTTAATCCCCCCTTGGAAAGGGGGGAGACTGGAAATCCAGTTCCCTTGGAAAGGGGGGAGACCGAAAATCCAGTTCCCTTGGAAAGGGGGGAGACTGGAAATCCAGTTCCCTTGGAAAGGGGGGAAACCGAAAATCCAGTTCCCTTGGAAAGGGGGGAGACCGAAAATCCAGTTCCCTTGGAAAGGGGGGAAACCGAAAATCCAGTTCCCTCCCCTTTACAAGGGGAGGGTTAGGGTGGGGTAAAACGTGTAGACGCGGTTAGATATGACAGACTCGCAATCACCAAAAGATGACCCTGTAAACAACAATGTCTACGACGGGCTACGCCTACGCTCTTTGCAACAATTAGCTTGGGCGATAGAATCTTCTGTGGGACAGTTTAAGCTGATTTTGGCACGGTGTAATTATGGTAGCTTGCGCGATCGCCTGATCCAAAAATTGCAGGAAATCTGTCAACTCGAAATTCGGTTGTTGGTGGTGCAGCAATCTCACAGAACTCTTTATACAGCCATTCGGGAGGATTTTGGCGAGAACCTACCAGCCTGCGTGATGGTTGTCGGTTTAGAGACAGTGCAGAATTTAGCTGTGATGTTGACTTCTGCTAATCAGGTGCGGGAGGAGTTTCGCAAGAATTTTGCTTTTCCCTTGGTGTTGTGGATTGATGATGAAATCTACAAACAATTCATACAACTGGCTCCTGACTTGGAGAGTTGGGCTACTACAAGGAATTTTGCGATCGCTCAAGATGATTTAATCAACTTACTACAACAAATTGCCGAACAATACTTTAACAATACCCTCAACTTAAGTTTAGATGATTATGGAATTTTAGAAACAGAACTAGCAGCGGCTCAGAGAGATTTACCAGGTGAATTCCAGGATTCTCATCCAGAACTGAAAGCTAATTTATCATCTTTGTTAGGCTTGGCAAAACAAGTTAATAATAAAATCGATATCGCCTTAGAACATTATCAAGTAGCTTTAGCGCTTTTTCGGCAACTTAATTATCCAAAGCAAGAAATCAAAATCCTTGGTGATATTACTTTTTGCTATTATCTCAAAGCTTTTAAAAATCAAGATATTAATCATCCAAATTGGAATAACACTCGGCATTATCTTCAACAATATATCAATTCGATTGGGGAAAACAAACGATTAATAGCAAATTCTCTCTTTAAATTTGGTGTAGTGTTGCGTGATTTACAAGAATGGGAACACTTAAAAAATCTTGCCAAACAAGCATTAAAAATACATCGTGCTGATAATCATCTAATAGAATTAGCAAAGGATTACGGTTTTTTAGCTGAGGTGGCTTTAACTGAAAAATCCTGGTTAGAAGCCAATCAATTTGCACAGCAAGCCATAGATATTGTAGGGATGATTGTAGGGGCGCACAGCTGTGTGCCCCTACAAACCCTTTCAAATGATTTGAACCTCTATCGGTTTATTTTGGCTCGTTCTCAATATCATTTAGGTGCTTATCAACAGGCAATTCGTAACTTAGAAACTGCAAAAGATATCGGCAACCCCCAGGTAGATTTAAGGCTTTATCTCAAGATTATCACTCATTTGCAAAAGCTTTACTTTGAGCAAAAAGCATATCTGGCAGCCTATGAAATGAAACAGCAACAGCGTTCTGTGGAACAGCAATTTGGTTTGCGGGCGTTTATTGGTGCTGGGAGATTACAGGCGACAAAACAATTAGGAGCAACAAAGGTCAACTTTCACCCTCAGAAGGTCAACTTTCACCCTCAGAAGGTCAACTTTCACCCTCAGAAGGTCAACGTTCACCCTCAGAACTCGGAACTCCGCAATATTTAATATCCAGACTTAAAGAAAACGAACAACGCAACCTCCGCACAGTGCTAATTTTCGATCAATTTGAAGAATTTTTCTTCGTTTACACCGAACCTGCACAAAGAAAGCAATTCTTTGAGTTTCTGGGAGAGTGTCTGAATGTTCTATCGGTGAAAGTTATCTTATCGCTGCGGGTAGATTACATCCATTACTTGCTAGAGTGCAATGATTTGCCCAGCCTGAAGATTATTAGCAATGACATTCTCAGTAATAATGTGCTTTACAAGTTGGGTAACTTCTCGCGTGATGATGCCAAGTCAATTATCCAGCGTTTAACGGAAAATACTAGTTTTCGCTTGGAACCGGCTTTAGTCGATCAAATGGTGCTGGATTTAGCCGCAGAATTGGGTGAAGTGCGTCCCATTGAATTACAGGTTATGGGGGCGCAACTGGAAAACGAAAGGAAGCAAAGAAAGCTGAGTCTTGGAATAAACTATGTCGCCAAGGTAGTCTGCAAAAAGGTAATGGTATGGAACTAATGATTTTCCGCTTGCCAGTTTTTATAGAGCCAGCGTTGCAGTCTCTAGCATCGCTATCTATTTACTACTATCTAAAAAAACAAGCTGCTGATGTTCTACCAGTCTGTGAAAAAGCCGTTGCCCTTGCACCAGAAGATGACAACATTCGTGATAGTCGTGGCTTGGCTAGGGCGCTGACAGGGAATTATCAAGGGGCAATTGAGGACTTTGAAGCATACATCGCCCAGACTCAGGATAAAAATAGTAAGGCACAACGGCAGCGCTGGGTGAAAGATTTACGGGCGGGGAAGAATCCCTTTACAGAAACAGAGCTTAAAAAGCTACAGAATTAGGGAATTAGGAGTGCTGTTAGCGGATAGCTAAGAGGATCTTTGAAAAGTCATGATTGATGTATCAAATATTCTTTTACCCCTCCCTAACCCTCCCCTTATAAAGGGGAGGGAACCGAATTTTCTTGTTTCCCCCCTTTACAAGGGGGGATTAAGGGGGGTAATCATTCGATTATTATCACAACACACCACTTTTCAAACAACCTCTAAGGTTTAGCCCGTGCTGAGTTAGGAGTTTTGTTTATCCCCATCTCCCTCATCTCCCTTATTGCATAGAATAACTATATTGAGTCATCAATTCGCCATGACTGCAACCACCAAAAAACTGACTTTTGCTGAGTATCTCAAATATAGCGACGCCACCGATACCCAATATGAATTGGTAGATGGAGAATTAATCCCCATGAGTCTTGGCACTGGCAAGCACGGCGGCATCTCCAAGTTTTTAGAACGCAGCTTTGATGACGAAAGTGCAAAAATGGGCAAACATTGGACAGCACAAAAGTTTTCTGTGGGAGTGCGTTCTCCACGCTCTGGACGTTGGGACACTTCACGAATTCCAGATGTGGTAGTATTACCTACGCAGCAATGGGAAGCACTTGCCAATCGAGAAGCTGTAATCGAACTCAACGAAACTCCTCCCATACTAGTAGTAGAAGTGGTCAGCGAATCTACACAAACTACAGACTACCGCAGCAAGCGTTCTGAGTATGCTGTTCTCGAAATTCCTGAATACTGGATTGTTGACCCCATTCAAGAGGTGGTAACGATATGCACCTTAGTAGAAGGGTTCTATGATGCGGTTGCCTTCCAAAGACAAGAACCCATCATCTCTTCGACCTTTCCACACTTGGATTTGAATGCTGAACAAATCTTGGCAGGACACAAATAAATGGCATACAGCGATTTTAGTCTCGCTAAGGTGAAAAAGACTTTTGACTTAACCCTTGATGAAACTCGTAATTTATTTGTTGATACAAAACCTGTTACACCATCAGAAACTCTCAGAACGATTTTAATTGATTACATTCCTTTAGCAACTGCAATTTCAACGGAAAAAGCTAGGTCAGAGTTTTTAATTGCACCAATCCTGGCAGAAGTCAGACGATTATTAAAAAATAAAATATCACTGTTTTCTGGCAATGAATTTAATGTTGATGCAACTCAAGGCTTGCAAGGCTTTTGCGATTACATTATCAGCAATTCCCAGGAGCAATTATTTGTTTATGTACCAGTAATGTTTATTTTTGAAGCGAAAAAAGAAGATATTATCGGCGGTCTTGGTCAATGTATAGCGGCAATGATCGCAGCGCAGTTGTTCAATCAAAATGGTTCTTCAGTACTTACTATGCTAAATTATTAGTTACAAATTGAAAACGATATTAAAAGTTGTATTAAAAGATTGCTAAAAGCATTGCAATCATTGACATAGAATAAACATTTGTTGTTAACTGTAAATCCAATCAGATTATTTTTTAGTAAATTTACAGTCATGATCCATAAAAATGATATAAAAATCCTCACAGAGCTTCTTGATTTAGACGACATAAAAGTAATATCACATCGTCTTCATAAGGGGATTGGAATAATTTTAAAAACTGAATCAAAAAAATTAGATGCTAATTGTCCCAATTGTGGCACAAAAAGCCATCATTTACATCAAAATCATCGACATATTGTTAAAGACTTGCCCTTTGGAGAGAAACCAGTATTTTTAGAAATAAATAGGCGACAATTCAAATGCAGAAAATGTCAAAAACCATTTAGTGAACATCTCGATTTTCTGAGGAAGAAAAGAACTTATACAAAACGGCTTGCACACAAAACCATACAAGAAGTTTTAGAGAATGACATACACAGTGTAGCATCAAAAGGGATTGTTACAACGGAAGAGATAGAACGTATGTTAAAGGATGCATCTGAAGAATTATCGGAGTCAAGACCTTTAAACTTAAAAAGGCTTGGAATTGATGAGATAGCTCTAGTTAAAGGAAAGGGTCATTACTGTGCAGTACTAATAGATTTAGATGCATCTAAAGTGATTACTATGTTAAGCGATCGCACAAAAACGGTAATAGCTGAAGTACTTACAGGGTGGGGAGTTGAAGTTTTAGAGCAAATAGAAGAAGTAAGTATAGATTTATGGCAAGGGTATAAAAACTTAGTTATAGAATTAATGCCAAATGCTCAAGTCGTAGCAGATAGATTTCATGTGATGACACAGATAAATAAAGAGTTAGATACACAAAGAAAAAAAGAGAAGCGCAATGTAGAAGAATTAATCAAAAAAACAAAATTAGCAGCAGATAAAGTTGAATATCAACAAATATTAGAAGGATTAAAGAGTAGCAAATATCCGTTGCTTAAGAATGAAGATAACTTAAGCGAAGAGCAATTGAATAAACTGATTCAAGTTAAAAGTGTATCTCCAATACTGAAAGTAATGTATGAACTCAAAGAAAAATTTCGGAAAATTTTTAATAACACTAATGATTGGTATGCGGGAGTCTTTAAACTAGGCATGTGGTTGTCGAGAGCTAAAAAATATTTTCCCAAAAGCAACAATACTATTATCCGTTGGTTTGATGAAGTTATTGCTTACTTTGATCATGGGACAAATAGTGGTACTGTCGAAGGAATTAATAACAAACTTAAGCTAATTAAACGTTCTGGATATGGATTTAGAAACTTTGAAAATTTTCGAGTTAGATGCTTGTTAAATTGGTATACCAACTATTAATTAAGCATAACAAGTACTGAAGAACCATCAAAATCAAGGGAATGAAGTTCGGCAGATTTATGGTTCGGTTACTAGTGGAACTAACTGGAAATTTTTATTTTTAGAAGAGACGACTGTTTATATAGATTCCACTGAGTACTACATTAAAGAAGTTGATAAAATTTTGGGTATTTTATTGCAACCTTTTCAGCCTTTTTTAACTGCTGTTTGAAAGATCGCTATGTCATTCTGCAACCAGATGTAGAGACGTTGCAATGCAACGTCTCTACAAGGATTTTGATATCACCCACATTTCGGCAATTTTTTTATAATAGTATTTCAAGACTAAAAAATTACAGATAACTGTGAACAAAAACAAAAAGGATACAAGCCTCATTATTTTTGAAGATTATTAATTTTGAATTTTGAATTTTGAATTTTGAATTTGGAGCGAAGCGACGTGACTACTACACTACACTGGCAGGAGCGAGTTGGTAATCAAAGAGATTGGGTTTGGCGGGGCTGGCAAACTCGTTATACTTATATTCGCTCTGCCAAAAATGACGAAAAGACACAACCTCTAATTCTGTTACATGGCTTTGGCGCTTCCATTGGTCATTGGCGACATAATTTAGAGGTGTTGGCTGAACATCACACAGTTTATGCGCTAGATATGCTGGGTTTTGGCGCTTCCCAAAAAGCCGCAGCTAATTACAGCGTGGAACTTTGGGTAGAACAAGTTTACGATTTTTGGCAAACTTTTATCCGCGAACCAGCAATATTAATCGGCAATTCCAACGGTTCACTAATTTCTTTAGCCGCCGCCGCCGCTCATCCCGATATGGTGCAGAGTATAGTAATGATGAGTTTACCCGATCCTTCACTGGAACAAGAAGCAATTCCTCCTTTTCTGCGCCCACTAGTGAGAGGAATTAAAAATATTGTCGCTTCGCCGTTGATTCTCAAACCTGTATTTAACTTTGTCCGCCGTCCTGGGGTGCTGCGTCGCTGGGCTAGTCTCGCCTACGCTAACCCAGAAGCAATTACCGATGAATTGATAGAAATTTTAGCTGGCCCTCCCCAAGACCGAGGTTCGGCGAGGGCTTTTAGCGCTTTGTTCAAAGCGACAATCGGAATTAATTTTAGTCCCAATGTCAAGGCAGTATTACCAACCTTAACAATTCCTATGCTGTTAATTTGGGGACAAAAGGATCGGTTTGTTCCGCCAGCTTTGGCTAGCCAATTTGCCCAATATAACGAGAAATTGGAAGTCCTGAATTTAGAAGGCGTGGGTCATTGCCCCCATGATGAATGTCCCGAACAAGTGAACCAAGCGATTTTAGATTGGATTGAGAGAAATTAGGAGAGACGCGATTCATCGCGTCTGTACAAGAGTTATTTTCCTTCTCTCCTATGCCCTCTTGTTATCCGACGGTAGCTTGGGTGCTGTCAACATCTGTAGCACCATTCACAGTACGGGCTACAGAAATCATTCTGGTGAGAATTTCTTGGCTGGGAACTTTACCTTTTAACACTACAGTGCTACCTGTTTGAGCAACCCAAAGAGTATTAACATCATCTAATTCGGCGTCTTGGTCGAATGCCAATGCTACCCGCTTTGCTAAACCACTTTGGTCATATTCTCCATTTAATCCTAGACGTTCTGGCGGTATTGATTGTGTAGCGGTAGGCGCAGCAGTAGGACTAGGAGTTTGGGGTATTGCCTGTGGAGTAGGATTTACTTCGGCATTTTGAGGCTTTTCCATTCCAAATAGTCTTTGTAACCAACCCATAACAAGTTATCTCCGATTAAAGTTAAATCAGACTTGAGTATACAAGCTTTAGCAAGGTGTAACATCTGCCGATGAAAAGATATATGCTCAAAGAGAATCCTGCTTACGAGATAATTTCTGCACAAATTCTCTCTATAAATTGGGATGAATGGAGCTATTAAGTTTAAAATAAAAAGTCGCACTGAAAATTTAGTGCGGCAGTATGTCTAGCGTAGCCTTAGCTAGTGTCTGCGTTACTCAAATCCTGCTCTAGCCTCTGTTGGCGAAGATGAAACATACTCTTTCAGTTCTGGTAGAAGATGAGGCGGGTGTTCTGTCCCGCATTTCTGGTTTGTTTGCGCGTCGTGGTTTTAATATTGAAAGCCTTGCTGTTGGCCCGGCTGAACAGGGAGGAGTCTCACGAATTACGATGGTTGTACCCGGTGACGATCGCATCATCGAACAACTCACTAAGCAATTATACAAGTTAGTCAATGTCCTCAAAGTACAGGATATTACTGAAACTCCTTGTGTAGAGCGAGAATTGATGCTGTTAAAGGTGAATGCTACCAGCAGCAATCGTTCTGAAGTCATCGAACTGTCTCAGATTTTCCGGGCGCGAGTCGTCGATGTGGCGGAAGATTCTCTGACTTTAGAAGTTGTGGGAGATCCAGGTAAGATGGTAGCGATCGTGCAAGTTTTACAAAAATTTGGTCTCAGAGAAATTGCCCGCACTGGCAAAATCGCCCTCACTCGTGAATCGGGTGTGAATACCGAATTACTAAAATCTTTGGAAGCAAAGGTTTAGTAAAAGTCAGAAGTCAGAATTCAGAATTCAGAAGTCAGCTAAGTCTAATGATCTAGATTTATTTTTTAACCCGCGTATGCGGGTTTTGTTTGTCTGCAAAATGAACTGCGAATTTCATTCATCAGGGATTTATTATTCGGTAACAATAACTACTAGCCTACAAATAGGCATACACGGTTATGTCTTTTTATATGCACAAGTTACGCCAATTTGGCATGACGCAACAGATAAGAAACTGCTACAAATTTGTTAGACGGATAAAACATTAACAACAACGACAAGTTTTAATAGTCGCCAACACGACTATTACCTAATTTTAAATGTTTGATTTAAAAAATTAGGAGTATTCTTTTTGAGCAAAAATATCTCCTTGATAAAAACGAACGTCTTCAATAAGATATACACCTAATTTTTAGCTTGAGATAGTTAGTTTCCTAGACATTAATAATCTAATCTAAGTTAGACAATTAGTTATATTTTAAAATCCCTAAAATGTGCATTGATAGGGTGATTTATCGTAAATATCCTTGTTTTGGGGATAAATGACTATATTTGATTGTCTAATCTAACCGATGATTATTTAGATTATCCTAGAGGTTTTGACAGGCATGAATTTATTATTGTTACTTGTTTCCAATTGGCTGCCTCAAAAACTAATTAGTAAGTTATTAAAAAATTTGCTAAATATCAGAAATAGACATTTGTTTATTTTTGATATTCTTGTTTTTTTAATAACAACTTTTTTAGCTCTGAATCTAGGTTTAGACGGAAAATTTTTCATCGAAGAATATAAATCACAATTAGGAATTGCAACAATACTTTTTTTAGCAGTCAAACTGACTGTATTGTGGAATTTTAGTTTTTATAAAGTTTACTGGCGCTATGCGAGTATTGAAGAACTTTTATATATAACTATACTCATGGGTATTGCGGTATTAATCCAAGCAGTATTCTTTGATGCTGTAGAAGTTTTACCATATTTAGGATTGGATATACTGCCGCGATCGCTCCCATTGATCGATGGTTTACTTTCGTGTATTTTCATTGGAGGACTGCGTTTTAGTATTCGGATTGTAGAAAGAATTAGTCAGCAACGTGCTGTATTTAAGCCACAAGAACGTGTATTAATAGTTGGTGCTGGCAATGCTGGAATTTCTCTGGTACAGGAAATGCAAAGAAATCCACAATTAGGGTTTCATCCTGTGGCTTTTATTGATGACGATCCTCGTAAATTTCGAGCATACATACGCGGGATTCCTGTAGTTGGCGATCGCTACCAAATTCCTGATGTTTTAAAATCTCTCCAAATCCATAAAGTTATCATTGCTATGCCGACAGTTGCAGGTGGAGTTATTCGAGAAATAGTAGATATTTGCAAAGCTACTGGAACTCAAACTAACACTTTACCAGGCATACATGAAATCCTCAATGGTCGTGTGCGAGTTGACAGCATTCGAGATGTACGAATTGAAGATTTACTCAGACGTGAACCTGTACAAATAGATTTTGAAAAAGTTACCCAATTTCTCAAAGGTAAAACAGTATTAATCACAGGTTCAGGTGGCTCAATTGGTAGCGAACTTTGCCGTCAAATTTTTAAATGCAATCCTGCCCAAATGATACTTATGGGACATGGAGAAAACTCTGTGTTCAATATTCAACAAGAATTAGAACAACTTGTGCAAGTACTCGAAAACGAGGGAAAATCATCAATCAACACTCCTCAGATTTCTACATTTATTGCTGATATTCGCTTCAAGTTTCGATTAGAACATGCATTTGAAATCTTCCAACCTGACGTAATTTTTCACGCTGCGGCTCACAAACACGTTCCACTAATGGAATTAAATCCAGTAGAAGCAATCACGAACAATGTAATGGGAACAAAAAATTTACTAGAACTAGCCTTGAAATATGATGTGAAACATTTCGTGATGATTTCCACAGACAAAGCAGTTAATCCTACCAATGTTATGGGTGCTAGTAAAAGAGTTGCTGAAATGTTGGTGCTGCAAGCTGCAAGAGAAAGTGGTAACCCTTATGTCACCGTGCGTTTTGGCAATGTTTTAGGTAGTCGAGGTAGTGTAGTTCCCACTTTTAAAAAACAAATTGCAGCAGGCGGGCCAGTAACCGTTACTCATCCAGATATTCGTCGTTATTTCATGACTATTCCCGAAGCAGTTCAACTCGTTTTGCAGGCTGCGGTACTTGGTCGTGGTGGTGAAGTTTTAATGCTAAATATGGGTAAACCTGTAAAAATTGTTGACTTAGCGAAAGAATTAATTCGCCTTTCCGGATACGAAGTTAACCAAGATATTGAAATTGTATTTACTGGTTTACGTCCAGGAGAAAAGTTATTTGAAGAATTATTTATTCCTGGCGAAGAATATGAACCAACTGAACACGAAAAACTGTTAGTAGTAAAAAATGCTAGTGGGATGATTCCAGAAAATTTGGATGTTACTGTAGCAACTTTGTGTCAAGCAGCAGTGAAAAATGATATCAACTTTATTCTGTTTTTACTTGAGCAATTAGTACCAGGATATAAGCCCAAACACTTAGATACTTATATGACAGCAAATACTTCCAGTAATTCTTCGCTTAGAGTCAAGCCAAATATGAATATGCTGGCACAGGTGAAATCTTAAGGAGTATATTTAACTTGAATAATTTAGCTTTAAATCTACCTTAATCTCAACAATAAATATGTACAAAAGCTCTAATCTCAACAGTATTTCGCAGGTATTCGATAGAGTATCTAGGGTTAATAATAGATATTTGGCTGGGATTAAAAACATAGCAAAGATTTTTATCACAAGAAGAAGTGAGTGGTCAATTGGAATTTATACAGGCGAATCTCCTTTTGATTTTGTTTGTCCAGACACAATTATTAATCCAGTTTTGACTGCCAAGGACATAACAGATGTTCCAGCACACTTTGTTGCCGATCCATTTATGGTTAGTGAAGATGGCATTTGGTATATGTTTTTTGAAGTATTGAATGGTCTACAAAATAAAGGAGTAATAGGTCTAGCAACTAGTAATAATGCATACAAATGGAATTACCAACAAATTGTACTTGATGAACCGTTTCATTTATCTTATCCATATGTATTCAAATATCAAAATGACTATTATATGATTCCAGAAACTTCCGAAGCAAGTTCTATTCGTTTATATAAAGCAATTAATTTTCCTACAAAATGGTCTTACGTCAAAACTTTACTCGATCAAAGTGATTTTGTAGATCCTAGTATTTTTCAACACAATAATCTTTGGTGGTTGTTAACTGCAACATCAGAAGCAAGAAATACATTACGTCTTTATTATTCTCAAGATTTAATGGATGGTTGGATTGAACATCCAAAAAGCCCAGTGATTAAAGGAAATAAAAACATAGCAAGACCAGCGGGTAGGGTTATAGTATTCGATGGCAAAATTGTTAGATATACCCAGGATTGTGAGCAGATATATGGTCATCAAGTTAGAGCGTTTGAAATAACTGAATTGACAACAATAAATTATCAAGAAAAAGAAGTCAAAAATAATTCAGTTATTAAAGCAAGTGGAGTGGGTTGGAATCAAATAGGTATGCACCATATTGATGCTCACCAAATTGATAGAAATAAATGGATTGCATGTGTGGACGGAAAGCGTTATCAATTAGTTTTTGACCCAAGATTTAATAACTGAAGTTTGGCTAATAGGAATTTGGGCGTTGCATAAATGCGGGATGACTTTATCAGTTTTACTTTGCGTCTTTGCGCCTTTGCGTGAGACATTCATCCCCTTATTCAGCAACGCCGGAATTTGATCTGATTTAGGAAAATTATTTTTTTGTCTCACGCAGAGACGCGGAAGACGCAGAGAGAAGAAGAAAGAGAGGTTGTTATTTATTAGTGCATGTAAGCAATCAGAATTAAAATCTGCTAGCTATAAGTATATTTCAAGAAGTTGAATTTGAATCAAACAGCGAGGAATAGAACAGATGTTAATTGTCACAAAGAAATTTATATTTTCAGTGGGAGAAGTCTGGTTTGATGAAAATCCACAAGAATTAAGTAATGTAGATGTACTCCACTACAGGCAATGGATACACCCCATTAAAGGTGGTCAGTCTGATGAATTTTACACAAGATTGATTGATTTAAATAAAAGTCATGATGAACTTTGGGAAAGTATCAGTAGCAATGATAGATATAAGATTAGACGAGCAGAGCAAAAAGACCAAGTGATTTATGAATATTGGGAACATATTAACTCTGATATACTCAATGAATTTTCTGATTTTTATGATTTATTTGCTTCCCAAAAAGGCTTGACTAAAATTAACAGAGTTCAACTAAAAAACCGCATAGATGCTGGTGTAATTGATATTTCACGTGTCAAATTAAAAGATGGCGATTCTTTAGTTTGGCATGTTTATTATCGCAGTAAAAATAGAGTCCGTCTTTTGCATTCTGCATCACTGAAAAATAATAACGATACTTCCTATCAATCGATTTTAGGACGAGCAAATCGTTATCATCACTGGCAAGATATTGTGAGATTTAAGAATTTAGGAATTTCAACTTATGATTTTGGAGGTTGGTATACCGGAAATACAGATCCGGAAAAATTAGGTATTAATCAGTTTAAAGAAAAGTTTGGTGGAGAAGTTGTTAAAAATTTTAACTGTGTTAATGGAGTTACCTTGAAGGGTAAATTATATTTACGTTTGCTGAAGATATATATGAGGTTCTCTGAATTATCTTTACCAAGCTTAGTGAATTTTAAATTTTAAATTTTGGTTTTTGGATCGTAGATTTCCAAAGTCAAAATTTTACATGTCGTAATACTAGTTTAAAAATCATCGCCATAAATATATTCACCAAAATCAGATACACCAAGGCGATTCATCATCCAAAATCTCAAATCTAAAATCCAAAATGGTATTAGTTGATTACTGGAAGAAGCTGACAAGTGGCTCTATCAATCGCCAAATTTTTGGTGCTGCGATGATAGTTGGTTTATTGACAGCATTGGTTAAAGTGGCGGCTGTTATTAAAGAATTAGTGGTTGCTCAGAGGTTTGGCACTGGAGATGACATAGATGCGTTTTTAATTGCTTTGCTTATTCCTTCTTTTATTATTAATGTCGTCGCTGGTTCTTTTAATACTGCTCTCATACCTACTTATATGCAAGTAAGAGAGCAGGAAGGTACAAAAGCTGCTCAAAAGCTTTTTTGTGGAGCCACAATTAGCGGCTTGGGACTGTTAGCAATTACAACAATATTGACGGTAATCTTAGCACCTTTGTATTTACCACGAATTGCGGCTGGATTTAGTCCTCAAAAGCTAGATTTGACTTTTCATTTGCTTTGCGCGATCGCACCTTTTATTCTCTTAAGTGGAATCATTGTGATCTGGGGTGCTGTATTGAATGCAGGGGAGCGTTTTGCTTTAGCAGCATTCTCACCAATTATTACTCCAACTGTTACCGTCGTATTACTTTTAACGCTGAAATCTTGGGGAATTTTCGCTTTAGCCGCTGGGTTAGTCTGCGGTGCAGTACTAGAAATAATTCTTTTAGGAATAGCATTGCACCGACAAGGCATTTCATGGCTTCCTAAATGGTATGGAGTTGATACTAATCTGCGTCAAGTTGTTCGCCAATATTTCCCCATGATTGCAGGCGGACTTTTAATGTGTAGTACAAATTTAGTAGACCAATCTATGGCAGCAATGTTGTTACCTGGTAGTGTAGCAGCACTCAATTACGGTAACAAAGCGATCGCATTCCCCATGTCTCTAGCCACTACAGCATTGAGTACTGCTGTGATTCCCTATTTTTCCAAAATGATAGCTGCTAACGATTGGATCGGGACACGTCGCACACTTAAGCGATATATGCAGATCATCTTTGTCACAACTACTCTACTGTCAACATTCTTATTTATATTTTCTGAATCTATAGTCCAAATACTTTTTCAAAGAGGTTCATTTACGGCTAATGACACTCATTTAGTAGCTCATATTCAGAATTGTTTTGCTTTCCAAATACCTTTTCATGTAGCAGGGATTTTGGTAGTACGGTTAATTTCAGCAATGCAAGCCAATCATATATTGATGTGGGCTTCTGCATACAATCTAATCAACAATATTGTTTTAAACTATCTATTTCTCCACTATTTTGGTGTTGCAGGTATCGCTCTCTCAACAGCCTGTGTTTCCGCCTTAGCATTCTTATTTTTATCATATTTTGCTAATAAACAACTCAAAAAACATTCTGCTATCCTAGTAACCTAATTTCTCAATACTCTTCTCTGCGCCTCTGCGTGATTTTAAATATTCCCACACAATGAAAATAACATTAATTATTCATTCCCTTACCTATGGTGGTGCCGAACGTATTATGTCAATCATGGCAAATTACTGGTCAGCTAAGGGATTACAAATTACTTTATTAACATTTAATGACAATAAAATACCCGACTTCTATTTAGACTCTCATATAATTTATCTTCCCTTGGGTATAGCTAAAAAATCTCCTAATGTAATTATTGGCATTTGGAATAACTTCAAACGTATCCGAATCCTACGAAATTCAATTATTAATACTAACCCAGATGTTGTGATTAGCTTCATGTCTAAAATCAATATCACGACTTTACTAGCAACGCGCTGGTTGAAGATGCCAATAATAGTTTCTGAACGCAGTAATCCCGTAAAAAGTTCTTTAGATTGGAATTGGCAACAACTACGACAATGGACTTATTTATTCGCAGATAAAATTGTTTTTCAAACTCAGCGAGCAAGAGATTATTTCCCATCAAAACTGCAAAATAATAGCTGTATTATCCCTAATATGGTTGTATTACCACCAATAAAAAAACAGTCATCAGAAAAATTTTCAGCAGAGCGATCGCTCATTGCTATGGGACGCTTTGTCCCAGAGAAAGGCTTTGATTTATTGCTACAAGCTTTTGCCAAATTAAAAGATAATTATCCAGAATGGACATTGACTATTCTAGGGGATGGAAAACTACGTCCAGAGTTGGAATCTCTGCGTAATCAATTGGGACTTGGCGATCGCGTTCATTTTCCGGGAATGGTGAACAATACCTATGCTTTTTTACAAGAGGCAGATTTTTTTATTATGTCTTCCCGTTTTGAAGGTTTTCCAAATGCTCTTTGCGAAGCAATGGCATGTGGATTACCAGTTATATCCACAGATTGTCCTAGTGGCCCACGAGAAATTATTCGTGATGGTATAGATGGTATTTTGGTTCCCAATGAAGATGTTTCAGCATTAGCCGCAGCAATGGAACGACTGATGTCTAATGAACAAGAACGAAAATCTTTAGCTGCTCGTGCGCCAGAAATAACCGAACGATTTGCTGTTGAAAAAATAATGGGAATGTGGGAAGAAGTATTAACTCAAGTTATTGGAGAAGAATTCAGAATGGGCTACGCCCCGCTGCGCTAACAGGAGTCAGGAGTCAGAATAAAATATCGCAAAATTTAGATAATTCAAGAATAGAACAAAAATTTAAAAAACGTTTTACAATGAATATCCACAAATATCTTTACTTCATTTATGCCTCTTATAGAAACTACCATTTTCCTCAACTTTATAATCAATTCGTCAAAGAAAGTTTATCTAATATCTCCATTGACATCACTAGAGGCTTGCTAACAAAGCTCCTAATTCACTGCCATCAATGTGTCCCATACTATGCCCAACTAATCAATAGTCTGCCTAACGATGCAATTATTCAGCAAAAACCAGAGCTATATCTTGAACAATTACCAATCCTAACAAAAGAGATTATTCGTAACAACTTTGAACAACTAAAATCTAGAGATTTAGCACAACGTCAGTGGTATTTCAATACATCGGGTGGTTCAACGGGCGAACCAATTAAGCTAATTCAAGATGCTGAATATAATGACCGATCTACAGCAATTAGCTTACTTTATTCTTATTTAGTTGGACGAGAGCTAGGAGAGCCAGAAGTACGTCTATGGGGTTCAGAAAAAGACGTTTTTGATGGCACGATGGGATGGAAGGCAAACTTTTTCAATTTTCTCAGAAATACTACATATATGAATGCTTTTCAGATGACTCCTCAAAGAATGAGAGATTTTCTGAAATTGCTGAATACAAAACCACCAAAGTTGATTGTTGCCTACGCTCAGGCGATTTATGAATTAGCAAAATTTGCTGAAGATGAACACATTAAACTTGTTCCTCAAAAGGCAATCATAACTTCTGCTGGGACACTTTATACTTGGATGCGCCAAAAAATTGAGACTGTATTTCAGTGCCAAGTATTTAATCGTTATGGTTCTAGAGAAGTTAGCGATGTAGCTTGTGAAAAACCAGGACAGCAAGGATTGTGGGTAGCTCCTTGGGGCAATTATATCGAGATTGTTGATGATGATAATAACCCTTTGCCGGCAGGAGTTGAAGGTAATATTTTGATTACTTCTCTCACGAACTTTGCTATGCCGCTGATTCGTTATAAAATTGGCGATCGCGGCACTTTATCTCCTGAATATAAATCGGGACAAATATTAGAGAAAGTTTCCGGTAGAAATGTTGATATTTTTAAAACTCAAAGCGGTACTTTAGTAGATGGGGAATATTTTACTCATCTTTTATACTTCAAAGATTGGGTAGATAAATTTCAAATTATTCAAAAAAACTACTTAGAAATTAACATCAAAGTTATTAAATCTAATTCTGATTATCTCACTGAAGAACTTGATGATATTATCGCCAAATGCAAGCTGATGATGGGTAAGGATTGTGTAGTAAATTTTGAATTTGTAAATCATATTTCTGTAAATCACTCTGGCAAATACCGCTACACAATTTCCGAGGTTAATTAAATGAAAAAGAAGATTGTATTTCTGATTCGAGACTTGAATTATGGAGGAGCAGAAAGGCAATTAGTCACACTAGCAAAAGCTCTGGATAAACAATGGTTTGATGTAAGCGTTTTATGTTTTTACACTGGTGGTTCATTATCTTTAGATAAAGACTTAAAAGATAGTGATATCCCGATAATTTATTTAGAAAAACAAGGACGATGGCATTTATTTGGCTTTTTTTGGCATCTTATTCAACATCTTCAACATATAAATCCCGATGTGTTGCATGGATATGGTGGAACACCAAATTTGCTCACTATCTTTTTAAAGCCGTTTTTTCCCTCAACCGCCATAGTTTGGGGATTACGTAATTCTAATAGTGATTCTAATTTTTATGATTGGTTAGGGCGTTTGATCTTTCAGTTAGAGTGTCTTTTATCCCATTTTACTAACTTGATAATTGTTAATTCTTATGCTGGTAGAACATACTATCTCGCTCATAAATTCCCCACAAATAAAATGATGGTAATTTCTAATGGTATTGATATCGAACTTTTTCAGCCTGACTTAGAAGCTAGAAAAAAAGTGCGATCGCAGTGGGGGATTTCAGAAGATACAATTTTGATTGGATTAGTGGGGCGACTAGATTTAAGGAAAGATCATCCGACATTTCTTAAAGCAGCAGCATTACTGTGTGAAGATAGCCAGAACGTGCATTTTGTTTGCGTAGGTAGTGGTTCAGAACACTATGCACGGGAGTTGCATGAACTAACTTATCAGCTAGGTATTTCTGAGAAAGTTATCTGGGAAAAAGCGCGTGCAGATATGCCCGCAATCTACAACGCCTTAGATATCGCTGCTTCTTCGTCTTATACAGAAGGATTTCCCAACGTAATTGGAGAAGCGATGGCCTGCGGTGTTCCTTGTGTGGTGACAGATGTAGGCGATTCAGCTTTGATTGTTGGAAATCCCGATGTAGTAGTACCTCCTAAAAATCCAGAAGCTTTAAAAATTGCGCTCAAGACATTAATAGAAAATTTTAGTATTAATGGTTGCGATCGCACTGAAATTAAACAGCGAATAATTGACAAATTTTCAGTAGCTAAATTAGTCCAAAAAACCGAAGCTATTTTATTTAATTTGTCCCATGAATCAATATCTAAATACAAAATTTGATTTTCTATTTTATTATCAATGTGCCCTAGCCATAGGTGCTATTTTCACTTTTTTCACAGATATTAATTCGTATTTATATACATCAGGTATTCTTTCTCAACCTCCTTTATATTGGATCTTAGGTTTTGCTATAGCTTCTCTACCATTACTTTTTTCACAGAAAAAGTACATACCGCTCTCTGTGATTATTTGGTGTTTTGGTTTTATTTTTGTCTCATTATTGTGGTTTGTACTCTTTTCATCATCTGGAGAACTTGCTTTTGAAGAATTAAAAAAACGAATTTTAGCAGTGATTTTTTTGATTGCAATGACATTAATATTTTCTCGAAATCCGACAATCCATTACTTGACTCGATGGGCTATATTTTTAGCAGTATTAATGGCTGCATTTAATAATATTTACGAATTTTTTAACCCTGTTGCATTTAGCTCATTAGGTAATGGTGGCCGCGCTACTGGATTTTACTTAAATCCCAATAGTAATGGCTGTGCGTTGATACTTGGGATGATTTTTAGTGTAAGTATATTACAGCCAATATATCGTTTACTTTTTGTCTCTATCGTCGGTATTGGGGTTCTCTTGACATTTTCAAGGGGTGCTATTCTTGGCTGGTTAGTTACAGTTATTATTTTTACCATCGCCCGTATAATTCATTTGAACAAATTACTTTATTGGACTTTGGGAATAGGAGCTTTTATTATCAGCTTAGGTTCACAATGGTGGGAAGAGTTATTGCAAAATTTCAATTTGAATCCCAATTCACTAGAAAGAATTGCATGGTTTCAAAATATCTCAGCTTCTGATTCTGAAGATTCCGCTGATTCACGTTTAGAAGTGGCTCAATTAGCTTGGCAGATGTTTACGAAACATCCCTTCTTAGGTAATGGAATTGGCTCAACTTTAACGTGGAATATGGAAATATCTACACACAATATGTACTTATATTATATGGCCGATCATGGAGTTATCGGCACTTTGATTCTACCTCTATTCGTATATGCAGTAACACAGCACGCCCGTGGAGAAACTAAATATATTGGCTTAGCTTTTGCTGCTTTTATTCTTCTCTGGGGACTATTTAGCCATAACGTTTTAGAGGAGCGCTATATCCTCATCATGTTTTCATTCATGGCTGCCATGACTGGAGCGAGTCGGTTAGAGCAAAAATTGGAATTAGGACATCAATTATGAAAATTATTTATATCATTACTGGACTCTCCACTGGTGGTGCTGAAGTCATGCTTTATAAACTTCTTTCCGGGATGGATCGACAACGTTTTAGTCCAGTTGTTGTTTCTTTAATGGATCGTGGTACATGGGGCGATCGCATTGCGAATTTAGGCATTCCTGTGTACACCATTGGGATGAAGCAAGGATTACCTAAACTAATTAACATTTGGCGAATGATTCACATAGTAAATAAACTCAAACCTGACTTAATTCAAGGTTGGATGTATCATGGAAACTTAGCAGCACAATTTGCAAAACTTTTTATATTCAGACAAGTACCTATTATCTGGAATATACGTCATTCACTGCATACTTTAGAATTAGAAAAGCCGGGAACAAATATTATTATTAATTTGTGTGCCAGATTTTCTCACTTGCCTACAAAAATTATTTATAACTCTCAGAATAGTTCTAAACAGCATGAAAAAATTGGGTATTGTGTTGATAAAACCTGTGTAATTTCCAACGGCTTTGAAACAGAAAAATTTACACCATCAACGGAGGATCGTCTCAGTGTTCGTTCAGAACTCAATACCCCTGAAAATGCTTTGTTGATTGGTTTGATTGGTCGTTATCATCCCATCAAAGATCATTTTAGTTTTCTTCAAGCCGCCGCATTACTAATTAAAAAATATTCCAACGTCCAATTTGTTCTTGCTGGCAATAAAGTTGATTGGCAAAATCCAATTTTATCGGAACTAATCCATGAATTAGGGCTTGTTAAATACATAAATCTATTAGGTGAACGTCATGATATACCCCGCTTAACCGCTGCTTTAGATATCGCTTCTTCCTCTTCATCTGGAGAAGGTTTTCCCAATGTAATTGGCGAAGCTATGTCTTGTGGTGTTCCCTGTGTGGTAACAGATGTGGGAGATTCAGGTTTGATTGTTGGTGATACCGGAAAAGTCGTCCCCCCAAGGAATCCAGAAGCATTAGCAAATGCTTGGCAAGCATTAATCGATATAGGAAAAGAAGGCAGAGAAAGCTTAGGAAAAGCAGCACGCGCAAGAGCGATCAAATGCTTTTCTTTAGACTCTATTGTGGCTGAATACGAGGCACTGTATAACCAAATAATTATGAATTATGAATTATTTGGAATATAGCGGTTCCTATTCAGACGGGGTACAACATGATATGGCGAGGTGTAAGGAACAGTGCCGCTCCTATCGGTGTACCTTACTAAATCAGGAAATGCTATAGGACTAGTATTTGATTTTTGAAATATTACGTAGGGTGCGTTAGCGGAGCGTAACGCACCAAAAGCTTGAGATGGTGCGTTACGGCTTACGCCTAACACACCCTACAAATACTTAGATTTTTTCAGAAATCAAATATGATTTCTATATAAAATAGGTACTTACTAATATCCAAAAAATATTTATCACTGCAATAATATTTGAATCAGGAAAATTTAAAATGTCTCTTTTCAACAGAAAGACAAGATTTATTAACAAAATAAATCTTATTTTAGGAATATTGGCAACGGTATTTACTTTATTTGCTTGTTCAACTGTTGGTTTATTAGCTAATAATCCATCCTTGGGCGATCGCCCTTTAATATGGGTGGCTTCAAATCTAGAAAGAATAAACCAAAAAGAGCCACCAGGAAACAAAACCGACATTGATTTGTACGCGGCACGTGGAGAATATGAACCCTTTCAGATAGGAATTCGCGCACCCAATGGCGATCTGACAAATGTGAATGTTACAGTTTCAGATTTGTCTGCTTCAAATAACCGAATAATTTCAAATAGAAACATTACACTGTACCGTGAACATTACGTTCGCGTTACTCATTCCAGCCCCAACAAAAAAGGCAGTACCAATCTATCTTTAGGTACTGGATGGTATGCAGACGGACTCATTCCATTTATTAATCCTGAAAACAAAAAAGATATTAAAGATGCCGAATTAGACGCTGTTCCATTCAATCTGAAAGCTGGGAATAACCAACCCATTTGGGTAGATATTTTTGTACCCCGTGACACTCAAACTGCTGAGTATCAAGGGACTTTTACTGTTAGCAGCGATCAAGGAGCGATCGCAGGTAAAATCCACTTGAAAGTTTGGAATTTTGAGTTGCCAATCAAACCATCGCTTAATTCTGAGTTCACATTCTATGAACATCAAGATAAAAGCGACATGATAGAACTTCTCAAACATAAATTAATGCCTGATGCCCATTTTAATCCAGCAGATGAAGCAGAGTTAATGAAGCTGTGGGGACTGCGTTCTCGGGGTCTTCCTTTTTGGAGTGGGGCTAACGTTAGTACTTGCAAAATGGCTCCAGCGCCTTCTCTCAAAAAGATTAAAACTACTGCTGCTAAACATGAATCTCGTTTATTTCTCTACGCTAGATATGCCGATGAAATTGATAACTGTGCAAATTTAATTGAACCAGTAAAACAATGGGCGCGAAATTTTCATCAAGCTGGAATCGCAACTGCTTTAGCAATGACTCCCACACCTACGCTTTATGATGATGGTTCCGGAACTGGACGTTCAGCCGTAGATATATGGGTAGTATTACCAGAATCCTATGATGAAGCTCCTGAACGAATTACTGAGGTTTTGCAAAAAGGAGATAAAGTTTGGTCTTACAACGCTTTGGTACAAGATGGATACTCTCCCAAATGGCAGATAGATTTTGAACCAATAAACTACAGAATTCATCCAGGCTTCATTAGCCAAAGCCTTGGGCTAACAGGAATTTTATACTGGCGAGTTGATTTATGGACAAAAGACCCGTGGAAAGATGTTCAAACTTATTTCCAGAAAAAATACAAACACTATTTTCCTGGTGAAGGGATGTTGTTTTATCCGGGGAAACAGGTAGGTATTAAAGGAGTTGTTCCTTCCATGAGACTGAAGTGGCTCAGAGAAGGGGTAGAAGACTACGAGTATCTCGAAATACTTAAAAATCGCCATCGCCAACAGTGGGCGTTTCCATTAGCTCGGCGTGTCGGCCTTGACTGGAAGCACTGGACGCGGGATACAAATTTACTGGAATCAGTCCGGCGACAGTTGGGAGAGGAAATACATAGACTCTCTTCTCAATAAGTATCTTGAAAAATTCATCATTCCTAGGACTTACGCATTGACATAAAAGCAAAAATGGCAGATAGAGTTTTCAAAGCTTTTATCTAGGTTTTTCAATCATATTTTGGCGATCGCCAGCAATCAAAAGCAACCTCCAAAAGCCTGGAACAACGTATTTACGTTGATACACAAAATAGTTCTTTTGTACAGTGCGTAAGTCCTAATTCCTTTGACTAAAATAAAGTTTTCCCAAGGCAAAGATAAATCAGGCAAAGCAGGTTTAGGTCTTTATTTTTGTAAAATCACATTGGAGCGTTGGGGAGGTAGTATTGGTTATTTACCCCGTCCTGAAGGTGGTTCTAGATTTTGGTTCCGCTTGCCAAGGAGGGGATGAGGATGCAGGGGAGGCAGGGGAGGCAGGGGAGGCAGGGGGAGATTATAAAAAAGCTTCCCACTCCTCCCACACTCGCAATGCCCAATGCCCCATCCTATATGTGCGAAGCAAGTCCGATCGCTCCTCCTGCTAGGACTAACCAAGCAGAATTGATTTTAAATCGGAACACAGCGATCGCACTCACAATCGCCATAGTAATTGTCAACCAATCCATCAGTGCGGCTTGTCCTAATGTGTAGCTAACTCCTGCCATTAATCCCAGAGAAGCGGCATTCACACCATCTAAAAATCCACTTGCCCAAGGAGATTGACGCAACTTAGAAACCCAAGGATTAACCAACCACACCAATAGAAAAGCTGGTAAAAAAATACCGATTGTACCAGCGATCGCCCCGGCATTTCCTGCTAGCAAATAGCCAATAAATGTTGCAGTAGTGAAAACAGGCCCCGGTGTAAACTGACCGATCGCCACCGCATCTAAAAGTTGCTGTGAGGTAAGCCACTGGTTGCGTTCGACTAATTCCCGTTGTAGAAATGCCAGCAACACGTAACCACTGCCATAGAGAACACACCCAATTTTGAGAAAGAAGAAAAAGACATTAATCCAACTAACTGATGTGACTGCTGCTGTACTACCAACCTGAGCCAGAACACCTGAAAAAGGTAATAAGAATGCTCCCGTTATACGTCCTCTGCTTTGCCAATTCTTCAGCAGCATAACAGCAATACCTAGCAAAATCAGCACCAAAATTTCATTCAATCCAGCAAAGTAGGCGGCGATCGCGGCCACCCCTGCAATAATTGTTGGTGCATCTTTGGCTGCCTTTTTACCCAGATTCCACACAGCCTGAAGCACGATCGCAATAATTACAGGTTTAATTCCATAGAGCAACCAACCCACCTGGGGAACAGTTTGATACCGAGCATAAATGGCGGCTAATGCCCAAACAATCAGCATCGCAGGCAAAATAAAGCAACTTCCCGCAACCAATAAACCGCGCCACCCGGCTCGTTCGTAGCCAATGTGAATGGCTAATTCCGTTGAATTGGGGCCTGGAATCAAATTCGTAATTCCCAGTAAATCTAGCAGTTTCTCCCGGCTCATCCACTGGCGGCGATTCACCACCTCATTGTCCATCATCGCAATGTGGGCAGCAGGGCCACCAAAGGCGATCGTCCCCAGTCGCAAAAACACCATTGCCAGTTCAGTTAATCGCTGCTTTTGCTGTGTGGGAGTCAGAGCATTATCGGATTTCTGGATATCCTCAGCTTCCTGAGTCACTGTGGTTTTCCTGATTTAATGATGTTGATAGAATTAATATATCGGATTTCGATAACGAAATTCTATATATTAAATTCTTGAGGGCGTACCTATCCACCGAGATTTTAGGGAGTGCCCTAACGATTTCATCCCCATTCCCCATTCCCTATTCCCCATTCTCCAACAGATTTAATATCCACCAACATAATATATGTAATCAAGTTGTTTCATCGCTTGCAAAACTTTATGAGTTGAGCGCAGCATAAACAAAGCAGCAGCAGTTACTAAACCAATCACAGCCCAATCTGCACTAATGACATGGGCTAAGATGTAGCCCAAAGTCAAATTTAGTATCAGAGCAGGGATAATGCTTTTAATTACCATAACTGCTTGATTTAGACTAAACAACAATATTGCATTCAATAACCCGATGACAAAAAACAAATAACCTAAGCAGCCAAACAAAGACTGTAAATTTATCTGTATACTCCAATTTTCAGGTTTTAAAAAACAAAATGTACAAGCCACACATAGTCCAAAAAATATCACAGTTAAGGCAATAGTTAACCAGTAAGCATAAAACAATTTTGGATAAAATTTAGTGAGGTTTTCTATATTCATATTTTTGGAATTTCCATACCAGTAGCGAATAAATTGATAACTCAAATATTCAACTAGTGGCACCATCAGCAGAAAATTTACCAGAGCTAAATCCATAGCCCGTTGATAGTCAGCATTAACAGCAAAGATTAACCCAGATGCGGGATTTACAGCCCAACCTGCCACAATGCGATCGCCAAAAATAAAACTAAAATAAGCTATTCCGTAAAAGAAATAAGGTGCTAGTAAGTATACCAGGGCACTCAAGCGAGGTAATGGAGCTTTCGCACCACTAATTTGACCTGTTTTCTGATCTTTACCAAATCTCAAAGCAACCAAGCAGACTACTACTAATAAAGTGGCAAACATACTGATTATTTGGGCTGTCAGTGCATCTATATTCACCGAAACTCTTAAAAACACAAACAGTATGCTTAAACCCAGCATAATTAATGGTGTACACCAGCGTAATTGAATCCCCAAAGCTGCTAACAGCATCCAGAGTAGACTCAGCACTAGATAATACAAAGCAGCCAGCATCAAATATTCATCAGCAAACTGACCTTGATAAAAACCAAACCATAGCCCAAATAAACCTAAGATAATACTAGTAGCTGCACCTAAATAAATAATGGGTAAACAGACTCTTCTAGCTTGCATCGGCTCACCCAACTAAAACTGATATTATTGTAAGTACGAATTACCTCATTAGTAGAGTACCCCTTCATCACTGGATGAGTAATATCTTCGGCGTTGAGAATGCCATTGACAAGTGTATTTGCTGGGCTACCACCTGTTATAGTGACATTCAACAACTGCTTCATCCGGCTATAGGAATCTCCGGGTAAAGCATTATTATTTTCATCGTTAGTTAAGAAATCTCCGGCGGTAATCAGACCAATGTTATATTGATAAACTGCCGTTGTGAGTGTATTTTGAATAGCATCTAGTTTCGCTAGGGGTACATTTGCGAAGTAAGGAAAGATTAGCGCATCATAATTGACAACTTTGCTGAGATCGGTTAAGTCGTCTTCTGTGAGAATATCAAAGGGAATACCCGCCTGCATCGCTTGACTTTGCATGGACAGAAAAAGTTGGGTATACGCTTTGTCTTGAAAGAAGTTTTTCGCTGTAGTTTCGGAAAAAACTATGCCTACCTTTTTACTAAAATCTGTCCTAGTTGGTAAAACTGGTGGTGTAGCATAAACGGTATATTTTTGAGTAGAATAATCTGACGGTAAAAAAGTTTGGTTATTAATATCCGTCAAAACATCAATTGCTTGTGGCGCTCCATTTAACAGCGATATTGGGACAGCGAACTCGACTATTTGATTATTACTACCATAGGCATAGTTTAAAGGACCGCTGACCAAATTTTCTCCGGCTCCTCCTGTGTAAAGAGAGGGTTGACCATCTGTAAAGAAGTTGACGTTATATTCTGCTCCTCCAATTCCAGTTACACCAAATATTTGATAGCCTGTTAGAGAATTTCTATCTGTATTTAGCCATAATGTTGTGTCTGCACCTATCTGTTCGCTATTCGATTTAAAGGCGAAAATATAAGCATCACCTGCATACTTACCATAGATTTCGTATCCTGGTTGTCCTGTCCCAGGAAGATTATCTAATCTATCAGCAGATGTCCAATCACTTAAGTTACCATCGAGGCTGATATTACCGTATGTAGCTGCTAGCTCTAATGTTGTGGCTTGTCCATTGATGATGACATTAGTAGCATCATTCTCACTTCTCAACTCTATCAGTTGAGTTGGAGTTAGCTCTTTACCTTGGACAATTGCTGCAAAAATTGCCCCTTCATCGCCCTGAGCATCTTGAATATTGATCTGAGAATCTATATAGTGACCTAGTTCTTCTATCAGAACATCAACACTTTTGGCAGCATCATTTAAAAGTGCTTGTGATAAATAAATCGTATTATCAATACTACCAAAAGCCCCTTGCCCACCATTAATTTCTGAGGAGTCAACAATTTTAATTTCGGGTAGGGTTGTATAGTTTATTATTCCTTGAATTACAGCCTTGGCTTTTTCTTCATCCCAATTTTCACCAAATGCTAAATTCATTTTTTGGGAATAATCGGAAGATGTGAAGAATTCAGCAATGTTATTTATTGCTTTTTTTAGTAATTCTTTAAGGTCGATAATTAGGATGTCATTGCTCATGATTTTATCACTTTAAAAAATGTAAATGTTTCAGCAAAATTTTCTAATTTTTGAAATATATCTAGGTAGGAGTAGGGCTGATAAAACCCAGATATAGTGCAATACGCTTGGGTTAAGGCTAAAAATCTTGTTTTTTACGTAGACGCATTAGCGAAGCGGTAGCGACGAAGGAGCGTCAGCGGCTTGCCGCAGGCTACCACAGAGGCGCAGAGAACACAGAGAGAAGAGATAAAGAGAAAGTAGCAATGTTTTTACCTCCTGCCTCCTGCTATATGTGAGTGTGGGTTTGATTTACACTCGCAACCAAATTCCTTGTTTTCTCCAAGTTTGCTCTAGCAAAAGTTTTTCTAGCATCTGTGGTGAAATAATTGATTTCTGCACTAATATTTCGCCTAATTTTCGCTGAGTTACTAATTGCTCTTGTAAAGCTTGTTGTAATTCGGTGGATGAAAGAATTTTGTTTTCTAGCAATAGAACACCTAGCCGGAAATTCTGTTCTGCTAGATGTTTTTCTAATGTAGCCAGAGGAATTAATTTTTTCTCCCAGTTTAAACCTGTGGAGACAATGGTTTCTAAACTGTTGTATTTAGGTTCCCAACCTAATATGGTACGGATTTTATCAGGACTTGCGACAACACAAGCCGGATCTCCTGGTCGTCGTTGGTTTTCAATTACAGGAAAGTCTACCCCTCTTCTGTCACTTTCCGGGTATTCTGAATAAAAGAATAAAAAAATAAAACCCTGAAAGGTAAGTAGGGCAATGGATGTAGAATTACAAATCTTGAAACATTTGGCAAGAGATGCTCACCC
>JAESFX010000161.1_pt1 | contig 62635 bp, 65 predicted proteins | sample 9269501 | NCBI WGS metagenome assembly JAESFX01 (sample SAMN14515570, study PRJNA621655) | algae metagenome | isolation source: Desmonostoc geniculatum HA4340-LM1 and co-occurring heterotrophs from cave... | place: USA: Maniniholo cave, Kauai, Hawaii | collected 2009-07-28
TAGAGAATATCGAGAAGCTGGCAATAAGCCGTCCGGTCGCTCTCGACACCGCTGCAAACTCCCTTGGCAGCGGTCATCCAGAAATTGTCCATCATTTCAGGCGTGACTGCGCCCAAACCCACCGGCGGCGACATGACGGTGTTCATCAACGCCCGTGTCTGCCGATATTGTTCGACCGCAAGCGCATGCTGCCCGCTGGCCGCAGTGGCGACGGCCAGCCACATCGATGGAAAGCCGAGATCGACCATCCGCTTGCCCGCGACTATCGCCCCTTCGATATCGCCGAGGTTGAACCGGCCGACCGAAAGCAGGTTGAACTTTCGACCGTCGATTGGATCCTGGTCTATGGCCGCTTCGACATATTGCATCGCTTGCGCCGTTCTCCCGCAATAGAGCAGGAAAGAGCCAAGCCGCATCGCGACCGCCGGATTGTCGGGATGGAGCCGGTACGCCTTGAACGCCAGATCGAGCGCACCGACGATATCGTTTTTTGTCCATTGATGAACACCGAGCAGCGAATAGGCATAGCCAAGGTCGGGCGCGATGGCGATTGCCGTGCGCGCGCATTCTGCCATCCGTTCCGAGGCTGCCGGACGGTCCGGGCATGGTGTATAGACCGAAACCAGTTGATGCGCTTCGCCAAGCGCTGCCCATGCCTCGGCAAAATCCGGATCGAGTTCGACCGCCTGTTCGAGCAGCGCGATAGCGGTGTCCAATACCCCCTCGCCGAACAGCCGGAAGCAAAGGGCGCGGCCTTGCAGGAACAGATCGAACGCCTCGTGACTGTGCGTCATCCCCCGGACCGATGGCGGTTCGAGCGGGATATCGAGCGTCGTGCCCAGTGCTGAAACGACCGCTTGCGCAACGGTTTCCTGCAATTTGAAGATCGCGCCCGACGTGCCTTCGAAACGCTGCCCCCACTCCTCGAAGCCGGTACAACCATCGATCAGACGGATGAAGATTCGAATCCGGTCGCCTTCGCGCTGAACCGACCCTTCGATCAAATGCGAGACGCGAAGCGCGTTCGCAATCGCCTCGGTTGCCAGGTCTGAGTTGCGGAAATGGAAGGAAGAGGTCCGTCCGGACACGAGCAGTTGCGGGACTTGCCCGCACGCGGTGATCAACTCGTCGACAATGCCGTCGGCGAAATAGTCATGGCCTTCACGGGCGTCGATCGACTGAAAAGGCAGCACGGCAATCCGCGCGTTGCCGTCGCGGGCGGGCGGTGCCGCAATATGGGCCGCCTCGGGAGCGCGCGCCGACCATGCAGCGGACAAACGCGCATGCATGTTGCTGTCACCCGTTCGTTCAAGCGCGGCCAACCCGCTGGCAACAGCAGCCTTCATCCGCTTCTCCACAGCGTCACGCCGCCGGATCAGCCACTCGTCGAACGCTGTCCCGAAATTCAGCTGGTCGAGCATTGGCTTGGTCGAGATCGCCGTCAGTTGCTCGACCGCATCGGCATAGGCCCCATCTGCAATCGCCTGTTCGAAAATATCGATCTCCGTGCGGACGAATTCCGGGCGGAGTGTGATCGTGTTTCGTGTCACATCCAGAACGTCCGATCCCAACGGAGCGAGCAGCTTGCGTAGCTCCAGCAGGCATTGCCGCAAGCTTGCCTTGGCATGTGCCTCGAAGCGGCCCGGCCAGAAAAGCCTGGCAAGATATTCGCGTTCGATGGGCTGACCTACATCGAGGCAAAGCAGCGCCAGCACGGCCCGCGCGCGCCGGTTGGAAAAGACAATCTCCGTATCGTCGAAGTCGCGCAACCGGAAGCTGCCGAACACCGCAGCATGCGCCACCGGTCGGACGCAGCGGGACATAACCGCTTGTTCTGCCTGATCCATCCCGGCTCCCCTGCCGCCCGGCGTTGGCTTAGCGTATTTACCTTTTTTGATAAATGTAAATCGCAGGGGGTCAGCGAGCCAGAGATTGCTGCCAAAAAAAGGGCGCCGCAAGCGACGCCCTTTCAGCTTTTCCGGTAAGGAAACTCGTTATTCGGCTTTTTCGTAATATTGCGGCGCGGCTTCGTTGAGCACGCCCAATATCTTCTGCAAGGCGGCCTTCTCGTCGGTCTTTTCCATCGCCGCCAGTTCGCGGGCCAGACGGCTCGACGCGGCTTCGAAGATTTGCCGTTCGGAATAGCTCTGCTCCGGCTGGTCGTCGGGGCGGAACAGGTCGCGGGTCACTTCGGCGATCGACACCAGGTCGCCCGAATTGATCTTCGCTTCATATTCCTGCGCGCGACGCGACCACATGGTGCGCTTGACGCGCGGCTTGCCGGTCAGCGTGTGCATCGCTTCCTTCAGCGTCTTGTCGCTGGAAAGCTTGCGCATTCCGACGCCTTCGGCCTTGTTGAAAGGCACGCGAAGGGTCATTTTTTCCTTTTCGAAGCGCAGCACGTAAAGCTGCAACTGCATCCCTGCAATTTCGCTGTCCTGCAGTTCGATTACGCGGCCGACCCCGTGCTTGGGGTAAACCACATAATCGCCTACATCAAATATCGCCGCGTTGGACGTCATATTACGACCTTTCTGGTTATTTCGGGAGATTTAGCTGGTGGCGGCACCATGCCGCCCATGAAAATTCGGTTCGTCCCTTGCGTCAAGACTGGTTTGCTTCCGGCAGGATGGCCAGTGCAAACGATGACCGTTTTCGGCCTGTTGACGTCAATGTAACAGATTCGCAACAAAATTTCAAGGTTGCTTAATGGGCTGTCAATAGTGCGACTCGCGCAAGCCTAAATGGCACTCAATTTCCTTATGCGACCGTCTGCCGCGCTGTCGTCGGCGTTGAGCGGCTTAATGTCCGCCGAGTTCATCCAGCACAGGTCGTGATGATCGAGTACGCGATCGTCATGGCTGCGGATCGTCACTGGCAATATGGGCTGATGGTCCTGCTCGTCCACCAGCACCGGGTTCGACGGTGTGCCGGTACCCCATTTTTCGCCCCATTGCCGAAGCGCGATCATCGAGGGCAGGAGGTCGAGGCCCTTTTCGGTCAGGCGATACTCCACCTTGCGCCGGTCATCGGGGCAGGGGGTGCGTTGGAGAATGCCGCTTTCGGTCAGGCGTGTGAGCCGGTTGGCCAGGATATTGCGCGCAATACCAATCTCCGACAGGAACTCCTCGAAATGGCGCACGCGGTTGAATGCGGCGCGCAGGATCATGAACGACCAGCGTTCGCCCATCGCCTCCAGCGCGGTGGGAAGGCCGCATGCGGCAATGTCCTGCAGGGGTTCTCTTAGGCCCATAATCTCATCCTCTTTTCGTAGCGTGAGCCGCCTTCAAAAAAAATGCAACCGGAAATCAGTTTTAAGTTGCAACTAGAAACCTAATGCAATAGGTAGTGATTCGCAACTGGTTTTCCAGAGGCGCAAAACGAGGGAAGGGCGACACAAGTTCCCGCCAGCGTTTTGCAAAGACAGCAAAGCTGAAAAGGACAAGATTATGACCCTCTCCCATGTTTCTGCCCGCGCTGGTGCGCTGGCCGCCGCCGCCGTCCTCTCCACCACGCTTCTTTTTGGCGTGTCGACACAGGCACAAGCCGCCCCCAACAAGGGCCCTTACTACCAGGCCGAACTCGCACAGCCCGCTCCGTCGAAGCAGGAATTGCTGCGCAGCGTGTTCGTGAAGTGCGAAGGCACCGCCTGCCGCGCGCCGATGGCTTCGACCGCACCCAAGAATATGTGCATCAGCATCGCGCGTGAATTCGGCGCCGTGACGTCGTTCTCGGCCGGCGACCGCGTCTTCACCGCCGACGAAATCGCTGCCTGCAATGGCCAGCAGAAGGAAGTGATCGCGAAGAACTGATCTTCCACGAACCAGATTTTTCGGCTCCTCTCTCCTCCTTACCCCCACGCCGGTCCACGGACCGGCGCAAGAGAGCCGAAACCCCTCAGCGCCGGATGACCTCGTGTCTTCCGGCGTTTTCTTTGGGTTTGAGGCTGCATGAGCCATTTTCCTGTTGCATCGCCGCATAAATCCCACATCTTGGTTGGACCATGATGCGGCAATATGAACTGGTTGAGCGGGTCCGGGCTTATGACCCGCAGGTCGATGAGGATCGGCTGAACCGCGCCTATGTCTACACCGTGAAAATGCACGGCACGCAGAAGCGGGCTTCGGGCGATCCCTATTTCTCTCATCCGGTCGAGGTCGCGGGGTTGATGACCGATCTCAAGATGGATGAGGACACGATCATCACTGCGTTGCTGCACGACACGGTAGAGGACACGCTAACCAGCATCGAAGATGTCGACGAGAAGTTCGGCCCGGAAGTTGCGCGGCTGGTCGATGGCGTGACCAAGCTGTCGAAGATCGAGGCGCAGACCGAGGATGAGCGCGCTGCGGAAAATTTGCGTAAATTCCTGCTCGCGATTTCGGACGATATCCGTGTTCTATTGGTCAAGCTCGCCGACCGGCTGCACAATATGCGCACGCTGCATTATATCAAAAGCCCCGAAAAACGCCGCCGCATCGCCAAGGAGACGATGGATATCTATGCCCCGCTCGCCGAGCGGATCGGCATGTACGAATATATGCGCGAGATGCAGATGCTCGCCTTCCAGCAGCTCGAGCCCGAGGCGTATGAGACCATCACCGGGCGACTGCAGCAGATACGCCAAAAGGCCGATGTCGAGATCGACCAGATCAACCAGACCATCGGTTGGGAAATGGAACAGGCCGGGCTGAAGGTAAAAATCTCGGGCCGCGAAAAACATCCTTATTCGATCTGGAAGAAGATGCAGGAACGTCATGTCGCGTTCGAACAGCTCACCGATATCAACGCCTTTCGCGTCATTACCGAGAGCGAAGAAGATTGTTACCGCGCTTTGGGCGTGCTCCACCGCCGCTGGCAGATGGTGCCGGGGCGGTTCAAGGACTTTATCTCGACGCCAAAGCGCAACGGTTATAAATCGATCCACACCACGATCATGTTTGCCAAGAACATGCGGGTCGAGGTGCAGATCCGCAGTCAGGAAATGCATCGCGGTAGCGAATATGGCTTCGCCGCGCACTGGGCGTACAAGCAGGATGACAAGCCCGACGGGCAGGCGGGGTGGCTGCGCGACCTGATCGAAATTCTCGAGACCAGCCATGATGCCGAGGACATTCTCGAAAACACGCGGATGGCGATGTATCAGGACCGCATCTTCGCCTTCACGCCCAAGGGCGCGTTGCATCAGTTGCCCAAGGGCTCGACGGTGGTCGATTTCGCCTATGCGGTGCACACCGACCTTGGCGACAAGACCGTGGGGGCGAAGGTCAACGGGCGGCATGTGCCTTTGCGCACGCAGCTCAATAATGGCGACATGGTCGAGATATTGAAGTCGAAGGCGCAGGAGCCCGAGGCGACCTGGCTCAATTTCGTCACCACGGGCAAGGCACGCGCCGCGATCCGCCGCCATGTCCGCCACCGCGAGAAGGACGAACTCGTCGCCATCGGGCGCAAGCTGTATGAGGATATTGCGGGGCGGATGCCAGGGAAGATCGGCAAGAAGGCGTTGGGTGCGGCGGTGGCGCGGCTCAAGCTGGAAAGCGAGGAAGAGCTGATGCACCGCATCGGCGCAGGGAAAATCACCGACCGCGCGCTGATGGAGGCGCTGGTTCCGGGCTTCGAGGCGGACGGCGTTGACGGCGACTTCCCCAATCAAGAACGCGCGATCTCGATCCGCGGGCTGACGCCGGGCGTCGGCTATCATCTCGGCGATTGCTGCCACCCCATCCCCGGCGACCGCATCGTCGGCTTGCGCGCACCCGGCCAGCCGGTCGAGGTCCACACCATCGAATGCGACCGGCTGGCGAGCGGCGTCGATGCCGACTGGGTGGACTTAAGCTGGGGCCAGGGCAGCGACGGCGCCTCGGCGCGGTTGCGCGTCATCATCCACAACCGGCCCGGCACATTGGGCGAAATTGCCGGGATTTTCGGTTATCACAAAGCCAATATCATCAACCTGCGCATGACCGCGCGCGATGTTGAATTCCATACCTTCGAAGTCGATCTGGAGGTGCATGATTTGCAGCATCTGATGCGGATTATTTCAGCGTTGCGGGCATCGGAGGCTGTGGCGACGGCGGATCGGGTTTATGATTGAACTTGCGCTGGCATAGCCCCGTTATCCCGGCGGCTGAACGCCGGTATAGACCAACGTCAGGCCGATCATATTTGCGAAGCCATGTGACAGGATAAGCGGCCACAGGTTGCGCTTCAGTAGTAAATAAAGCGCACCCGAAACCAGCGCGATTGCGCCTGTTGCCAAGGCACCGCTCCACCCCTGATAATAAAAATGCTGTTGCCCGAAGATGACGGACTGCAGCATAACCGCCATCACCGGTGCGTATCGGAGCTTTGACAAGAGCAGTTCAAACCGCGAAATCAGCATCGCCCTGAACACCATTTCTTCGGCAAACGCGCCGATGACCCACGCAACCACGATCCAGTAAAGGTAAAGCCGCGCATTGCCCGGCAGGTCGGCAAACCGGTCACTATAGCGCGGATCGACTTCGCCGAGGTCGCTGATAGGGGCCAAGGATAAAATTATGCCGACAACGATGCCGGCAGCCATCGTGACCACCATGGCAACTAGCGACCAGAGCAGCATTTTTGGAATGTTTTGGGGCCGCTTCAGACCGAGATCGCCCCAATTTTCGTTGCGGCTGTACAGGCACCAGCTGGCGACGGCCACAGCAGCCAGTAGCGATAGAGGCCCGGCCAAGCTCCACAGGCCGTCGAATTGCAACAAGACCGACTTGACGACAAACAATGTGCCGAGCACCAAAAGGAGATCGATTGCAGCACTGATCGTGCCGCCAGCCGGATGTGCGTTCAGCCGGAATTTCTGCATCCCGCCCTGGCTCATGCCGGACATCCACGAGCCGTGATTTCCGAATATGCCGGCGACTGCGAGTTTATCCGGTCAAGGATCGAGGCCCGACCCAACGCTTCCATTGTTTTGCATGCTAGGGCCGAAAGGTCGCATTCGATTTCTTCGAACAACCCGGCGAATGCGGTTGCCGCTTCCGACAAGACGACCTGCAATTTGGCGTAATAGGTCTCGCCTTTGGCTGTGAGTGCCAGAATTTTCCGTCTGCCGTCATGCGGATCGCCCTTGCGTTCGACCACCGCCAGATCGATCAACACATCTGCCCGCTGCGTTACCAGCTGATGCGGCTGGCCGAGCGTAGCGGCGATATCGGCAGCGGCAAGTTGCCCGTGTTCGCCAACGAGCAAAAGCAGGGACACGGCGCGCGATGGAATTTCGATCCCAGCATCGCGCAGTAGGTCGTCACCCTGTTGAACGATCATGCCGGTCAGGCGGTCAAGCCTGTTGGCGACGAACGCGCCGGCGAACCTGTGGGTGTCAACGAAGATCATCTCGCTCTAGCTCCATATATACAATAAATTGTACAATTAGTTGTATATTTATGGTTGTCAATGCCGTCATGGGCCGGGGCATTATGACTGTCAGCACACCGAACGCCTGCAATGTAGGATTTCGTTTGAGAGCCTCGCTGGCCGCTCTTTGAACCTGTCAATCCATCCCCTCGACGATCGCTACCGCCCGCTGCTGCCATAAAGCGACAAAGGAGCCTGTGAGATTATCGCTGGCCGTCGCTTTCATAGCTTTAGCGTCTCGCCAGTCCGGCTCTTTCCTTCGTGCCTTCGTCCGAATTTTTTCGACCTTGAAGGCGCGGACGTTTCTTCGTTGTGCGGATTGGTTCGCACGACGACACGAAGATACAAAGAAGGTTTTTGAAGGGCCGGTTTTCCTACACGAATTCCCTCAATTGGACCGTGAACTTGCGCGGTTTTCTGAGGCTTTCAGCAACGTGCGCCGGTCAGGTTTTGCCTCTACCGCCGCGCCTCCAATATCATGTTGAACGGTCCTTCGGTTGCCCGCTGCACCGATCCGAAACCTGCAGCTTTCAGAACTTCGGTCAGTTTCGCCTTTCCCGCCTGAGCACCCAATGCAGCCCCTACTTCCTGGTCGAGCGAAGTCGGCACGCAAATCATGGTCGAGGCGTTATAGTAGAGGCGGCTGACCGGACTGCCGACATTATCGCTGGCACGGTCTGCGGCAATCGGTTCGCAGATCAGCCAGCTGCCGTCCGGCTTCAAGCAATCGCGCAGGTGCCGCGCGCAGCCTTCGGGGTCGCCCATGTCATGCAGGCAGTCGAACGCGGTTATCAGATCGAACGCGCCGTCGGCTATGTCCTTGGCGCGGGCGACCTCAAAGCGGACACGGTCGGCAAGTCCGTGTTCGGCGGCGTGCTTGCGTGCGTCCTCTATCGATGGTGCGTGGAAATCATAACCGACAAACTCGGCTTTCGGAAACGCCTTTGCCATCAGCAATGTCGAAAAGCCGACGCCGCAGCCGATATCGGCCACCCGTCCGCCAGCGGCGAGCCTGGCTTCGACGCCATCGAGTGCGGGTATCCAGCTTTGCACGATGTTGTTGACATAGCCGGGCCGGAAAAACGCCCCCACCGCGCAGAACAGACAGCCGCCGCTTTCCCCCCAGCCAACGCCGTCGCCGGTACGAAAAGCAGTTTCGACCTTGGACTCGGCTTCGATCATCGCAGCCACCAGATCAAAGGCACCGGCAAGATAGACCGGGCTGTCCTTGACCGAAAAGACCATCGCCGCCTCGGGCGACAGGCTGAATGCGTCGCTTGTCGCATCGAGAAGCAGATAACCGCTGCAAGCCTGCGCCATGGCCCATTCACGAACATAACGTTCGGCAAGGCCCGTGCGTTGCGCAAGTTGTTCCGAGGTGGCGGGACCTTGCGCCAGTGCATCGAACAATCCAAGGCGGATGCCGATTCGCACTGTCGGAACGCTAAAGGCTCCGCCCAGATCGCCGAGCATCTTGCCGACGAATGCGTGTAACTTATCCATGTCGAGGTCAGTCGCAGCCATAATATCTCTCCCAAAAGAGTAAAGGTTGCGGCCCGAATGATTTGCGCCGCGCTACGGGCGGCTTTTGTAACGCAGCGTATATTCTTTATGACGCAAGGAGTCCAATCTTAGTGGCACAATACGCGCACGATCCGGCGCAGCTATAGATCTTCGATAATGGCGCCCGGTTCAGCATACACAAAGCGCCTGGCGAACTCGAACCCGTGTCCTGCGCGCAGAAATGCCTGCAACTGCTTCTGCCGTTTTTCGGGCGTCGCCGCTTCGCTCGCAAACGGCCCGATCCGTTTCCGGCGCGCGAAATTCTCGGCGGCGGTGAAGGCGCTTTCCGCCATATGCTCCTTTGCCGGAACCGCGTCGGCCGCGTCGATGCCGCTGGCGCGGAGGTCTTCGTTGAGGCGGCGTTCGCCATAGCCTCGGCGGACGAAGGCACGGCTGCGAGCTTCGGCGAATACGGCATCGTTGATATAGCCTAGCTCGGCAAATTGCTCGACCAGCGCCGCGACGTCGGTGCGCCGTTCGCCGTCCCAACCGCGTTCGCGGATTTTGCGGGTCAGATAGGCACCGAGCTTGCCCGTCGTCGTCGCATATTTGCCTACATAATGCAGCGCCAATGCACGCAATTTCTCTTCATTCAGCGGTGGTGCCGGTTTTTTGGAGCGTGACCCATATCCCACGCCCTATTCTTGCCACAGTCGGGACGAATTTTGAACTGGTATCGCGCGCTAAACCCGCAGCATAACAAAATTTTAACATGGGCCGGGGTCGCAAGCTTTGGCCGAAAGCTATGGGAATCAACATGAGCGAACTCGTGAGCACGCCAACGCATGACGATCTGCCGCGCCGCCTTTCCGATTTTGCCACTCTGGGCGAAGCCCTCGATTATGCTGCGACCGGCAAGCGCGGCCTCAATTTCCACGACATGCGCGGCAAGCTGGCGCGGCCTTATCCCTATTCCGAAATGCGCTCCGACGCGCTCGACATGGCCTACCGGCTGATCTCGCACGGCGTCAAAAAGGATGATCGTATTGCCCTGGTTGCCGAAACCGGAACCGATTTTGCCGCGCTTTTTTTCGGTTGCGTATACGCAGGTGCCTGGCCGGTGCCGCTGCCGCTGCCGACGTCCTTCGGCGGCAAGGAAAGCTATGTCGACCAACTTTCAGTCCAGTTGAAAAGTTGCGATCCCAAGATTTTGTTTTATCCGGCAGAACTTGCCGAAATGGCGGGCGAGGCCGCGGCCAGTTGCGGGGTCGAAGGCATCGACTGGGAAAGCTTCGGCGAGCGCATCGCGCTCAAGGCAGAGCTGCCCGCAGCAACCACTGATGAAATCTGCTATCTGCAATATTCGAGCGGTTCGACCCGCTTTCCACATGGCGTCGCGGTCACGCACCATGCGCTGCTCAACAATCTGTCGGCGCACTCGCACGGCATGGAAGTGACGCAGACCGACCGCTGCGTCTCGTGGCTGCCCTGGTATCACGATATGGGCCTTGTCGGCTGCTTCCTGTCGCCGGTCGCCAATCAGGTTTCGACCGATTATATGAAGACCGAGGATTTTGCCCGCCGTCCGCTGGCATGGCTCGACGTCATCAGCGCCGCCGATGGCACGGTGATCAGCTTCTCGCCGACCTTCGGTTACGACATATGCGCACGCCGTATTTCCAGCCAGAGCCATGTTAATGACCGCTTTGACCTGTCGAAATGGCGGCTGGCGGGCAATGGTGCGGACATGATCCGGCCCGATGTCATGCAGGCCTTCGTCGACGCCTTCGGCGATGCCGGTTTCAAGGCATCGTCCTTCCTGCCGAGCTATGGCCTTGCCGAAACCACCTTGGCGGTCTCCATCATGCCGCCGGGCGAGGGGATTCAGGTCGAACTGGTCGAGGAAACCGAGCTGACCGGCCATGCCGGAGCCGCCGACCGTCCGACCCGCTATCGCGCCATCGTCAATTGCGGTAAAGCGGTGAAGGACATGACCATCGAGGTCCGCGACGAAAACCGCCGCGCGCTTCCCGACAAGACCATCGGCAAGGTTTGGTGCACCGGGCCGTCGCTGATGAAGGAATATTTCCGCGACAAGGAATCGACCGAAGCCTGTCTTGTCGATGGCTGGCTCGACACCGGCGACATGGGTTATTTGTCGAACGGCTATATCTATATCGTCGGCAGAGCCAAGGACATGATTATCATAAATGGTAAGAACCATTGGCCGCAAGATATTGAATGGGCAGTGGAACAATTGCCTGGGTTCAAGGCAGGCGACATCGCGGCGTTTTCGGTTACGACCCCCGGCGGCGAAGAAAGTCCCGCCGTACTCGTCCAGTGCCGCACGACTGACGAGGCCGAACGCGCGAAGCTGCGCGAACAGATCCGCGACAAGGTGCGCTCGGTCACCGGCATGAACTGCGTGGTCGAGCTTGTCCCGCCGCGCACGTTGCCGCGCACCAGTTCGGGCAAGATGAGCCGCGCCAAGGCCCGCAATCTTTATCTGTCTGGCGAAATTCAGCCCTATGCGATTGCTGCCTGATGCCGTCCGAAACGGATGAAATGCGGAGCGATGGTTAATATCCGGTAAAGCGTCGCATGCATTGATATTTCAAGGTAATTTTACATATCCGGGCTGCATTTATGCGGCTGTCATTACCTTTGGGTAAGGTTCTCCTGCTAAATATGGCGGGTGATTAAAAAAGACGTTTCCCTGGAACTGCCTACCGACCTGTCTTTCAAGGCATTGCTGGGCCTCGCCGAGCCCGTAGGCATGGACGGCGATGTCATGCGGGGACTGCAGGCGCGGACGATGCGCAAGCGCACGACATTGCGTGTTGCGCTGAACATGGTGTTCGCGATTCTCGCCGTGTTTCTGTACAGCGGGATTGCGCCAGCCTGGTCGACCCTGGCATGGGTATGCCTGTTCGGTGGTTTCCATCTTTATTCGTTCCACCAATTCGGCACGAAATGGGTCTGGGACAGGCCGCAGCTCAGCCGACAGGACGTCACCCGGCTCAATACGCATTCGGCAATAACCGCAATTATCTGGGGTTCGGCCTTCGCTTTCCTCGGGGCCAGCGGCACGATTATGGAACTGCTCGGCCTTTGGTCGATCGTATTGGGCATGATGGTCTATGCATCGTTATTGCTCCCGACCGCGCCGATGGCCGCGACGATCTTCATCGGCGTTACCAGCCTGTGCGCCGCGCTCGGTTTTGTCTATCATGGCGGATACTATCTCGCGGTGGCGGCAACGGGCATTGGCGCATTGCTGATCATGGCCTGCCTGCGGTCGGCCCGGGCGCAGATATTGTTCGAGGTGGCAAACACCATCGTCCAAGAAAAATCGGAGACGGTGAGCCTGTTGTTGCGCGAGTTCGAGGACAGCGGGGCCGACTGGCTCTGGCAGACAGACACGTCGCGTTGCGCCACCCATGTTTCCCCCCGCTTTGCCTATGCCTTGGGGGAGGAAGCAAAGGCGATCGAAGGCCAGCCGTTGCTCAAACTGATCGCTGGCGACGCTTGGGAACAGGGGCAATATCCCGACGCGCTGCACGATCTGGCGGACCGGCTGAAGCGCCGCGAATCCTTCAGTAACCTGATCGTGCCGGTTACCATCAAGGGTATTACCCGCTGGTGGGAGTTGTCGGCGTCGCCACGCAATTCCGAAGATGGCGCCTTTCTCGGCTTTCGCGGCGTGGGGTCGGACGTCACCGAACAGCGCGAGTCTGCCGACAAGATTTCGCACCTGGCGCGGTTCGATACGCTCACCAGCCTGCCGAACCGTTTGCAGCTGACCGAAGCCTTGGCCGAAGCTCTGGCCGACGCGGACAAATGGCGGCGCAAATGTGGTTTCCTGATGATCGACCTCGATCGCTTCAAGGCCGTCAACGATACGCTCGGGCATCCGGTGGGCGACCGGTTGCTGGCGCAGGTCGCACGGCGATTGCAGTTGATCATGACCGACAACGAGCTGTGCGGCCGGCTCGGCGGTGACGAATTTGCGGTGGTTATCAAGGATGCCAATGACGGCAAATATCTGGCGATGCTGTCACGGCGCATCATCGACAGCCTGTCGCGGCCCTATGAGGTCGATCAGAACACGCTCTACATCGGTGCCAGCGTCGGCAGCGCGCTCGGGCCGGTCGACGGGCGCACGGTAGAGCTGCTGATGCGCAGTGCTGATCTCGCATTGTATCGCTCGAAAGACCAGGGCGGTAACGCGCACCATAGCTACCAGCACAAGCTGCACGCCAATGCGGAAGAGCGGCGGTTGATGGAGTTCGAGCTGCGGGCAGCCCTCGAACGCGAACAGCTGCATGTCGAATATCAACCGGTGGTCGAAGCCAATGGCGACAATATCCTTGTCGGCTTCGAAGCATTGCTGCGCTGGAACAATCCCAAATTCGGGAATGTGTCACCGGCAAAATTCATTCCGGTCGCCGAAGATGCGCGGCTGATTGTGCCGATCGGCGATTTCGTGCTGCGCAAGTCATGCAAGGATGCGATGAGCTGGCCGGAATCGACCCGCGTTGCGGTGAACATTTCGGTGGACCAGCTTACCAGTGTCAACTTTGTTGAAACTGTCATTTCGGCACTGCATGATAGCGGCCTGCCTGCATGGCGGCTGGAGCTCGAAGTGACGGAGAGCATCTTCCTGCGTGACGGCACATTGGCGGTTCAGGTGCTCGATCGCTTGCGCGGGTTGGGCATCAAATTGTCGCTGGACGATTTCGGGACCGGCTATTCGTCATTGGGCTATCTGCGCAATGTCCGGTTCGACACGATCAAGATCGATCGCAGCTTTGTGCAGGGCGCGGCGAAGAATAAGGCCGAGAGCCTCGCCATCATCCGTGCAGTCGTGGCGTTGGCGGACAGTCTGAATATCGCAACCACTGCCGAGGGTGTCGAGAATGAGAGCGAGCTGGCCATGATCCAGCAGCTCGGGTGCAAGAAAATCCAGGGCTATTATTTCGGTCGCCCGATGGTCTTTGCCGACAGTCTCGCATTGTTCAAGCGGCCGCAGCGCTACGTCGCCTGACGGCCTACAGGATTTCCAATACCTTCTCTTGGGGGCGACACAGCCGGACGCCTTTGCCGGTTTCGACAAAGGGCCGTTCGACCAATATCGGATGTTCGACCATCGCATCCAATATGGCATCGGACGACGCACCATCGATGAGCCCGAGTTCTTCGGCCGGCGAACCGCGTGTCCGCAAAGCCTCGCGTGCCGTCAGGCCGACGTCGCAGAACAGTTGTTCGAGTTTATCGCGGGCAAAGGGTGTCTTGCGATAGTCGATGACTTCGACCTCCACGCCCGCTGTTTCCTGCAATATGGCGAGCGTCTTGCGCGACGTTCCGCAGTCGGGATTGTGCCAGATCGTTGCTTTCATCGATAATGTGCTCCTGAAAATCAGCCTGTTTTAGCGCGCGCGTCGGACTCTGGCAAAATAGTTCCGGAGCTGCGCCATTTTGTATTTGCATATGCGAATAATTCGCAATAGGGCTGCCCCGAACAATGCGAGCGTTTCGCAATAAGCAGTGGGGAATACAAGTGCGTCATATATCGTCATCGTTATTTTTGTCCGCAATGGCGGTCCTCTCGACCCCGGTCCAGGCCGCCGAGCTGGAGGACAATGACGATAGCCGGACGATCATCGTCACCGGTTCCGGCGATGGCTATGTCGCATCGAATTCCATCACCGCAACCAAGACCGACACGCCGCTCATCGATGTGCCGCAGACCATCAACGTTGTGACACGCGAACAGCTGGAAGATCAGGCGCACCATTCGCTGGGCGACGTGCTGCGCTATGTTCCGGGCACGACCATCGGGCAGGGCGAAGGCAATCGCGACCAGATCACGCTTCGTGGCCAGAACACCACAGCAGACTTTTTCCTCGATGGTGTGCGCGACGACGTGCAATATTATCGCGGGCTCTACAATATCGAGCGCGTCGAAATCCTCAAAGGCCCTTATGCGCTGATTTTCGGTCGTGGCGGCGGTGGCGGGATTATCAACCGTGTGCAGAAATCGCCGCAGGCCGGTGAGATATTCTACGCGGGCCATGCCAGCATCAACAGCTTTGGTGCCTACGATGTTTCGGCGGACCTCAACGCGCCGCTGGGTGACATGGCGGCGGTGCGGCTGAACGCGGTTTACGAAAATCTCGACAGCCATCGGGATTTTGTCGGTGGCGAACGTTTCGCCTGGAACCCCTATCTCGCGCTGAGGCTGGGCGAGGGCTGGAATGTAGGGCTTTCCTACGAATATGTGAATGACGATCGGGTAACCGACCGCGGCGTGCCCTCAATCGCCACTGCGGCAGGCCAGCCCAACCGACAGATCACCGGCTATCGCGACCAGTTCTTCGGGGTTCCCGGCGTCAACCGGACCACGCTCGAAGCGCATATTGCCAAGCTGCGGATCGACGGGCAGCTGGCAGACAATTTGAAGCTGACGAGCACCTTGCTTTATGGCGATTATGACAAGCTGTACGACAACGTCTACGCCAACAGCGCCGCGACGTCACAAACCGGAACCGTCCTGCTGGATGCCTATTCCGATCCAACCAAGCGCGAAAATTTCATCGCGCAGGCCAACCTTATCTGGGATATCGAAACCGGTGCGCTTCGCCACAAAATGCTATTCGGCATAGAATATGGCGATCAGCAAACACGCAACCGCCGGTTCAACCGCGTCTTCACGCCGAACAATATCTTCAATCTCGCCAATCCGGTATTTCCGGCGGTGACCTTTACGACACCATCGCGCGACACGGCATCCGATGTCGGCTTTTTCTCGGCCTATGTGCAGGATCAGGTCAGCATCGGCGACCATTTCGATATCGTCGCCGGACTGCGCTACGACCGGTTCGAGATCAACGGCGTCGATTTCATCCCCAACCCCGACCGGCCCTTTGCGCGGACCGACGACAAAGTCAGCCCGCGCCTTGGGCTGATCTGGAAACCCGCCGAAAATGCGTCGGTCTATGCAAGCTTCAGCCGTTCTTTCCTCCCCCGCTCGGGCGACCAGTTTACAACGCTCTCGCCCGTGCAGCAGAATCTCGCACCCGAGAAATTTACCAACTACGAGATCGGCGCGAAATGGGATATCCGCCCCGACCTCAGCGCAAATATTGCCCTGTTCCAGCTCGACCGTACCAACGCCACCACGCCCGATCCGGCCAATCCGCTGGTGACAATCAATGTTGGTGAGACGCGGACGAAAGGACTGGAGCTTGCGCTAACCGGCCGGATAACGCCGCAATGGCAGGTCAGCGGCGGCTACACCTATCAGGACGCAACGCTGCGCGGTAATGACTTCGTCGCGCTGGGGCAGGTGCCGAAGCATCAGGCTTCGCTCTGGAACCGTTATGATTTCAGCGATGCGTTCGGCGCGGGACTGGGCGTCATCCACCAGTCGAGCCAGTTCGCGGCGATCCGCACCACGGCGACGACCACGCGGCTACCGGCCTTTACGCGGGTCGATGCGGCGCTGTTTTTCGATGTCAGCGAAGCCGTCCAGGTACAGCTGAACGTCGAAAACCTGTTCGACACCGATTATTTTTCTGACGCGCACAACAACAATAACATATCGACCGGAGCACCGATCAACGGGCGCTTCACCGTCCGCGCCAAATTCTAGTTGTTTGCTATCGCTGCCGCATGGGCTTTCGCATTTTCGACATAATGCGCGACGCCCATGCGCATCCCCATGATCGCCGCATCGTCCAGTTCGCGGACGAAGCGGGCAGGCGATCCTGCCCATAATTGCCGCGCCTCGACACGCTTGTTTTGGGTGAGCATCGCACCTGCGGCCAGCATCGCATCGCCCTCGATTACCGCGCCGTTCATTGCCGTCGCCGACAGGCCGACAAAGGCGCGGTCGTGCAGGACGCAGCCGTGCAGCATGACATTATGCCCGACCAGCACGTCGTCGCCGATAAGTGTCGGATAGCCGTCGGGCACACCGGGCATCGGGCCGTCGCAATGAACGATACTGCCGTCCTGAATATTGCTGCGCGCGCCGATGACGATGCGGTTTACTTCGGCGCGGATCACGCAATTGTACCAGATGCTTGCCTCCGGCCCGATGGTGACATCGCCGATGATGCGGCATCCAGGGGCGATGAAGGCGCTGTCGTCGATGACGGGCGTCTTGCCGTGGACGGTGATGATCGAAACGTCGGGGCGGGAAATCGTCATATCGTGTTCCAGAAGGAAAGATGGGGCAGGACCGAGGCGTAATCGTCCGTCCAGGCGCGGGTCTTGCCCGGCTGGTCGAGCATGATCCATTGCGACGGATTGTAATAGCGATCCTTCTTTGCGCCGACTTTGCCGGTTAGCTGCGCGAGTTTTCCGGCATCGGGGCTAAGCGCAATCCATTGCGAGGCGCGGCTGCCGACAGCAACCAGCGCTTCGGTGGGGCTGTCGTGGCGGAGCGCGGCATGCCAGCCGTTAGCTTTGGCTTCAGCAGCAATGACAGGGTTGAGATCGATGTAGCGGTTCGAGATATGGACCAGCAAAATGCCATCGGGACCCAACGCGCGGCGGTAAGTGGCGAACGCTTCCTTGGTCATCAGGTGAAGCGGGATCGAGTCGGACGAAAAGGCGTCGAGCGCCAATATGTCGAATTTGCCTTTCGGCACATCGGCGAGGGTGAGGCGCGCGTCGCCCAGCGTAATATCGACATCGGGCGCGCAACGTTCGAGGAAGGAGAAGATTTTTTTCTCGCGCGCGATTTCGATCATCAGCGGGTCGATCTCAAAAAACTGCCAGTTCTGCCCGGGCTTTCGATAGCAGGCGAGCGTTCCGGTGCCGAGGCCGACTACGCCGATGCTGGCATTATCCCCGTAGAGTTTCGGTGCCGCGATGAGGGCAAGGCCTACGCCCGAGGTTTCGGGATAGTAACTGATCGGCCTTTTGGGATCGTCGAGCAACTGCATCCCATGCATCGTCGTGCCGTGCATCAGCCAGCGGACCCGGCCATCTTCCGAAGAGTCGATCTTGTAGGTGCCGAAATAACTTCGCATCCGGCCGCCGTCCAAGCTTGCCTTTATGTTGTTCCAGCCACCGCTGATGGCGAGAACCCCCGCCATCGCCGCGACAAAAGGCCAGCGGAAGCCGGCCACCGCGATGCCCAGAGTGACGACTGTGGCAGCCATGATGATTTTCTTCCAGCTGGCTTCGTCGGGTTCGGAGATGCCGCCCAGTCCACCGATCACCAGCGCCACCACGCCGATAACCCCAATCGCCCATTTGAGCTTGGGATCGCGGCGGTCGAATTCGAACAATGAAAGTTGCGGCATTAGCAAGGCGGCGAACAGGATCAGGATCGGATGTTCCCACGTCCAGTCGAATAGCAAGGGGGCAACAATGGCGCAGAAAAATCCGCCGATGACGCCGCCGACCGACATCATCAGGTAGAAGCCGGTAAGCTGCGATGCGGCAGGGCGGGTGCGGTACATTTCATTATGCAGTGCGACCGCGACGAAGAACAACAGGCTGAGCGTGGCGGCTGCGCCGTTGATGGCTGCCTTGCCGCCGGTGATGAAGACGAACGCGCCCATGATCACAAGCACGGCGGGGGCGAAGCGGCTGATCCAGTAAGCGGGGCGCTGGTTTTCGGCGAAGGCAATGCTGAAACTGAGCAAATAGATACCGAGTGGGATGACCCAGAGCAAGGGCATCGCCATCAGGTCGGTGGTGAGATGCGAAGTGGTCGAAAGCATCAGGCCCGATGGCACGGCGGCAAGCGCAATCCAGTAGAGCCGTCTGCGCCAGCTTATCGGTGCGGCGGCTTCCTGCGCTTCTGATATCGGTTCGGAAGCTTTGTTACTCCGCCAGACGAGCAATGCGCAGGCGGCTACCAAGGCCATCAGCGTCAGGTAGATACCGCTCCAGATCCACGTCTGGCTGTTAAGCGCGGTGAAGGGTTCGACGATCAGCGGATAAGCGATCAGCCCGGTGAAACTGCCGATGTTCGATGCAGCGTAGAGCGCATAAGGCTCGCCTCCATTGCCCGCAAAGCCGTACCAGCGCTGCATCAAAGGTGCCTGCGCGGCGACGACGAAAAATAACGGGCCGATGGAGGCGACTAGCAGCCACGGCACCCAGAATATGGGTGAGCCGTCGGCGGGCATCGTAAATGAGGCGAGGCCAAGCGGGAGCCAGAGTAGGGCGATTGCAAACAGGGCGAGGTGGACTATGGCCTGCCGCCGCACCGGTTCTCTCGACAGCCGGTGCGCATAGGCATAGCCCGCCAGCAACAGCGCCTGATAAACCAGCATCGCACTGTTCCACACCGCAGGCGCGCCGCCCAAGCGTGGAAGCGCCATGCGCGCGATCATCGGCTGGACGAGGAAGAGCAGGAAGCTGCCGGTCAATATGGTGAACAGGAACAGTCTGTGGCTGGACTTGGCATTCATCATTCAAACTGTACCTTTTCGTGTGGCCTCGTTCGGCAGGCCACGAAAGAATTTCGCGCGAAGGTCGCGAAGGGGCGAAGGTGCGCGAAGATTAGCGATTAACTTTGAGCAGAGATTTTGACGTCTCGCGATGATTGTTGACGAGACGTTTCAACCCATCCGTAAATTTCTCGCAAGAGAAATTCATCAAAAGTCCGACATTCAAACTCGTGAATTTCAAGTAGGTCATGACTTGTCGGGCATGTAGCGGCGCAAGGCGTTCGACGGTTTTCAGCTCAATCAGCAGCTTGTTTTCGACGATCAGATCAGCCCGAAAGCCTTGCTCGACGATCAACCCTTGATAAACAATCGGAATGACTTTCTGTCGTTCGACAGCAAGTCCTTGTTGAATCAACAAATGAGCCAACACCGCTTCATACGCGGACTCGAGCATCCCGGGTCCCAAATCCCGATGCACCTTAAGACCGCAATCAACGGCGATAGCTGACACTTCCTCAACGTCCATCGCCCGTCCCTTCGCGCTTCTTCGCTCCTTCGCGACCTTCGCGCGAAATTATTCTTCAGCCTTGCAGTAAGCGTGCGGCGTGGGCTGCGTGGTAAGTGAGGACACCAGAGCATCCGGCGCGTTTGAAGGCGAGCAGGGTTTCAAGGACCAGCGCATCGCGGTCGCCAGCGCCTGCTGCCGCCGCAGCCTCGATCATCGCATATTCGCCTGATACCTGATAGGCGAAGACGGGGATGTCGAAACGGTCCTTCACACGGCGGACGATATCGAGATAGGGTAGGCCGGGCTTCACCATTACGCTGTCCGCCCCTTCGGCGATGTCCATTGCGACTTCGCGCAGGGCTTCGGCGCTGTTGGCGGGGTCCATCTGATAGCCTTTCTTGTCGCCCTTCAAAAGCCCGCGCGAGCCGACCGCGTCGCGGAAGGGCCCGTAAAAGGCGCTGGCATATTTGGCGGCATAAGACATGATCTGCACGTTTGAGTGCCCGTGCATTTCGAGCGCCTTGCGGATCGCGCCGATGCGGCCGTCCATCATGTCCGATGGCGCAATGATGTCTGCGCCGACTTCTGCCTGGTTCACCGCCTGATCGACCAGGACGGCCACGGTTTCGTCGTTCAGGACGTAACCGGCATCGTCAATCAGCCCATCCTGCCCGTGCGCGGTATAGGGGTCCAACGCGACATCGGTCAGCACGCCAATTTTGTCGCCGTGCGCTTGCTTTATCGCGCGGATGGCGCGGCACATCAGATTGTCTGGGTTAACTGCCTCCGCGCCGTCGTCGCTGCGGCGATCGGCTTGCGTGTTGGGGAACAGGCCCACGCAAGGGATGCCAAGCTCGATGGCCTCCGCGGCGCGCACGACGATCTGGTCGACGGACCAGCGCGATACGCCGGGGAGAGTGCTAATCGGCTCCTCCACCGCCTCACCCTCGGTAACGAACAAAGGCCAGATCAGGTCGGCAGGGGTCAGCGTGTTTTCGCGCACCATCGCTCTGGCCCAAGGGGTCGCGCGGCTGCGGCGGAGGCGGGTGTTGGGAAAACTCGGCGTGTCGCTCATGCGCACTGCTTAGCGAGGCAGTGTCACAACCTCAACGGCTTATCCGCGAGGGTTGCGCCCGTCCATGCGCTGCGAAAGCCGGTCGATTTCGCGCTTCGGTTCTTCCTTGACGCGGCTTGAGGGTTTGAGCGGGGTGAGTGCTGCACCCGCGCGAACCGATTTCAGGCGATTGAGCTGGCCCTTGAAGCGGGTAAGGTCGCTGCCGGATAGTTGCGCGCGCTGGGTGAATTTGACCGACATCGGATTCACTGCCCGTCCGCCGCGATAAAGTTCATAATGGAGATGCGGCCCGGTCGAAAGGCCAGTGGAGCCGACATAGCCGATAATTTGTCCGCGCCGTACCCTTGCGCCTGACGACACCGCAAAGCGGCTCATATGGCCATAGCCCGACGCAAGGCCGCCGCCATGGTTGATCTGGACGAAATTGCCATAGCCGCCCTTGCGGCCTGCATAGGACACAGTGCCGTCGGTGACCGCGTAAATCGGTGTGCCATAGCCCGCCTTGAAATCGAGTCCCGCATGCATGCGGCTATAGCCCAGGATTGGGTGGCGGCGCATGCCGAAGCCCGAGGTGACTGCGCCGTTGACCGGGCGGCTGAGCGCACCTTTGGATTCGCCGACACCCGAGGCTTCGAACCACTGGCTGTTGTCGCCAACGCTCCATTTGAGCATCTGGATCGCCGATTTGCCGTCGCGATCGATACCCGCATAGAGCAGGTCGCCGACCTTGACCTCGCCGGTTTCGGCGCGCTTGTAATCGATGATGATGTCGAATTCGTCGCTGGCGCGGATCGAGGCAATCGAGGTGCGACCGGCAATGACCTTGAGATAGGACTGGATGGCATTGGCGGGCGCACCAGCGGCACGAGCGGAGCGGTAGAGGCTGTCGCCGACCGTGCCCCGGATGCGCAGCGGCGTCTCGTCGACCGAAATCGGCTTGCGGGTGAGGCGGAGCGCGCTGCCAGCACGGTTTACCTCGAGGTTGAGATCGAAGCGTGCTCGAAAAGCCACTGATTCCAAAGGCCGTGCCTGGTTTCTGGAGGCGCGTTTGCCGAGCACGATCTCAATGGGTGTTCCCGGATCGATATCGCTTAACGAAGTCACGTCTGACACCATCGAGGCAACATTCGACGCTTCGCCACCGCCAACGCCTGCGCGTTGCAATACGCGCGCGAAGCTGTCGCCACGACCCAGAGTTGCGGTCAGTTCGATACGCGGGCGTTCAGGGCTGCCTGCCAAAGCAACTACGGCGTCTGTAGCCGCCATGCGCTTGCCGCTATCGCTGCCATAAGCAATCGGCATGATCATCTGGGCGCGCGCTTCTTCGAATTCGGCTTCGGTGGGGATAGGGGGTTGGGCACCATAAAGAGGGCCGAAATCGGGGAGCAGGGCAAGCGCAAATACGCTAAGCGCGGTCAATGTCCCAAGCCCGCGGAACCAGCGGATCGAGCCGATATCTTCGCCAAGGTCGGGTACGAGTTCGAGTTCAGCCAAACGGTCGCGCCAGCTACGCTCGGGTGTCTGGCGCATGGGTGCGATCATCGCATCGGCAAGCGTGACGCTGCCCTGCGAACCGGCCAGGGCAAAGCCCATGTCCTTGCCCTCAAACATCCCGATTTAACCCTCGCAACCCCTGTCCCCATCCAACGGACACCCTTATGCCCACTTCCCTGTGACTGCATATGGTTAAAGTCAATTTAAGACGCAAAGGCTTCTGCTTTACATGCGGCCAAATGTGTAAATTCGCCGACCAGCGCTAAGTTGCTCTACCGAAGGTTATAAGTTGCGATTTAATCGCTTCATTAAACGCGCGGCAATGCTATGGATTGCCGCGAAAGAGAGGGCGGCATGGGCCACGAGCGCATCGAATTTTTCTATGATCTGTCTAGCCCCTGGACCTATCTCGCCTTCACCAATATTGGCGGCGTCCTGGAGCGCACCGGTGCAACGATGCGGCTGCGTCCGATACTAGTGGGCGGCGTTTTCAACGCAGTGAACCAGTCTGTCTATGCCGCGCGCGAAGCGAAGGACAATCCGAAGTTAAAACATGCATGGCGCGTGTTGAAGGATTGGGCGGCACTGGCGGGCGTCGAGGTGAAGTTTCCGTCACAATATCATCCGGCAAAGAGCGTGCATGCGATGCGGATGGCATGCGTGTTGGCCGACGATCAGCCTGCTTTGCGCAAGTTCACCAAGGCAGCTTTTGAAAGCTATTTCGGCGCTCAGGAAAATCTGGACGACCCCGATGTGCTGGTGGCGGTTGCTAACAGCGTCGGTCTCGATGGCGACGCCATGCGCGAGAAAGCGCAAAGCGAAGAAGTGAAGGCACTGCTCCGCGCGAACACCGAAGAAGTGATCGAACGGGGCGGCTATGGTTCGCCGACGATCTTTGTCGATCGTACACGCATGTATTTTGGCAACGACCAGTTGCCGCTCGTGGAATTTGATTTGAAGGAACAAGCCGCATGAACGACCGCGTCAGCATCACGATCGAAAACCACGTCGCCGATGTCCGGTTGACCCGCGCGGACAAGATGAATGCGCTCGACCCGGCGATGTTCGAGGGCATCATCGCGGCGGGCGAGGAGCTGGCAGGCATGAAAGGCTTGCGCGCGGCGGTGCTGTCGGGTGAGGGCCGCAGTTTCTGCGCCGGGCTCGATATGGCGAGCATGGCGGGCGGGGGTGCCAGCGCGAGTGGCGGCATCAGCAGCCTGACGGATCGGACGCACGGCAACGCCAACACCTTCCAGCAGGTTGCGATGCTATGGCGCAAGCTGCCGATGCCGGTGATCGCCGCAGTGCATGGCGTGTGCTTCGGCGGGGGCTTGCAGATTGCCAGCGGTGCCGACATCCGCGTGGTCGCGCCCGATGCGCGGCTGGCGGTGATGGAGATGAAATGGGGGTTGATCCCCGATATGGGCGGCTATGTTTTATGGCGCGGGCTGGTGCGCGACGATGTGCTGCGCGAGCTGACCTTCACCAACCGCGAATTTTCAGGGGCTGAAGGCTTGGGCCTGGGTTTTGCCACCTATGTCGACGAAAATCCCCACGCCCGCGCAATGGTCATCGCCCACGAAATCGCGAACCGCAATCCCGAAGCGATGCGCGAGGCAAAGGCGTTGTTCAACGAATTTGCCGATATGGACGAGGACACCATCTTAATGGCGGAAAGCGAGCGGCAGGCCCGCGTTATCCGCACGCCTAACCAGGTTGAGGCGGTGATGGCGGGAATGCAAAAACGGGCTGCGAATTTTGTGGATTAGGTAGTTCACGCGAAGCTCGCGAAGGAGCGAAGAGCGCGAAGGGGCTGCGCACACCCGCGCGCAGCGCTTTCCATCTATTATCTTCAAAATTGAACACCAAGCCGATTTATAGATGCCCTACGGGCAAGCACTAATTCTTCGCGCTCTTCGCTCCTTCGCGAGCTTCGCGTGAAATTCTTTGACTTAGTTACTAACCCGCAACCGTTCGAATTCCTGCCGCAAATCTTCGGGTAACGGCGTCGGACCGCGTTCGTCGGTCAGCACGATCGTGGTGATACAGGTCGCCCTGCATTCGCCGCCCTGAAATGCTGCCGAGGCGATGTCCCAGCTGCTGGTGCCGACGCGCAAGATGCCGCTGGCGACATCGACATGCTCGGGGAAATGCGCCTCGGCGATGTAATCGAGATTTACGCTGACGATCAGCCAGCGCTGCCCCGGCGCGCGGCGCTGGACTTCGATGGCGTGGTTGAACATGCCGCGTCCGTGCTCGAACAGGCCGGCCATCGACACATTGTTGATATGGCCGAGCAGGTCCATGTCGGCAAAGCGCGTTTCGGTTTTGTGATGGAACGGGTAACTGGCAGAGTCGAGTTGCCAAGGCTGGGGTTTAGGCATGTTGTTTCCTAGACTGTAAGCGCCATCGCGACATCGATGACGGTGAACGCCCCATCGATAACGAAAATCCGCAGCATGGCACCACTCAAAACCGGCCATAGCGCGACACCCTTGCGGCCACCGCCGAGCAATATCGGCACATTGTACCAGAACTGGCTGAAATTGGCGGCGGCAAGAAACAGGAAGAGTATGCGCTGGATTTCGACCGGAGCAAAGGTTTCCGGACCGGTCGCCAGATATAAGGCGAAAAGGGCCAGCGACAGGTTCATGCCGCCCAGAAAGGCGACGCTGGCCTTGATCGTTGGCACCAGTTCATTGTCGCGCGCTTCGCGTGGGACGAGAATTTTCAGCGTGTTGTTTTGGGCGACGCTGAACTGAATGAAGGCCGCGAAAAACCAGAGGCCGTTGAGCAGGAAGACGATTTGCGCCAGCGTCACAAACCTCGCCCGATCAGTTCCTTCATGATCTCGTTCGTCCCGCCGAAAATCCGCGTGACACGCGCGCCGCGCCACATGCGGGCGATGGGATATTCGTTCATATAGCCCGCGCCACCATGCAGTTGCAGGCATTTGTCGACGATTTCCCATTGCAGCTCGGTGTGCCACAGCTTGGCCGCAGCGCCTTCCTCGGCGGTCAGTTCCTTCTTGTAATGGCGGTTTAATGCCCAGTCGAGATGGGCCCAGCCGACTTGCAGTTTGGATTTCAAATCAGCGAGGACGAAACGCGTGTTCTGGAAGTCGAGCAGCGGCTTTCCGAACACTTTGCGGTCGCGGGCGAAGGCGACGGTTTCGTCGAATGCTTTCTGGCTGGAGGCCATCGCCGAGACCGCGATGGACAAGCGTTCCTGAGGCAGTTCGCTCATCAGGTAGATGAAGCCCTTGCCTTCTTCGCCGAGGCAATTGGTCATCGGCACGCGGACGTCCTCGAAGAACAGTTCCGAAGTATCGGCTTCATCCATGCCGATCTTGTCGAGGTTGCGCCCGCGCTTGAAGCCCTCGCGGTCGGCCTCGACCAGCACGATCGACATGCCCTTCCATGCGGGCTGGATTTCGGTGTCGGTCTTGACGCAGACGAGGATCAGGTCGGCATTTTGACCGTTGGTAATGTAGGTCTTGCTGCCGTTGATGACATAATGGTTGCCGTCTTTCTTGGCGGTCGCCTTCATCCCCTGAAGGTCGCTGCCGGTGCCGGGTTCGGTCATGGCGATGGCGGTGATCGTCTCGCCAGATACCAAGCGCGGGAGCCAGTGCTTCTTCTGCTCCTCGCTGCCGTAAGACATGATGTAATTGCAGACGATGTCCGATTGCAGCGAAAAACCGGTCGCGGCGCCGCCATAATAAGCGCTCTCTTCATCGACGATGGCGTTGTAGCCGAAGTCGAGGCCGAGGCCGCCATATTCTTCGGGAACGGTGGGGCAGAGCATGCCGACCGCGCCTGCCTTGGGCCAGATCGATTTGGGGACGATGCCGTCTTCCTGCCATTGCTTCGCGTTGGGCGCGATTTCCTTTTGCAGGAACTGGCGCACCGACTGGCGGAACGCTTGATGGTCTTCGTTATACGCGCTGCGCGGGATGACATCGAGCGACATGGATTCTCTCCTCGGAAAAGCTGTTTCGTCAATGCGGCTAGTTGACGCAAGCGTCAAGCTGAATTTAATCGCCTGATTAAACGGGTTCGCCAGCGGCGCGGGCGCGGGCGAGCAGGCTGGCTTCTGCTGCGGGGACGCTGCGATAGGCATAGACCAGCAGCGCCATGGCTATCGGCGCGACGGCGATGAGCGACAATATGCCAGTGCGCAAGTCGCCGACCATTTTGCCGTTGACCATCTGACCGGTCAGGTCCGAAATCTGCCCGACCAGATAAGGTCCAAAACCAAGGCCTATAAGCGTGGTTGCAAGGAAGAACACAGCGGTAGCCGTGCCCCGCATCCGTGGCAACACGAGGTCCTGCGTGGTCGCCGCTGCAGCACCGAGCGCCGCACTTCCCAATATGCCAGCCATAAAATGCATGGCGTAGAAGACCACGCCGCTGTCGGTCGTAAAGGCAACCCAGATGGGAATAATTGGCCCAAGCACGCCGATCATGATTACCAATATCCGTCCGCCCGGATTCGTCGTGCGCAGATGGTCGGCAAGCCGCCCGCCCATGATCACACCCAGAAATCCACTCAGGGCGGCCAGGGCTCCCAGCCAGAAGGCCAACTCCTGTTTAGGCAGTTTCAGCACCAGCTCGGCATAGGGCGCGGTCCAGTATGCGAGACCGTAGGAGGCGAGCGCGACCAGTCCGTAGCCCAATGCTGTGCACAGGAAGGCTGGGGTCTGCCAGATAAGCGCGAAGGTCGCCGGATCGCGGACTCGCAAATTGCTTGCCCAGGAAAATACGGCGTAAAAGCCGACGGCAACCGCCGACCATTGCGGGATATTGCCGGTCAGGCCGATCATGGCATAGGCAAACAGGCCCAGCAGTGTTGCCGCCAGAAGGTTGAGAAACAACGCCCCAGCGCCCCGTTTTGCAGCGCCGATTAGCGTAAGCGGCGGTACGATAGTCGAAAGGTCGTGGAGGAAATCGCGGAATGGTGTCGGCGACATCGCCACCGGCGTGCCATCCATCACGCCGCGCGCCGGTTCGCGCAAGCTGAGCACCCACAAAGCCACGAGCAGTCCCGGAAAGCCGACTGCGAGGAAAGCCGCCTGCCAGCCGACAAGCCCCAATGGTCCGCCACCGGGATAAGCGAGGTTCCAGTTTTCCTTGATCACTGCGCCGATAAACAGCGACAGCCCGCCGCCAAGATACAGCCCCGACGAATAAATGGCGAGCGCGGTGGCGCGCTGGCGCTTGGGAAAATAGTCGGAAATCAGCGAATAGGCCGACGGGCTGGCGGTGGCTTCGCCGATGCCTACGCCCATGCGAGCGATGCCCAGTTGCGCACCATTTTTGGACAGACCCGAAACCACCGTCATCGCCGACCAGAGCGTCAGGCCGATGCTGAGCAATTTCGTGCGGTTCCAGTTATCCGCCAGACGCCCAAGCGGGATACCGAACAAGGCATAGAAAACGCCGAAGGCCGCGCCGCCCAGAAAACCCATTTGCGAATTGGTGAGGCCAAGGTCGGCCTGGATATCGACGACGAGGATGCTGACAATCTGCCGGTCGATGAAGTTGAGGATATAGACGACGACCAGGACCGACAGGACATACCAGCTATAGCCGCTGGCTTCAGGCAATGGCTTCGCGGCCTGTTCGATCTCGCCGCTGTCCACCCCGTCGTTCACGCCCGTCTCCCGTTTGGCGGTTGCCGCCTTGTTGCTTCATGGCTAGCAGAACATGAACCGGGCGCAACCTGAATTGGATTTCAACTTCTTGGGATTTCGATGAACAGCGACAAAGCGACGCCATCGGTACTGATGGTCTGCCTCGGCAACATCTGCCGGTCGCCCTTGGCCGAAGCCGCTTTGCGCGCGGCGGCGGAGCGGGAGGGCGTTGATATCGACGTCGATTCTGCCGGTACCGGCGACTGGCATATCGGCCATGCGCCCGATCTGCGGGCGCGCGCTATCGCACGGCGGTTGGGCGGACTCGATATCGGCAATTTGCGCGCGCGACAGGTCAGTCCCGAGGATTTCAACCGCTTCGACCATATCATCGCGATGGATGAGGCGAATTTGTGCCATTTGCGCGCGATGCAGCCTGCAGGCACAAAGGCAAAACTGTCCTTGCTGCTCGACTATTTGCCCGGCCAGGAAGGGAAATCCGTAGCCGACCCCTATTATGGTGAGGATTCGGGCTTCGAAACAACCTGGCGGCAACTGACGGCAGCGACAGAGCAGTTGTTAAACAGGCTAATAAGCGGGAAACCTGTTTGACAAAATCATGTCACCCGAAGCACCGAAGAACCAAAGAGTTTTGCGTTCTTTGCTACTTTGGTGCTTCGGGTGACATTTTTGCAGCCTAACGTGCTGCGCCCATCCCAGGGACAAGGTAAAAAATTCCCTGCACCCCATGTCGTGTTTCGCTTGAAAAGCTTTAACGAAAGCCCGATATTGTGCGTATGCGGCTATATTGCCGTTTTTTGAGGAGAATTAAGTCATGGCACAGTGGTCCGATCCCACCGGGACCCGGTCAAGTCTTGAGGGCGTCGGCTATGGCGCCGGCGCGGTCGCGGTAGACGCAGGTCTGCGCGCGCATATGCTCAAGGTTTACAATTACATGGCGTCGGGCGTTTTGCTGACCGGCATCGTCGCGATGCTGTTCGCCAGCAGCGCTTTCGGCCAGAACGTAATGATCAACGGTGGCGCGCTGCGCTGGGTTATCATCCTGTCGCCGCTGGCGCTGATTTTGGTCATGAACTTCGGTCTGAACAAGCTTTCGACCGGGGCTTTGCAGGCGTGCTTCTGGTCTTTCGCGGGTCTTATGGGCCTGTCGATGTCGACGATTTTCCTGGTTTTCACAGGCGAATCGATTGCAACGACCTTCTTTGCCACAGCGGCCGCCTTCGCGGGTCTTAGCCTTGTCGGTTACACGACGAAGAAGGATTTGAGCGGCATGGGCACCTTCCTGATCATGGGCCTTGTCGGCCTGATCGTGGCGTCGCTCGCCAATCTGTGGTTCCAGTCGAGCACTTTGAGCTGGGTCGTCAGCGGCGTCGGCGTTCTGATCTTCGCAGGTCTGACCGTCTACGATACGCAGATGATCAAGAACACCTATTTGCAGCTGCGCGGTTCGGATTCGGACTTCATCGGCAAGGCGGCGATCATGGGTGCGTTGAGCCTGTATCTGGACTTCATCAACATGTTCCAGTTCCTGCTCAGCTTCATGGGTAGCCGCGAGTAATCAGTCACCTGCGGTTCAGCAGGATCGACGCAAAATGGCCCGGTGGGAAACCACTGGGCCATTTTTGCGTTGAGTTGAACGAAGAGGGGCTTTTCATTCGCACCGAAATGCTCTTGGAAAGCCAGCAAGGTATCGGAGAGAAAATAAGATGCGCCGGGGCGTCAAAAGTTTAGCAGCCATCATTATCGTCAGCGCGGTTGCCGCTTGTGCGCCGACACCGGTCAAGGTCGCGCCGCCGCCTATTCCCTTGCCGCCCCCGCCGCCCCCGCCGCCAGCAATGCCGTTACCGCCGGGTGGCGCGGCGCTGTCGATGAAGATTCCCGCCGTCGGTCTCGATGGGGTTCGCGTGACCCCTAATCGCGGGCTAAGCCGCGACGAGCAAATCTGGCATTTCCGCTCTGCATTGAATGTCGCGGCACTCAACTGTCAGGGTCCGGTCTGGGGAACGATTGCGACTGAGTATAACAAGTTCATTGTCACCCATAAGGTCCAGCTCTCCAAATCGAGCAAGACCGTCGATCGCGAATATGTGAAGCGCTATCCGGGGCAGAACGGCCTGCGCGTGCGCGACACGAAGCTGACCGATCTGTATAATTATTTCGCGCTTCCGCCGGTGCGCGCCGAATATTGCGATACCGCTTTGCGTAAGGTGACCGAGGCCAATCTGGTGCCGAAAGAGGCCCTGCCCGAATATGCGATGGGGGGCATCGCCGACATCGACGGCATCTTCATCCGCTTCTACGATGCCTATGTGCAATATGAACGCGACCTGGCCGACTGGAATATGAAATATGCGCCACGGGTGCCGACTTACGCGCCGCCGATAATGCAGCCGGGGACGCAGCCGAACAGTCTGGCACCTGTCACGGTACCGCCATCTGCGACGCCGCAGCCGGTTACGACCACGACACCAGCTTACGGGCCTAATCCAGGATAGCCCTTATTTTAAGCAGCAATGCTTTGCGGTTGCATCCGGATGAAGCGGTCGCGGCCTCCGGTCTTGGCTTCGTAGAGCGCAAGGTCGGCGGCACGGTACAGGATTTTCCAGTCATGCTCGGTAGCCACATTGCGTGTGGCAATGCCCATGCTGGCGGTAATGCGATAGCCGTGCGGCAGGTCGATCTGGCGGATAACGGATAGCAGATCGTCGGGTTCGATGGAGGTCTTGTCGCCGAGATAGGCAACCGCAAACTCTTCGCCGCCAAGCCGCGCGACCAGTGCTGCGTCGGGGGCGCTGGCGCTTAGCGCCGTACCGATCCGAACGAGCGCCTCGTCGCCGCCGTCATGGCCCAGACTGTCATTGACCCGTTTGAAGTGGTCGATGTCGAGTAGCACGAGCGTCCATTTACTTTGCCGTTCGAGCAAAGAGCGCAGGAAGGCGCGGCGGTTGAGAAGGCCGGTCAGCGGATCGGTATCGGCCATGTTCATGGCATGGGCTTCGGCAATTTCGGCGCGGTCGCGCGCTTGCGCCAACAGCCTGACGCGATAACCGATGGCAAGCGAACTCACCAAGGCTTCGAAGGCGAGGCCGATCAAGGTGCTGTTTTCGACCACGGTGGTTGGTGGCACCAGATCGAAGCCGCGCAAGAGACGCATCACCACCGACAGCATGGGCAGCGACCAGGCCAAAAGGAAATAGGGCAGGAACGGGTCGCGGTGCCGCCACGCGACTGCCAGATAACAGGCGACCAGTGCAGGCAAGGGCACGAAGCTGAACATGTACAACTGGTCGAAAAACTTGATCGCCAATGGCCCGAACAGCGCGTAGCAGAGCCCGGCCACTGGCAGCAGGACAATCTGTGCCAACGTTATACGGCGAAGCCAGCGGGGCGTCGGGCTGGCTGTAAAGAAGCAGCTTATAAACCACATGCCCGTCGCAGCGGTCAGCGCGAGCAAGGGGATGGTAGTGCGCAGCCGGTCGCCGCCGGTCCAGCCATCGACGAAATAATGCGGCGCTCCGGAGGTGAATACGCTGTATACCAGCATCGAGCCGACCATACAGCAATAGGCGAGGAGAAACCTTTCGCGCATCGCCCGCCATAATGCCGCGTTGTAGACAAGCAGGGCAAGACAGATGCCTGCAAAGGCAGCGTAGAGCGCGGCAAGGCCCAGTTCCTGCTGCAGCGAGGAATAGATCGAGGAGAGCTGTGGCTGGTGCATGACGCCGCGCACGATCATGCTGTTATCGACGCGCGCCAATATGGTTTGCAGCGCCGGGCCGTGGTTGTGAAAGCGAACGACCTGCGTTGCGCCGAGCCGCATAGGATTGGGCACCGCCTTGGGGTCGGAGCTATATTGCCGGGTCGAACCGTCGGCGTGGAAGGCGGTAAATTCGATGCCGTCGTCCCACAGGCTCATGGTGCGGAAGATCAGATCTTCATTGGCTCCGCTGACCTGCCGGGGCACTTCCATACGCACCCAATAGTCGCCCGGCGCAAAATGCGTTTGCGAAGGGCCGCAGACAAATCGGCTTTTCTGGGAAAGCACCGATTGCGGAGTGTCTCCATCTTTGACGGCGGCAACACAAGGCACAAGATCGACCGTGTCGGCATGCGCTGTGCCGGTATAGAGCAGCGACAGGAATAATGCCGCAAGCATTGCACATGCGCGGCCCGCCAGGTTTGTTACGATCGACACAGACCAAGACTAGGGACTGCCTCGTAAAAACGCCGTTAACCCTGACCTTGTTTTGCGTAAAATAAGTCGCCGATTTTCATCGGTTTTGGATGGATTTACGCAGGCTCCGCCGCTTGCATTTCGGCGATCAGCGCACCGTCGATTGCCTTGGCCGCCTTATAGGCATCGCGTGTCCGCAATCGCGCGGCGTAAGCTTCGAAAGCGGGCCGTGACGGGATCGAACCGAACTGCAGGCCCCAATCGACCTGTGCGCCGACATAGATATCGGCTGCGGTAAAGCGGTCGCCGCAGATGTAATCGCGGTCGCCAAGCGCGCCTTCGAGCGCGTCGACAACATGGTCGTAACTGCCATAACCTGCCATGCGCTGCTGTTCTTCGGTCGGTTCCCATTTCAGGCTGCGGTTGGTGACTGCGGCTTCGACCGGGCCTGCCGCAAAGAACATCCAGCGATAATAATCCGCACGTTCGTTCGGCGTCGGCTGAAGCCCCGCTTCCGGAAAGGCATCGGCAAGATAGGCGCAGATTGCGGCGCCTTCGGTGACCACATGGCCGTCATGGACGATGGCAGGCACCTTGCCCATCGGGTTGACCGCCAGATATTCGGGCGCCTTCATCGTGGTGCCGTAATCGAGCAGATGCTGCTCATATTCTGCCCCGGCCTCGTGCAGCGCCCAGCGCGCAATCTGCCCGCGCGACATCGGGTTGGTGTAGAAATCGATTCTGGACATGGGGGAGAACTCCTCGACTCGGGTTATGAGAACATAATAAGAACGAAAAGTGTCGTTCGCAAGCCTTCAGGCCATGCTGATATAATCGCGCATCGCGGCGGCTTCGGCCTCGATCTTCTCGATGCGGTGCTTGACGAGGTCGCCGATGGAAACAAATCCGGTGAGACGATCATCCTCGACCACCGGCAAATGGCGGATGCGGCGCTTTGTCATCATCGACAGCGCCGAGAGGATTGGCGTGTCGCCGGTAACGGTAATGGCAGGCGCGGTCATCGTTTCGCCGACGGTCTTGGCGAGGAAGGCCGAACCATGTTTGGCAACGCCATAAACGATATCGCGTTCGGAGAATATGCCGACGACTTCGCTGCCATCGACTACGGGCAATGCGCCGATACGGTTTTCGGCAAGCCGGGTGACCACTTCGCCGACGCTTTCATGTTTTTGCGCGGTCAGCGTCGTGTGGGTGTGGGTGGCCAATATAGCCGAAATCGTCATCGCGACTCTCCCTTCGCTTGCTTGCACCCGAACTTATAGCATAAGGCCCACCGTTCAACAGCCATGACTCGCCAATCTCCCCTCGACGACCCCGAATATGCCCGCTTTGCCTGGGCGCGGTACTGGCGTCTGATGCGCTGGATGGCGGCAGTGACTGCGATCGTGACCGTCGGCGCGTTGTTCGCCTTCTGGTGGAACAATGGCTTTGTCTCGATTCATTTCTTCATCGCCACTGCAGGCGCGATTATCGGCGCGATCATGCTGACTGCTGCGTTGATGGGCCTGGTGTTCCTGTCGAGCGGGAGCGGCCATGACGAAGCAATCGAAGACCCGTTCGAAGAAGAAGCAGACAATTGACCGAAGAAATAAGAAATCTCCCCAAACGCAACGATCCGATCCTGCGCGTCGTGCCTGGCCCGGCCGACATCAACGCCAACGGCCATATCTTCGGCGGCTGGGTATTGGGCGTGATGGACCAGGCGGGCGGCATATTGGCGGGGCGGATATCGCAGGGGGCGTGCGCGACGGTGGCCATCGAAAAGATGGAGTTCATCGCGCCGATTTTGTTGCGCGACATCATCTCGGTCTTTGCAACGCTTGAACGGCGCGGCCGCACCTCGATGGGCATTCGCATCGAAGTGATTGCCACCCGCGCGCGGGGCCAACAGGAGGTGAAAGTGACCGAAGGGCTTTTCACCTTCGTCGCACTCGATGAAGAGCACAGGCCGAGGGCGTTGCCGGAGGCTTAAGGTAACAAAGTTCCACATATACCCATCCCCCATCTGTTACCTTATGTCACCTTTGGAGGCGAGCGGAGGCGCGAAGCGGTCCTCGCCGGGCCGGGGTGATTTGAGAAAGCCGGCCATCAGCCTGCCGTCCGGCCCATGTCCGATTTCGACAGCACCGCCGCGCTTGACCACGATTGTGGTAACACCGTTGATCGCGCGCTCCATCACCTGGTCGAGCATCCGTTGCTGTCCGGACATCAGTGCAGCGCCCCAAGCCGCCGCAAAGCTTTCCGCGCCGGGCCGCTCCACCAGTCTATAGGCCGACTTTCGCGACATACCGACCGCCCGGCACGCCTCCGCAATCTGTCCCGTAACGCTGAGCACTTCGATAAAGGCTCGCTGCCGCTTCGGCGTCCAGCCGTCATGCCGACGCCGCTGCATGGGAACAGGCGTGAAGGCGGGGGCGATATTGTCGGGGTGGAGGGGTTTTGGTTCGTTTTCCATCGCTAGCTTACAACAAAGGAAATCCTACATTGCAAGAAGACTTGGGGTCAGGACGCGTTATGCAGCGACTTCGACGTTGACAGCTTCTCGCAATTCTATATTTCGATAGTTATCGAATCATGGGATTATAAGATGGACTCGGAAACGGTTATCAATGCATTAGGCGCTCTGGCTCAGGAGCATCGGCTCGCAGCGTTCCGCTTGCTTGTGCAGGCAGGGACCGACGGTTTGGCGGCGGGTACGATTGCCGACAGGCTGGGCGTTCCTGCATCATCGATGAGCTTCCATCTCGCGCAGCTTGGCCATGCCGGACTTGTCTCCCAACGCCGGGAAAGCCGGTCGATCATCTACACAGCCGATTATGCCGCGATGAACCGGCTGATGGGCTATCTCACCGAAAATTGCTGTGCCGGGGTGGATTGCACAACGGCAGCCGAATGCAGCCCTGCCGCCAAAGTTGAAAGGAATGCCGCATGAAACGTTTCCATGTCCATGTCGGGGTGTCCGATCTTGACCGTTCGATTGCCTTTTACTCCGGGCTGTTCGGCGCCGAACCGAGTGTCACCAAAAGCGATTATGCAAAATGGATGCTCGACGACCCGCACATCAACTTCGCCATCTCGCAAAAATGCGGTGCGGAAAAGGGCGTCGAACATGTCGGCCTGCAGGTCGAGAACGCCGCCGAACTGGCTGAAGTCTATGGTCGCCTGAAGGCTGCCGACGCGCCGGTGCTGGAGGAGGGTGCGACGACCTGCTGCTATGCAAAGTCCGAAAAGAGCTGGATTGCCGATCCGGACGGTGTGCGCTGGGAGGCGTTTCTGACGCACGGTGACAGCACCATATATGGCGACAGCCCGGATTTTGCGGCACTTGCCGGATCGAATGCCGCCGACAATACCTGCTGCGCGCCCGCTGTCGGATAAGACGATGAGCGACCGGATCTACAATGTGCTGTTCCTGTGCACAGGCAATTCGGCGCGCTCGATATTGGCCGAGGCGTTGCTGAACCATGACGGCGCGGGACGGTTTCGGGCGTATAGCGCGGGCAGCTTTCCCAAGGGCGAAGTGCACCCGATGGCGATCGAGGTGCTCAAGGGTCTCGGTTTTCCGCATGAGGGCTACCGCTCCAAAAGCTGGGACGAATTTGCCGTCGATGGTGCGCCGGTGTTCGATTTCATCTTCACCGTGTGTGACAATGCGGCTGGCGAAACCTGTCCGATCTGGCCCGGCCATCCGATGACCGCGCATTGGGGCATCGAAGACCCGGCAGCGGTCGAAGGCGATGGCCAGCGCGAGGCTTTCATGCAGGCGTTGCGTTATTTGCGTCGGCGGATCGAGCTGTTCCTTGCGTTGCCGCTGGCGACCATCGATGAAATGGCATTGAAGGCGAAACTGAAAGAAATCGGACGAGGGCAGGGTGCCACGGGAGTGACCGCTTGAGCGGGCAAATGCGCCGCCAGATTGCGGCTGAAGCGTTGGGCAGCTTTTTCCTGTTCGCCACCGTCATCGGCTCGGGCATCATGGCGGAACAGCTTTCGGGCGGCAATGTCGCTGTGGCGCTGCTCGGCAACACACTGGCAACCGGGTCGATGCTCTTTGTCCTGATCACGATGCTCGGCCCGGTTTCGGGCGCGCATTTCAATCCAGCGGTCAGTCTGGTTTTCCGGCTGCGCGGCGAAATCGGAACGGGCCTCGCAGCAGCCTATGTTGCTGCACAACTGGCGGGCGGCGTGGCGGGTGTATGGGCGGCGCATCTGATGTTCGACCTGCCAATCCTGCAATTTTCCGGAAAGGCGCGGACCGGCGTGGGGCAATGGATGGGTGAATTTATTGCGACATTCGGGCTGTTGCTGACCATATTGGGGACGATCAAGGCGCGTAAGGAATGGGTGCCCGTCAGCGTCGCGCTCTACATCGTCGCGGCTTACTGGTTCACCTCTTCGACCAGCTTTGCGAACCCGGCGATCACGCTGGCGCGTAGCCTCAGCAACAGTTTTGCCGGAATAGCGCCTGCCGACGTGGCCGGGTTTGTACTGGCGCAGCTAGCAGGCGCGATTGCCGCGTATGCGGTTGCGCGGCATCTTTTTGCCAGTGAACAGGCTTGATCTCGTTTCCGTTTAAGTTTGAAACGATCAAGCCGCCTCGTTCAAGACCCGCGCCACAATCCCCGGGTCGCGTGCGAGCATCGATAGCAGCACCCGTGCCGGCCCCTCGGGCTGACGGCGGCCCTGTTCCCAGTTCCGTAACGTGGCGGTCGATACGCCGATCTGGCGGGCAAAACCGTCTTGAGTCGCCCCGGTTTTCTTGCGGATGGCCACGATATCGATTGCTGGAAAATGGTGGACGCGCAAGCCCGGAGCCTTTTCACCGCGCGCAAAGGCGCGGGCTTCGGCCACGCTTGCCATCAGCTCTTCGAAATCTTCGTCCTTCATTTCCTGCCTCCAAAATCCTCGATAAGCCGACCCGTTTCATCCAGCAGCCGTTTGAGTTGGGCCGCCGTCAGGTCATCGGCTTCATTCTTGGCGAACACCCAAAGCAGCACGGCCGGGAATCCGGGCGAGTGATACCAATAGATAATTCGTCCACCACCTCGCTTGCCGCGTCCTGCCAAGGCGATCCGCAATTTTCGCAGCCCTTTCGAGCCTTTGATTATCGCTCCGGCATCGGGTCGCGCAGCGACTGATTCGACAATATGCGCGCGCTCGGACTCCGACATGATGCGCGATGCTCTTGCTATAAAAAAGCTCGTCTCGGCAACTGCTGTCAAGTCAGTCATCGAAAGGAAAAATACGCCAATGGCGTATATTTGTCAAGGTGAAGCAGGCAATCAATCCCGCTCCAGCTTCAGCTCATAATATAACTCCGCGTCGCCATTTGCCGCCACGGTTGTCTTCCAGGTCGGCACGCCATCCACCTTGGCGATGCCTTTCGGCTTGCCGATAAGTTCGTAGGGAATTTCCACCTCGGCATTGACCGGCGTGTTACGGGCGTTGGTGATTTCGATTCTCCAGCGTTGCCGGGCCCTGGTTTCGGATATGCGGGTCACGCGCATCCGTACATCGGACGATTGCATCACCGATACCTCGACCTCTTCGCCAACCGCGCGGTCCTTGAGCGTTGTCTGGCCGGTGAGCAGCGGGCCGTAATTGCTGTCCTCGAAAATCATCATCTGCCCCTGCGGCATGGGCAGGCCGAGGCCTTTTGCCTTGCTGTTCTCGCCGCGCAGCATGAGCGTCATTGGCTGGGTGTTGCCATCGGCATTATTCACGTTGGCCGCGTAATAATGTTCGAACTCGGCACCGGGCTTGACCAGCATCGCTACCTGCTTCTGCCCCTTGGCGTTGACGCTGACCGGTTCGGGAACGCGGTAGAGTTTGAGGTCGCCCAGATTTTCCTGCTCGGCGACGACGACGGCTACGGGGGACATCGATTTGGCTTCGTCACGCCTTCTGGCGGTCACGATCAGGTCTTCGGCACCGATGGCTGTAAGCGGCGAGGCCATTTCATACATCGCGGCGGGCGGCGGCATATATGGTGGCGATACCGGATGAAATCCCGGACGGAACGGCACCTGGTGCGTGCGTTGCGAAGGCCAGCAGGTCAGCTGGAGCGCACCGCCTGCAGGTCGTGGCTGCGCTCCGCGCGCCACGCGGTTGGGTTCGCCTGCAATGGCCATCGTGTTGGCATTGGCAAAGCTCTGGTTGCCGCCATTGGCCAGCGTCAGCCATGCGAACAGGTCGACCTTGCCTTTTCCGTCGGCTCCGCGCTGCTGCACCTGTGCAACATAATTCGCCTGCCAGTCGAAACCGGCGGACATGTAAGTCAGCGTGAGTTTCGCGGTGGTGGGCTTGTCGCTTTGCGTGACCACCGAAAGCGTCGGTTTGGCGGAGAGGTTCGCGGGCACCTTGTCGAAGCCCATGCGTTCGGGAAGGCCGGTGCAGCGAAGAGCCTCATAGCCGTCGGCGGTTTGCAATATGACGCCGCCATTCGGGCCGGCGGTGATGAACGCCTCTTGCGTGCGCACCGCTCCGGTTGCGCGGCTGGTGCGCGTCAGGGTTACCGCGCGTTTGAGATAGGCATCGACCAAGCCTTGCGGCGACAGCAGCCGCGCGTCGCGGTTCTTTTCCTTCACGCCCTTGGGCAGGCCCGTGACGATCGCGCTTTCGGGAAACATGCCCTCGGCCACGCCTTCGAAGCGGACGATGGACTCGCCCGCCGGTATCGTGACGGTGCGCGTTTCGGTGACCAGCGCGTAGCCGGTGGGCCAGTTCTTGTCGATCGGCGCATTGTTTTTCTGCCCGCGATAGACGGTGAGTGAAATCGCTTCGGGTTCGCCCGACACGACCACTTGCTGCGCCGCCAGTGGCGACGCGAGCGATAATGCAACAAGGGCAATCAGCCCGCGCATGGGTTCAATACCGGCTGTCGAAAGTCGCGGTCAGCGTTGCCTTGCCATTGGCGGGCACGGCGATGCTCCATTCCACCCGGTCGGCGGAGACGCGCTTGCCTTCCTGGCTTTGCTCGGTGATGCGGACATCGCCCCAAAGGCCGTTCTGGCCGAGATCGACGGTGATCGGATTGTTGCGGGCATTGGTCAGCTCATAGCGCATCCGCGTTTTCCAACGGCTGGAGGAAATGCGCGTGCGTTCCTCGACCACGGTCTTGACCTTGACGTCGAAGGCCTCGCCGGTGCGGATCGACATCGCGCTGCCCATCGGCGTCGCCTCGATCCGGCTTTCGCCGATAAATTGCGGGTCGCCTCTTTTGTCGCGCATATAGACTCGCATGGTGCCGGAGGGGAGCTGGTCGCCGAGACCACCGCCGCGCGAGGTCGAAAATTTGAGCACCGAAGCCGCGCTTGCCGCCTCGTTGGTGGCGAGCCAGCCATTGTTATACTCGTAGGTGCTGCGCGCGGGCGCGGCCTTCACGTCGAGGAAGCTGACCTGCTTTTGCTGCGCGTTCGAGATCGTGGTGCGCTCGGACAAAGGGTAGAGATAATAATCGCCGAGCCGTTCGCGGTCGTTGCTCTCGGTGCCTGCTTCGTCGATCGTGCCGGTCGAGGGGTTGTAAGGCGTCTGGTAGGTGCGCCGTCCGCCACCCTGGTTCGGGTTGCCCGCTACCAGCAGCACGTCGGCGTTGGTGTAGTCGGTGCCGGTATTGTTGGTCAGCGTCACCCAGCCTTGCACGTCGATGGTCTGCTTGGCATCGTCGAATAAGGTGACATAATCCGACGTCCAGCCAAGGCCGGGGGTAAGATAGGTAAGTGTCGTCGGGGTCACACCGCCCTGCGATTCGAGCGTTACCGACAGCGTAGGGCGCGCGCGCAAATTGGGCGGAACACGGTCGAAAATGACCTTTACCGGCAGGCCGTCGTCGCGCAGTACTTCGATGGTATCGCCGATTTGCAGCACGACGCCGCCATTCGCTGCAAGCACCTTGGCGCGCACGCGGGTTTCCGCGCCGGTTGCCGGGTTGGTGCGCAGTAGGGTGATGGTCTGCCCTACGGCTTTCTCCATCAGCTTGGCGGGCGTGAGCAGGTCGTAGTCGAAATTCTGCTCGACAATGCCGATGCCCGGGCCGGTCAGCGTCACTGTTTCGGCGCGGATTTGCGCGGAGACATCGGGAAATTCCTGTTTGGAGCGGCCAGAGGGCAGGTTCATCCGCCGCGTGTCCTGCACCAGGCTCTGGCCGTTCTGGTAGATAGTGACGGCGATATCGCCCTGCGCGGTGGCTTCGCCGGGGACGGCGACGCTGGTAGGCGCAGGAGTGCGGGCAGGTGTCTGGGCGAGCAGCGGCACCGCCAATGCGCCTCCCAGTCCGATCAGAAGCAGGTGGCGCATGGCATTCTCCCCTTGTAACATTATCACATGGGATGGACTAATATTTGTCAGATGACCAGAGGATTAATAGCGACGGAGTGATTATGTCACCCAACGCACCAACGACACAACGAGGTTACGCCATTCCTGCGAAGTTACGAGCGACCGCGTTGGTTCGTTGGTGCGTTGGGTGACATCATAAATTCAATTTTGACGGAAGAAGCGTTATTCCGCTGCAGTCACGACTTCATCGTCATTTGCCGATTTCGGGCGGCGCGCACGCGGTTTGCGCACGGGCTTGGCTTCTTCGGCCTCGAAATCATCGTCGTTGGCAAGTGCGATCGACGGCGGCAGCACGGCGAGGTCGAGGCTGACGGGTTCGTCTTCCGCCTCTTCGCTGTGATGGCGCGGGCGCGGGGCACGGTTGCCGTCCCGGTTTCCATCGCGATTGCGGTCGTTGCGCTCGGGACGGCTGTCGCGGCGCGGGCGATTGTCGCGCTGTGGCTGGCGTTCCTCGCGTTCGTTATTGTCCCGATTATCTTCAGCGGTTTCCGCCTCGGCGTCCGCGCCTTGCTCGTAATAAGACGAAGGCGAGCGGTCGTCATTCTGCCAGTCGTCGCGGTCTTCGCGATTCTCTTCGCGCGGGCGGCGTTCGCCCTGCTGGTCCTGACGCGCTTCCTGACGGCTGCGGAAATCGGCGAGCACGCGGAAATAATGGTCGGCGAATTGCAGGTGATATTCGGCATTCACACGGTCGCCGTTGAATTGCGCATCCTGTGCCAGTTTCTTGTATTTTTCCAGCATCTGCGCCGCGTTGCCGCGCGCCCGATTGTCGATCTGGTTCTGATAGTCGAAACCGCTGCGGTTGTTGTTCTGCTGCCGGTTATTGTTGTTGCGGCCACGACGGCGGTTGTTGTTATTTTGCTGCCTGTTGTTGGTGTTCATCAGGATTTGCCCTGTCCTCTATTAGCACTAAAATGTTGCTTGGTGCCCCCTTGAACCCGAGTCTTTTCAGGTTCGATCAAGGTCTTGCCTGACCCTGATGTCATTCCATTGCGCTGGGGGGCGGCTTCGCGCGAGAGGGCCTGTGTCGGGCGCTTTTGCTGCGTTGCACTATGCTACCTAGCCGTTCGAACCACCGATTCCAAGCGAAAAGCGCAAGGCGCGTGGTTTTCCGGCCAGGTCGCGGCGCATTTCGGTGGATAACCCGGCGGTGCTTGCCAAATCGTGAACGGCACCGGCCTGTGTGTGGCCGATTTCGAATATCGCTGTGCCGTTCGGGGAAAGAAGCGAGGGGATTTGGGGAATGAGGATGCGGTAATCGTCGAGGCCGTCGGAGCCGGCGAACAGGGCGCTGTGCGGCTCATGGCCCCCGACCATCGGGGCGAGATCGGCGCTGTCCTCGACATAAGGCGGGTTGCAGAGGATGAGGTCGAAGCGCCCCAATCCTTGGTTCCAGCCGGTATCGCGCCAGCTTCGGTGCAGCCATTGCGAGCGCTCGCCGAAACCAAGCTGTTCCGCATTGCCCTTTGCGACAGCAAGCGCCGCCTCGCTTGCGTCAATGCCGGTGCCGGTCGCTTCAGGGAAGGCCGAGAGCGCCGCCAGCAAGAGCGCGCCCGAACCGGTGCCAAGGTCGAGCACCCGCTTCGGCGCTTGCCCCTCCAACGCCATATCGATCAGCGTTTCGCTGTCGGCGCGGGGGATGAGGACGTCGGGGGTGACTGCGAGCTCCAGGTCCCAGAACGCCTGCCGTCCGGTAATGTAGGCCACCGGCTCGTGCGTTATCCGCCGCTCGAGAAAAGCGGCAAAACCCTCCGGCACTGTCAGCTCCGCCTGCCGCAAAAGCATCTCCGACCGCCCCATCCCAAGCGCGTGTGCCATCAGCAACTCGGCATCCAGCCGGGGCGTTTCGCTGATATCGGCAAGCCGCGCGGCGGCTTCGCGCAGGGCGGCGGCGAGAGCGTTCATATCCGCCGTCCATAGCCAAAGCCCATCCCCGTGCAACCTTTTGGGGGTTCGGCGCGTTACTGTCGCCAAAGGGACGCAAATCAAAGGAACTTGACGATGAAGACGATCCACCTTTCGATAATGGCCGCCGCTTCGGCACTGGCGCTTTCGGCCTGTGCAAGCGAAACCCCAGCCGACACCGAAACCGAAGTCGTGGCCGATGAAGCCATGGGCACCGACAATATGGTCGCTGCCGAACCGGCGGGCGACAAGAACATCGTCGCGTTGGCCCAAACCAACCCGCAGGCGTCCACGCTCGTGTCCGCAGTGACGGCAGCGGGCCTTGGCGAAACCTTGTCCGGCACCGGCCCGTTCACTGTATTCGCACCTGCCAATTCGGCCTTTGCCAAGGTCGACAAGGCAACGCTCGACGGTTTGATGAAGCCTGAAAACAAGGCAGCGCTAGGCGAAGTGCTGAAATATCATGTGGTCGAAGGCAAGGTCGCCTCGGCCGATCTCGCCAAGATGATCACTGACGGTGGCGGCACCGCGACCGTCAAGACGCTCAACGGCAGCCTGAAAGCAACGATGGACGGCGACAAGATCGTGCTGACCGATTCCAAGGGCGGCAAATCGACCGTAACCGCACCGGACATGATGGCGTCGAACGGCGTCGTGCACAGCATCGACACCGTCTTGATGAAATAAGCTTTCGGTCCGGCGGTCGAGGGCTTTCCCGACACCGCCGCCGACCCGTGCCCTGGCCCCCTAGCACTCGGGTACTCAGGGCATAACGAACCCCGTCCGCATCCTCCCGCGGGCGGGGTTTTTGCGTGGGCCGCTATCTATTTCCACTCAATCTTGGTGAAATTGAAGCTGACCGATTCCGTCGCGCACGTGGCCACCGTAGCATCGAGGATGCGACCCGTGCGGCCAGTGGTCTTTTGCTTGATGGCCAGCCCCTCGATCTTCTGTCCAGCGGCGCAGCCTTCCCAGGCCGGTGTCCGCATCGCCGCCTCACGCACTTTCTGTATGGCGGGCACCAATAATGCGGCGGTCTGGTCATCGTCGGACGCCGCGATTTTTTTGTCAGCGGCGGGGGCGGGGGTGGATTTGTCGATGCGCTTGTGGATGACAATCGGCTCATAGGTGCGCCGTCCGGTGGCCTGCCCGCTCGCCGCCGCCGCGCCATCGCCGTTTACGTCGCCCGATGCGACATTAACGCCGCCGGTCGCGCGCGCTGTGCCGAGTTGAACCGATTCAAGCTCGATCCAGCCCTTATGCTTGTCTGAATCGGCCGACTGCGCCTTCGGGTCCTTGCTCTCGCCATCGACCCCGCCGAGCTTGAGCAGATAATCGGTCCCCGCCGCGAACGCCGGTGCGGCGCATGCGAAAGCCGTAACGCCTAGCGCCGACAAAGCGGCATTTCTATATGCGTGGATAGTCATAAGGAAACTCCTCCCTTTTCCTGCGACCGAGGGCATCAAAGCACATAGACGATGAACAGAAGCTGGATGGGGAGGCATTGTGGCTGAAACCCGTTCCAGTTGCGCTTAAGTTTACAAAGATTACCGATATGGGGGAGTGTGGGTGTCAACTTTGTCGCATTAGCGAGTATGGACTTTAGGCACTGGCTGATTGCAGGCCCTTGCAGCCATTTGGGCGGATAGCGATGTAGCTGTGCGAGGCTGACAGAGGAAATCCTACATTGCAAGTCCAGTCCCCTCTCCCCTGGCGGGAGAGGGTAGGGTGTGGGGGCCACGCCGCGTCTGCGGCGCACAGGAATTATTGGCTCGCAGACGCGAGCCGCACCCCCACCTTGTTCCTCCCCCGTCAAGGGGGAGGGGATTGTGTCACCACTTCCCGCCAGCGTCCTTTATGGCCTTGAGCAAGGCCTTCTTGCTCTCCGTCCGCCGCTCGCCGCTGTTGCGGGGGAGGTCGGTGATGCCGGTTTCCTGACGGCGGCGTTCGATGCGCGCGGTGAATTCGGCCACGGGGGTGGCGCGTTTCGCTTTAGCCTTCGAGGTCTGCGACGCCATAATCGCCTCCGCTTTCATATCGTATCCGTCTGTCCATATAGGCGAGATCGGCCTCATTATGAAGGATGAACAGCGCCTGCGCCTGTTCGCGCATATCGGGAGCCGAGCCGGAGGCATATTGGCCCATGCGGTCGGCGATGATGTCCTCGACCGAAATAACCGCGATTTCGCCATCGGGTGCAAAATCGAGAAGCTCGACCCGTTCGCGTTCCGCCATGCCGTCGAGCAAGGTTGATGTAACGACCTCAAAGCCCAGCGCGAGTTCGGGATGAACCCAGCCGCGCGTCATTATGCCGGGGCCGGACGGGCGGATGAAGCTGTGGCGTTGCAATTCCTCCTCGAACGCATCCTGCGCGCCGGTCGCAATATCGAAGTCGCCGGTGGCGATCGCGCTTAGGGAATAAATCTCGACCGCCGCGCCGCCGACGAGCACGGGAGCCTGAAACCCCCGAGCCTTCATCGCCTCACTCACCCGCGCAAACAGGCGCAGCGCGGCTTCGAATTCGGGGCGATAGGCGGACATGCGGCGAGTTTGGCGGATTGGGGGTGGGTTGGGAAGGGTGATTTAGGTTTGGCTTTCCACTCCGAATAATATAATAGATGTGAACCTCTTAGTTTAAGTGAGGCCTGCAAGCGTCTTGCGCCGGGTGTATAGCCAGGCAGATGAAATTGCACGGAATCTGGACCGGCTTAAAGAATTTCTGCCGGCATCGGCTTCACGTGTTCAGCTCGACACCGGCAGAAATTCTTTAAGCCGGTCGTCTCAGGTAAGGGGTATATGGGCCACCCGTTCGCAAACTCAAATTCGAAGAAGTTTCGCGAACGGGTGACTCAATTTGTTCAAACCGGACTTCATCGGACAACGGCTACCAACATCCTTTTTATATGTGGCGGTAGCGAAGCTGACCATCTGCGACCTAGATTCATTGAATATATGGAAGCAGAACTGAGAGATTACATTCCCTTCAAGCCGGAAGCAGCGCAAGAAGACTACTTTGCAAATGACCAAGGTGGCGCTCTGAACCTGAGCGATTTCGAAGAACTGATTAGTGATCTCTCTTTGGGAGTGGTTCTGTTTGCTGAATCGCCCGGATCTTTCGCAGAATTGGGATTATTCTCTGCTCTCGAAAACGTGCGGAAGAAGACGCTAGTCATATTGGATGCCAACCATCAGGGTCCGGGGAGCTTTCTGGCAATGGGGCCAGCAGCAACGATCGCGAAAAACTCGCGGCTCGGAATGTCTCTCCAAATGGCGTTCGACAACCCGAACTTTGGTCAAGTTAGGGACAGGGTGACTACCCAGCTAAAAATTCCGGGAAGCTACAGATCAATCGGCTCAAAGGATTATTCGAAACTGACAGCGCTGGAGGTCTTCTCGCTTGTTTGGTTTTACGTTGATTTTTTGCAAGCCGCCAGCTTGGAGGACATCGTATATTGTATGAACTCCGCCTTCGGCGCCCACGCATCCGCTGAGCAAATACGGCAAATTGTCTCAGTGCTGGTAGGCGCAAATTTCCTAAGGCGCGTCAATCCGCTTGGGTTGCTTAAGGTCGTCGATGGCACACCAAAACTTACCGAGCCGCTAAAAACCCGTAAGACAATTTTCGAAGATTTAAACGTCGAAATGCTCGCGCTGATTGATGCCTGCGAAGACGAAAATTACATAGAGGCCTTCGCCAATGTTGCTTGAAAATCTCTCGAAACGGGCAAAAGTCTCAGAAGAGATTTTTCTTCGGATAGCTGGGGCGGCAAGCCGTAGCTACAAAGCATACCCTGTTCCCAAGCATGACGGGACGGATCGGATTATTTATCAGCCCAGTCGCGCGCTGAAATCCATACAAAGAATGCTCGTTAGATCGGTTGTATTGAAGGCACCGGTTCATGAGGCTGCGACCGCATATAAAAAGGGCGCGTCAATTAGGGAAAATGCGGAATTGCATAGAGAGACGTCGTTCACGACACGGATCGATTTCTCTAATTTTTTCCCGTCTTTCAAAAGGGCAGAAGTCAGAAGATTCATTGAGATTACGAATGAAACGTTCGCTCTTGGATTGGACCAAAAGGATGTGAAGTTTGTGCTCGATATATGCTTGCGATATGACGAAACTGCGATTGGGGCCCCATCGTCGCCGTCTATCACCAACGCCATAATGTTTCCGTTCGACGTTCTAATGTATGAATATTGCAGAGAAAGAGGGTTGATTTATACGAGATACGCGGATGACATGTTTATTTCATCGAACGAAAAAGATAGAATATTGGGTATAGAAAATACAATAGAAGAATTTTTAAAAGAAGATGGCTTACCTAAGTTAAAAATAAACGCAGCTAAAACGGTTCATCTTTCTAAAAAAGGTCACAGATCGGTGACGGGGCTGGTAATAACTCCAGACCACAAGATTTCGTTGGGGCGGGGTCGAAAGAGGTATATTAAGTCCCTTGTATATCAATATTTTAATGGGACTATCTCGCCTGAAAATAGAGGCAAGCTTGAAGGACTTTTGGCATTCGCATCCGATGTCGAGCCAAGTTTTCTCGATAGGCTAAATGCAAAGTTTGGGAAAGACGTTGGAATAATATTCAGGAACGGTTGATTGCAATGAGATAGTGGAAGTCTTCGCGGAAGACGGCCCTAAATCCCCACCGCCTTCCTCAACGCCTCATTGATCCGCGACTGCCAGCCCTTGCCGGTCGCGCGGAAGCGGTCGATTAGGTCGGCGTCGAGGCGCAAGGTTACCTGCTTCTTGGGTGCGTCGCCGATTGGCGGGCGACCGATGGGGCGGATGCCGTCTTTGGTGAGGACGCCGGTTGCGGGGCGGATGACCTTGTTGCCGATGCGGATTTCGCCCGCATCGAACATTTCGTCGGTCCATTCGGGTGCGTCATCCGGATCGACCCAGCTGCTCTCCAAATTTGGCTTGTTCTCGCTCATTGCACTTCCATGCGGTTTCATTTCAATATGTAACTACATAATTGTGCGAGGGCAATTGTGCGCGAACGATGGCGAAGGATAAGGGATTTCACGCGAAGATCGCGAAGGGGCGAAGGAACGCGAAGAAAAGGCGTCAGCCGGAAAGGTTATTCATCCTTTATGGCAGCGGGTAAATTTAGAAGTCCGGATTTGGAAGGCGCTTCGCGCGGGTAACGCACCACACCTTCGCGCCCCTTCGCTCCTTCGCGTTCTTCGCGTGAAATAATCTGGCGCGGGGCTTCCTAGCAGCATGACCTGGGCGTTGCGCGGCGCGGCGCGTGCCCCTCCACCATCCGCCTTCGCTAAAGCTACGGCGGATGGTCCCGCTGTTGCTCCGCAACGCCTTCGGCTCCCCCGTGCCGGGGAGGTTCTTATTTTGCCTTTTCCAACATCGGCTTCAGATAATGCCCGGTATAGCTCCGCGCCTCCTTCGCAATCGCCTCCGGAGTCCCCTCGGCAATAATCTCCCCACCCTTGACGCCCCCTTCCGGCCCAAGGTCGATCACCCAGTCCGCGGTCTTGATGACGTCGAGATTATGCTCGATCACCACCACGCTGTTCCCCTGTTCGACCAGGCGGTGGAGGACTTCCAGCAATTTGCGCACATCCTCGAAATGCAGGCCGGTGGTGGGCTCGTCCAATATGTAGAGCGTCTGGCCGGTGCTGCGCCGCGACAGTTCCTTGGCGAGCTTTACGCGCTGCGCTTCGCCGCCCGATAGGGTCGTTGCCTGTTGCCCGACCTTGACATAGCCGAGGCCCACCTCGGCCAGCATCGCCATCTTGTCGCGGATCGGGGGAACGGCCTTGAAGACCTCGACCGCGTCCTCGACCGTCATGTCGAGCACGTCGGCGATGCTCAGGCCCTTCCACTTCACCTCCAGCGTTTCGCGGTTATAGCGTTTGCCGTGGCATTCCTCGCACGTCACGTAAACGTCGGGCAGGAAGTGCATCTCGATCTTGATCAGGCCGTCGCCGCTGCACATTTCGCAGCGGCCGCCCTTCACGTTGAAGCTGAAGCGCCCGGGCTTGTAGCCGCGCGCCTCGCTCTCGGGCAGGCCTGCGAACCAGTCGCGGATGTTGGTGAAGGCGCCGGTGTAGGTCGCGGGGTTGCTGCGCGGCGTGCGGCCGATGGGCGACTGGTCGATGTCGATCACCTTGTCGCAATGTTCGAGGCCGGTGACCTTGTCATGCGCGCCCGCGATGACGCGCGCGCCGTTCAGCGAGCGCGCGGCGGCGGCGTAGAGCGTGTCGATGGTGAAGCTCGACTTGCCCGAGCCCGACACGCCGGTGATGCAGCAGAAGGTGCCGAGCGGGATGGACGCGGTGACGTTCTTGAGGTTGTTCGCGCGCGCGCCGTGGACGGTGAGTTTCTTGCCATTGCCCTTGCGGCGTTTCTTGGGGACCGCGATTTCGCGGGTGCCGTTGAGATAATCGGCGGTGAGGCTGCCCCTGGCTTTCAGGATTTGCTTGAGCGTGCCTTCGGCGACCACTTCGCCACCATGCACGCCCGCGCCGGGGCCGAGGTCGACCACCCAGTCGGCGGTGCGGATTGCGTCTTCGTCATGTTCGACGACGATGACGGTGTTGCCGAGGTCGCGCAGGCGGCGCAGCGTCGCGAGCAGGCGGTCATTGTCCTTCTGGTGCAGGCCGATGCTGGGTTCGTCGAGGACGTAGAGCACGCCGGAGAGGCCGGAGCCGATCTGGCTCGCGAGGCGGATGCGCTGGCTTTCGCCGCCGCTCAATGTTCCGGAAGTGCGATCGAGGTTGAGATAATCGAGGCCGACATTGTTGAGGAAGCCAAGCCGTTCGTTGATTTCCTTGAGGATCGAATGTGCGATCTGCTGCTGCTGCGCGGTGAGCTTGGGTTCGAGCGTGCCGAACCAGTGCAGCGCATCCGCGACCGACATGCGCGTTGGGGTGGCGATGTCCGACCCGGCGATCTTGACGCTAAGCGCCTCCGGCTTGAGGCGCGCGCCGTGGCAGGTTTCGCAGGGTTGCGCGGTCTGGTATTTCGACAATTCCTCGCGCATCCACGCGCTGTCGGTTTGCAGCATGCGGCGATTGAGGTTGCCGATGACGCCCTCGAACGCCTTGCGCACCGTATATTCCTTGCGCCCGTCCTTGAAGGTCAGCTCGACCGGCAGGCCGCCGGTGCCGTGGAGGATGATCATGCGCTGGTCGGGTTCGAGTTCGTTCCAGGGCGTGTCGAGGCTGAAGGCATAGGCCTTGGCGAGGCTGGCTAGCACCTGCATGTAATAAGGCGAGGGCGGGTTGGATTTCGCCCAGGGCACGACTGCGCCTTTCTTGAGCGACAGCGCCTCATTGGGGACCACCAGCTGCGGGTCGAATTCGAGCCGTTCGCCGAGGCCATCGCAATCGGGGCAGGCGCCTTGCGGGGCGTTGAAGGAGAACAAGCGCGGCGCAATTTCGGCGATGGTGAAGCCGGAAACGGGGCAGGCGAATTTTTCGCTGAAGACGATGCGGTTGGGGGGAAGGCCCGTGCCTTTGAGATTCCCCTCCCGCAGGCGGGAGGGGTTAGGGGTGGGGTTCGCCGCAGGCGAACTTTCCGACGGAGAGGGCGGAGGCCCACCCCCAACCCCTCCCGCCTGCGGGAGGGGAGTAAATTCGGTGCGCGCTTCGGCCACGCCATTGCCGCCAGCGCCCATCGCCTCGGCGACCGTCCCGTCTGCCAGATCGACAAACGCCAACCCGTCGGCCAGCTTCAACGCCGCCTCGAAACTTTCCGCCAGCCGCTGCTGGATGCCGTCCTTGACGACGACGCGGTCGACCACGACCTCGATGTCATGCTTGAACTTCTTGTCGAGCGCAGGGGCTTCCTCGATGGCGTAGAATTCGCCGTCGATTCTCACGCGGGTGTAGCCCTGTCGCTGCCATTCGGCGAGTTCCTTGCGATATTCGCCCTTGCGCCCCTGCACCACCGGCGCGAGCAGGAAGGCGCGGGTGCCCTCGGGCAGCGCCATGACGCGGTCGACCATCTGGCTGACGGTCTGCGCGGTGATGGGCAGGCCGGTGGCGGGCGAATAAGGCACGCCGACCCGCGCCCATAGCAGGCGCATATAATCGTAGATTTCGGTGACCGTGGCGACCGTCGAGCGCGGGTTGCGGCTGGTGGTCTTCTGCTCGATGGAGATGGCGGGGGAGAGGCCTTCGATATGCTCGACATCGGGCTTCTGCATCATCTCGAGGAACTGCCGCGCATAGGCCGACAGCGACTCGACATAACGCCGCTGCCCCTCGGCATAGATGGTGTCGAACGCCAGGCTCGATTTGCCGCTTCCCGACAGGCCGGTAATCACGATCAACTGATCGCGCGGCAGGTCGATATCGACGCCCTTCAGATTATGCTCGCGCGCACCGCGCACTTTTATGTGAGTCAGCATTGGGTAAACCCATGCTTCGTAATGCGGGCGAGGGACATGAAGTGGCTTGTTCCAGATTTGTTCTAAAAGCGCAAGGGGGCGCGGTCGCCCTTAAAAGTGGCGCGCTTTGGTACATAATTCAAGGCAGGGTTTTTCCTGCACTTGCCGAATCTCGCAATTGCAGCATAATGGAGCAAAAGAGAGGGTCGCAACGTTATCCATCCGGAACGATGAATGGACGGGGTTTTGACCAGGGTTTTTGTTTTTTCATTAATGTTGACCGCCGCAGCGCCTGCTGTTGCGCAGGATGTTGCCGCACCCGCCGCGCAACCCGCAGTTGTGTTCCAGTCAGGCACTGGTGACGGCTCGGTCCCGCTTCCGGTTTACGTCAAGCCGCCACGACCCGTTATCAGCTGCGAAACGCTTGCGGTGTCGGCGCGGGCGATAAGCTATGGCTATTATGGCGGGCTGAGCGCCCCCAAAAAACGGCTTGATGGAAAATTGTTCGCCATCGCGATTGAAAAATATCGTGGCTATTATTGCAGCTATGGCCGCAATTCGGGCCCCGCGCAGATTATCGTCGTCGACTTTGCCAAACATAGCAGCGAGCCGCGCCTCTACCGCGTCGATCTGCGCGATGGCGACGGGCTCGATACGCCTATCGTGGTCGCGCACGGCATCGGCTCGGACCCCGATGATGACGGTTATGCGACCGTGTTCAGCAATGTCTATAACAGCCTGTCCTCGTCATTAGGGGCGGCCATCGGCGCGGAGCGTTACATCGGGCAGAACGGCCTTTCGCTCCGGCTCGACGGGCTGGAGCCATCGAACAACCAGATGCGCATCCGCGATATTGTGGTGCATAGCTATCGCCCCGAGCGGCGACGCTATTTCAACGCCGAGCTCGTGTCGGCGCGCGGACGGCCGGGATCGAGCGAAGGCTGTTTCGTCGTCGAACCCGACAAACGCGACTGGATATTGGACACGCTGGAAAATGGCGGGTTCATTTATTCCGGGTTTAGCGGGGAATTGCCCAAGCCGATTGTGCCGATCCCGAACGCCAATGTGACTTTCGTGCGCGGTACGGGCGCTACTCCTGTTGTGGTTCAGGCTCCGGCACTGGTTTCGGAAACACCCGGCGGAACGCCCGATACCCTGCCCACAGCCCCCATATCGCCAGCGCCAGCAACACCAATGCGATAACCAGCGCCGCTACCGGGTTGGCGAAGGCGAGCACCAGCAGCCCTCCGGTCGCGACATCCTCCACCGTCGAAACGACGACATTGCTGAACGGTTCGGGGCTGGTGTTCACTGCGGCCCGCGCGGTGGATTTGGTGGCGTGGCTGGCCAGCGCCGCGCCGCCGCCCAGCAGGAAAGCAATGACCTGCCATGCCGGGTCAGAGCTATCGACAACGGCGAGCGCGAGCAATGCGCCGCCGACGGGGCGAACCAGCGTGTGGAGACCATCCCAGATCGAATCGAGCCAGGCAATCTTGTCGGCGAAGAATTCGGCGACGGTGCCGACACCGGCGATACCGATGACCCACGGATTGGCGAGGACATCGAGTGTTTTGAGATTTTCGGGAAGCGGCACAATGTCGAAATGCATCGCAAGGCCGGTGGCGAATATCGTCAGGTAAAAACGCCAGCCCGACAAGAGGCTGAGGCTGCCCGCCAGGCCCAGAAGTTCGATGATGCCCATGATTGGAGAGGCTGCCACTTTACGCGGCTTGGCGCAATGGCGGCGCGTCGGAGTTTACAAAAGGGTGGGGAGCGAAGGTGCGGAGGCCCGTTACCCTCGCTCCCCATAGTTTGTCCGGCATATCAAGGGGGTCGCTAATCCTTGACGGTTACCGGGGGATGTTGCTGCGCGCCGTGAGTGCGGGGTGGCGCGCAGCAATTTCTTAATCCTCCCCATCGACTTGCGATGGGGAGGTGGCATCCGAAGCGCCAGCTTTGGATGACGGAGGGGCCAGCAACGTAGAAGGCCCCTCCACCACACGCTACGCGAGCGGTCCCCCTCCCCATCGCAAGTCGATAGGGAGGATTGGTTCCTTAGTTGCGACCGCGCTGGTGCGGACGGTCGCCACGGGGGCGCTGCGCCTTGCGCGGGCGGAAGCTCGGGTCGCGGACGGTGCTCACATCGCGCCGGACCTGGCCGTCGACACGGGCGACGCTGGCCTTGCGATTATAGACCTGCGCTCCGTCACGGGTGACATTGCGCTCGTTTTCGCGTCCGGCATCGGTCTTGCGGCCATAGGCGTCATATTCATAGGCGCGGCCCTGCCGGTCGGTGGCTGAGCCGGTGGTGGTAAAGCCGTCCTCGGTGCGGGTGCGCTCATATTCGTAGCTGCGCGTCTTGCCGTTGAAGCCGGTGGACGATCCGCTGCCGCTGAACCCGTCCTCGGTTTTCGTGCGCTCGCGCTGGCGCGTTGCCGTAGCGCCGTCGCTGTTGCGTGTGGCGGTGGCATCGACTGTCAGGTTGCCGTTTTCGCGGGTCACCGTCTTGGTCGCGGTTCCCTTGGGCTTTTCGATGGTGGTGGTTCTGCTGGTCTGGGCGTTGGCCGATGCTGCAAAAGCGAGCGCTGCCAGCGGCAAAACAATAAGATATTTCATGTCCATTCTCCTTCGGTTGGCAGGGCGAGGGGGTTGCCCTGCTCCTGAAACCGAAACGGACGAGGCGACGAAACCCTTCGAAAATTTTTATCCTCCCCGATCCGGGGAGGTGGCGCGCGCGAAGCGCGTGACGGAGGGGAACGTGCAGCTGATGGCTGAGCTATTTGGCGAGTGCCCCTCCACCAGCTTCGCTGGTCCCCCTCCCCGGTTCGGCGAGGATTACTGGCGCCGTATCTGGCGCGCCTGCCGCCGTTCGCGCAATGCGGCGCGTAATGCCGCGCGCTGTTCGGGGGTGGCGTTGCGATAGCGTTCGCGCAGGGCTTCGGCTCTTTCGGGCGAGAGATTTGCGGTTTCAAGCGGAGCTAATGTTTCGCTTGCAGCAATGGCGGACTCGCCGGAAGCGGCCTGCGGTTCGGTTACCGCTTGTGGCTCCTCGCGCCCGGCGAGGTATTGCTCGCGGCGTTCCAGCCTTATCTCCCGGCGATCGGCGGCAGCCTTGCGCCAGGCTTCCCTGGTCGCGGGATCGGCATTTTTCGCGAGTTCGCGCACGGCGGTGCGGACATCCTGACGGCTTGCCTCGCCAGAGCGCACCATTTGCCCGACTTCCTTGCGCGCCACGCGCATCCGTTCGCGGGGTGGCAATTTGGCAAATTCGGGATTGTTGCGCAGTTCGGTGACGCGATTGACGATTGCCGCGCTGCCAGTCGCCGGTGGCTGATCAACAGCGGCAGGTTCGACTGCTTTGGCTTCGGCAACCATCCGCACCCTGGGCTTTGCAACCGGCGCGGGTGCTTCGACGATTTTCGCCTCGACCAGCGCCTCGCTAACGCCGGGGACATAAACGGGATCGCCGAAGAAACCTGCCGCAGCTGCCGTGGCGGTAGCTAGCGAGAAGGTTCCCACTATGCCCACAATCCTTCCGGTGCGCCGCCAGGGGCTGGCGTGGCGCGGGCGCGATGTCGGCAAGGGCACCGCAGCGATATTCACGCCGGTATCGCCACTGGCGATGCGCGCCATCAGCCGGTCGGACAATCCCTGCGGCATGGGCGGCACCATGTAGGCGTCGAGCGCCTTTTCGATTTCGGGGGAGAATGCAGGTTCGGCCATCATTGCGCTCCCGCCACGCCCTTGCGCTCGACGCAACCCTTTAGGGATGCGCGCGCGCGGAACAGGAGAGATTCAAAAGCCTTCAATTGCATTTCCAAACTTTCCGCAGCGCCCTGGTTGGGCTGCTCTTCGTAATAGGTCAGGATCACCGCCGCGCGCTGCCGGTCGGGCAGCGCCTCTATGCAATCCTTCACTGCCTGTCCGACTTCGACCGCTTCGATCTGGCGGTCGGCGAGCGGGCTTTCGTCGGCGCGCTCGGGTACCTCTTCGTCGCTGGCAAAGCGCTTGCGGCGAAGGCGGTCAAGGCACTGGTTGACCGTGACTTTTTTCAGCCAGGGGGCGATCCCCGGCCCGCCTGCCTTCCAGCGGTCGGCGTGATTCCACAAGCGTAGCAGCGACTCCTGCGCCACATCCTCCGCCTCGGTCGCGTCGCCCAGCATCCGGTAAGCGACACGCCAGACGAGCTGCGCATGGCGGTCTGCCGCGAGACGCATTGCGCCATGGTCGCGCGCGGCAATGCGGGCAACCAGTTCGTCGTCGCTTTCTTCGGTCCCGATGACCGCCTGCTGCATCATGTTTGCACTCACAAAAGCAGTGTTCGCCAACAATACGCGCGTAACGCAAAAACCCTTCGAAAAAATTTCCGAAGGATTTTGCGAATTTACACGTTGAGCCTGTATCGGGCCTGAGCGGGGCCGAAACAGGAGGCTCAAGATGAAATTTTCGATGGCGATGCTGGCAACAGCGGTTTGTTTGGTTCCGGCAGGTGCGCAGGCCGAAAACGGCTGGCGGCTTGGCATCAGCGGCGGCACCACGCTTTATTCGGGCGACGAAGATCCGCAATTTGCCAGCCTGTCGGTGACGCGCGAGTTCGAGCAAGGCTATGTCGAGATCGGCGCGTCGATCGTGCGCGGCGGGGTTACGCAAGGGCTGATAAATGCAGTTCCCGTGGACAGCGAAGCGATTACATTGTCTGCTGGTCGCAGTTTCGGGGATGTCGGCCTCGACGGTTATGTCTCATTGGGGCGGCGCCGGTTCAAGCCGGAGACGCTGCCGGGTACCCGTGTGACTATCAACAGCGACGGCAGCAGTTTCGCCATCGGCGGCGCGCTGACCTATGAAGCGGCGCTCTCGGACAGCATTGTCCTCTCGCCCTTCGTCGCGATCGATTACGACAAGGTGGATATCGGTCGCGCGGTGCTGTTGCCCGGCGGCAATGTGCGGACGGTTAAAATGCAGGAAGACGGCATAACCGGCTCGGCCGGTGCGTCGCTTCAGAAACTGTTCGGAGAGCACAGCGTCGGCGTCAACGCAGCTTTTGTTGCCACTTCGAACAGCAGTGCATCCCGCTCGGGGACCGGAACCGACACCATCAGCCGCATCGTTGCCGTGCGCAACGTGCCGGGGCAAAGCGACGAATGGTTAGAGTTGGGCGCATCGGCGTCGTTTGCGATTGCGGAGAAATGGCGGCACAACCTCAACGCGAACCGGACGTTCGGTTTCACCGGACCCGAAGCGACCAGTTTAACCGCCGGATTAAGTTTCCGCTTCTAAGCGTCGCCTATTCATGCTTGGGTGCAGGCATGAGTAGCGACATCGAAACCCATCCCGTCAGCGGGGAAGAAATGGCCCCGGCCACACCTGCCGCCACAATGGTCATTTTCCGCGAGAACCCCGATGGCGGCGCGCCCTTGTTGCTGATGGTCGAGCGGATCAAGGCAATGGCGTTTGCGGGCGGTGCTGCGGTGTTTCCGGGTGGCAAGGTCGATGCTGCGGATTTCGATTATGCGCAGATGCTTGGCGGGCCCTTGCCGCTCGATGAGGCGGCGGCGCGGTTGGCGGCGATCCGTGAAACCATTGAAGAGGCGGGGCTGGCGCTTGGGTTGACCGGTGTGTCCGACCCTGCCGATTGCGAAGATGCCCGCGCGGCTTTGCACGATGGCGAGAGCCTTCAGGCGATATGCGTGCGCCACGGCTGGTCACCCGATTTCGAGCAATTGGTTCCCTGGTCGCGCTGGCGTCCCCCGGCGTTCGAGCGCACGAGCCGCGTGTTCGATACGCGCTTCTATCTGGTCGATGCGGGAAACAGCGCGCCGCTGGCCACGGTTGACCACACCGAGAACCGGGCACTGTTCTGGGCAAGCGCGGCAGAGGCGCTGCAATGTGCCGATGAGGGAAAGATCAAGATTATCTTCCCGACACGGCGCAATCTGGAGCGGCTGGCGATGTTTGGCAGCTTCGATGCGGCGGCGGCGCATGCGGCTGAGCATCCGGTTTCGACAGTGCTGACCTATGTCGACAAGCGCGAAGACGGCAACTGGCTGTGTATCCCCGACGGCCACGGTTATCCGGTTATCGAGGAGTCTTTTGAAAGCGCAATGCGGGGGTGAACGATGAATTATCGTCATCCTGAACTTGTTTCAGGATAACGAGCTGCCGTGCGTTATCCCGAAACGAGTTCGGGATGACGAATCTGGATTGCGTCAATCCTCAGCGGCAATCGTAACGGTCAGCCCATCAAGCGCATCGCTCACTGGAATCTGGCAGGACAGACGCGAATACTCGTCGCGGTGGTCGGTGCTGTCGAGCAGGTCGTTTTCGTCCTCGCCCATTTTCGGCAGGCGGTCGGCAAAGGCGGGATCGATATGGACATGGCAGGTCGCGCACGAACAGCAGCCGCCGCACAAGGCCAGCAATTCGTCGAAGCCATTGTCGCGGATGACTTCCATCAGGCTCAGGCCGTCCTCTGCCTCGACCTCGCGGGTTTCGCCGCTGCGTGAAATGACCGTGACCTTCGCCATGAAGTGCTCCCTTAAGCGCCTGTTTGGCCGCCTGATAAGTGGACGGGCGCGCGATGTGAAGAGTCTAAATTGATGGGGATAAGTGGGCCGTCACTATTGGCCGATGGCGCGCCCGTGCCTATGTGCGCAATCTACATTGCAGAAAGCCGAATATGACCACAGATCGTCACGCCCCCGTTATCATTATCGGTTCAGGCCCGGCGGGCTATACCGCCGCAGTCTATGCCGCGCGCGCGAACCTGTCGCCGATGATCGTCACCGGCGTGGAAATCGGCGGGCAGTTGATGACCACGACCGATGTCGACAACTGGCCGGGCGACGATGACGGCGTGCAAGGCCCCGAGCTGATGGAGCGGATGCGCAAACATGCCGAACGCTTCGGCACGCGGATCGAGAACGACTTTATCGAGAAGGTCGATTTTTCGACGCGACCCTTTGTGCTGACCGGCGGCGCGGGCGATTATACTGCCGATGCGGTGATCATTGCGACGGGCGCGAGCGCACAATATCTGGGGCTGCCGAGCGAGACCGCGTTCATGGGCAAGGGCGTGTCGGCCTGCGCCACTTGCGACGGATTTTTCTACCGCAACAAGCCGGTAGCAGTAATCGGCGGCGGCAATACTGCGGTCGAGGAAGCGCTCTACCTCGCCAATATCGCCAGCCATGTGACGCTGGTCCACCGCCGCGACAAGCTGAAGGCCGAGAAGATTTTGCAGGACAGGCTGTTTGCCCGCGAGAAAGAAGGTAAAGTCACGATCAAGTGGAACCACACGCTTGACGAGGTTCTGGGCGACGCAATGGGTGTCACCGGCATGCGCATCGCCGCCACGGACGGCAGCGGTACGGAAGATATCGAACTCCACGGCGTGTTCATCGCCATCGGCCACAAGCCCAATACTGGCATATTCGAGGGCCATCTCGATATGGCGGGCGGCTATATCAAGGTGCGCGGCGGTGCCGAGGGGCAGGCGACCGAAACCAGCGTGCCGGGTGTCTTTGCCAGCGGTGACGTGATGGACCATATTTACCGGCAAGCGGTCACGAGCGCCGGTACGGGCTGCATGGCCGCGCTGGATGCGGAGCGGTTTCTGGACGGGCTTGATCCGGCTGGTTAACCGAACGCTTTCCACGCCACGAACGCCAAGGCAGGCAGACCGATCAGGTCGGCAATCGCAATCTGTTTAAGGGCGGGCGGGCTGCCATTGGTGAAATAGAGCGCGAGAAAGCTCACCATACTGACCGTCACCACGACTACCCCCATTTTGCGCGGTGTGGGATCGATGGCGCACCAGATGCAGGCGACGAACACCGCGAGAAACAGTGCCGCGCGGTGATGCATGAGCAGAAAGAGCGTGTCCCCGCCCTGCACCCCATAGAGCCGCGTAAGCAGCGACGGCGCGAACAATGCCAGCGCGGGCGTGACATGGACCAGCGCGAGTACCACCCAGGCAATGCGTTCGATCATGCCGTCGTCCTGGCGGGCATGAACCCGCTGTTGCGTAGCAACGCCGCAGAAAGGAGCGGCATCAATATCGCAACTGGCGAAATTTCCATGGCGGTTACCGCCATGCGGCTGACGGGATTTGCGTAAAGCAATTTATAGCCCTCCATTTGCTCCGCCAGAGCGGCAAGCTCGCTGGGCGATTTGCCGGCTTCTTTAGCCTGCTCCAGCGCGATGCGCGCATATTCGTCCATAAAGGCATAATCGGTAAAATACAGGTACAACTCCCACGCGGCGACGTAGAATATGGTCGCAATCGCGGCGATGCCGAAGCCGACCGCCAGCGCTTTGCCGAAGCGTATGATGCCGCCAAGCTCGACATCGCGATAGCGCTTCACGCCGATGAAGACGAAGCTCAGCGCGACGATCATCGACGAAAAGCCCGCGATAACCCCGCCGGTGCCGCCTTCGGGAAACAGCATCATTGCGATGCGCATGAGTAACGCAACGGTGACGCCCGCAATGACACCGTAGACTATGATTATCCTGCCCATACACTTTCTCCCTGATGTGGTGGATGCCATGCGGGCTAGGCGCACGCAACGGGCGAAGTCTATCGCCCGGATGGGTGATTTGGGCGAGATAGTCCGGATTTACGGAAGGATATCGAGCGACCGCGCCTTGCCGATGGCCTGCGTCCTGCTGGCGACTTCAAGCTTCTCATACAGCCGCGCGACGTGGGTTTTCACCGTGTTCGGCGAGATATCGAGGCGACGCGCGATGACTTTGTTGGCATGGCCTGCGGCCAGCATTTCAAGCACTTCGCATTCGCGTGCGCTGATGCCGAGCGACGCGATGGCTGCATCGTTGCGGGCGAAAGCTTGACGGGGCCGCACAGTCAGCCGGTTGCCGACCCAGATGCCCAGCGCGACGAATATGACCGCGATGCAGGCTATGTAGAATTCAGTGGTCCAAGCGTGAACGGCGTGCTTGTAGTCGAGCCATTCAAGCAGGAAGGCAAGGGCCGCGAGGGCAACGCCGTAAAGGACGATCAGGCGCGTCACATATCCAACGCAAGTGTGACCGGGTAATCTCGGAATTTTGCGTCAGCGGTCAACAACGGCAAATTTTCCGAAATCGCCTGCGCAATCAGCAACCGGTCGAATGGGTCGCGGTGAATGAAGGCTATGTGCTGCAACTCGCGAATATGTTCGCGCCGGATGGGCAGCCTGTCATAGTCATGTCGCTCGATCTCGCGTTCCACATTATCGAGATCGACGGTCAGTTTGCCCGTCTGGCGCTTGATAACGACTTCCCAAAGCGAGACGTCGCTGACGACGATCTCATTCGCTTCGTCGATTAACTGTTCGCGCATCTTGCCGTTCAGTCGCGGATCATCTGCAAACTGCCACAGGATAATCTGGGTATCGACGAGCAGTTTCAAGATTCACCGTAAAAAGCCGTTTCGAAATCGTCATCGGATTCATCGAAGTCGTCGGCGATCCAGATTTTGCCCTTCAATCCCCCGAAGCGCGGCTCCGGACGGTTGCGCGATGCCATAGGCGCGCGAAGCTCGGCCACGGTTTTGCCGTGCGAGGTGATGGCGATGGCCGCACCATTTTTGACTTCCGCCAGATAACGGCCCAGATTTTCGCGAAATTCGCGAACGCCTACCGTGGTGAGTGCGGTCATATGAGCCTCCAAATTATGGACGCAATATATGGACGCAAATTACTGGTGTCAAGCGCAGCTCTTTTTCTCCAATCGAAACCTGTGCAGCAAAGGTTCGGTGTAGCCGTTCGGTTGCACGACCCCTTCGAAAATCAGCGCGCGGGCGGCCTTGAACGCGATGCTATCGGGCGTGAGCTTGCGGTACAGCGAGTCGCCCGCATTTTGCGCGTCGACCTTCGCTGCCATCTTTGTCAGCGCGGCGTCGACTTGGGCCTCGGTGGCAATGCCGTGAAGCAGCCAGTTGGCGATATGCTGCGAGGAGATGCGCAAGGTCGCGCGGTCTTCCATCAGGCCGATGTCGTGGATGTCGGGCACTTTGGAGCAGCCGACGCCCTGGTCGATCCAGCGGACGACATAGCCCAATATGCCCTGCGCGTTGTTTTCGAGTTCCTGCGCGACTTCCTCGTCGGACCAATTGTGGCCGACCGCCGCGACGGGGATGGTCAGTAGCGGATCTAGTCCCGGTGTCGGTTCCTTCGCCAATTCCGCCTGCCGCGCGAACACGTCGAACTGGTGATAATGCATCGCGTGCAGCGTCGCGGCGGTGGGCGAGGGCACCCAGGCGGTGTTCGCGCCTGCCTTGGGATGGCCGATCTTCTGCGCCATCATGTCGCGCATCATATCGGGCGCGGCCCACATGCCCTTGCCGATCTGCGCCTTGCCCGACAGGCCGCAGGCAAGGCCGATCTGGACGTTGCGCGCCTCATAGGCCTGAATCCATGACGAGCTTTTCATATCGGCCTTGCGGATCATCGGTCCGGCCCGCATCGCCGTGTGCATCTCGTCGCCGGTGCGGTCGAGGAAGCCGGTATTGATGAAGACGATACGGTCCTTCACCGCGTGGATGCAGGCGGCAAGGTTTGCGCTGGTGCGGCGTTCTTCGTCCATTACACCGACCTTGATCGTGTGGCGCGCAAGGCCGAGCACATCTTCGACCGCGTCGAAAAGGTCGTTGGTCAGCGCCGCCTCTTCGGGGCCATGCATCTTGGGCTTCACAATATAGATGGAACCAGCGCGGCTGTTGCGATGCGTGCCGAGGTCTTTGAGGTCGTGCAGCGCGCAAAGCGAGGTGAACAGCGCATCGAGAATGCCTTCAGGCGCTTCCGAGCCATCGGGCAGCAATACCGCCGGGTTGGTCATCAGATGCCCGACATTGCGCACGAACATCAGGCTGCGGCCAGGCAGGGTGATGTTATCATATATGCGGTCGGCTTCGAGCGCGCGCGTCATCGTCTTGCCACCCTTGTCGAACGACGCGACCAGATCGCCGCGCATCAGGCCCAGCCAGTTGGTGTAGGCTGCGACTTTGTCCTCCGCATCGACGGCTGCGACCGAATCCTCAAGGTCGATGATTGCGGTCAACGCGGCTTCAAGGATGACATCGGAAATGCCCGACGGATCGGTCTTACCCACCGGATGATCCGGTTCGAACATCACTTCGACATGCAGGCCGTTGTTCCTGAACAACCGCCCATGTTCGCTCTTGCCAACATATTGCGACGGATCTTTGATGGCGATACCCGATGAAGGATCGCCGAGATCGAGCCAGGAGCCGCTTTCGAGCGGAATGGCGTTGTCGAGAAATTGCTTGGCTGCCTTGACCACCGCCGCGCCGCGTGCCTCGTCATAGCCACCGGGCTTTGCAGGCGGGGCATCGAGCGCGTCGGTTCCGTAAAGCGCATCGTAGAGGCTGCCCCAGCGCGCATTGGCGGCATTGAGGACGAAGCGGTCGTTTAGGCTCGGCACAACAAGTTGCGGTCCGGCCATGGTTGCAATTTCGGGGTCGACATTTTGCGTGCCGATGCTGAACGGCGCTGGTTCGGGGACGAGATAGCCGATATCGTGCAAGAACGCCTTATAGGCGGCCATGTTCGATATCGGGCCGGGATTGGCTTTGTGCCAGTCATCCAGCTTTGCCTGGATTTCGTCACGCTTAGCAAGCAACGCCCGGTTCACCGGAACGAAGCGACCAAGAATGTCCGTCAGCCCCTGCCATAACGCATCGGAAGTAATTCCAGTGTCAGGCAGTGCTTTCGTTTCAGCAAATAGCGCCAGTTCCTCCGCAACTTGCAGGCCAGAACGGG